>WNGL01023776.1_pt1 | contig 12354 bp, 9 predicted proteins | sample 5400591 | NCBI WGS metagenome assembly WNGL01 (sample SAMN13153377, study PRJNA577476) | soil metagenome | isolation source: 80 cm soil or saprolite under Garry oak tree replicate 1 | place: USA:California | collected 2016-06-15
GCGCCGTCATGAAACTCCGCTTCCGGCTTAGCCGCTCCGGAATCGAAGTCCATGCGCGCGGTGAGGTTCGTTATTGCCTGCCCGGCGTTGGCATTGGGGTGGAATTTATCGGACTCGAGCCGGAATATCTTCGCGCCATCGAAGAGGAGATCGCCGGAACTCCGGTAATCGGATAGCCGTTCCTCTCACGTACTTCCGCAACGCTCCGCTGTAATCGCCAATCTAATGCCAAACAGAGCTTGCTTAGGCGGCCTAAATGTCCATGATGCGCGCCAGGGGCGGGTTCGGCTTCGTCGCGGTATCCTGCGGTTTCGCTACGGTAGGCTCCGTCTGAGGTTTCGATCGCGTCGAGGCAGCTTCGACCTGTGGCGCCCTGATTGAAGCCGGGGCGACCGGAAATTCCATGCGAAACGCCGTTCCACCACCGGGCGTCATTTCAACAGACATGCGGCCGCCGTGATCGCTGACTACCGTCTGTATCGTGGCCAAGCCCAACCCGGCTCCGTCCAGCTTGGGCACGTACGGTAGTGCCGCCCCCGCCGGGTCTCCGACTTCGAGCCCTGAACCCGTATCAGAGATCTCTACGCGTACGATTCCATTCTGCTGCGCCGTCCGAACTGTGAGTGTGCCGCCCATGGGCATGGCGCTGAGCGAATTCGCGATCACGTTCTCGAAGCCCTTATACAAAAGCTCCGGATCAGCCCAAATTTTTGCTGTGTGCTCATCCAGTAGAAGCTCAGGCTTCACCGGCGGCCGCCCGCGCGAATTGAATTCCGTCTCAAAGGACTTTACCGCCGCGCGCGCCACATCGTTCACGTTCACCGCCTGCATGTGCGGCTGACGCATTTTCGCGAAATCGCTGAATCGGCCAATGATTCCCTTCAGAGTCTCGATTTCCGCATCCACCATGTTCATGGACTCGAGGAAAATCTTATCGAACCGCTCCGGCGTTTGCTTGCGCGCCCGCGACAGATTCTCGAGCGTAAGCTGCAGGGAGAAAAGCGGCACCTTCAATTCCACGGCAAAATTCCGGGCCAGCTCGCGCCACGCGGCCACGCGCTCGGCTTGCAGCTGCCTCTCGCGCTTGGCGCCAAGTTGGGCGGCCATCTCATTGAAAGCTCGCGCCGCGCGCCCTGCTTCGCCTCGCGCACGCGTGTCGGCCTTTGCCTTCCAGTCTCCGGCGGCAAGCTCACGCGCCGCCTTCTCCAAGCGCCGGAGCGGCCCGCTCACCTGCCCTGAAATCGACAAAGAAAAGATCAACGCAAGAAGGATTCCCGCCCCACCGATCGCGAATCCCGCATTGCGGATGTAGATGGAGGTTTTCACCACGGAATCCTGCGCGCCGCCCACCAGAATGATGGCCAGCAACTCGCTGCTTCGGCCCGTTAGCGGCAGAGCCATGAATTTCTCCGCCCCCACCGCGCCAGTCGCACCGGGAATCTCGTACTCGCCGGCGCGCGGCTGCTTCTGCATCGAGCCGATCAGAGTTGCGAATCGTTCCGGCTGTTCGGCACCGCCTTCGGGATCCAGTAAGGCTCCCGGCACGAAAGCCGCTTCCAGATTGCGGTAGAACAAGACTCGTATGCCTGCCGGTATCACCAGCGCCTGCAGAAAATCACTGTCCAGCCGTCTGCCGCCAATCAGATATAACCTCTTTTCGCCAACGTTGATGGTGCGCACTGCCAGCAAGCCTAAGTCGACGTTGTCCGGCAACTCGACCCTTGCCAGAAAAGCCCCCTGCTGATTCCAGTCGCTCTGCCGTGTCACCCAATCGTTTTTGAAGCCGATGCGCCCCGGCCATTGCGCGGAAGAGATCAGCGTTCCGTCATCGCCGACAATTTCGAGGAAATCGAGCTGACGCGAAGTCGCGATGCCCCGCGCGTCATGCGTATATAAGGAAGGATCGGCCTGCGGGCGGCTCAGTTCGAGGGCGATGCGCAGGATTCCCTCGGCCTCTGCGATGCCTTGCAGGGCGTAGACCACTTCGTCGCCGCGGTGTGTGAATTCCCGCCGGAATTGGGTGATCAGCGTATCGGACCGTTGCCTTTGCTCTTGCTCGAACTGCTGCCGCACAAAGCGATCCACACTCCACGCCAGAGCGCCGACGGCGCCGGCAATGACGGTTACCGAGAAGATGACTAACTTGGTGCGTAACTTCATGGGTCGTCTCGTTCAGTTCTGCCCGATAGAACGCGAGTTATCGCAATCTAGGCGAGTACCGCGCGCCTAAGCAGGGGCCGCAATTTAGCCTCTATGGGCCCAGGTGAGCGTTCCCCTGTGCCGCTGGAATCATAGATGAGCGGCGTGCCTCAGGCGTGAGAAAGTTGCGACAGTGTTACCGAAAGTGATCGGGGCGGCGCTTTCCCGTTGATCGAGGCCGATTCGGTTATACTGCGGGAGGGGCTTTCATGCGCCGCACGGGAATCAAGATCGGGCGAGTGTTCGGCATTCCCATCTACGTGCACCTGAGCTGGTTCCTGATCTTTGCCCTGATCACCTATTCGCTGGGAGATGAGTTCGGCGCCCGTTATCCGCAGTGGGGCAGCCGCCAGCTTTGGTCGCTCGGCATTTTAACCAGCTTGCTCTTCTTCGGTTCCGTGCTGTTTCACGAACTTTCGCATAGCGCCGTAGCCCGCCATTATCGGATTCCGGTGGCTTCGATCACCCTCTTCTTCTTTGGCGGAATCGCCAGCATTACGCGAGATCCCGATAGCGCAGGTCAGGAATTTTTGATTGCTGCGGCGGGTCCGGTCTCGAGTTACGTGCTGGCGGGCGGGTTCTGGCTGCTGGCGAGGGCGACCCCGGATGGAAGCATGCCAAACGCGCTGGCCACCTGGCTCGCGGGTACGAATGCGCTCTTGGCGACTTTCAACCTGCTGCCGGGCTTTCCGCTCGACGGAGGCCGCATCTTCCGCTCCATAATCTGGGGTATCACTAAAAATTATTCGCGATCCACGCGCATTGCGGCGCGCATTGGACAAGCCATTGCTTACGGCATGATGGCTTATGGGCTATGGCTGGTGTTCCGGGCCCATTCCAATGTGGGCGGTGTCTGGTTCATTTTTCTCGGATGGTTCTTACAGACCGCGGCACGGCAGAGCTACGCGCAGGTCGCAACGCAGGGCGCTCTGCAAGGCCTTCGCGCCGCGGACGTCATGACTTCAGAGATGCCCACGGTCGGTCGCGACCTTTCGCTCGAAGAGTACGCGCATGAGGCTTCGCGCACCGGCAGGCGCGCGCATCTGGTTGTTTCGGATGGCAGGCTCGTCGGGCTGATGCGTATTGAGGCTCTGCAAGCCGTCCCGCGGCAGGACTGGCCTTCCACTTCCGTGCAGGCGGCAATGATTTCGCGCGAACAATTGCCGTGGACCGCGCCGGAAGAGCCGGTCCTCAGCGTGCTCGAGCGCATGCGCTCGGCCAATATCGATCAGCTTGCCGTGATTGCCGGAGACAGCGTGGTCGGCCTGGTCACCCGCGATTCCATTTTGCGCGTGGTCCAGGCGCGCTCCGAATTAGGCCACGTTACCGGCGACTAGAAATTACCCGCCGCGCGTGTGCATCTCCAGATGCGGATCGCGGCGCAGTTCCTCGATGGCTGTGAAGGCCTCGCGGTGATTTCGAGATGCTCGCTCCTCGGCGCCTCGATCTTCGCGTCCGCGCCATGCTTCAGCGATGAGGTTGGCAATCTCGGTGTCGGCAGCTTCCCGCGATGCGTTTGCGTTTACCGCGGCGCCGCGCAGCAACTTCCGCAGGTCGGTGCCACTGGTGGCATATAAGCAGCGATACCACATCCCATCCGCGGTGATGCGGCTGCGGTCGCACGTCCGGCAAAAGGGCGAAGTCGTGGAGGCGATGATGCCGAAAACCGTGCCGTCGGGCAGCAGAAATCGAGAAGCAGGAGCCGAGCTCGTTTCGGCCGCGGCTTTGACCTTGCCGTAGCGCTGTTCGAGCCGCTGCAGCATTTCGTCGCGCGAGACCACCTTGGCCATGCTCCATTTCGTCGCGCCGAGGACGTCCATGTACTCGATAAAACGAACTTCTACTCGATTGCTGCGGCCAAACTCGATCAAATCGGCAAGCTCGTCGTCGTTTTCCCCGCGCATGATTACGGCATCCAGTTTCGTGCCCGTGAACCCGGCGCGGCCTGCCGCGTCGAACGCGGAGAGCACGCGTTGGTGCTCATCTCGGCGCGTCATCTGCCGAAAGCGCTCGCGCTGCAAAGTATCCAGGCTGATGGTCACGCGGCCGAGACCCGCGCGTTTGAGCGCCCCGGCTTGCTCGGCAAAGAGCACGCCGTTGGTCGTCAAGGCGAGATCGCTGATGCGCGAATTTTGTGTCAGCATGGCCACCAGACGATCGACATTGTGACGCAGCAGCGGCTCGCCGCCGGTCAGCCGCAGGCGAGTGACTCCCAGTTCGGCGAAAATATCGACGAGCCGGACCAATTCCTCGAAGCTCAGTAATTCCTGTCGCGGCAGCCAGACATAATCTTCCTCCGGCATGCAGTAGAGACAGCGCAGATTGCAGCGGTCCGTCACCGAGAGGCGCAAGCTCTCGAGCGGGCGGCCCAGCCGGTCGCGCAAAGGAAGTGGCTTGGCAGGCATAGAAGAGGCTCTATAGATGTTAGAGGGACGCCGGAACGCCGTCAATCGTTGTAGAAATGCGTTTCGGTTAACCTTCCTCCTGGTATTGCGTTTTTAGCCGGGCCACCACGGCCGGGTCGGCCAAGGTGGTGGTATCGCCAAGGATCCGGCCCTCGGCGATATCGCGGAGCAAGCGCCGCATGATTTTAGCGCTGCGCGTCTTGGGAAGCTCGGATACGAAGAAAATGTCATCCGGCCGGGCGATTGCGCCGATTTTGCCCACCACGTGCTGCTTCAACTCATTTTTCAGCGCGTCGTCAGGGGTCACGCCTTCCTTCAAGGTAACGAACGCGGAGATGCCCTGGCCTTTGACTTCGTGCGTGCGGCCGATCACCGCCGCTTCGGCCACGGAAGAATGATCCACCAGCGCGCTTTCCACCTCGTAGGTCGAGATGCGATGTCCGGCCACGTTCATGACGTCGTCCACGCGGCCCAGCAGCCAGAAATATCCGTCTTCATCCACTTTGCAGCCGTCGCCGGTGAAATACATGCCTGGGTAGCGGGACCAGTATTGTTGCACGTAGCGATCGGGATCGCCGTAAATCGTGCGCATCATGGCCGGCCAGGGGCGTTTGAGCACAAGGTAACCACCCGCGCCGGGTCCCACGGGGTCGCCTTTGGCGTCGACGACTTCGGCGACAATTCCGGGAAGAGGACGTGTCGCCGAGCCGGGCTTCGTCGCGGTGAGGCCGGGCAGCGGCGAAATGAGAATCATGCCAGTTTCCGTCTGCCACCACGTATCCACAATGGGACACCGCCGGCGGCCGATGTAATCGTGATACCAAATCCAAGCTTCCGGATTGATGGGCTCGCCGACCGTGCCTAAAAGCCTCAGGCTGGAAAGCGAATGCCGCGCGGGCAATTCGGTGCCCCAACGCATGAACGTGCGAATCGCCGTGGGCGCGGTATAGAAGACGTTCACGCCATATTTGTCAATGACGGACCAGAAGCGGTCGCGGTCCGGATAATCAGGCGTGCCCTCATACATCAGCGAAGTCGCGCCATTCGCCAGCGGACCATACACGATATAGGAATGGCCGGTGACCCAGCCGATATCCGCGGTGCACCAGTAGACATCTTCTTCCTTGATATCGAAAACGTAGCGGTGCGTTGTGGAGACGCCCACCAGATATCCGGCGGAAGTGTGTACGATGCCTTTGGGTTTGCCCGTTGTGCCGCTGGTGTAGAGAACGAAGAGCATGTCTTCGGCATCCATGGGCTCGGCGGCGCATTGATCGGAGGCAGCGTCGGTGAGATCGTGCCACCAGACGTCGCGGCCCGCCTGCATCGAAGCCTTGGCGGCGTCGCCAATCCGGCGGACCACAACTACACTTTGAATTGTGGGCGTGCCGCGCAGCGCCTCGTCTACGCTCGCTTTCAGCGGCACGATACTGCCGCGGCGCCAGGCGCCATCGCAGGTGACCACCACTTTGGCCTTGGCATCGTTGATACGCTCGCGCAGCGCCTCCGCCGAAAATCCACCGAATACGATGCTGTGCGGCGCGCCGATTTTCGCGCAGGCGAGCATGGCGATGGCCAGTTCCGGCACCATGCCCATGTAAATGGCCACGCGGTCGCCTTTGGCTACGCCGAGCGAACGCAGCGCATTGGCGAAACGATTCACTTCGCGTTCCAGCATCCCATAAGTGAGTACGCGCGAATCGCCAGGCTCGCCTTCCCAGATGATTGCCGCTTTATTGCGGCGCGCGGAATGGGCGTGGCGATCCACGCAGTTGCAAGCGACATTCAGTTTTCCGCCCACAAACCATTTAGCCCACGGGGCTTTCCATTCCAGCACCTTTTGCCAAGGCGTGAACCAATCGAGTTTTTTGGCTTCGCCGGCCCAGAACTCCTCGGGATCGCGCAGCGCGCGGTCGTAAATGCCGGGATCATTGGCATTGGCGCGCCGGCGAAAATCCTCGGGCGGCGGGAAAGTTCGGCGCTCATCGAGTAAAGCGGCCAGGCTTTTCTCAGAAGATGCGGACACGACAGGCCCTCCTCTAAATGGGGCACGGAAGCCCAGGGCGGAGACTCAGGCTTTAGGGATGTACGCCAGAGCCCAGGTTTCAGGCGCGAAGGCTTGGCGTTACAAATTGACGTCGAAGGCCAAGCGTTCGACGGCCGTGTCCAGCTCCTGATGGGCCTGCTTCTGTCTCGTCTCGAGATCGGAGATCTGCGCCCGAAGCGCCGCAAGCTGGGCTTCCTGAGCGGCCAGCTCTTTGGTGTATTGCTGAGTGAGGGCTTTTTCCTCCTGCGTGCCCTTGAGCGCCTTCATGTTTTCGCGCAGCCGTTGCTGATCTTCGAAGATGCGGCCAACGTCAGCCTGTTTTGACTTGAGATCGGTATCCAGCCCGGCGATGGCGTCTTTCTGAGCCAGAATACGGTGCAGCGCGTCTTCAATCTGAGGTGTCAGTTCACGCTCCGTGGTGAAGGCCTGGATTTGTTCCGGGTTCAAATTGGTGATGGAGTACTGCATAACGATTGGCCGGGCCTCCTGCACTGTGAACATCTTAGTCTGTTTCGAAGGAACTTCGATGCGGAAGCGATACGCGGTGGTGGATTGCTCGGCGGGCTTGGTTTCCGCGTCCAATTTCCAGTCGGCGCGAACGGGGTGTTCGAGGACAAGCATTCGCGCCGACGTGTCTTCGTTGCGAACTGTATAGATGGTGCGCAGGCGCGACTCGGTGGTGCGAATCATCGTGCCATGGGCGATGTGGATGCGCGTGACCCGGGCGGGAAGGTTTCCGTCCTGTTTCGCCAAAACCTGCATGCCCAAATCCGCGGCGTAGCTGATCAAGCGCTGCTCTCCGGGCTGAAGGGATTCGATCAGGCCCTCGCCGCCAAAGGCGCTATCTTCGATCACGTTGAAGCTGCCACCATCAAGCACCAACGGACTCGTATTCGTAAGCCATAGAGCGCGCAGCGGCCGCGGCGTGCCCAGTCCCGCGTTCCACAGAGAAACTTTTTCGGCAGCGATCTCCGCCTGAACGATGGGTACCAGGGCCGACTCGTTTTTGCGAATGGTCACCCGGTCCTTGAGCCTGTATTCGAAGAGATCGCCAAGTTGATTGCCTTCGGCGGCGTTGATGCTCTTTGCCGCTGCCAGGAAATCGAAACCTTCGGGTGCCGCGGCTGGCGCCTGCACCGTTCCGGGTCGGAATGCTCCGCCTCCCGTGCCTCCCCCGAAGCCTGCGCCAATGCCTCCGCCACTGCCCGTACCGGGCGGCAGCAGTCTTCCATTAATCGGTCCGGCTTCTGCGGTCACTTGCGCCTGCTGGGTGAGGTCGGCAGAAATCATGGTGCCGCCGTGAGTCTGCGGGGCCAGCAGAAATCCCCGAGGCAGGGGCACAACTGCGCGCTGCGTGTAGTAGGGCTGCGACAGCTTCTGAATGAAGGACTGCGGCGCGCCGGCAGCGAGCGAAAGCTCGACGTCGTTCCAATCCTCACCCACGGTGTTATCCACGACGGCCCACCCTTGCAGCAAGGGTTTCGTGCCCAATGGGCTCTCGGATCGCGGCAATACGATCCGATAGGTTGTCTTCCACACCGGCACTTCGCTGGTATAGCTCACGCGAACTTCACGCTGGCCCGTGCCGGCGGTGCTCAACAGGAGCTGTCGCGTATCCTCACGGTGAGAAGAGGCGAGCAGGCCGAGCGCGCGGGCCAGTTCCTCGCCGAGCGCGCGGTCGGCGAAGCGCAGGTTTGTGCCGGGCTCGAGCGCGAAGGAACGCACGGCGGCGGCGTCGCCCAGCATCGAAATCTCGTCGTTGGTGACTTCAGCGCCTCCTTCGCGCCGCGTCTGCTGCTGGATGCTGAGCAGCCGCCCAGCAAAGGTTGCTGTGCTCGTGCTAACCTCGAGCCGGACGCCTCGCAAGCCTTCCAGCAGAGAGGTGAGCGTCTGGCTGCCGGCCACGGGAACCGGAAGGGATTCGATCTGGTGTCCGGCGGGATCCTGGGAGCTGTAGCTCGCGCCCACGATTCTTCCGCCGTTGAGATCGAGCGCCGTCAGCGACTTCAGCACGTCATCCAACTGGCTGCTGGTGAGATCAATCTCGACTTCTTGATTGCCTCGCACGAGGCCGCCGTGCTCGAAGTACCCGACGCCGGATTTATAGAGCACCACACGGCGGAGGGCCAGCTTCTGAGAGGCGGCGGGGGTTGGGGCGGTTGTGGTTGCCGAGCCCGTTGGCGTTTGTGGGTTCCTGGTCTGCTGCGCAAAAGCTGAAAGGCAAAAAACTGCGGGGAAAAGCACGGATGCAAACAGTTTGGTGCGGAATGCCATGCTCGGTGGCTTCAACATAGGATCCTCCTGCGGCAGTGTCACAGTTAACGTGCGGGGGACAATTGAATGGAGGACAGATTATGAGATAGCGTTGCCTTGCGCTCTTCGACCGGAGTGGCCAAAAGGAAACACCAGCGGGCAACTGTGCGTGTCCGGCGCTTCGACTTACTTTACGGGCGTGGAGCTTTTCGCGCGAGTCCAGCTTGCCCGACCAGCCCTTCAAAATACGATTACGCCGTTTCCGTTCTTGGGGAAGATTTCCGCGCCGTTTGCCAATAAAACTTTTTCCAGACGCAGAACGTTCAAACCATTCTTCGCACGATACCCGATCAGGACAGCTTGGAAGTGTCATAGCCCGCGTCGCCGTGGTGCGCAAACGCACCAGGCGAAATCGCCACAGCAGACATGGCGACGAAGATCGCACAAATCGTTCTCATGGGAATCCTCAAGGATGGGTCATGTCCGCGGGGCGCACGAGCTGATCAAACTCCTCGCCGCTCAAATATCCGAGTTTCAGACAGGTTTCCCGCAGGCTGAGCCCCTGGACGTAAGCGTCATGCGCAATTTTGGCCGATTTGTCGTAGCCAATCCTGGGACTCAGCGCCGTCACCAGCATCAGCGAATTGCGCACGTATTCATCGATCTTGGCGCGGTTGAGCGTGATCCCGCGGATCATGTATTCGACAAATCCCCGGCAGGCATCGTTCACCAACGTAACCGAGTGCAGAAAGTTGTGAATCAGCACCGGCTTGAAGACGTTCAGCTCGAAATTTCCCTGCGAGCCGGCGAAAGCAATCGCCGCGTTATTCCCGTGCGCCTGCACCGCCACCATAGTCATGGCCTCGCACTGCGTGGGATTCACTTTGCCGGGCATGATCGAGGAGCCCGGCTCGTTTTCCGGAATCTGGATCTCCGCCAGGCCGCAGCGCGGCCCCGAAGCCAGCCAGCGAATGTCATTGGAAATTTTCATCAGCGAGCCGGTCAGCGTGGTGATCGCGCCGTGCGCATAGACCAGCTCGTCATGCGCGGAGAGGGCGGCGAATTTATTGGGATGCGAGCGGAATGGCAGGTGCGTGATTTCGGCAATCTTTTTCGCCGCGCGCTCCGCAAATTCCGGATGTGCATTGAGCCCGGTGCCCACGGCGGTGCCGCCGATCGCCAGATCGTAGATGCCATCGAGCGACTGTTCGAGCCGCGCGACATCGCGCTCCACCAGGCTGGCCCATCCGCCGATTTCCTGGCCCACGGTGAGCGGTGTGGCATCCATCAGATGCGTGCGGCCAATCTTCACCACGTCGGCGAACTCTTTGGCCTTGGCTTCCAATGCCTGTTGCACGCGTTTCACCGAAGGAATCAGCGCGTTGTGCATGCGTTCGGCGGCGGCAATGTGCATGGCCGCGGGAAAAGTATCGTTGGAAGATTGAGACATGTTGACATCGTCGTTGGGATGGATCGGATCCTTCGATCCAAGCACGCCCCCGGCCAGCTCAATGGCTCGATTGGCGATGACTTCGTTGGCATTCATATTGGTTTGCGTGCCGCTGCCGGTTTGCCAGATGCGCAGAGGGAATTGGCCATCCAGTTTGCCAGAGATGATTTCATCGCAAACCTGAACGATCAGGCGCGCTTTTTCGGGCGGCAATTTGCCGAGCTCCTGATTCACCAGAGCGCAGGCTTTTTTCAAGATTCCGAAGGCCCGAATCAGTTCCGGCGGCATGAGGTCCCGGCCGATATTGAAATGCACCAGCGAACGCGCGGTCTGCGCGCCCCAGTAGACATCCGCGGGAACTTCGATCGGTCCCATGCTATCGGTTTCCTTCTCGAGTCGGCCCGGTGCTCAAACGCGACGCGGCGCATTTTCTGCGCACCGAACCGCGGTGCTCGACCACCGTGCGCGCGCGGCGTAAATTTGGCCAAAAATGCATCTAACCACATCTAGCAGGTTGCAATCAAATGACCGTTTCTCGGCGGCAGGGAAACTCCAAATCGAGAGACGAGCATCTCGGAGGTCTTCGCTGAAAAGTATGTTTGGAAGGCATCAAATCCGCGGGCCTGCTCTGCGGTGCCTTCGCTGTGATGCATTTTCAATTAAGGCTTCAGTAGGTACCTGCCGCCGCCGGCGAATTCCAGCAGCCCCATGTCTCTCAAACGCTGTAGTTGCTGCCTAATCTTGTCCCGAACGTGCATGTTCTTCGGATGTAAAACTTCTAGTTCGCGAGTGTGGCTGTAGACATCCGCAAGAGAGAATTCGGCCTTACGAAGCGATCTCACGACCTTGAGCACATCGAGCGTCCAGCCACGCTTGTCATGCCCCAATGTTTCGAGCGGTTGCAAACGGCTGAATTGTCGCCGAACGGCGACGGGTCTAAATTCACTGCCGTCTGAAATGAGTGTGATTCTCGCGTCCGCCGGTATGTTGAACAGCAGAATGTTGCAGCCGATCCAACCTTTACGGCGCGCTGTCGGGGCGAGTGGCCGACGCTTTTCGAGACAAGAGATGGTGAGGGCGAAGCTCGGGATCAAAATCAGGTTCCGCACGCACCAAGCTACGGGGTCGTAATGGAGAGCGAGCAGGTGAGGGGTTCTGTTTTCCTCGATTGCCCGGCGCATTATTTCATAAGCTGAATCAACTATCCGCCGAGAGAACGCGTGCGATTGACTCTTTAGCTGGAATGATGCCTCGCACCTGGGGCAGACAAAATCAACGCCTTTCGTATTAGGAGGGGAGGGCCTGAGTGTGGGTGAATCACAACGAGCGCAGTACAGATTGCTATAGCCCCAGGCCTCACTAACGACCCTAGCCCGCTGGCTGGGGCTTCGATATCTTGCCGCCAGATCGAAGGGCATTTGGAGCAGCATGATTTGGGTCGAATTTAGCCTTTTTTCTCCCCCTCGGCTATGGCAGCTTCTACGGCCACTTCACTCTTGTAGGGTACAATCTCGTGCCAGCATGTCGGGCAGCGGTCGTCGCACATGCAACTCCAAGTCATTGTCCACTCGCTTCCGTCGTCCGGGCATCGATAGTAATTAATATATTTTGTCTCGGTCACTTTTTTAGGCTGTTTCTACCGAGGGCTGCTTCAAAAGTCCCAGGTGAAGGCGTTTGTGCTCAGGAGCGACTTTTCCAGTGCTATTTGAGAATCGCCAAGGTGGGTCAATCAGGATGGAGCCGAATTTGCCTTTGGGAAGTTCGACCTTTGCAGGCACGCATGGATTATTGCGAAATGGCGCCATTTTCGCAATCCCAAAAAGGCCACAGGCTTCAGCTGGCTCCATACCTAAAAACCTACCTAGGAAGCGACGTGATCGAGATTGCACGCGAGGGGAGTTAAAGTCTTGGAATCATTCGGCCAGGAGCGAACGGCAGCGATTTGCATTGGGCCATCCCAGTCCGGGTTGAAGATAACCACGCGGACCAGCAGGGCGCCG
>WNGL01008046.1_pt1 | contig 12353 bp, 8 predicted proteins | sample 5400591 | NCBI WGS metagenome assembly WNGL01 (sample SAMN13153377, study PRJNA577476) | soil metagenome | isolation source: 80 cm soil or saprolite under Garry oak tree replicate 1 | place: USA:California | collected 2016-06-15
CGGCCGGCGCGCAGGCCGCGAACCGGAGAGCGCGGGCGTCGCCGTCGAGGACGGGGTAGGCGAGCCGCTTGCCGCGCGCGAGGGCGGCGGCTGCGATGGCAGACGGGTCGACCTCGGCGCCGATGGGCGCGTAGATCGCGAGCGTGCGGGAGCGATCGAAGGCTTCGAGGGAGAGCACCCGCGCCGCGATCTGCTCCGAGCGCAGAGTCCGCGCCTCGGGCGCGAGCTGGCGGCGCGCGGCCACGATGGCCTCGCGCAGCGCCTGCTTGGTAGAAGGAGTGGAAGAAGGGATGGAAGACAAAAAAAAGCCCCCCGCGAAGGCCGTGTGGCTCGGTTGCTTGGACCTGTATTTCTACAGGTGGGGCACCGTTTCCCGTAGCCCGTAGGCTTCTCCCTCGAAGCATGGGAGCTTGCTCATGGGCGCAGGCGGACGCTCCGTTTTTACTAAGTCGGCCCAAACGACGCAAAGCCGAATCACGAACCCGGCAGGGGGCAGATCAAGAACTATCAAAGAGCCTTAAGCCCGCGCAATCACGCGAGATTGTGAATAGATGCTAGCGGTACGTCGTGGGGATGTCAAGCGCGATGGGCCCCCGAAACGGTAGCTCGGATGGAGTCGGGAGACCGGGGGGGGCGCGGCCCGGAATCCATCGCCCGGCGACCAGAAAGCGGAGTGATCTTGAGGCTCGGCGGGTACGACATCGAGGCGCGGATCGGCCGGGGTGGGATGGCGGAGGTGTTTCTCGCCCGGGTGGTGGGTGGGCCGCGTGCCGGGTCGCCGGTCGCCGTGAAGCGCCTCCTGCCGTCGCTGGCGGGCGATCCCGTCTACCGGGAGCTGTTCGCTGCCGAGGCTCGCCTCGCGACGCAGCTGCGGCACCCGGCCATCGTCGAGGTCATCGCCTCGGGGGAGGAGTCCGGCGCGCCCTACCTCGTCATGGAGTACGTCGACGGACGCGACCTGGCGCGCTTACTCGCCGCCTGCCGCCGCCGCGGGCTGGTCCTGCCGCTCGACTTCGCGCTCTTCGTCGCTCACCGCGTGGCGGAGGCGCTCGCCGCGGCACACGCAGCGCGTGCGGACGACGGCGCGCCGCTCGACATCGTGCACTGTGACGTGTCCCCCTCGAACATCTTCCTCTCGCGCCAGGGGGAGGTGAAGCTGGGCGACTTCGGCGTGGCTCGGCCGATGGGGCGAGGACCCGCTGCCGCCCTGGGCAAGCTCCGCTTTCTCGCGCCGGAGAGGCTGCGGGGCGACCCTCTCACGCGGGCCGTCGACGTGTTCGGGTTGGGCGCGACGCTCTACGAGCTCCTGACCGGAGTGAGCGCCTTCCCCGGTGACGATCCGCAGGAGGTGGCGGCGGCGGTGGCGGGTGGCGCACGCCGACCCCCCTCCGACCTGCGGCCGGAGGTGCCCGCCGCGGTCGATGCGCTCGTCATGAGCGCGCTCGCCGCCGATCCCACCGAGCGCCCTCGGAGCGCCGCCGCCATGGCCGACGCGCTCGAGGGGCTCTTCGACGAGCGCATCGGGAACCCGCTCGCCATCTCTGCCCTGGTGCGCGGGGTGCTCGGGCCCGAAGCGAAGGCCTGATCGCCCGGCCTCTCCCTGGCATGTCGCCTCGCGCGGGGGAGGTTACCTTGCGTGTAGTTCCTGCGCGGGGGGGGCCATGTCCAAGCTCGTCGCGGTGGTCGCGTCGGCGTTCCTGGTGGCGTGCGGCGGGTCGGGGGGCAAGGGAGCGGGGGCCGACGCTGCTGCCTCGGATGGTGGCGCGGCGGGGACACCGAACCCGGACTCGACGTCGACCCCGACCGCGAACCCAACCACGACCACGACCACGACCACGACCACGACCACGACCACGACCCCGACCACGACGACCGAGACTCCGACGACCACGACCCCGGCGCTTGATCCCTGCGCCGGCCTCATGCCGGCGGCGCCGCTTGCTGCAGCGATCGAGCACGTCGAGCCGTTCAATTCCCTTCCCTGGTACGCAACGGGCACGTCGGATGGCGATGGTGACTTCGTCGCGACCCTCGACGGATACAAGTTCCACGAGTACTCCTTCTTTCCGGCCAATGGCACCGATCGGCTAGCCGGCACGCTCCAGGCGGAGCCGGCGCTCGCTCCCCAGCCGCACGGCTACCAAGGCCTGCACGTCGCGAGCGGGTTCCCGACGCCGACCCTCGTCGTGAGCGACGGCAAGGGCCAGCTCGTCGCGAGCGTGCCGTTCACGCACGGGGCTGCGTTTGCGATCGCGTCCGACCCGGGGGGTGGCAGCGCGGTGCTGACCGAGGACTTCCCTACCGGCAGTGGCCAGTGGATCGAGCGCTTCGACGGGGATGGCCACTCGAGCTGCGCGGTCTCGCTCGACGCCTTCGGCGTGCTGGTTGGCGTCGCGACGGAAGGTGCGGCGCTCGTCACGGCCGGCGCGCAGGCGCGCTGGTTCGATCGCCACGCGAATCCTCTGACCGGCTGGTTCGCGGCCGAGGCCGCTGCGACTGCGGTCGACCTCACCCCTCTGGCTGACGGCGCCGTGGCGGCGCGCGACAGCAACGGGGCATGGACCGGTATCCTCCGGCCCGGCGCCGCGAGCTCGGAGGCCGCCCCGACCTGGCTCGCCGGACAGCACGATCGCAACGCGTGGGTCGTGCGGGGCGGGAAGGCCATGGCGTTCGCGCCGGTGGCCACCTTGCAGCCGGCCTGCGGCAGTGGGTGCGGCAAGCTCGAGATCCTCACCGCCGATGGGCAGTCGTGCGGCACCGTCGAGCTGCCCGGCGGGAGCGACGAGCCGGTGAACGTCGGAAAGGACGGCACGGTCTTCGCACTCACCCTCGGCAACGACGCGACTGTCCACTGGAAGTGGTGGTCGAAGCTGCTTCGATGAGCGCTACGCCGCCGGGATCTCCGCCCGGACCCGCGCCGCGAGCGGCGGGATGAGCCTGAGGGCGCCCTCGACCTCGGCCTCGGAGCTGGTCCAGCCGAGCGACAGCCGCAGCGTCGCGCGCGCGTCCGCCATCGACAGGCCCATCGCCGACAGCACCGATGAGGGCTTCGTCGATCCCGAGTGACAGGCGCTCCCGGCGCTGGCGCACAGGCCCTCGAGATCGAGCGCCATGAGGAGCGCCTCCGCATCGACGCCCGGCAAGGTGATCGAGAGCACGTTGGGGAGCCGCGCGGCGCCGGCCCCGTTCACCCGCGCGCCGGGGATGGCGGCGAGGAGCCCGGCCTCGAGTCGGGCTCGCAGCGCGGCCAGCCGGGGCGCCTCCGCATCGCGGCGGGCCGTCGCTGCCTCGATGGCGGCCCCCAGGCCGGCCACGCCTGGCAGGTTCTCGGTCCCGGCGCGGCGGCCGCGCTCCTGCGAGCCGCCGAGGAGCGGCGCGAGCCTGAGCCCGCTCTTCACCCAGAGCGCCCCCGCGCCGCGCGGGCCCCCGAACTTCTGTCCGGTCAGGGCGACCAGATCCGCCCCGAGCGTCCGGACGTCGACCTCGATCTTGCCGACGGCCTGCACCGCGTCGGTGAAGAAGAGCGCGCCGTGCTCACGGGCGGTGGCCGCCAGCTCCCTGACCGGCAGCAGCACCCCCGTCTCATTGTTCGCCACCATCGCGCACACGAGCGCGGTGCGGGGGGTCACGGACGCGCGGGCGAGGTCGAGATCGGGGAGGCCGCGCCCGTCGACCGGGAGGACGGTGACGCGCCGCCCCTCGGCCCGGAGCGCCTCGGCGAGGCCCAGCACGCACGGGTGCTCGACGGCGGTGACGACGAGGTCGTCGCGTCCGGCGGGCGCCGCTCCCAGCACGCCCCGGAGGGCGAGCGCCGCCGACTCGGTGGCACCGGAGGTGAAGACGATCTCGGAGGCCTGCGCCCCGAGCGCGGCCGCCACCTGCGCTCTGGCGCGGTCGAGCAGATCGCGCGCGGCCCGGCCGGCGGCGTGGACGGAGGAGGGGTTCCCGAAGGTGTCGAGCGCGGCGAGGACGGCGGCCTTCGCCTCCGGGCGGACGGGCGTGATGGCGGCGTGATCGAGGTAGAGCAGGGGCTTCACTCCTCAGCCATGATGCGCCGGCCCTTCTTCGCGCGCACGCCGAACTCCTTCAGGAAGCGCTGCACCAGCTCCTGCTTGAAGCGGGCGCGGGCGGCCGGGGCGAGGCCGCGCAGGGGGATGCGGGCGCCGGCCATCGAGCCGTGTCCACCGGCCGAGCCGCCCTTCTCCTCGATGACCTCGCGGATGAGGCGGCCGGCGTTCATGCGACGGTCGCTGGTGCGGAGCGAGAAGTAGAGCTGCCCTTCGTACTCGCCGAACGCGACCGACCACTTCACGTCCTCGAGGAAGAGGAAGCGCTCCGCCACCTCGGCCACCATGTCGGGCGCGTAGATCTCGTGCAGGTCGCAGACCACGGCGTGCTCGTAGACGAGCGCCCGCTCGATGGCGGTGTGGTAGAGGCGGAAGTACTCGAGCGGGAGCCGCGGGTGCTCGATCTGCGCCAGCGCCTCCTTGTCGACCATCGGGAAGAGCCACAGGTAGGCGTCGACGTCGGCGGGGGTCGTCTGCCGGCCGAGGTCACGCGTATCGGCCTTGATCCCGTAGTAGAGGGCGGTCGCGATGTGCGGCGGCATGGGGAGGCCGCTCGCGCGGAAGTACTCCACCACCACCGTGCTGGTGGCGCCCACCTCGTCACCGACGTCGGCGATGGGCGCGAGGCGCGTCTCGGGCCGCTCCGGGTGGTGGTCGATGACCACGTCCGGGAAGTGGCGCGCCGGCAGCGAGTGGTTCCCCTGCTCCGGCTGCGTGTCGACCATGCAGATGAGGTCGTGCTCCTCGAAGACGACGCGCGAGATGGGCACCACCGGGAGCTTCAGGACCCGGACCAGCGCCCGGTTCTCGGCGCGCCCGACGATGCCGCCGTAAGCGACCACCGCCTCCACCCGCGCCAGGTGGCCGAGCATGTGCGCCAGCGCGACGGCGGAGGCGATGGAGTCCGGGTCCGGGTTGTCGTGGGTGAGGATGAGCGCCTTGTGGTGCCCCTTCGCGTACTGGATCAGGCGATCGAGCTTCACCCGCTGCGCGTCGCCGGCCTTGGAGTGCAGCACCGCCATGCGCGGCGCGCGCTCGAGCGCGGCGTGGCGGACCCGGACGTCGGGCCGGGGGTGGACGTGGAGGGGAGGGGAGGTCTTCATCGCCGGAGCGACCGGAGCACGGCCAGGTTCTCCTTGAACCGGAGCTCCGTCTCGAGGAAGGCGGGGACGTCCGCGAAGCGTGGGTCGTTGACGAGCCGGCGGAAGGCGTCGAGACCGATCTCGCCCTCGCCGATGTGCTCGTGGCGGTCGACCCGGCAGCCGCGCGGCTTCTTGCAGTCGTTCAGGTGGAACGCCTCGACCCGGGCGAGACCCACGGCGCGGTCGAGGGCGGCGAAGGTGGCGAGATAGCCCTCGTCCGAGACCAGGTCGTAGCCGGCCGCGTGGAGGTGGCAGGTGTCGACGCACACCCCGACGCGCCGCCGCAGCGGCCCGGGGACCGCCTCCCGGATGGCTGCCACCTGCTCGAACTTCCAGCCCAGCGAGGAGCCTTGCCCGGCGGTGGTCTCGATCAGGAGGCGCGCCTTCCCGGGGGCGTTCTCGAGCGCGTGAGCCATGCCCTCGCCCACGAGCCGGATTCCCTCGGCCTCGTCGACGTGGGTGCCGGGGTGGAAGACGAGCCAGCGGACGCCGAGCTGCTCACAGCGGCGCAGCTCGTCGGTCAGCGCCTCCCAGCTCTTCTCGCGGATGGCGACGTCGGCGCAGCAGAGGTTCACGAGGTAGGTGGAGTGCGCCGCGACGGGCAGCTTCGTCCGGCGCGCCTCGGCGCGGAAGCGCTCCACCTCCGCCGGCTCGAACGGCCGGGCGGCCCAGCCGCGCACGTTGCGGGTGAAGATCTGAAGGCAGTCGGCCCCGTCGGCCTCTGCGCGAGCGAACGCGGTCGAAACGCCACCAGCCACGCCTTCGTGCGCTCCCAGGATCATGCGGGGGGCCTTCTATACATGAGGAGGTCCCCGCCTCGCCACGCTCGTTAGGCCCGGTCGGGGTCCACCGTCGGCCGTCCGGGAGAGCGCTAGGCGCCGCGGCGGGCGGCCGCCTTGGCGCGCACGGCGAGTGCCTGACGGAAGTACTTCTCGGCGTTGGCGAGGCCGTTCTCCAGCGATTCCATCATGAGCTCGCGGAGCGCGGGCTCGGCCTGCTTGAGCGACTCGTAATACCGCTGCCGATCGATGGTGTGGATGATGCACGGCTGGTAGCCGGCGTGGATGAGTACGAGATTGCCTAGCAACCGCGCGATCTTTCCCGACCCCTCCGTGTACGGGTACACCAGCATGAAGCCGTGCTGCAGCTTCGAGGCGATGTGTACCGGGTGGCCCGAGCGGAACTCCGGCGCCTCGCACCACTCGAGGAGCTTGGCGAGCTGGGCCACGATGCGGGCCGGGGGCGCGATCTCGTGGAAGTACGAGCGGTGGAGCGGGATGTCCTTGCGGAACTCACCGCCGGCGCGCGACTCGATGCCGGCGTGGATGGTGGCATAGAGCCGCTGGATGAGCGGAAGGGTGACCTTCGGCTTCTTCTGCGCAGCCTCGGAGCGGATCACGTCCATCGAGGCTTTGGTGTTCCGGATGTCGCGGAACGCAGTGATGGTGCCGACCTCAGCCAGCGGCTTCAACGCGAGCGCCGTCTCGAGCTCGAGCCCGGTGAACACCACGCCCTCCAGCGCGTTCTCATGATAGACCCAGGAGAGCTCGTATTTCCTCAGGAAATCCTGGGCGAGCGCCGGCTCATCGCGGATGAGCTCCGCGAGATCCTGGGTTCGATCCTCGACATCGAGATAGCGGCTCCGCATGGTGCTCCTGTCCGAAAAGGTGCTGGTCCAGACCTAACGCCGGCCGCGCGCGTGTAGCTGAAGCGGACCCGCGAAGTCAACGATTATCGCGGTCTAGAACAGCGGAGCGCCGAGAATCTTCCGCTGGAGCAGCGGAAAGCGGGCGGGCGCTCGCACTCCCACCCTATCCCCCGTCGGAGGGAGGGGGAAGGAAGTCATCGGCGGGGGATGAACCCCCGCCCTACTTCGTCCCGCCGAGAGAAGGCTGCTCAGTAATACGTCAGCCACTCCTTGTACCGCTGCTCCTCACCGTGGACGGCGCGGAAGTACGTCTCCTGGATCTTCTTCGTGACCGGGCCGGGCTCACCGCGGCCGATGCGGCGGTTGTCGACCTCACGCACCGGCGTGACCTCGGCCGCCGTGCCGGTCATGAAGAGCTCGTCTGCGAGGTACATCGTGTCGCGCGTGAACTTCTGCTCCAGCACCGGGATGCCTTGGTCGCGGGCGATGCGGAGCACCGAGTCGCGCGTGATGCCGGCCAGCACTGGCGAGGAGAGCGCCGGGGTGATGATCGTCCCGTCCTTCACGATGTAGATGTTCTCGCCCGAGCCCTCGGCCACGTACCCCTCGGTGTCGAGGAGGATGGCCTCCTCGTAGCCGGCGAGGGTGGCTTCGCGGTTGGCGAGGAACGAGTTCACGTACTGACCGCTCACCTTGGCCCGGACCATGTTGACGTTCACGTGCAGGCGCGTGAACGACGACACCTTGGCGCGGATGCCCTTCTTGAGCCCCTCGTCGGAGAGGTAGGCGCCCCACGGCCAGCTCGCGATGGAGACCTGCACCGGGTTCACGGCGCCGACGCCCATGCTGCCGTACCCGAAGAACGCGATCGGCCGGATGTAACCCTCCGCCTGCTTGTTGGCTCGGAGCGTCTCGAGGCAGGCCTCGTGGAGGCGCTCGATCGGGTACGGGATCTCCATGAGCACGATGTGAGCCGAGTCGTAGAGCCGCTGCATGTGCTCGCGGAGGCGGAAGACGGCGGAGCGTCCGTCCGCCGTCTTGTAGGCGCGGATGCCCTCGAACACGCCCACGCCGTAGTGCAGGGCGTGGGTGAGGACGTGGACCTTGGCGTCGTCCCAGTTCACGAGCTTGCCGTCGAGCCAGATCTTCTCGGCCTTGGTCATGGTCCACGAAACATGCCGTAACGGCGCGGTCCTTTCAACCGCCGTTCACGCGGCCGCCGCCGGCTCCAGGACCCGCACCGGCAGCACCATCGCGTTCAGGCCGGCGAACTGGAGGCGGCGCTGGAGCTGATAAGCGGTCTCGTTGTGGAGGAGGCGCTGGTACCAGCGCTCCTGCTCGAAGACGAGCTTCCCGGCGAAGAAGATGGCGCGCGGGAACTCCTTCCCGACCTGGAGGCAGAGCTGCTCGGCCTCGGCCACCGCCTCGGTGCCGATCGACATCCGGTAGTCGGCCGCGAGCCCGAGGCGCTGGGCCAGATCGACGTAGCGGCGCAGGCTCTCCTCGGTCTGCTGGCGGACCGCCTCCACCTCCTCGACGCCCTTCATGGTCGCCGAGTCGATGACGCCCACCGAGAGGAAGACGAAGTTCTTGTAGTGCGCCGGGAAGAGCCGCTGGATGGTGAGGAGCTGGTGGATGCCGAGGCCCGAGTACGAGCCCACCAGCAGGACCGCCGTCGGGAGCTTCCGATCGAGGTCGCGGTGCTGCCCCACCGGGTGCGCTGGGAGCGCGTTCATGATCTCGTCGAGCCGGCCCAGGTTCTCGCGCACGCGCCAGTAGTGCCGGCGCACCACGAAGCAGAGCCCGACCACCACCCCCGTCACGGCGAGCGTGATCCAGCCGCCCTGCCCGAACTTCTCGTAGACGGTGCCGGTCAGGATGGCGAGGCAGAGGAGCAGCGCCGCTCCGTGGATCAGCGCGCCGCGCTTGAACCCCGTCTCCCGCCGCCGCTGGAGCCAGTAGCGCAGCATCGCGACCTGCGAGAGCGAGAAGGTCACGAACACGTTGATGGAGTACATCGTGACGAGGGCGGTGATGTTGCCGTGCGTGTAGATGAGGGTGGCGATGGACGCTCCGCCCATGAGCAGCACCCCGTCCTGCATGGTGAGCCGGTCGGAGAGCTGCGCGAAGCGGTGCGGCAGCCAGGAGTCCGTCGCCATGTTCGCCATCACGCGCGGGCCGTCGATGAAGCCCGCCTGCGCCGCCACGAAGAGGAGCGCCGCCTCGGCGCCCAGCGTGAGCCACACGTAGCCGGTGCCGATGGGGAGGCCGCCGGGGCGGAAGGCGCCCGCGAAGCGGTCGAGCAGCACCGCGTTCATCGTCTTGTCGCCCTCGGGGGCGACGTGGAAGAGCATGTAGAGGAGCAGGATGCCGCCGGCGGTCACCGCCAGCGAGATGGACATGTAGACCATCGTCCGGCGGGCGGTCTCGACCTTGGGCTCGCGCATGATCTGGAGCCCGTTCGACACGGCCTCGATGCCGGTGTACGTGCCGGCGCCCATCGAGTAGGCGCGGACGAACAGGGCGAACATGCCGGCCAGGCCGAGCGAGGCGAGCCCGGACGAGAACCCCGACCGGACCTCGCCTGCCACGCGCGGCAGCTCGACCGCGTGGCTCGCCACGCCGCCCACGAGGAGGAACACGTGGGTGGCGATGAAGAGGAGGAAGATGGGGGTGAGGACGGTCACCGACTCCTTCACCCCGCGCAGGTTCAGGAGGACGAGCACGCCGATGACGAGCGCCTCGACCAGCAGCTTCGCATGGACCCACTGGGGCGGCAGGACCGAGAAGACCTGGTCGGCGCCGCTCGCGATGGAGACCGAGATGGTGAGGATGTAGTCGACGAGGAGCGCCGACCCGGAGACGACGCCCCAGCGGGCGCCGAGCAGCCGGGTCGCCACCACGTAACCGCCGCCGCCGAACGGGAAGCGCTTGATGATCTGGGAGTAGGCGACCGAGATGATGAAGACGGTCAGTGTGGTGGCGAGCGCCAGCGCGACGGCGATGTAGTGGTGCTGGCCGAGCGCCCGGAACGCCTCGTCGGGGCCGTAGGCGGAGGACGAGAGACCGTCCGCGCCCAGGCCGACCCAGGCCAGGAAGGCCACGAGAGAAATGGAGTGGTAGACGTTCGGATCCCGCACGTCGCGCGGAGCGCCGAGCAGCGCGCGCCGCAGGCGCGAGACGCGGGGCGGGGCGGGCTCGGGCGCGGCGCTGGGAGGGGTTGGTGTCGGGGTGGGCTTGCCCACGGGCTTCAAGGATGACTCCTGTCCCGAACCTGGAACGATCCGGATGGGCCGCTTCGATAGCACAGCATGTGCCTGGAGGGGCGGGGCCAGGGAGATTGCACCTGCCTGCTCATGCTAGCAGCCGGACAGCCCGAGGATGGCCCTGTAGGGTGCGTACGGGTCAGCAAGGCCCCTCGGCGTTGCCACGACTCCGAGCAGGCAGGCGCCCGAGAATCGGGCAGGCATCACCCTCGACAGGCTCTTCGCGTTCATTCGACGGCGGGAGCCAAGCCACATAGTCTCCCGCGTCGGATGCACTCCCAGGAACCTTCCAGCCCCGCCGCGTCGTCGGCTGCCCCGGTCACCGTGTCCCCTCGCGTTGCGCAGGCGCGCGGCGCCGGTCGTCAGGCTCCGCCGACCGGGCGCGCGCTGGCCGTGCTGTCCCTCGGAGCCCTGGGGATCGTCTTCGGCGACATCGGGACGAGCCCGCTCTACGCGCTCAAGGAGTGCTTCAACGGCCCGCACGGCGTGGCGCCCACCCCGCTCAACGTGCTGGGGGTGCTCTCGCTGGTCTTCTGGGCGATGACCTTCGTCGTCACCTTCAAGTACCTCACGTTCGTCATGCGGGCCGACAACCGCGGCGAGGGCGGCATCTTCGCCCTCATGGCGCTGGTCGGCCAGCGCGAGACGACGCAGCATGGCCGCAGGATCCTCCTCGTGCTGGGGCTCTTCGGGGCGGCGCTCCTCTACGGCGACGGCGTCATCACCCCCGCCATCAGCGTGCTCTCGGCGGTGGAGGGTCTGGCCGTGGCGGCGCCGACGCTCGACCACGTCGTCGTGCCGCTCACCGTGGCCATCCTGGTGGGCCTCTTCAGCTTCCAGAAGTGGGGGACGGCCGCAGTGGGGATGGTGTTCGGCCCCATCATGCTGGTCTGGTTCCTCGCCATCGCCCTCATCGGAGTGCGCGGCATCGCGCTCGACCCCGGCGTCCTCATCGCCCTCTCGCCACACCACGCGGTGCGCTTCATGCTGCAGCACCGCGTGCACGGGTTCCTCGTCCTCGGCGGGGTGGTGCTCGTCATCACCGGCGGCGAGGCGCTGTACGCCGACATGGGCCACTTCGGGCCGAAGCCCATCCGCGCCGCCTGGGTCCTCGTCGCCATGCCGGCGCTCGTCCTCAACTACTTCGGACAGGGCGCCCTGCTACTGCACGACGCCGCGTCCGCCCGGAACCCCTTCTTCCTGCTCGTGCCGGGCTGGGCGCTCTACCCGATGGTCGCCATCGCCACCCTGGCCGCCATCGTCGCCTCGCAGGCGCTCATCTCGGGGGCGTTCTCGCTCACGAATCAGGCGGTCCAGCTCGGCTACTCGCCGCGCGTCACCATCCGCCACACCTCCAGCACCGAGTACGGCCAGATCTACGTGCCGGAGGTGAACGGGGCGCTCGCCGTGGCCTGCCTTGCGCTGGTGCTGGGGTTCCGTTCCTCCTCGGCTCTGGCGGCTGCCTACGGCATCGCGGTGACCGGCACCATGGCCATCACGACGCTCCTCTTCCACCGCGTCATGCGGGACCGGTGGCACTGGCGCCGGGCGGTGGCCTGGCCGCTGACCACCCTCTTCTTCGCGGTGGACGTGGCCTTCTTCTCATCCAACCTCATCAAGGTCGAGGAGGGCGGCTGGTTCCCCCTGGCGGCGGCCGCCTTCGTCTTCACGCTCATGTCCACCTGGAAGCGAGGACGCGCGCTCCTCTCCGAGCAGCTGCGCGATGCCGGGCTCCCGCTCGACCAGTTCCTCCCGGAGATCGATCGACGCCCGGTGCACCGCGTCCCGGGCACGGCGGTTTTCATGACCGCCAACTCGGGTACCGTGCCGCCGGTGCTGCTGCACCACCTGAAGCACAACAAGGTGCTGCACGAGCGCGTGCTGCTCGTCTCCATCGTGACCGAGGACATCCCGACCGTGACGCCGCAGACGCGCGCCACGGTCCGCGCCCTGAGCGGCGGGTTCGTCCAGGTGATGGCGCGCTACGGCTTCATGGAGACGCCCAACATCCCCTCCCTGCTCGCCTCCATCCCGCCCGCGTCCATCCCCGGCCCGCCCCTCTCCAAGGTGACGATGGAGACGACCTATTACCTCGGTCGCGACACGGTGCTGCCCTCAGGGCCGGCGCGCATGGCGTCCTGGCGCAAGCGCGTCTTCATCCTCATGGGCCGCAACGCCCGCCCGGCCAGCGCCTTCTTCGGGCTGCCGCCCAACCGCGTCGTGGAGATGG
>WNGL01008047.1_pt1 | contig 12353 bp, 10 predicted proteins | sample 5400591 | NCBI WGS metagenome assembly WNGL01 (sample SAMN13153377, study PRJNA577476) | soil metagenome | isolation source: 80 cm soil or saprolite under Garry oak tree replicate 1 | place: USA:California | collected 2016-06-15
TGCCGTCGTCGAACGGGTGGACCTCGGAGACGAGGAACATCATATAGACCGCGCGCTCGAAGGCGGTGTCCAGCCCGGCCAGCCCTTCCCAGCCTGCGCGCAGCGTGCCGGCCACCAGCCCGGGCAGGACGAACAGGGAGTCCCCGGCGCGGTTGGCGGCCTCTTTAAAGAGCCCGGGCCGCTTGTCGGGCCGACCGCCCATGATCGTCGCGTGCCGGGACCTCAGCAGGTCCAGGAACTCCTCCGGCGTGGCGGCCAGTGTGGTCATCTCGGCGCACGAGTTCGCCGCGGCGCATGCGGCCTGCGATCGTCGCGGTCGGCGTCTCCGAGGCGAAGACCACGGTCGTATCCACGTTTTCCTTCACCTTCCCCGAAGAAATATGCGTTTAGCATACCCGGCGGCGAAGTTTTCCGTGAATAACGGCAAGCTGTTGCCCCGTGACCGTGCCTACTGTTCCCCGAGTTCACTGATGGGGACGTGAGCAACAGCATGACCCCAAGTGCCGGCACGACCACCGGGTCAAACAGGACCCGCGTTGACACGTCGACCAGCTTCCGGACGGGACGTTCCGGTGGACCACGCCCGGCGGCCGCCGGTACGAAACTGAGCCCACCCGGTATCCCATCTAACCGGCCCGTTCGGAATCAAAATCCTTCCGCCCGCCTACCTCACCGGACTCCGTCGAGCGGCAGCGGGATGTGCACGCTGACCTGGAAGCCGTAGCCGGGCAGCGGTCCGGCGCTGAACTCGCCGCCGAGCAGGCTCACCCGCTCGCGCATCCCGATGATGCCGTGCCCGCTCCCGCCGACGACACTGCCGTCCGGGAGGTCGTCGTCGGTCGCGCCCCAGCCGGGCAGGATCAGCGCCCTCGGCTCGCCGTCGGCCGAACCGCCGCGGGCCAGGGCGCCATGGTGCGACATCCCGACGCCGGCCATCGCGGGCACGCCTGCGCCGTTGTCCGTCACCTCCAGGATCAGCTCGTCGTGCCCGTAGCCGATCAGCACCTGGCACGAGCTCGTGCGGGCGTGCTTGACCACGTTGGTCAGCGCCTCCTGCACGATCCGGTAGGCCGACAAGTCGATGCTGGCGGGCAGTTCCCTGGGCTGCCCGCGGCGCGTCAGGTCCACCCGGACGCCTGCGCTCGCGGTACGCGCGAGCAGCCGGTCCAGGTCGCCCAGGCCGGGCGCGGGGAACAGCGGCGCGGTCCCTTTAACCCCTCTGAGCCCGTCCGCCGCGGGCGGGGCGGTCGCGGGGTCGGCCCGGCCGGAAATCTCACGCTGGTCGGTCTCGTCCGCCTGGCGGAGGGCGCCGAGCATCCGGCGCATCTCGTCCAGGGCCTCGCGGCTGGTGACCTGGATGGCGCCGAGGGCGTTGCGCGCGTCGGCGGGTTGGGTGTCGATGACGTACTGGCCGTAGCCTGCCTGGACCGCGATGACGCTCATGCTGTGCGCGACCACGTCGTGCAGTTCCCTGGCGATGCGCAGGCGCTCTTCGGCGACCGCCTTGCTGGCCGCCTGCTGCTGCAGGCGGACCGCGTACCGGCGCCGCTGCCGCACGATGTAGCCGGTGAACCAGGCGATGATCACGCACAGCGCGGCGGAGACGATCGGGCCGCTCGGGAGGATGTAGCCCCCGCCGGTCAGGTGGATGAGCATCACGTCGGCCAGCAGGGTGGCGAACACGGCGATGAGCACGCGCACCGCGGCCTGCCGGTGCTCGTAGGTCGCCGCGACCAGGTAGAGCACGTAGGCGACGGGCAGGAAGTAGGTCAGGGCGCCTTGTTCCGGGCCGACCAGCGCGGTCACGACGACCGAGCAGGCCAGCAGGACGCCGAGCATGAACGCCGGCCGGCGGCGGCGCAGGCCCACCGCCACCACCGCCACCATGACGAGGAACATGGCCAGTGGCCAGGTCAGCGACATCGTACGGTACGGCACGATAACGCCCTGGCTCTCGATGGCCCGGACCACGCCGTGCCTGATGGTCGCGAAGAGGATCAGCCCGAACACCGCGCCGGCGACGTAGTCCAGCGCGGCCCAGTGCCGGGGACTGAGCCGCTTGGTCAGCGGCGGTCGCTGACGCGCGACCGCAGTCTCCGAGATGGTGCGCACGAAACTACCGTAACCGCCTTCCACGGCCACGGCGTCATCCTGCAGGCGTACGCCGCACGGCGAACACGGGCCGCCGGCGCTGGCCGGAAGGCGGCCGGCGGGCCGCGGCAACTTCACCCTGGCGGGTGATGACCCGACCGTACCCGTGCTGGCACGGTAACACACATGCCATTCATCAAGGCTCCCCCCGGCGAGGCCAGCACGACCGGCGCCGCCGGAGCCGTCATCGAGACCACCATGCTGACCAAGGTGTACCCGGGTGACGTGACCGCGCTCGACGCTCTCACCGTCTCGGTCGCGCCCGGTGTCACCGGGCTGGTCGGCGCCAACGGCGCGGGCAAGTCCACGCTGATAAAGATCCTGCTCGGCCTGGTCCCGCCGACCAAGGGCCAGGCCAAGGTGCTCGGCCACGACTGCCAGACCAGCGGCGAGACGATCAGGACCCTGCTCGGCTACATGCCCGAGCACGACTGCCTGCCGCCCGACGTGACCGCGACCGAGTTCGTGACGCACCTGGGCCGGATCTCCGGCCTGCCGCCCACGGTGGCCAAGGAGCGCGCCGCGGAGTCGCTGCGGCACGTCGGCCTGCACGAGGAGCGGTACCGGCTGATCGGCACCTACTCCACCGGCATGAAGCAGCGGGTGAAGCTGGCCCAGGCCCTGGTCGGCGCGCCTCGGCTGATGCTCCTCGACGAGCCGACCAACGGGCTCGACCCGGCCGGTCGCACCGCCATGCTCGAGCTGATCGACAGGATCGGCGCCGAGTTCGGCATCTCCATCGTCGTCGCCTCGCACCTGCTCGGCGAGATCGAGCGGATCTGCGATCACCTGGTCGCGATCGACGCAGGACGGCTGCTGCGCGCCGATTCGATCACCAGCTTCACCCAGGCCAGCCAGGTCCTCGCGGTGGAGGTCGAGGAGGGCCTGGCGCAGCTGCAGGCCGCGCTGGCCGCCCGCGGCCTGGCCGCCACCCCGCAGGCCGGCGTGAGCCACGCCATCGCAGGCCAGGCCGGCTCGGCCCCGGGCCGGACCTTGCTGGTGCCGCTCGGCGGGGACGACACCTACGACGTCGTGCGCGACTGCGTGGCGGCGCTGTCCCTGCCGCTGTGCCGGCTCGAGCAACGGCGGCACCAGGTCGAAGAGCTGTTCCGCGACGAGGAGGAGGTGCCGCATGCCTGACTCGGTCCAGGCTCCAGCCCAGGCGGGCGGGGTCATCCACGACCTCGGCTATCGCGGCTACGACGGTCCCAGGCTGGGCCGGGCGCAGATCGTCCGGGCGCTGACCTGGCACAGTTTCCGCTCCACGTTCGGCATCGGCCGGGGCATCAAGGGCAAGATCGTCCCGGCGCTGGCGTTCATCGCGATGTGCCTGCCCGCGCTGGTGAACGCGTTCGCGGTGGCGCGGGGTAACCAGCGGCTGGTCGGCTACGACGTCTACACCCCGGCCCTGCGGGTCGCCGTGGTCATCGTCTTCATCGCCGCCCAGGCCCCCGAACTCGTCTCCAGGGACCTGCGCAATCACGTACTGCCGCTGTACTTCTGCCGGCCGCTGCGGCGCGGCGACTACCCGCTGGCGAAGTACATCGCGATGACCGCGGCGCTGCTGATCCTGATCGAGGTACCGCTGCTCATCCTGTACGTGGGCACGATCGCGTCGGCCAAGAGCGGCGGGGCGGTCTGGGACGAGACCAGGGCGCTGATCCCTGGCCTCGGCGTCGGCCTGATGTACGCCGTGCTGATGGCGGCGATCGGCCTGGTCCTGGCGTCCCTCACCGGGCGGCGGGCCTACTCGACCGGGATCGTCGCGATCTCCTGCATCCTCACGTTCTTCCTGTCCCTGCTGCTCATCCAGGCCGAAGGCGGCCAGTCGGCCACGGCCACCGGGGCGCGGGTCGCCGGGCTCTTCAGCCCGTTCACCATCATCGACGGGGTGCGCGTCTGGCTCGGCGGCAACGCGCAGACCGGCTTCGTCGCCGATCCAGGCCGCTACGGGCCGCTCTACGGGGTCCTGGCGGTGGTCTTGCTCGCGGCCTGCCTCGGGGGCCTGGCCGCGAGATACCGGAAGGTGAGCCAGTCATGACGATCGAGCTGCGCAACGTATCGCGCTGGTACGGCAACGTGGTCGCGGTCAACGACATCACCATGTCCATCGAGCCCGGGGTGACTGGCCTGCTCGGGCCGAACGGCGCGGGCAAGTCGACGATCATGCACATGATCGCCGGCTTCCTGCCGCCGTCCCGCGGCGAGCTCACCGTCGGGGGCGGGGCCAGCTGGCGCAACCCGGCCGCGTACCGGCGGATCGGCCTGGTCCCCGAACGGGACTCGGTGTACGCCTTCCTCACCGGCGACCAGTTCGTCACCACGACCGCGAAACTGCACGAGCTGCCCGACCCGCAGGCCGCGGCGGCGCGGGCGATCGCCACGCTGGACATGACCGAGTGGGCGGGCCGCAAGATCGCCACCTACTCCAAGGGCATGCGCCAGCGGATCAAGGTGGCCGCGGCGCTGGTGCACGACCCGGAGATCCTGCTGCTCGACGAGCCGTTCAACGGGATGGACCCGCGCCAGCGGCTGCACATGATGGACCTGCTCGACAAGCTCGGCAGCGAGGGCCGGACGATCCTGTTCAGCTCGCACATCCTGGAAGAGGTCGAACGGCTGTCCGGCACCATTCAGGTGGTGGTGGCCGGCCGGCTGGCCGCCTCCGGCGACTTCCGCGCGATCCGGCGGCTGATGACGAGCAGGCCGCACGTGTTCAAGGTGCGCTCGTCCGACGACCGCCTGCTCGGCGGCACCCTGATCGGCCGGCCCGCCGTGACGGCCGTGGAGCTGACCCGCACCGGGCTGCAGGTGCGGACCTCGGACTACGGCGCCTTCTGCCGGGACATCGCGGTGCTGGCCCGTGACCACGGCGTCAGGCTGCGCGAGGTCCTGCCCACCGATGAGTCCCTGGAAAGCGTCTTCGCCTACCTCGTGGCCAACTAAGGAGCGCCGATGTCCGGCTTGTTCAACCCCACGGTCGCGTGGATCACCCTGCGCGGGACCCTGAGCCGCAAGCGGGCGCTGCTGTTCGCGCTCCCCGCGGTGATCCTGATCTTGTTCACGGTCGCGCTCAGGGCCTCGCGCCCGCCGCTGCGGCCGTGGCCGTCGCACGTCCTCGGCACGTTCGGGTTCTCGGTGCTGCTGCCGCTCACCGCGCTGATCATCGGCACCAGCGTGCTGGGCGCCGAGATCGACGACGGCAGCATCATCCACCTGCTGGCCACGCCGGTGCGCCGGTCCTCGGTGGTGCTGACCAAGTTCGCTGTGGCAACCGGGCTGACCATGCTCTTCGCCGCGGTCCCCGAGCTGATCGCCGCCCTGATCGCGGGCGGGGGCAGCGCGTCGAGCCCGGCTGGAGAAGCGGCCGGCCTGGTCAGCATCAGCACGAGCAAGCTGGCCATCGGCCTGTTCGTCGGGGCGCTGGCCTGCTCGGTGATCTACAACGCGGTGTTTGTCATGGTCTCCGTGGCGACCACCCGCGCCATCGCCGTCGGCCTGCTGTACGTGCTGGTCTGGGAGGTGCTGCTGGCCAACTTCGTCAGCGGCGTCAGGCTGCTATCGGTGAGCCACTACGGCCTGGGCATCGCCAACGGGTTCGTGAACGACGCGGACCTGCAGGCGGGCCTGAACGTGCCGACGTCCATCGCCATGGGCGCCATCGTGACCGTCCTGGCGCTGGCCCTGGCCGCGAACCTGCTGTCCTCGTTCACCTTGAAGGGCGAGCCCGCCTGACCGCGCGAGCCCGCGAGCCCGCCTGACCGCAGCGAAGCAATGCCTCCGGAGGCCAGCCCCGCGAAGGCCGCGCCGATACCCTGAACGCCATGAACCCGGGCTTCCAGGCGGGCTCGGATCTGAGCCAGAAGGCCGCCGCGGGCATTGCCCGCGGCGCCGCGGTGATCGCGGGCCTCACGGTCTTGTCCCGGCTCCTCGGGCTCGCCCGCACCCTGGTGTTCTCCCAGCGTGTCGGCGCGAGCTGCCTGGGCACCGCGTACATCACCGCGAACCAGATCCCCACCCTGGTCTACGAGCTGGTCCTCGGCGGCGCGCTTCCCGGGGCGATGGTCCCGGTGCTGGCCCGCTCGGCCGAGCGGGCCGCGGCCGACCCGCAGGAGAGAGCGCGGGTCAGCCAGATCTCCTCGGCGCTGCTCACCTGGTCGGTCATCATCCTGGTGCCGGCGACCCTGGCCATCGCGGCGGCCGCGGGCCCCATCGCGGAGCTGCTCAACCCGGCCAACGGGCACGCGCACTGCGCGAGAGCCGACGTGGTCGCCGTGACCGCCCGCATGCTCGCGGTGTTCGCCCCCCAGATCATCCTGTCCGGGCTCTCCATCGTGCTCTACGGGCTGCTGCAGGCGTACCGCCGGTTCGCCGGCCCGGCGCTGGGGCCCGCCGTCTCCAGCCTCGTGGTCATCGCCGCGTATCTGGCCTTCGCGCCGGCCGACAAGAGCCTGCCGCTGTCCAGGCTGCCCATGTCGGCCGAACTCATCTTGTCGGTCGGCACCACCCTGGGGGTCGCCGCGCTCCTCGCCGTGGCCGTCGCGCCGACCTGGCGGCTGCACCTGACGTTCCGGCCCACACTGCGGTTTCCCGCCGGGGTGGCGCGCCGGACCGGGGGCCTGGCCCTCGTCGGGATCGTCGAGTTCATCGCCTATGACCTGTCGACCGTGGTGGCCCTGGTGCTGGCGAACGGGCGCGGCTCGACCGGCGCGGTCGTCCTGCTGAACTACGGCTGGCAGGTGTTCAACTCGGTGAACGGCGTGCTGGCCCTGTCCGTCGCGATCAGCGCGTTCCCCGTCCTGTCCGCCCGCGAGGGGCGCGTGTTCGACCAGACCTGCGCCGGGTCGACCCGCGCGGCGCTGCTGGCGGCCTGGCTCGGCACGGCCCTGACCGCCGCCATCGCCGTCCCCGCCGCCCACGTCCTGGCCAGGCAGCCGGACCAGGTGTACCAGCTGATCGCGGGGTTCGCCCTGTTCGCCCCCGGCCTGGCCGGCTTCGGCGTCATCGCCACCATGTCGCGGGTGATGATGGCCCTCGGACGGCTCAGGGTCGCGGCCGCGGCGGTGGCCGGAAGCTGGCTCGTGGTGATCGCGGCCGACGCGGTGCTGGCCGAGATCGCCCCGCCCCGTCTCGTGGTGGCCGCCCTCGCCCTGGGCAGCACGATCGGCCAGACCGTCGCCGCCGTGCCGCTGGTGATCGCGGCCCGGCGGATCCGCGGGCCGGAGGCGGTACGCGGCACCGGCCGGGCGGCGCTGGCCGGGGCGGCGGCGGGCGCCGCGGGCGCGGTGGCGGGCGTGGCCGTCAGCCTGGCCCTGCCGACGGCCCACAAGCTGCTGGCCACCGGGGTCGCCATCCTCGCCGCCGCCTGCGCGGCCCTCGCCTTCGGCCTGGTCGCCTACCTCCTGAACGACGGTGACCTGCGCGCGGCCATCAACTGGCTGCGGCGGGTCACCAGGGCACGTGCCTGAAGCCCGCCCGGTCTGGCCGAGCGCTGCACGGCGGCGCAAACGTAATCTGCCACGGCGCTAGGAGTCGGCGGAGCCCTCCTCCGAGCCGTCCCCGCGGGGCAGCTGGCCAGGAGCGGCAGCGTCGGCGCCACCCGCGCCGACCGCGGCATGCTCCTCAGGCCCGTGGCCGTTCCCGTGCCCGTCCGCCTCGACCACGATGGTCTCGGCGAAGGCCCGGTTGGCGGCCGCGCGCATCTTGCCGAGCGCGCCGCGCGAGGTCGGCGCGGGCACTCCGTTGTCGTCTTCTGAGCCGGGCGCGGGCATCAGCGCGGGCACGTGTTTCGTCTCGAGCACCGCGCGGCCCTCCTCGTTCACCGGTTTGTGCACCTCGATGAACTCGCCGTTCGGCAGCTGCCTGATGATGCCCGTCTCGTAGCCGTGCAGCAGCGTCTCCTTGTCCTTACGCTGCAGGCCCAGGCAAATACGCCGGGTGATGACGAAGGCGAGCGTCGGCCCCACGAAGATCAGCACGCGCGAGATCCAGGTGACCGTGTACAGCGGGATCTGCAGGAAGTCGGCGACGACGTCGTTGGCGCCCTCGACCCACAGGATGCCGTAGAACACGACGGTGGCCATGCCGATGCCGGTCCGCACGGGAGCGTTCCGCAGCCGGTCGTTGATGTTGTGGAACGACTTGTCCCCGGTGGCCCACTGCTCGAAGAACGGCCAGAACGCCGCGCCGCCCAAGATCAGGGTGAGCGGCAACGCGAATGGGATGAGCACGCTCAGCGAGAGCGTGTGCCCGAGGAAGTTGATCTCCCAGGCAGGCATCATCCGCAGCGAGCCCTCCAGGATGCCCATATACCAGTCGGGCTGGGACGCCGACGAGATCTGTATCGGGTTGTACGGCCCGTACAGCCAGATCGGGTTGATCTGGGCGAACGTGGCCAGCAGCACCAGCGCCGCGAAGATGAAGAAGAACCACGCCCCGCCCTTGGCCACGAAGTACGGGAAGAACGGCTGGCCGGTCACGTTCCGCTCGGTGTTCCCCTTGGCCGGCATCTGCGTGTGCTTCTGGTGGAACATGATGAACAGGTGCGCGGTGATCAGCGCCAGCAGGATGCCCGGGATCAGCAGCACGTGGATGATGTACATCCTCGGCACGATCCAGTGGCCGGGGAACGGCCCGCCGAACAGGAAGAACGCCAGGTAGGTGCCGACGATCGGGATTCCTTGCAGCACGCCCTCGAAGATCCGCAGGCCGGCGCCGGACAGCTGGTCGTCGGGGAGCGAGTAGCCGAACAGCCCCTCGATCAGCCCCAGTGAGAACAGCACGATGCCGATCAGCCAGTTGACCTCGCGTGGCTTGCGGTAGGCGCCGGTGAAGAACACCCGCAGCATGTGGATGGTCAGCGCGGCCATGAACACGTCGGCGGCCCAGTGGTGGATCTGCCTCATCAGCAGCCCGCCGCGGACGTCGAAGCTGATGTTCAACGTCGACTGGTACGCCTCGCTCACCCGGAGGCCGTTCAGCTTGACGTACGAGCCGTGGTAGACCACCTCGCTCGTCGACGGCACGAAGAACAGCGACAGGAAGGTGCCGGTCAGCAGCAGGATGACGAACGACCACAGCGCGATCTCGCCAAGCATGAACGACCAGTGGTCGGGAAACACCTTCCGCATGAGCACGCGGAACCCGCGCGCGCCGTGGAATCTGTCGTCGAGCCACCCGCCCGTGCCGCTCAGCGCCTTGGGGACGTCAAAATCGGTGTCGCTCATCCGCGCTCCCAGAAACTCGGGCCGACGGGCTGGGTGAAGTCGCTCTTGGCCACCAGGTACCCCTGCGAGTCGACGGTCATCGGCAACTGCGGCAGCGGCCGGGCCGCCGGGCCGAAGATCACGTTGGCGCCGTGCGCCGCGTCGAAGGTGGACTGGTGGCACGGGCACAAGATGTGGTGCGTGGTCTGCTCATACAGCGCCACCGGGCAACCCACGTGCGGGCAGATCTTGGAGTAGGCGACGATGTTGTCGACCGTCCAGTTCATCGTGCCTACTAGCGTACTGCCGTCCTTCGTGGTGGGAATATCCAGCTCACCCGGGCGGAACTTGATCAGGATGACGGTCGCCTTGGTCAGCGCGTCCAGGTCGTCCTGAAAACCGTCGGGCACGATGGTGATCATGTCGCCGGGCGCGCTGAAGTCGGCCGGGGTGAGCGGCTGGTTGGTGCCGGCGACGAGCAGCCGCCGTCCCGGACTCCACACGGTGTGCCGCAGGCTGGTCCCGGGCTGCGGGCCCAGGTCCCGCAGCAGCACGACCGGCGCGGCGAGCAGCGGCAGCGTGCCGAGCATCAGGGTGCGGCGCACCAGTGGCCGCTTGACGAACTGGCTGTTCGCCGTGCCTTCCTTGAAGTAGGCCTCGAACGCCTGTCGGTCCTTCGGGTCGGACCGCAGGTCGTGCCGCTCCTCGACCACCTCGACGTCCGGCATCAGGTGCCGGACCCAGAGCAGCGCGCCGAGGCCGAGGGCGGCCAGGGTGACCGAAAGCGAGAAGCCGAGGGCCAGGTTGGAGCGCAGAGTCTTGTCGACCGTGTGCACCCCGAGGCCGATGTAGGCGGCGATGAAACCGCACCCGGCGATGAACGCGAACGTGAAGCAGGCCGCGACCACCTTCTCGGCCCGCTGGCCGTGTACGATCACCCGGGGGTCGTCCGGCGGCAGGCCGGCGATGTGCTCCTCGAAGTTTTCCTCCGATGAGATCACGGCCCCCTCGTGCTGCTCGGCCACCGCGGCCGACCCGAGCAGGCGCGGCGAGGGCGGGGGAGTGCCGATCACCCGGTGCGGCGCAACCGGGACCTCGGGACCCTCGGTCTCTTCCATGTCGCTCATGGTTGCTACTACTCCATCCCCGTCGGTCTTGGATCACGCCGCCTGGCGGTGATCCAGAGCGCGATCAGCACCAGGAAGCCCATGCCGCCGAGGAAGACCACCAGGCCCTCGGTGACCGGTCCGGCCCGGCCGAGCGAAAAACCGCCCGGGTTGGGCTCGGTCCGCGTCTGGACGATGTAGGCGATCATGTCGCGCTTGGCCTGCGGGCTCAGCGCGCCGTCGGAGAACACCGGCATCGCCTCGGGCCCGGTCAGCATCGCCTCGTAGATCTCGGTGGGGGTGGCCTGGGTCAGCGCCGGGGCGAACTTGCCGTAAGTGAGCGCGCCGCCCGCCCCGGCGAAGCCGTGACACTGCGCGCAGTTGGCCTGGAACAGCTGCGAGCCGAGCGCGGTGTCCGCCCCGGCCGACGACACCTGCTGGTCGTCCGGGATCGGCGGCCCGCCGCCCAGGGAGGCGACGTAGTCGGCGATCTGGTGGATCTGCTGCTGGGTGAACGTCACCGGCCCGCGGTTGTTCTCCGCGCCAACCTCCTTGGCCGGCATGCGGCCGGTGGACATCTGGAAGTCGACTGCGGCCGCCCCGGCGCCGATCAGGCCGGGCGCCTGGTCCGTGCCCTGGGCGTCGAGGCCGTGGCAGCTCGAGCAGGTCGCGTCGAACAGGCCCTTGCCCGCGTTGATGTCCTGCCGCGCCGCGGCCGGTGCCGACGCCTGCGCGACGCCCCCCGGACGGGTGAGCGACCCGTAGAGCAGCGCGACAACGACGAGCCCGAGCAGCAGTGCCGCGTAGCCGGCGACCGGGCGCCTGCGCCTGGCGTTGATCCAGCTCACTCGCTGTCCCCTGACTAGTGGATGAGATAGATGACGGTGAACAGGCCGATCCACACGACGTCGACGAAATGCCAGTAATAGGACACGACGATCGCGCTGACCTGCTGTTCGTGGGTGAAGGTCCGGGCGGCGTAGGTGCGGCCGAGCAGGAAGATGAAGGCGAGCAGGCCGCCCGCCACGTGCAGCCCGTGGAACCCGGTGGGTATGTAGAACACCGAGCCGTACGCGCTCGACGCCAGCGTGAGGTGCTCCTTGCTGACCAGGTCGAAGTATTCGTAACTCTGCCCGAGGTCGAAGTAGAGGCCCATCAGGAAGGTGAGCACGTACCACTCGCGCAGGCCCCAGCTCATCGGGTGCAGCAGCGACCTGGTGCGCCTGATCTGGCCGCGCTCGACGGCGAACACGCCCATCTGGCAGGTGACGCTGGACAGCAGCAGCACGGTGGTGTTCACCGACCCGAGCGCGAGGTTGAGATGCGCCCCCGGCCAGGCCAGGCCCGCGCCCTTGTCGACCGACCTGACGGTGAAGTACATCGCGAACAACGCCGCGAAGAACATCAGCTCAGAGGAGAGCCAGATGATGGTGCCGACGCTGACCAGGTTGGGTCTGCTGGCCGGCGTACGGGGGGCCGTCTCCACGGTTGCTGTCGCCACGAAGCAATTATTACGACAACCTGTAGGGGATCGCTACGCGACCCCCCGCATCGGTTACGGGATCGGTAGCATGCAGTGTCATGAAGGTCGTTGTGTACAGCCACGACGCGGATGTGCGCGCCCAGGTCAGGCTCGCCATCGGGCGTCGTCCCGCGATGGACGTGCCGGACGCCGAGATCATCGAGGTAGCCACGGAGCCTGCGCTGTTCCGGCTGCTCGACGCGGGCGGCGCGGACGTGATGGTCCTCGACGGGGAGGCCCAGCCGGCCGGCGGGATGGGCGTGTGCCGCCAGGCCAAGGACGAGATCTACAACTGCCCGCCGGTGCTGCTGATCGTCGCCCGGGTCGACGACGGCTGGCTGGCCACCTGGTCCAGGGCCGACGCCGTGA
>WNGL01010497.1_pt1 | contig 12353 bp, 16 predicted proteins | sample 5400591 | NCBI WGS metagenome assembly WNGL01 (sample SAMN13153377, study PRJNA577476) | soil metagenome | isolation source: 80 cm soil or saprolite under Garry oak tree replicate 1 | place: USA:California | collected 2016-06-15
TCGGCGCGACGCTGCCAAGGAGGTCGAACGCGCCGTTCCAAAACCCCGGCGCGGTGACCGGGTGGAGATCGGAGATGCGGAACCCTTGCGTGTAGTGCTTGTCGGAGTTGAAGAAAAGCCCGTCATTCTCCTCCAGGACAGTGATGCGCTCCCGATCCTGGCTCCGGGCCGAGTTCTCGATGCCGACCAGCGCGCCAGCAATAACCGCCAGCGCGAGCGTAATCCGCACGAACCGCCGTTCCGTATCTCGGGCCATGCGCGCTTCGCTCGTATCAAAGCATCTGCGCGCAAAGGTTAGTTGTATTCGCGTCAACCGTCAAATTCGGCCCGCTGACCTTAACCGCCGATTACGTCGCGGTTTATTGGGATCTAATGACTCGATGGTCGCGCCGAGTTGCACCTCGAAGGTCAGCTGATCCGGCTCGCCCCCGGGGATTCCTGGCTGGTGTGCTCACCACCCAGCTGGGCCGGTTCTCGCGCGCACCGGCAAGGTCCGGAAAGGGGGGCAACATGCGCCGAACAGGTCGGCTCCGGCGAGCGGCCGTTGACCACCCCAACATCCGCGGCTCCCGCTACTACCATTGAGGAGGCTTGATCGTGCTGACCCATCCAACCCTCGACCAGATGCACCAGCTCGGGCTCGCCGGCATGGCGCGCGCCTTCACCGAACTGGAGGCCAATCCGCAGAGCGCTGATCTCTCTCATGCCGAATGGCTCGCCCTCCTGCTCGATCGCGAAGCCACCGAGCGCTACGATCGACGCCTGCCTTTGGCGGCAGTGGCAGAACGGTCCCAACCGCTTCAAGGAACTGCGGCGCCGTGGCGTGCCGAAGTTCCACGCGGCGGTTGCCGCCGGCTCGCCGACCGGGTTCTGGCGCATGTCAGGACATCCGGCCATCCAACAGGCGCTGCGCAATCCGTATTTCGACGCCCTCGCTCTCCCCCGCCTCTCTGTTCCTGCCCAAGCTTGACCCGATCGAACCGCCGGGTACGCGACCCGTATGCCCGGTGGTGGGGAAGGGGCGGCATCGCGAGGTGTCCCCCTATCCCGATCAATACGCAACAAGCTGGCGCTTGAGATCGGTATCCACGATGGGCTCATGTGACGGCGTGGCAGATTCAGCCCCATCTCGGGAACCGCCTTTCCTTGCCCTGCTCAGTCGGATTGCGGCCTCGGTATGGCACGCGGCGATTCGCGGTTTCAGCTCTTCATCGTCCGCCCTTTGGTCTCCATAGGGCACCGGTGCGGTCTTCGCAATGCCGAAGAACTGTACCTGACAATGTGACCAAAATCAGCCTGCGCGGGCCAACGCGCGCTAACGCCAGGCAGCTCCTTTGCTTGGCGCTCTTCGGTTAGCGTTCCCCGACGGACCCGCCGGTCAACCGACGAGAAGTGGACGAGTAGATCTCGGGTCATGTGAAATAAATCTTGCATTTGAGGAAATTTATCCGAATTAATTTATCAGATGTTAGCGTATGTGGGGGGGGGACTAGTCCATGCAGCCCGAGGAAGGTTTGCTACCTCGACCTCATAAGGACGATGAGGCGACGGCTGACTCCTTGACTTTAGAGTCACGCACCGCGGAAGCCAGGGGAGGGCATGCGCCGAGGCGGTCCGATGCAGCGATGGTACTGCTGGATCCAAAGCCATTTACGCGCCGACTCATAGCTGACATGTTGGCTCAAGCTTTTCCCGAGTACGCAATTATCGCGGCTGGGCGTGCGGAGGAGCTACTCAACTCTGCGGAGGAAATGGTCGGCAGCCCAACGCTCATTGTCATATACGTAAGAAGCGCCAGCGTATCAGATCCCTTCGTCAAGAACGCACTCGACCGTCTCCGAAGGTGCTTACCCGACGTACCAGTGATCCTCCTTTCCGATCGTAACGACCTAGGAGAACTATATAGAGCATTAACCCAAGGTATACGAGGCTATATACCTACCTCGGTGATATACGACGTCGCTATGGCTGCCCTTAAGCTCATCGATGCGGGCGGCACCTACATTCCACCCGACGTAATACGTTCGGGGGCTGATGAAACCCACCTCGAGCATGAGGTTCCGGAGCGACGCATTGAGCTACTACTAACGCCACGGGAATTTTCGGTAATTGAGCTTCTGCGCGAGGGTAAGCCCAATAAGCTCATAGCAGTCGAATTGGAAATGCAAGAAAGCACCGTAAAAGTCCACGTTCGCAATATTTTGAGAAAGCTTCATGCGTCTAACCGCACGCACGCTGTATCTGTTGCGAGTAAAATATTTTAGAGCATTCTCACAATGAGTCGCGATAGCCGGCGGCTCGGAAGTAGTTGTCGCATTCGTCTTGGGTCTGGGGCGAAGTGGTCGAGCAAGGGCGCCGATGCCGTTCGACTGCGCGAATCGACAATGCGCGAGCAAGCCGGATGACCTCGAGAATATCGTCGTAGCCCCGGGTTAACAATTGGTGTCAATATTTAGGAGAAACTGAAGTCCGAACACCTGCAACCAGTACCTGTGCTGGCGGTAACATAGGAAGTGTGGATGAAACCACGGCAATATCAACCTTAGTGGTTATTGCCCCAAACGCGTCCGATCGCAGCACATCAGCAAGTTGCGTCGAGTACGGCCCAGCCGATTTGCTGAAAATGCTCACTTGAGCCTTTGCATGCGTGCCGCAGCAGCCGATAGCAGCGGCCGACCCGAAAACAACATCAGCGGGAGCCGTACTGACCCCGTAAATATGCGTAGTGCTTTGTGCTTCGGTCATTCCATTGCTGAAAGCTCGCGCCTCGAGTTCGGTCTTCCTGTTGAGATTTTCAACCAGGGCGCCGCTCGACAGGCTCGTTTGCGCGCTTTCACCACTTGCAGCCGCAACCATCTGTGAATTAGCGAAATAGAAGATGGGCATCCCGACGACTGGGCCGTTGCCAGAATTCGCTGAGGCGATCCCGATAACGTTGGAATCCGGCGCGGTACCGACGGCGCGCGCGACTGCGTCACTAAGCGCGGTGACCGAGCCTGCTGCAACCTTGTCCATCTCCAAGTCCGTTAAGTTTCTCAACCCAACAGCACGCTGAATCATTGGTGTTTGACACCCGGTCACAGTAACCGTAGCCAACATAATCATAATCCAACCCGAACGCGTATTAACATGCATGGTGATCTGCCTCGGACGGGTATATTCAGGTGGGCTAACTGGATCTCTATGAATGTCTGCCGCTCATAACTGATACAGGTACATTGTAATGCCTACAATAAAATCCCTTAGCGCTTTTTACGGGATGAGCAGCTTAACTCTTTCGGGAGGACAAAGAAAACGCCAGGTGTATCTCGCCATAGGGTCGCGCGCGCCGCCGCTGCTTTCCGTCGTGACCTGAGCTCCCCCTCCATGCCCGTCGACCCCGTCGGTGTCCCCGCCCGACGCCGAGCGGGTTCTCATGATCGAAGTGCCGCTGGCGCGGCATCCGTGCACCGACTGCGTCGGTGTGCTAAGCAGCGATTCGCAGGTTCGTACACAGGCGTGATTGGCGCTCGCGGTTCATGTCGGCAATACCCTGATGGATAGCGCGGTCGAGATCGTCGATATCGGCAAAGGTCTGATGGGCGAGGAAGTGGCGTTTCAGATCGCGCCAGGATCGCTCGATGTCATTGAGCTCCGGGGCGTATTTCGACAGCCAGTCAATCGCGCGCGGCAAGCTCGGCCCGCGAGGCTTTGCTGATATGGATGGGGCCGTTGTCGAGCACGAGGACGACGGGTTTGTCGGGGCGGCCCGGGCATGGCCGGTAGATCGTGTCGAGTCGAGGGCGCCGATCATCGCCCGCTTGCGGGACTGCCCCGGCACGTCGACCCACAGATCGCGGCCGCGTTTGGCCGAGGCGCGGGCAAGGTAGGAATGGGTAAGCGCTTCAGAGTCATCGCCGAACAGCAAGGTGATATCGCCGGCTTGGGCCTGTTGCTTCAACAGGCGCAGGCGCAAGCCAGGCGACTTTCCCTTCCCCGGTACCCGAGGAAGGGAAAGTCGCCGATCTACTGGACGATATCCTGCACGAACTTCTGGACGATGCATTCCCGACCGAGATTCCTGACGCGCTGTTGGCCGATCCCCTGGACCGGATCGTCGCCTACCTGAACGAGCCGTTACCGTGAGAGTCAGCGCCACATCGATGGCGAGGATTCACCAGAGCGTTTGTTCGCTGTGCCTGGTTCACGGCGCATACACCCGGCACCGCCTTACCGCGTGTTGCAGGTGATCATGCCGCCGCCGAGATCGATGCACAGAGTGTTGCTTGACGGCGGCGGCGCGGGCCGCGGCGCGACGCACCCCATCAACTCCAGCGCCTTTCGGAGTGCTATCGATTTGCCGACCGGATCAGTGCCAGGATGAGCTTCTTCGATCCTGTGCGCCAAGCTGACCGTAAGCTGGGGGCCGCAGCCGATCGGAGCGGTCTGCGGCCGCAGATCAGCAGTCGGTTGCGGGTTTGGCGTAAGCGTCGCGTTTAGCCCACCTGGACTGGAGACGGTGAGGGCCTGATGTTGACCCGTTTTGGGTCACATTGGGGGACCGATCGTGTCCACGATCGGCGGTAATGGACATTATCGTTGATACTGGTGGGCGGCGGTGCTCGTGGAGCGTCACCGAGAAGCGGCGGATGGTCGAGGAGAGCCTCGAGCCTGGCGCTTCGGTGTCGGTGGTGGCCCGGCGATATGACGTGAACGCCAACCTGCTGTTCAGCTGGCGCCGACTGTACCAGAGCGGTTTGTTGACCGCCGAGACGGCACTGGTACCGGTCGAGATCTCTCAGCCGCCGGTCGAGATCGCCGCCCCGCCAGCGGAACGTCGTTCTTCCGCGCCGGGGCGATCGCGGCCGGGAATGATCGAGATCGCGTTGGAGCGGCACCCGTTTGCGCCTGCGCGGGTCGATCGACGCGGAGTCCTGCGCCAGGTGATCGACGTGCTCTCCGGGCGATGATCGCGCTTCCCGCTGGCTCACGGGTGTGGCTGGCCGCCGGCATCACGGACCTGCGTAAAGGGTTCGACGGTCTGGCGGCGCTGGTGCAAACGGTTCTCGATAAAGACCCGTTTTCGGGCCACCTGTTTTGCTTCCGTGGGCGGCCCAATGATCCGATTCTACGATATCAGCCGGACAGAATGACCGCCGATCAGGCTTTTGACGGCGACCAGTTGTACACCCGCGTTAGGGTCCCGCCCATCAGGGCGGTCCGATCGCCGTCGGACAGGCGGTCGGTGACACGAAACGCCTCGGTGCCCTGCTCGTACGTTAACATCCCGACCGCTCGGGTCCAGTCGGTGCCCCACAGACAGCGATCGAACCGAAGGCATCGAAGATGCGGCCGAGCGGATCCCACAAGTCTTTGTAGGGGAAAGGCTCGTGCGACAAGGTGCAGGCCCCGCTGATTTTGACCGCGATATTGGCGTGGGCCGCGAGAGCCAGCAGCTTTGGCAGATCGGCGAAGGGCTGCGCCGGCACCGGCGGCACGTGCGGCTGCGGCAGGCCGAAGAACCGGGGCTCGATCCTCCTCGACCTCCGTCGCCTCGCCCTCGATGACTTTGCGCGCCCTCATTCCTCCGGCTTATGCTCGATCGTCTGGAGCGCTGTCAGCCTGGCCCGTACCCGCTCGAGCATCCCGACGGCGTCTCGAGCCCGCCCTTCCGGCGCCACCGCCGCGAGGCGATGTTCCACGGAGCCCGTCACGTCGACCTGCTGCCGGTCGCGCCATTTGGCAGGCTGCGGTTACGGAGCCACAGCGAGGCCGCGTGCGTGTCGGGCGGGTAGTGCTCGGTGTAGGGCGCGTACACCGGCGCCTCGGCCCCCGCGGGCATGAAGATTTTCGTCGCTTTGTGCGTGTACCCGCGGCGCGATTGAATGCGACCACCGGGCCGAGTCACTCTCACCAATTCGGCGAGCATTCGGTCGGTGTCGCCGTCCTCCAGCACGGTACAGGTAAGCGCGACATGGACGCTGCCGTCGTCCAGCGGCAGTGTCTCGGCCTGTCCCTCCCGGAAATCGATCCGGTTATAAGTCCTTCGGCCTGCGCCAGCTTCCTGGCCTCGCCGAGCAAATACGGGTTGATGTCCATGGCGATGATCGGGTTCGCACCGGCGGTGCGGCGGGCGATCTCCCGCACCACCATGCCCGATCGGCAGCCGATTTCCAGGATCGTCTCGCCGGGCCGGATATGGACGGCGTCCAGCACGGAACGGACGACGGTGCCGTAGCCGACCGGCCTCGCCCTTCGAGGAGCGAGACGGTGCCGAGCAGCGGCCCGCCCAGGCTGATCGCGCAATAGCGCTCGGAGAGCTGCGGGATTAGCGGCTCCCATTGCGACGGAGCCAGGTCCAGCGGCATCAGCACCACGGGCGGACCTGCTCCGCGCATCCGGTACGAGATGCCGGCGAACTCCCCTTCCCGTTCTCCTAAACTCAGAGCGGTTGTCGCGCTGCTCTGCTCGATGCGGTCGAAGAAATCGAGCATCGCGGCACCGAGTTCCGCGCCTCGTTCCCTGGCCACATCGGACCATGGCAGGCACGGGTAGCTGGGCAGCTTGAGCAAGGCCACTCCGGGCAGCTCAGCCAGCAATCTGTCGGCGCTGTCAGCGCGTGGGCCCTGACCTCCGCTCGCGATCAGTAGCCGCGACTCAAGCGGCACAAGTTGAGGCCTGGGAAGCGGAGACAGCAGGGCCAGCGAGGCAAGGCGCTCGGCATGTTCTGCCGCCAAGCCGAGCCAGTCGCTGGGGACCATCTGCCCCGCCGCAATGTGAGCTTGTTCGATCCCGAGGTGCCGGAATAACTCCATCAGACACGCCTCGACCGAACTCGCGGGTTTGGTCATATCCTGTCCTCCCAGCGGTTGAAAAACGACGGCAACGGGACACACACAGGGTGAATATCGGCTTCGGCTGGTTTGGTCTTACGGGACGCCGGACAGATCGTCAATGTGGGCCAAATTCGCATGCGGGTCGGTGCGGGATGCGGGCATTTGCCGCTCGCTCCGCGATGAGCTGATTGAGTAAATCAGCAGAACTCGATACCGCGTAGCGGTTTAGTGCAAGATACGTAAAACGAATGATGCTGACCTCAATCCCTCGGTCAAAGTGATTACGCCCTCTGCGCAGTGTGATCTGGAGAGTCGACATGATACAAACTAAAAAAGACAGTTAGCAGAGGGATTCTAATGCGCGGTAGAGCTCTTCTCGTGATCGCAAGCGTTTTTTTGTTTTTCACGGGTGCGGCCGCTGCCCGTGAGCCCGCACGCTTGACGGATACTCAACTAGATAAGATCACAGGAGGAGCAAACATCGCCCAAGTGCCGCTCATTGCGTCATTTCTTGCCAATGGTAACGCGGGAGTCAGTCAGTTCTCCCCCTCCATTGCGACCCTCGTGCCGACTGTTACCAATCTAAGCATCTGCGTGTTTTGCGCAACAGGTTTCAGGTAATCAGGCGTCAACGTCACCGATTCCGACTGTTAGTGCGAGGTACGAAAACATCCGAAAGGACTCCCCTATGAAGTGCGCCCTTCTTCCGGTTTTTGTGACTTGGACACTCTTGTTCCTTAGTCCCGCTACCGCCGGCCACTATGTGGTACTAACAGACGCAGAAATGGACCGTGTGGCCGCTGGTGCAGCTGCGTCGGCAGTCAGCGCAGCCGATGCATTGGGAAACCTTGCAGCCGAAACAGTCACATTCACTCTCAGTGCCGCAGACTCCGCCCACCAAAGCGCCCTCGCCATTGGGCTGTCAACAGCTACAGCGGCATCGTTTTTGTCCCCTGCCGTGGCAACCTCTGTCTCCTCTGTGATTGCGCGATCACCTTGATGTGCGCGTTAACCGCACTGAGAGTGCGGAAGGCTGGCTGAGGCAGGAAGAGGTGTCAGCGCGAAGGTCGGCGGCTTCCACCTCGTCATCCGAACCCATCAGCGGGAGCACGCGTCAATCCCGCCGCTCAGCGGCCAACCAAAACGCTAGCCGCCGGCATCATATCGTCCGCCGGCCGGAGTACCTGTGTGTCCCTACGGTCTCGAGATGTGCTGCGCGAGAACCGATGTCAAAGGGCGTACGCCCGTTTGAGTACTTTAGAGAATTGTAGTGATTGTAGTTACGCTTTATGCGCAGTTGATTAATATCTTTGAATTCTCTACGATAGCGTTGGGTCTATCGAAGATCCAAGTAAGCAAGACAACCCCCAATGCTTACGGAGGTATCTGATGCGTGCAAAGATCTTTAGTACTGTAACGGCGGCTCTGTTGGTGCTTGCATTAGGCTCGGCGAATGCCAAAGAGCCTATGAAGTTGAGTGATCACCAGCTTGATAAAGTGACCGGAGGTGCTTCAGTCACTCAGGTTCCGATTCTCGCCACCATTCTAGCGAACGGTACGAATGGGACCGGGGGGGTCAACTCGTTTTCGCCTTCAACCACGACCGTCGTACCAACACAGACCCTTGTGGGGCTCAATCTATTCACAATCCATTAAGGCAGGGGCTCGCCTCAGCTTCCTAGGGTCGGCTAAAATCAAAAAAGTTGGCGCCTCGTGTTCAAGCACGAGGCGCTTTCATTCACGAAGGCTTGTCGTAGCGAGATTTCTGATCCGGCGCGTCTGGTGTGGTATTCACAAACGAATCGGCATACGTGGTCGACAAACTTGATAACCCACTTGTCACGGGCAGTTCGTATCGCTGCGTCCGTGGGCCTGTTTACATTCCTAATGTTAGGCACCGCTTCTGCCAACGAGGACCGGCCGGTGCAGTCGTTGCTAGAGATTCGACGCGTGCACATCATGATCCAAAACTCGGATTTAAGCTGTGGGGCGGCCGCCCTCGGAACACTGTTACGCTATCAGTTTGGCGAAAATATTACGGAAAGGAAAATTGCAAGAGCCCTGATGAGTCGCGGGGAGTACGTTCGGCATCCAGAGCTCGTACAGGCCCGGGAGGGCTTTTCTCTCCTCGATCTTAAACGTTACGTGGAAGCCTTTGGGGCAAGAATGGTGAAGCGGGGCATATCCCATAAACAAGCTCGAAATCGCCGCCAATCGGACTCATTATCTTCTCTTTTTCAGCGCCGCAAGGGCCATGATTCACCTCTCATTCGGACGATAAGTATTTATAAGGGAGAGGGCCTAGGTCAGCTAGCGCTAAATGATCTGATCCAGCGGGCTCCAATTATGGTTCCGATCAATGCCAACGGCTACAATCATTTTGTGGTGTTTCGAGGTGTTTTAGCGAATCGCGTACTGATTGCCGACCCCGCGTGGGGAAACCGAACGATGACAGCGGATAAGTTTCAACGCATGTGGATCGACTATGGGGAACCGATTGGACATGTTGGGTTTGTCATCACGCGTGCTGATGGAGGCAAGGCACCAAACAGATTGCAACCAACGATGAGGGAGTTCGTAATGCTTCAATGAGGCTACGCTGTCGGGCGGGGAAAACCGACAGTTAATGGGGGGAGAACCAATGAGATTTACCGTTGCGTTTCGTGGGCTCGCGAGTTCCGCGGCTACCATATTCATTGCAGTATTCGGGATGGCGCTGGTTGGTTCAGTGGTAACGCCGGCCGGGACGAGCAACCCGTCCGTCGGGCAGCTTGAGGATGACATCCAAAAACGCAATGCGACCATTGCGAGCCTAATCCAACAACTCAAGGACTTACGCGGGGGACGTAGCGGACCTGAACATGCGGATGAGGTGGATGCCAACCGGCGATCGGCAGCGGCACGGTCAGACAAGCCGGGTTATCTAGGCGCTCAGCTTGCAGCGCTTGATCCGGAAAAGGCTGCGCGAGCGCTGCCCGCAAGGGCGGGGGCGGGATCATCGGATCCAAAACCGCCAGAAAATGCATCCGCCCCGGGCAAATTTGAGGTCAGCGAGGATGATGCTGAGCGTGCGCTCGAACGCACGCTTACTGCAACGGGCAAGTTGCTCGTCCCAAATGGCTTCTTAGAACTGGAGACTTTGATTGGTTATACGCGGCGCGAGGCACCCTCATTGGTCCTTTTTAATCTCAACCGCAACGAATTTAACTGGGCTTTGGACGCAAGGCTCGGTCTGCCTTGGGAATCGCAGTTTGAAATAACACTGCCTTACAACCTCGTGCAGCAGCAGATTACGGACGGCTTCGTCTCACCTCCTCAAGAGGTGCTTCATCGCTGGGGCAACTCATTTGGCGATCTAACGCTTGGCGTAGCGAAAACCTTCGTGCATGAAAGCGGCTGGATTCCTGATCTCCTCGGCCGAATCACTTACGAGACCCCGACAGGCCCCCAGAACAGTAATCAAGTCGTATTACCGAGTGGGCGTAACAGCGTTGCCTTCGGGCTAACTGCGCTAAAGCGCCAAGACCCACTCGTCTTTGTAGCCAGCGCAGGTTACACTAAGGCGTTTCAATCCGGGGGGATTAATCCAGGCGATCAAGTTAACGTACAACTCGGGGCATTTCTAGCCACCAGCCCCGAAACCACATTACGTGGAGTTCTGCAACAGAACTTTATTGATGATATCAGAGCCCATAATATCCGGCTTCCTGGGTCGGGAACTGTGCCATCGGTACTGACATTTGGAGGATCCTCAATCCTTTATCGTGGAGCGCTGCTTGATCTACAGGTCAATGTAGGTTTGACCAGTGCGGCGCCAAAATATTCGGTGATACTCTCCAGCACCTACCGCTTCGGCTCTAAAATTCACATCCGTAAAGTTGGTTACTTTATCAACGGGCTAGAGAGCAAAGCCGCATTGGCTGGAATCGCTGAAAGGTCTTTGTGCGCCATCGGATGTGTGATTCCTTGCCCCCGACCGCAAGATGTTGGGGGCAGCGATGGTCTGGCGACAGGGCAGAGTTATTCGGAGGAACTGCGGGCGCGGGTTCTGGCGGCGGTCGATGGCGGCATGGCGGCGCGGTCGGCGGCCACGTGTTTCGGGTCGGCTTCGAGAAACTCGTAAATCTCCAGATTGGCAAAGGCTGCGTCACCGCGGAAATAGCGCCACTTCACGGTGCCGCGGTAGCGGGCGACCACCGGCTCCAATCGGCGGCGCTGTGCACGTTGCCTGATCTACACCTTTGCCCGCGTCTCCGATGTTCCGGCGGAGCATGCCGCCACGGCCGCCGAGCGCGCTGTTGCCGGCGATCGGCCGCAGCGAGTTCGGCAAGCTCTGCTTGGCACATCGCGCCCTCCCTTACCAGCGCGTCGAGTGTAGCGCCGTCGACGCCGCCCCGAAGCTGCCGCCGAAGATCAGCGAGGCGACGGCGGAGCGTGGGCCCGGCGATCGTCAGCCATGCCGCCGAGGATAGCACCGGCAGCAGCCCACTCCCTTCGATCGCACGCCGTGCTTTCGGGGAGGTTTGCGCCCTCATGCCATCCGCCGGACGGCGCGTCACGATCTGTGGCAGCGATCACGCATTTTTCGCGGAATTTGCCGTGAAAGGCAGCGGCATCGTCGGGATCTGCCGCAAAGCCGCGACCCCCGCCGACATCGGCGAGCGCATCACCAAAGATGAAGCCGAGCGCCAAGCCCGTAGTAGCGGCAGAAGGCAATCACCATGGCGACCACAAGCGGGACGATAGTGTCTCAGTTTGAATGTAACGGCCCGCTCGTTTGCTCAGGCAATCGCGCGCGGCGGCGTGCACGCGGACGCGAAAATGGCGGATCGCCTCTATGTTCGAGGGCTTGGATACAGGCACAAGGCGGAAAAGATCTTTCATGATCGGGAGAATGGTGGGGTCATCCGCGCCTCTTACGAAGAGCATTACCCGCCGGACACCAACGCGGCCTTGGCCTGGCTCGCCCGCCGCCAGCCCGGCCGGTGGAAAGAGCGCCAAGAGGTTAGTGTAACGGGCACCATCGCCCACCGGCTCGCAGCGATGACGGCGGCGGAGCGGGGCGCGGTTGCGGCGGACCTCGTGGCTCAGGCGAAGCGGCGGCTGCTGGAGGCCGGCGTGGTGATCGACCAGGAACCGGCGCGGACGGCGGAGCTCGACCCGGACACTCGGCATCGATCAAGTCACCCTCGATCGGTGGAAGATAAGGCATAAGGAATTCCGCAGCGCCATCGAGCACGGCAAGACCCAGGCGGATGCCGAGATTGCGGAAAGCCTCTTCAATCGCGCCCGGGGGTACAGGCACGAAGCGACGAAAATCTTCATGCCCGCGGGGTCGGAGGCGCCGGTGTACGCGCCCTATGTCAAGCATTACCCGCCCGACACCAACGCGGCCTTGGCTTGGCTGTCGCGCCGCCAGCCGAACATGTGGAAGGACCGCCAGGAGGTCAACGTCACCGGTTCGATCGCGCATCGTTTGGCGGCGATGACGCCGGCCGAGCGCGGCGCGTTTGCGCTTGATCTGGTGGCGCAGGCCAA
>WNGL01008049.1_pt1 | contig 12352 bp, 10 predicted proteins | sample 5400591 | NCBI WGS metagenome assembly WNGL01 (sample SAMN13153377, study PRJNA577476) | soil metagenome | isolation source: 80 cm soil or saprolite under Garry oak tree replicate 1 | place: USA:California | collected 2016-06-15
GGGGCGGTCAGCGTCGGTCGTGCCAGAGGGGAAGCCATGATCACGCCTGAGCAGGTAGGCGAGCAGTACCTGGCGGTCCATCACCGGATGCTCCGCGCCGTCAACGATCAGATGAGCGAATGCGGCCTGTCCATGGCCCGGACCAAGGTGCTGATGCGGCTCCGCGAGCAGGGACCCACCCGGCAGAGCGTGCTGGCGGCCGGTCTCGGGCTGTCCCCGCACTCCATCACCGACATCGTCGACGGGCTGGAGCGCCTGGGCCTGGCCGAGCGCCGGCCGGACGTCACGGACCGCCGGGCCAAGCTCGTCGCCATCACCGACGCGGGTGAGAGCTCCCTGGACGTGGCACGCTCCACGCGCGAGCGGCTGCTCAGGCAGATCTTTGGCGCCCTGGGCCAGGAGGACCGGACAACCTTTCTCCGCCTGCTCGACATCCTGGACGATGCGGCCCGTCTGCTGACCGTCTCGCCGGCTGCGTCCGGCGCGCCGGTGGTCTCGGCATGACCGCCGGGCCCCGCGCGACCATCGCTACCCGAACCAGTCACGCTTCTCACCCGGGGGTATAGCCCGCTATGTCATACGTGTCCTCTGTCGCTGACAGGCGCCGTGCCGCGCGCAGCGACCATCGCTGGCTCATCCTGGTGATCGTGGCTGTCGCCCAGCTCATGGTGGTGCTGGACGCCACCGTCGTGAACATCGCCCTGCCGTCGGCCCAGCACGCGCTGGGGTTTCCTAACAGCGACCGGCAGTGGGTGGTGACCGCCTACGCCCTGGCGTTCGGCAGCCTGCTGCTGGTCGGCGGTCGGCTCGGCGACATGTTCAGCCGCAAGTGGGTGTTCATCACCGGCCTGACCGGGTTCGCCCTGTCCTCGGCACTGGGGGGCGCTGCCGTCTCGTTCGGGATGCTGGTGGCCGCCCGGACGCTGCAAGGCGCGTTCGGCGCCATTCTCGCGCCTGCCGCTCTGGGGACCCTGGTCAGCACGTTCCGCGACCCGCGCGAGCGCGGCCGGGCGTTCGGCGTCTTCGGTTCGGTCGCCGGCGGTGGCGGTGCCGTGGGCCTGATCCTCGGCGGCGTCCTCACCCAGTATTTCTCCTGGCGCTGGACCATGTACGTCAACCTGTTCTTCGCCGCGATCGCGATCGCCGGCGCCCTGGCCTACATGCGGAGCATCCGGCCGGACAGCCGTCCGCAGATGGACTGGTTGGGAACCGTGCTCGCCTCGGCCGGGCTGTTCCTCATCGTCTTCGGGTTCTCGCACGCCGAAGTGGCGGGCTGGACCGCCGCCCTGACCATCGGCTCGCTCGCCGCGGGCGTGATCCTGCTCGCGGCGTTCGCATTCGCCGAGAGCAGGGTCAGCCACCCCCTGCTTCCGCTGCGGGTGATCATGGACCGCACCCGGGGCGGCGCCTACGTCTCGGTCGGGCTGTCCGGGATCGCGGTCTTCGGCGTCTTCCTGTTCCTCACCTACTACCTCCAGCAGGTCAAGGGCTATAGCCCGGTGACCAGCGGGCTGGCTTTCCTGCCGATGATCGCCTGCATCCTGCTCAGCTCGAACAGCTCCAGCATCGTGCTGCTGCCCCGGTTCGGGCCGCGGGCCCTGATCGCTACCGGCATGCTGCTCGGCGGCAGCGCGATGGCCTACCTCACCCAGCTCACCGCGACCTCCGGCTACGCGGGCAGCGTGCTGCCGGCGCTGCTGGCCCTGGGCCTGGGCTTCGGCATGATCTTCGCGCCCGCGATCAACACTGCCACCTCCGGGGTGGCCCAGCGGGACTCCGGCGTGGCCTCGGCGCTGGTCAATACCATGCAGCAGGTTGGCGGGTCGATCGGCACCGCAGCGCTGAGCACGGTGGCGCTGACCGCCACGGCAGCCTACCTGGCCGCGCACCACGTGGGACGGCTGGCGCCGGCCACCGCCGCGGTGCACGGCTTCAGCGTGGCGTTCACGGTGTCGGCGGCGCTGTTCAGCCTCGGCGCGCTGGTGGCGGTCCTGCTGCTGCCATCCCGCCGCCGGTTGCAGGAACTAAGGGACGTGGCTGCGGCGGACGACGCAGCTGTGGCGCTCAGCCCGCCCCTGGCGGACGCCATGGCCACCTCGTCCGCTGACGCCAGGCGATGACCGGGTACGTCGGCTGGGACCGCGCCGCCTACCGGCCCGCCTGGTCACCGCTTACTCCGGAGAACAAGCTCAACGGTGATGGCGGGCATGTACGCAAGCGGCGACTCGGACCTCGGTCGGGAACTCCCGCGGCGCGGTCTGCGCCCATGAGTCTTATCAGGCCGACATCGTTGATGAGCACATCGACGCGCTCCACCAAGACCAGGCGCCGGGCTGGGCGCAAACCTCCCCCAGGCAGGCAGGATCGGCGATCTGGACCTTTGGTGGGGCCGCACTCATGGAGCCGATCTCAGCGGCGGCTGCCTCGGTGCGGCCACAGTCGCGTCCCACCAGCACGACCTGGGCGCCAGCCTGGCCAGAGCGGTGGACGCCGCTTTCCCGATTCCGAGGTTGCGCCTGTGACTACCCAACCTTGCCATTAATGCCAACTGCTAGCTGTCGGCTAGCAGCTCGATCGGGATGCGAAGCCATGCCGGGCGATGCCTCGCCTCGTACACCACCCTGTCGAGCGAGAGGGCGCACAGCAAGGGGCCGCCCTCAGCACATCGCGCCGGTTTACCAGATCGATTTCATCTACCAATGAGCCTGCGAAGATCATCCCGTCTACCGACAGCGGTGTCAGGGCTGCGACCCAGCCTGGCTGCCATCCCGAGCGACCAGCATGTGCATATGAAGGTAGGTGGGCCCGCTGCCCGCCGTTGCGAAGCCGTCCGGCTCATCGGGGGCGTTAGCCGCTGGCCGGGGGGAGCATGAGGTCGCGTCGCTCTTCGGCGGTCAGTTCGCGGGAGACGCGCTGGTGGGCGTTGGCCACGAGTTCCGCAATGCTGATGGTCGCGTTCCATATGCGGCTGGTGCCGTCGTACGACGAGGAGGCCACTCGTGTGCCGTCTGGAGACCAGGACACACCTTCGACGGGTGCTATGTGGGCTCCCACGACGATCTGCGCACCGGAGTGGGTGTCCCAGATCCGGATCGTGCGGTCGGCTGATGCGCTGGCCAGGCTCTTCCCGTCGGGTGACCATGCCACAGCCCACACCTCGCCGGCGTGGCCGTGCAGCGTTGCGAGCTCGCCACCGTGACCGGCGTCCCAGATCCGCACCGTCCGGTCATCTGATGCGGTGGCCAGCTGCGTTCCGTCGGGTGACCACGCGACCGCCCGGACGTAGTCGCAGTGGCCGTGCAGCGTCACGATCTCCTGGCCGTGGCCGGCGTCCCAGATCCGCGCCGTCCGGTCATCTGATGCGCTGGCGAGCCGGGTTCCGTCCGGTGACCATGCCACGGCCCGGATTTCGTCGCTGTGGCCGTGCAGCGCTGCGAGTTCGCCGCCGTGACCGGCGTCCCAGATCCGCACCGTCCGGTCGTCTGATGTGGTGGCGAGCCGCTTACCGTCGGGCGACCACGCGATACCATCCACCCAGCTGTCATGGCCGCCTAGTACCACGTGTCCCCCACCGTGGTCAGCGTCCCAGATCCGCGCCGTCCGGTCGTTTGAGGCAGTGGCCAGCCGTCGCCCGTCTGGAGACCACGCCACGGCCCGAACTTCGTCGCTGTGGCCGTGCAGCGTTGCGAGTTCGCGGCCGTGGTCAGCGTCCCAGATCCGGGCCGTCCGGTCGGCTGAGGCAGTGGCCAGCCGCCCCCCGTCCGGCGACCACGCCACGCCGCGTACCTTGCCATTGTGGCCGCGCAGGACCACCAGAAGCTGACTGCCGGATTCGATATCCCAGATCCGGGCCGTCCGGTCCCGCGATCCGGTCGCCAGCCGCTTGCCGTCCGGCGACCACGCCACCCCCCAAACCCGTTTGTCATGCCCATGCAAAGCTATGAGTTCACGACCGCTGTCAGCGTCCCAGATCCGGGCCGAATGGTCTCCTGACCCGGTGGCCAGCCGCTTACCATCCGGCGACCACGCCACAGACCGCACCTCCGCGCCATGACCCCGCAACACCAGCAACTCTTTACCGCTGCCGCCCTCACAGATCCGGACGATGCCGTCGCTGGACGCGGCTGCCAGCCGCTTGCCGTCCGGCGACCACGCCACAGACCGCACCTCCGCGGCGTGACCGCGCAGCACTACCAGCTCGCAGCCGCCCTCAGCGTCCCAGATCCGGGCTGTCCGGTCGGCTGAGGCAGTGGCCAGCCGCCCCCCGTCCGGCGACCACGCCACGCTACGAACCCGGCCGTCGTGACCATGCAGGACCATGAGCTCGCTGCCGCCCTCAGCGTCCCAGATCCGGGCTGTCCGGTCGGCTGAGGCAGTGGCCAGCCGCCCCCCGTCCGGCGACCACGCCACCCCCCAAACCCAGCGGCCATGACCATGCAGGACCATGAGCTCGCAGCCGCCCTCAGCGTCCCAGATCCGGGCTGTCCGGTCGGCTGAGGCAGTGGCCAGCCGCCCCCCGTCCGGCGACCACGCAAGCCCGGTGACGTAATCGTGGTGGCCGCGCAGCGCTGTGAGTTCGTTTCCGTTCCCGGCGTCCCAGATCCGGGCTGTCCGGTCGGCTGAGGCAGTGGCCAGCCGCCCCCCGTCCGGCGACCACGCCACCCCTTGAACGTCGTCGTCGTGGCCACGTAGGACGATCCGAACCTGGGAGGCCACCAGCGCCGCGGTCAGCGCCCGCAGCGCCAGCTCGGTGGGCGCGCACTCCTCCAGCGCGGTGAGCGCGAGCAGCAGGCTGTAGTCGGGGTCACGGTCGACGCTGTTCAGCGCCTGCCGGGCAATGTTCTCGGACAGGCGCTGCATGGTGGAGTGGTCAGCCTGGTTGGAGGAGGCGACGAACTGAGCTACCAGCGGGAGACCGGCCAGCTGCCCGGCTGCGGCGGCGGCCCACTGCTGCGCGGCCCTGAGCCGTCCGTCGCGCAGCAGGTATGCGTCCTGGCGGCCGGAGCGGTCCCAGTCGGTGGCCCACCGTTCCAGGTCCGCGCGCCAGCGCAGCTGGTCGGCGCACGCCTGGATGGCTTGCCGCAACGGAGCCCAGGCGCGGAACAACGCCTCGTGCGCTACGTCGAGGACTGCGTTGTCGCCTTCCCCGCTGCTGGTCAGCAGCCGTGCCGAGATGAACGCCTCCACCACTCGCCGCTCCGCCGCAGACAATGCGCTGCGCCGCACCCGCCGCCGGGTCGGTTCGCTGTCCCCGATTGTGACGAACTTCAGCAGCGTCTCCAGCACGCGGTCGCCCCCATCGACGGCGCGCAGTTCGGCGGTGACCCTGTCCGCCTGACGCGTCACCACCCCGGTAACCCCACCAAGGCGCTGATACTCGCCGGCCGTCACCACTCTTGCCGGGCCAGCGGCCAGGTAGAGCTCCTGCAAGGCATACGCCAGCAGCGGCAACGCATCACCAGCGCCCGCCTCACCGACCATCAGTTGCGGCAGGACCGGGGGATCGAAAACCAAACCCGCACGCTGGGCCGGCTGCTCGATGACCTCCAGCAGCGCCCCGCGGCCAAGCGTGCCCACCACGAATGGATCGCGAAACAACCGGGCCTGTTCCGTCCCCAGAAACCCGGTCAGGAACTCCGACCGCATGATCAGGATGATCCACAGGCGGAGGTCTCTTTCCAGCGCTCCAGCGAGCAGGCTGAGGAACGCATCCCGTTCGACCTGTCCCGACAGGGTGATCAGCTCCTCGGCCTGGTCGACGGTCAGCAGCACCGAGCCGGCCGGTCGGCCGCGCGCTATGCGCAGCCCGTCGAGGAAACGTGGCAGGAACGCCATATCGGTGGTCAGTTGCGCGCGCACGCCGCCGGCACTGTGTCTCGTGTCCGCTGCGGCCAGACATCGCGCGAGGCTGTGCACCGGGCGGTCTCCCGGGACAACCGGCGGCACCACGATCCAGCCGCCACGGCGCTGGCGCAGGCGCGGCACGATCCCTGCCTCGACCAATGATGACTTGCCCACACCCGAGGGACCGACCACGGTGACCATCCGGTTGGCCCGCGCCGCAACGACCGGATTCAGGCGCTCCAGCAACTCCGCGATCTCCGCGTCCCGGCCGAAAAATACCGCCGAGTCCTGCTCGGTAAACGCCTCAAGACCGGGGAAAGGCGATCGATCCGAGACCCAGACCGGTCGATTCAACGACGACAAGCGTTCCTCCGCCACATGCTGCCACACCATCAGCCCGATGATCAGCAGCAGCATGACGCCCGCCAGCGGCAACGCCGAACGCTGCAGCACCCTAAAGCCTTGGGGAAGACCAGCCGCGTCGTTGGTCAGATAACCGGTGGCCACTCCGAGCAGGCTCACCAGCAAGAACGAAAGGATCTGCACTACCAGCAGCGTGCGCTTGCGTGACATCCTCAGACCCCTAACGGCCAGGTGAACGACCGTCTCCACGCCTGGGACACGCAATCAGGCCGGACTAGGCACACAAGCCGCTTCCAGCCATAGTCCACTACAGGCAAGAGGCTTACGCAACCGTCGCGCTGGGTTACCTGGGTTTCCCCTCGTAGCACTTCCTTCAGGATGGGTTCGAGCGAAGGATCACTGGTCTGGGTAATTCACAGGGTTGTCCTATGGTGATCCACAGTGGCTATCGCTCAGGCTTGTCGCGTCCTGCCGCCGGTCCCGGTCTGGCTCTCCTCGTAGCTGACCGCGGGTGCCCGCGTGTCCTTTCCACGAACCGCCGGCCGGGGCTGACGGGAGGACGCGGCAACCGCCTGGCCGGAACGTTCGTGACCTGATAGGAGCCTGACCTTTTCGGTGTCGTGGAAGTGCTCTGTCCGCTCGTCCCGGCCGGCGGCGCTGTTTCCCCTTCCCTGCTGTCAGGTATCCGCGTGGAAGGAGAGGTCATGCCCGGGATCGCAGAACAGCAGTTGCCCGTCATCGGAGGCGTGGACACGCACGCTGATGTGCACGTGGCCGCGGTGGTGGACCAGGTCGGCCGGGTGCTGGGCACCGAGGCGTTCCCGGCAAATGCTGCTGGTTATCGGGCCGCGCTGGCCTGGATGAGCTCGCGGGGTGAGCTGGCGAGGGTCGGGGTCGAGGGAACCGGCAGTTATGGCGCCGGCGCCGCATAATTTACGATCGCTATCCACGAAGCGCTCGAATGCGACCGGCGTTCATCCGAAGCGACAAACCCGGACAGTAATGCCGTCCTCTCGAACCGGATTGACCCGGTCAGCATCCGCTTCTGCGCATTCAGCGCAGGCCAGGCGGGGCCGCCCTCGATCAGCACGAGTTCGCCGCCGGTCGCCTCTCGAGCGCGATCCCGCCGTCCTTGCCGGTGATCGCGTCGGCCGTGCCCTGGATCACCAGCACCGGGCAGCAAACCCGGGCACAAGCAGCCACGATGAGGCACGCCAGATAGTCACCGAGCGTGGTGGAACCTCACGTTACGCGCGAAAATAGTCCCGATATGGGCGGCTGCCTTGGCCGCTGCGACACCGTCCGTGTCTTGCCGAACAGGGCGATCTGTGTACGCCATCCGCCTCACGAGACGGCTGGTTGTTGATCCGGTGAGTTAACTTCCCCGCTTTTCGCGGGAGGTAGATCCGGTCAGCGGCGGTGCCATGGGCGGGGCAGAAGGTCAACCCGGCGGCGTCTATCCGGGGGGGAGGGCGCCGGCGTAGGGTCGGGGGCAGAGAAGTATCCATCAAAGACCTGCGCCGGGCCAGGGTAAAGGGGCGCAGGGACCGCGTCGCTCCGGACCTTGGCGGCACGGCCTGTCGGGCCGGTGAGGACCGAGGTGCCTGAGCGATGCATGCGGCCGCGAGCGTGCCCCCGCGCGGGGCGGTACCGGAACGGGGCGAGCCGCTGGTGCGGCCGGTGCGCGGTCCTCCGCCTGGGAAGGCGGGTGTCTGGGCGCAGGTAGTTGTGCGCTTGGCGCCGGATCATGACCGCGTGGCCGGGGAGATGGACGACGTCGTGGTGAACCGGCTGTTCGCTGCGGGGCTGGCCCTCGAAACGGCGCTGGGGCTGCTGGGCGATCATCCTGGTGCCGGGAAAGTCCGGAAAGCCAGTGGCGAGGTGGACCTGGCGATCCGGGACTGCCGGACCGTGCTGTTCGATCACCATCAACGCAGGCAGCCGGGGCTAGGGGAGATTGGCGGAACTGCACAGAATCCCGGCGTATCCGGGTAACGCCTGATCTTCCCGGCTGGCTTGGGCCTTCTCGGGAGATCGTGGCCATGATGTCCGGAGGTGATCGTCATGGTTGATACCGTGCCCACGACACCGGTTCAGGCTCAGGCTCAGCCGGTCCTGGTCACGCTTCCTGGCGAGATCGACATGGCGAACGCTGACAGCATCAGTGAGCAACTCGCCGCAGCGTTCGCCCCCGGCGTGAGGGTGGTCATCGCGGACATGACCGCCACCACGTTCTGCGACAGCGCCGGCATCGGCATGCTCCTGCGGGCCTGCCGTCGGGCCGCCGCTGTCGGCACCGAACTGCGGCTGCTGCTGCCGTGCCCCCGCGTCTTGAGCGTCATGAAAATAATGGGAGTTGACGCGGTGCTGCCGATCTACCTCAGCCTTGAAGGAGCACTGGCACGTCCCGGGCCCCGCCGGACTGCTCCTGCACTGCCACGCCCTCGGCGCGAGGACGCCGCCGCTATCCTCGCCGATGTCAACCGGAAGCACGCCTCGAGCGTTACCTGAGCACACCCGGCCCGGGGCCGGGCGGTGGCCTGTCACTGCCGCCCCGGGCGCAACATGCCAGCCGCCGGGATCGTGCTGGTGAGCGATGTCCTGATAGAACACCTGCTGGATTGGCGGGAGGAGGCGGAGGCGTGCCGATGCTAGGTAAGCGGGCAACCGCAGTCGTGGTGCTCGCGGGCGCGGCCGCGCTGGTGTATGTCCGTTTCCTGCGCGAGTGGCACCTGCACTGGGGCGCCACGGCGCAGGAAGCACGCGGTGAGGTTGCCGGCGACGAACTGATGCCCGATCCGGGCATCGTGGCGACCCGGGTGGTCGAGATCGACGCGCCGCCGTCGGCGATCTGGCCCTGGCTGGTGCAGATGGGCCCGGGGCGCGGCGGCGCGTATACCTACGACTGGATCGAGCGCCGGCTGGGCATCGACATCCACAACACCGACCGCATCATCCCCGAGTTTCAGCACCTCAAGGTCGGTGACGAGATTGCGATGCCTGGCTATACGATGCGCGTGGAACTGCTCGACCCGCAGCGGGCGATGGTCGTCCGCTCCAGCAACCACGCGTGGGTGTGGTCGTTCGAGCTGCGGCCAGCTAACGGGCACACCCGGCTGATCAGCCGCAACCGCTTCGACATCGCCGCCCTGTACTACAGTCCCGGTTTGTGATCTAGAGCCTGGTTGATCATGGTGCGCCGGGGGGTGCCGAGGGGCAGGACGGCCACCTGGATGATCAGGCTCTGTGAGAAGACAAGATCAGCAGGTGGCCGCTGCGGCCATGGTAGGGGATGGCCGCTGGCTGGGAGAGCTTCAAGACGAGCTGCGCGCTCGGCTCGCGCCGGTGTTCTGCCAGGCCAGGTCGCGCCTGGCGGCGTTCGCCTACCTTGGGGCGCTGCTGGCGGCGCCCGGGGAGCGCCGCTCGTGCTGGCAACTGGCCGAGGCCGCCGGGCACGCTACGCCGCGGCGGATGCAGGCCCTGCTGGCAGAGCACCGGTGGGACTGGAAGGCGGCGCTGAGGGCGCTGCAGCGGTTCATCCTTGACCACCTGGCCGATCCGCAGGCGGTCCTGGTGCTGGATGAGACCGCTGAGCTGAAGCAGGGCCAGATGACCGTCGGGGTGGCCCGCCAGCACGCCGGGATCACCGGGCAGATCGAGAACTGCCAGACCGTCGTGTTCATGGCGTATGTGACCGGTCGTGGCCACGCGCCCTTCGACTTCCGGCTCTACCTGCCCAGGACGTGGTGCCAGAACCGTAAGCGGCGCGAGCGCGCCGCCGTTCCTGATGAGGTGGCGTTCGCCACCAAGACCGAGCAGGGCACTCAGATGGTCACCGGCGCGATCGGGGCCGGCGTGCCGTTCGCCTTCCTGGCCGGCGACGAAGTCTACGGCCGCAGCTCGAAGCTGCGCGCTGCGTGCGAGAGACACGGCAAGGGCTACGTGCTCGCGGTACCAGTGAACTTCAAGGTCACACTCCCGTCCCGGCGGAGGATGGCCGTGGCGTCCCTGGCCAGGATGGCGCCGGCCCGTTGCTGGGAGACGCGCTCATGCGGGCCGGGCTGCAAGGGCCACCGCGACTACGCCTGGGCCTGGGCGGCGACGGCCTCACCCCGCCACCACGTGCTGATCCGCCGCAGCCTGTCCGACCCGTCCGAGCTGGCCTACTTCTACTGTCACGTCCCCGCCGGCCGGCCGGTGTCCCTGCCCGCGCTGATCATGGTGGCCGGGAAGAGATGGCCGGCAGAGGAATGCCACCAGCAGGGCAAGGGGCAGGCCGGCCTCGATCAGCATCAGGTCCGGCTGTGGCACTCCTTCCACCGCCACACCGTGCTGTCCATGTGCGCCCTGGCGCTGCTCGCCGTCGCCGCCGCCCGCCCGCTGCCACCTGCCCCGTTAGCACAGGCCGCCGGCGCCATCCCAGACGGCGCCGCCGCCCAGCCCGCCCACTGGGCCGACACCGGAACCCTCCCGGCCAGCGCGGACGAGCCGCCACCCGAAGACCCCGGCATGGTCAAGGTCAGCGTCCCCGAAGCCCGCCGGCTCCTGGGCCTGGCCACCACGCCGATGACCGCCGCCGCCCGCCAGCTCGGCTACACCTGGTCCCAATGGCGGCGAAAACACCAGGCCCGCGCCCGCTACCACCACTACCAGACCCGGCTACGGGAAATCACGGCCTGACCATGATCAGGTCACAAACCGGGACTGTAGTACCTGCCGGTCAAGGACAAGCTCGCCTACCCAATCATCGAGCCAGGCTCATGGGTAATGGAGCGCAAGATGCTCCGCACCATCAAACAGCGGGCCGAACGCCTCGCCGGGAGCTGACCGCTCTATCGGCTGCGCAAACTGGTCACTGGGCGTAGCCGGGCGGGCGGGTGGACGGGGCGTGGGGCGCAGCGCAGCCGGCTGGTTCAGGGGGGCGGGGCAGGTGCTGGTACGGCCGCGATGCCCAAGGTGGACTGGAGCGGGAGCAGGCCGGACTCGAAGGCGGCGCCGAGGAGGGGGGCGGTCAGTTCGGCGAGCCGCTGGGCGCGGCCGGGGCCCAGCGCCCGCCAGGGGACGTCGGCCAGCCGGTCGGTGCGCCATTCGATCTCGTCCCGGCCGTCTCGGCCACGCTCAGTAGCCTGGCCTGCGGCATCGATCCACCCGCGCGAGGCCAGCCGGTCCCGGGCCGCCGTCCATTCGGCCGCGGTCCAGCCGCGGCTGGCAAAGACCTCCTCGGGGGCGGCGCCGATGGCGGCGAACGACACCAGCGCCTCGCACGGGTCCAGCCCGGCTACCTGCAGCGCGGCGATGTGCCCGTCGCCGCGCTGTTCGCGCAGGATGTTGATGGCACGCCAGAGTAGCAGTGAGGCCAGCCTCGGACCGCCGAGGTGGGTGGCTGACCTGGGTGCTTCTGTGCTGGTGGCGGGGTGGCTGGGGCGGCGGTCCGAGCCTGGCCTCGGGGTCGCGGCTGCGCCGCGATGAGCGCACGCTGGTCTTATGGTGCAGCGGGTCGTCACGGTGAACGACGTACTCGATGGGCATGTCGTGCTGGATGTCGAGTGCCTGGACCGGATCTATCTCAACGCCTATGTGCCGATCTTGCAGACCAGCGCGCAGGTGGTGGCGTTCTTGTCCGGGCACCTGGGATTTCCCTTCCCGTCGCCGGTGTTGTTCCGGCAGCTCGGGGACCGGTTCCGCCGGGCGGTGGCCTCGTTCGCTGAGGCCAATGACATTCCGTGGGTCCGGTTCGGGAAGGACCAGGCCAAGCTGGCGGTGATGGCGCCGCACCTGGCCCGGCAGGCAGCCACCGGCCGGTCCGGGGTGGCGGCGATCGGCGTGGCCCAGGAGTTCCAGCGGGTGTGGACCGCTTATGAGGGCAAGACCTCCACCGGCACGCCGCGGTGGTCGTTCGTCAAGACCGACCGGCGGGTGACCTGCTACTACTTCTACTTGTGGGATGAGGGCTTCGGCCCGGCGTTCATCAAGGTCTGCGCCTACTTCCCCTACCCGGCCAAAATCTGGGTCTTATGAAGCCTTCGTCATAAGACCCATTACGCTGCCGCCCGGATTATGTGGTGCCCGTTGGAGTCGCCGGGCTCCGGACCTGTTCAGGTGGCGCGCGGGCTGCCGGTGTTATCTGCATAATCAGAGACCGGTC
>WNGL01012067.1_pt1 | contig 12352 bp, 13 predicted proteins | sample 5400591 | NCBI WGS metagenome assembly WNGL01 (sample SAMN13153377, study PRJNA577476) | soil metagenome | isolation source: 80 cm soil or saprolite under Garry oak tree replicate 1 | place: USA:California | collected 2016-06-15
AGCCGCCTGGGCGGCGTGAACAGCTTCACCGCGGCGATGGTGAGCAGCCCGATCGTGCCCGCGCCAGACACCACCACGATGTCGTCCCTGGTCGCGCCGCCGCGCAGCGTGGCGTGGATGCAGCAGGCGAAGGGCTCGATGAGCACCGCGGCTTCGTCGCTGAGCGTGTCGGGGACCGCGTGGACCTGCGACGGATGCGCGACGAGCGCCTCTCCCCAACCGCCACCCGTGTCGGCGCAGTACCCGGTCTGCAGGCCAACCTCGATCGGTCCGTCGGTGACGTTGTAGCAGAGGCCGGGCCGGCCTTCGGCGCACCGCGGGCAGGGCGGGTCGATGCCGCGGACGGCGCAGCCGAGCGCCGGCTCGATGACGACCCGCGACCCGTCATCGAGGACTCCGACCACCTCGTGACCCGGGACGAAGGGATAGCTCGTGAGCGGGTCGAGGTAGAGCGACACGTGACCGCTTATCGCCGCGAGGTCGGAGCCGCAGATGCCGCTGAGGTTCGGCATCACTCGCACCCAGTCGCTCGCCGGCAGGACCGGCTCGGGAACGTCGCCGAGCTTGAGCATGGACAGTGCGCTGGTGGCGACGTCCGGCCTTCCGCCCGCCGCCTTGACCACCGCGAAGGCCGGTATCGACCTGACGTACTGAATTGCTAGCAATTCACTACTCCCTCTCCTCCCCTTGGGGGAGAGGGTCGGGGTGAGGGGCGTGAGAGAGAAGAACTCATCGCCGTACGGCCTCGAGGTACTCAGGCGATCGAGGGTCAGGCATCGGCAGCCGCCAGTTCCCCGGCGCCATCCGCCAGCGCTCGATCCGCCACCCCCGCTGGCCGGCGACCTGCGAAAGCCGAGCATCCGGATTCACGGCGACCGGCGTGCCGACCAGCTCGAGCATCGGCAGGTCGGACAGCGAGTCGGCGTACGCGAAGCTCTCGGACAGCACGAGGCCGTTCTTTGCCGCGTATTCCTCGAGCAGCGCCCCTCGTGCCTCGCCGGCGGGCGGAGGTGACTGGAGGTCTCCGGTGAGCCGGCCGTCCCTGGTCAGCAGGTGCGCGCAGTCGACCTCGACGTCGAGCAGCTCCGCGAGCGGCTCGACGACCACGTCGAGCGCTCCCGTCAGCAGCAGGACGCGATGACCGGCGCGCTTGTGCTCGCGGATCCGGCGCATGCCCTCGGGATAGATGCGGCGCAGGGTGACGGCGTCGAGGGCCTCGCGTCCCAGGCGCTTCATGATCTCGGGGTCGAGCCCGTCGTACTCGCGGTAGAAGCTGGCCGGCCAGTCCTCGAGCGGCTGCGCGCGCAGGCGCATCCAGAGGAAGTACTCGACGACGTTCGTCTCCACGAGGGTCCCGTCGATGTCGAACACCGCGAGCACGTCGGCGCGGCCGCCGCGACGCTCCATCGCCGACCGCACCGAGCTCGATTCGGCCTTCGGCGCGGTGCTGCCGCTGGGCTGCTTGCCCTTGCGCGCGACGGTCTCGGCGCGCGACATGCGCACCACGGTCGGGAAATGGACGTCCTGGAGGTAGTGCGTCCAGTCGTACAGCGCGGGGTCAAATGGAAATGTCTTGCGCTCGCCCGGGGGGACCTTCTCCCACAGCGCCATGACGTTGCGCGTGTCGAAGATGCAGTCGACCTCGGTGTAGACGCCATAGAGCTGGATGAGGTTGAGGCCGCGGTCCAGCCGCTCGCGCTCGGTGTTCAGGTCGTCAGAGACCGAGGCCATGCTCGGGCCCAGTGGCAGGCGCTCGACGAACCACTGCGCGGCCTCGACCAGGCGCAGCGCGATCCGCGCTTGCGTCGCGATCTCCTGCCGCGTCGGGAACGTCCACGACGGCGTGCCGATGGCCTGGCCGTAGCGGTCCCGGAGCGGATGCGCGGTGTAGTAGGTTCGCGCCTCGTCGGCGACGCGGCGCAGGCGAAGCGGATTCCGGCTTCCCGACGCGGCGTGGTAGATGCGCGGCCTCTCGTCCGGCGGCGGAATCGCGGCCACCGCGAGCACGGTGTTGACGACGTAGTCCGCGGGGATGATGTCGAGCAGCGAGTCGGGCAGGCCCGAGAAATCGCGCACGACGTTCCGGCCGAAAGCCAGGATGAGCGGCTCGGCCATGCGGAAACCCTCGAGCCAGCCCGCGAACGGCTCCGCGAGCGCGCTCTCGATGATCGACGGCCGCACGATCGAGAGCGGGATGTCGCCGTGCAGCTCGACGATCGCGTGCTCGGCCATCGCCTTGGTGAAGGAATAGATGTCGGAGAAGCCCATCGAGTTCGCATGCACGCGGCCGCGCTCGACCAGCCGGTCCTTCACCCACCGCTCGCGCAGGCGCTCGGTCGCCCGCGCGACCGCGGGCGTGCCGGCCGGTCCCATCCGTGAGCGGGCTTCGCGCCGCAGCTTGTTCAAGATCTCCGGGCTGCGCGACTCCTCCTCCACCGGCCCGCGCAGGCTCGAGAGCACCTCGGCCTCGTGACGCCAGTTGAGGCCGGGGTCGAGGGGCGGCTCCTCGCGGACGAGGCCGCGCAGCATGCCGCCGACGTAGGCGGTCGAGATGTGGACCAGGTGCGGCCGGGCTCCGCTTGCGCGCAGCACCTCGACCAGCCGCGCGGCGCCGAGCAGGTTGGTCTGGGCCGAAAGGTCGGCGGGGTTGTCGAACTCGACGGCCGCGGCCGAGTGGATGACGACGTCGCACGCGCGAAGCTGCTCCCGTGACGCCTCGCCGAGTCCCAGGCCGTCGCGCCCGAGGTCGATCTCGATCACGGCGAGCTTCTCGGCCGCGAGCGTGGCGAACCTCTCCTCTCCCAGCTCGTCCTTGAGCCGCTTGAACGCGGGGCTGGACAAGACCTCGCGCTCGAGGCGGTCGGCGGCCGGCCTGCGCGCGCTGGAGCGGATCGCCAGGTTGATCCGCTTGATTTCGGGGATCGAGCGCAGGCACTTCTCGACGAGCGACTTGCCGAGGAAGCCGGTGCTGCCGGTGACCAGGATGGTCTTGCCCTTCAGGGCGTCGGCGATCACCGAACGAAGTCTAGTTGGACAACTCTCCGTGATTCAGATGCGGAACCTGGACGACAAGCGAGCCGCCGCCGTCGGTCCAGCCCAACGCCGAGGTGGCCGTGACCCAGAACCAGTAGGCCTGTCCGGACTTGGCGGAGAAGGTCGCACCGGAGCTGCCGTTGCTCGTGTGCCAGGCCCTGCGCAAGCCGTCCTGAGCGACGAGGTAAACCGTGAAGCGCATGCTGCCGGGGCTCGACCATGAGACGTGGATGGTCCCGGGGTCATCCGGCGACGAGTAGGCGTTGACCGTCACGCTCGGCATCGTGATCGCGGCGAAGCGAGGCGATCCGCCGAGCCACAGGTCGCCGAGGTCCCTGGAGTAAGGATCGAATCCTGCGCCCGACCAGCCGTACGGGTCGACAGGCCCCCTGCCGTTCAGGAAGTACACGCCGAAGTGCAGGTGCGGACCCGTGGCGGTGCCGGTCATGCCGGAGATGCCGAGCACCTGGCCGCGCGAGACCCACTGACCCTTGCTGACCCAGAGGTGGCCGAGGTGGCCATAGAACGTCATCAGCCCGTTGCCGTGGTCGATCTCGACGGTCTGGCCGCTCAGGCAGGTATGGCAGCCGGGCACCAGCCAGTTGGCGAGGATGACGCGGCCGGGCGCGGCGGCGGCGACGGGCTCGTAGTAGAGGCCGTAGTCGTAGCCGTCGTGGCCCGAGTAGTAGAGGTAGTCGTGCCCGCCGGGGGTCTGGGCGTAGCCGGCGTCGAAGCCGGGATCGGGCCCTCCCGTCTTCGCCGAGGCGACGGCTCCGTCGTAGCGGCAGATCCGGCCGCTGACGTTGTAGTTCGGGCCGCAGTGGTCAAAGAGCGAGGTGATGTAGTGCGGGCCCATGAACGGCAGCGTCAGGAACGCGCCCGGCGCGGGTGCCTCGGCGAGGTTGGCCGTCCCGTCCTCGATGGGGCCGTACGTGATCTGGCTTGGATACGACCACCGCGAGTACTTGATCGCGTGGTTACCCGGAGGCAGCGCCGAATGCGCCTGCGCCGGGAGCGCAGACCAAAGCAAGGAACCGAGGATGAGGAGGAAGACGACAACCCGCATAGCCTTGGAAACGAGGTCGCTCACGATAGGGTTGCGCTCCGGACAAGCCGCCTGAGATTTGGTTAAGTTTCGCAAATGGCCCCGCTGAGTCAAGGTCGGGCGGCCGTATTCGAGGAGCCGGTCGGGCCGGCGGGCGTCCGGGTCCGGGAAAGGCCCCGGACGGAGCCCGCCGAAGGCATGGTGGCAGTGGCCATCCGGGCCGCCTCCATCAACCACCTCGACCTCTGGATGGCGCACGGCGCCCAGCGCGTGACCCCGCCCCGAGTCATCGCCGCCGACGGCGCCGGTATGGTCCACGCTTCGGGCGACCCGCGATGGAAGCCAGGCGACGAGGTCGTCATCTACCCCGTCGTCTGCGACTGGGAGTGCGAGTGGTGCGGGCGCGGCGAACAGGTCCGCTGCCCGCGCTTCGGCGTCATCGGTGAGCATTCGGACGGGACGGCATGCGAGCTGTTCCACGTCGACGCGCGCAACGTCTATCCGAAGCCCCAAGCCCTCTCCTGGGACGAGGCCGCCGCGTTTCCCCTCACCTTTCTCACCGCGTGGCGGATGCTCACCACGCGCGGGCGGCTGCGGGCGGGCGAGAAGGTGCTGGTCGTCGGGGCGGGCGGAGGCGTGGCGGTCGCCGCGATCCGGATCGCCACACACCTGGGCGCTCGCGTCTTCGCCACCAGCCGGTCGAAGGCCAAGCAGAAGCGCGCTCTCGAGATGGGCGCCGAGGCGGTCTTCGACTCCGCCGATTTCAGCAAGCCGGTGCGCGAGGCCAGCGGCGGCGGTGTCGACGTCGTCGTCGAATCGGTCGGGCCGGCGACGATCAACGAGTCGATGCGGGCGGTCTCGGCCGGCGGGCGGATCGTGATCTGCGGGTCGACGTCGGGCGCTAAGGCGGAGATCGGCATGCCGCGGCTGTTCTGGGGCCAGCTGGACATGCTGGGCTCGACGATGGGGAACGCCGGAGAGTTCGAGGCGGTGCTCGACGCCATCGACGACGGCCTGCGCCCGGTAGTCGACGAGGTGTATCCGTTGGATCAAGTGCAGGCCGCCCTGCAGCGGCTCGATGGCGCGGAGCAGTTCGGAAAAGTGGTGGTTTCGGTTTCGTCCTAAGGAGAGGAAGAGCAATGCGGGGCTTCAAGGCGTTCCTTTTGCGCGGCAACGTCGTCGACCTCGCGATCGCGGTCGTCATCGGCGTCGCGTTCGGCGTCGTGGTCACGGCTTTCGTCAAAGACCTGGTGACGCCGCTCATCGCCGCGCTGGGCGGCAAGCCCGACTTCTCGAGCCTCTACTTCACGATCAACAAGAGCCGATTCCTGTACGGGGACTTCATCGACGTCGTGCTCGCGTTCCTGGTCATCGCCTTGGTGATCTATTTTTTCGTCGTCGTGCCTTACACGGGATTGGTGGAGCGCTCACGCAAGGAGCCGCCGGCCGACCCGACGACCAAGAAGTGCACCGAGTGCCTCAGCGAGATCCCGAAGGACGCCCGCCGCTGCGCGTTCTGCGCCTCGCCGCAGACCGTGTCGGCCTAGCGCTCCTGACGGCCCACACTTTTGACGCGGTCTCGTTGCTGAGAGTGACATCCCGGTCCGCCACCCGAACGCGCACGGTCTTGCCCAGAGAGTCGGTTTCCATCACAACTATCTGACGGCCCGGCACGAGACCGCGGTGGTGCAGGTAGGCGAGCAGAGGCGGCGCCTCGCGCTCGGCCACCTCGGAAACCCTGGTGATGGCCGCGTGGTCGCCTTCGTCCAGTGACGACAGCCGGACCTCTCGAGGCGCTGGCTCGGTGTGACCGGGGATCGGGTTGCCGTGCGGGCACGTTTTCGGCCGGCCGAGGACCTCGTACAGGCGCCGTTCGACGACCTCCGACACCGCGTGCTCCAGGCGCGCCGCCTCGGCGTCGGCCGTCACCCAGTCCAGGCCGAGGGCGTCCGTGAGCCAGCGTTCCATGATCCGGTGCCGGCGCACGATCGCCTCCGCCGCCCGCATACCCGCTTCGGTGAGCTCGATCTCCTTGCGGCCGTTCATCCGCACCAGGCCGTCGCGGGTCATTCGCCGCAGCCCGATGGCGACCGTGGGCCGGCTGACCCCGAGCCAGTCGGCGAGCCGGGCGCTCCGGAGTGGCTCCTTCTCCGACCACATGTAATAGATCGCCTCGAGGTAGCGGGAGACGACCTCGGAGGGCTCCCTCCTACCGCCGTTAGACTGATCTAATTGCATCTTTTGAGCGTACTAACCTGCTGAAGCAACTATGAGCCAATGGAGCGCCGTGCTACTCGGCGCGATCGCCGGCGGCACCGTCTTCCTCGGCCTTCCGGTCGCGCGCATGCACGGTTTGCCCAGGCCGGTCCAGGGCTTTTTGAACGCCTTCGCCACCGGCATCCTCGTCTTCCTGCTGTGGGACATCCTCAGCCACGCCGGCGGGCCGGTCGAGGCCGCGGCGGAGCTGGGCCAGCGGGGCACGTTCGCGACCATGGCGGTGATCTTCGCGGTCGGGGTCGGGGTCGGTCTCCTTGGCCTCGTCTACTTCAACCGCACCGTCTTCAGCCACCTCCGCCACGGCCACTCCGACCCCTCCGCCCGTTCCCTGTCGCTGGCCATCGCCACGGGCCTCGGCCTGCACAACCTCTCCGAGGGCCTCGCCATCGGCGAGTCGGCGCACGTCGGCGCGATCGCGTTCACCGGCGTGCTGGCGATCGGGTTTGCGCTGCACAACATCACCGAGGGCTTCGGCATCGCCGCGCCGATGACGACCGAGCAGAAGCCCGCTCCGTGGAGCTTTCTCGGCCTCGCCGGCCTGATCGGCGGAGGGCCGACGTTCATCGGCACCTGGATCGGCTACCTGGCGAGCTCCACGTACTTCTCGATCGCGTTTCTCGCCGTGGCGGCCGGCGCGCTTCTCTATGTCCTGAACGAGCTCTTCAACCTGGGCCGCAGGATCAGCACCCCGCAGACATTCGCCTGGGGTCTGCTGGCGGGATTCCTCACCGCCTACGCGACCGACCTGTTCCTGACAGTCGCGAGCGGCGCTTAGCTGGCGAAGAAGTCGAGGCGCTCCTCGTCCGGGTCGAAGTCGTGCCAGTCGGGGTAGCGCCACCGGAACAGCCGCTCCTGGATCTCGAAGAGGCTGTCCAGCATCTCCTGGACCCCGCCGCCGGTGTCGCGGAACGGCTCGCGGACTTGCTCCGGCATCTCGTCGACGGCTTCCTGGAACTCAGCCCGCGCGCGCTTCGGAACGGTCTTGACGCCATCCCGGTTCATCTCTTCGAGGCGCCAGAGGATACGGTCGGTGGTTTTGAGCATGCGGTGGAACGCGTACCGCCGGCGGTTGTGCCGGATGGTGGCCTTCTGCTGCTGCTCGATGCGGCTGCTGGTGTGGTCGATCATCTTGAGCTGCGTTTCCTAGCTTACCCGCTGCCGGAAGGCTCATGAAGGATCCTTTTCTGCTACAGGTCGAACACCTGTTCAAGCCCGTCGACGGCTGGGGCGAGTTCAGAAAGGGCGCCCGCCACGCCGCCGTCACGTTCGTCCTCTACCGCGCCGCAGGGCGCTGGACGGTGCCGTTCGTCCGCCGCCGGGCGGACCTTCGCGACCACCCCGGCCAGGTCGCGCTGCCGGGTGGCGGCGTCGAGGAGGGCGAGTCGGCCTGGGAGGCCGCGCAGCGCGAGGTGGCCGAGGAGATCGGCGTGCCGGTGGGTCGCCTCGTACCTCTCGGCGCGGGTGATCCGATCTACGCCGCGGTCACCAACTTCTCGGTGGTGCCCTTTGTCGCCCACCTGCCCGACCCCGTCGAATCGTTCGTGCACGACGTGCGCGAGCTGGAGGGCATGCTGGCGATCCCGCTCGACCGCCTGCTCGATGACAGCGAGTGGCGGATCTCCGAGGACACGTGGAGGTTTCGCTACCTCGCGCACGAGGAGAGCATGGTCTGGGGGCTGACGGAGCGCATCGTCTACGGGCTGGCGCCGCGGCTCAGGCAAGCGCTCGCCGAAGGTCAAAGCTCGGGTCTTCCAGCTGCTGAGCCGTGACGCTCCTGCGCGCCTCCATGACACGCCGCGCGCGCGCGATTGTGTGGTGGTCGTTGAGGCCGGCCGCCGCGATCAGCCTCCCGCCGCTCAGGTAGAAGACCGTGAACGGCGGCTTGCCGAGCTCGCCGCGCACGACGGTGTCGTCCCATGGAAGGCCGGCGCCCGCGTACTGGAGGTTGAGGTCGTACTGGTCGGACCAGAACCAGGGCACCTCGGCGTAGGCGGCCGGTGCGCCGGCCATCGTCCTCCCCACCGCGAACCCCTGCCGCTGCGAGGTCTGGAAGTGCTCGACGCGGATGCGGGTCTCGTACAGAGGATGGAAGAACCGCGTGACGTCGCCGGCCGCAAACACGTCCGGGACTGACGTCCGGCCGAGCTCATCGACGACCACGCCGCCGTCGACGTCCACGCCGTTCATGACGCGCGGCACCGAACCGACCGCAACGAGATCGGCCTGGGACGACGTGGCCTCGAGGTGCAGGTCGACGCCGCGGCTGCGGTGAACAGCGGCGAGGTACGCGCCGACATCGGGCCCGAGCACCCGGATCAACGGCTGCTCCAGGGCCTCGTAGACGCGAACCTGGCAGCCCTTCTGTACAGCCGCCGCGGCGACCTCGCAGCCGATGAAGCCCGCCCCGATGATCCGCATCGGCAGGCCGGCCTCGATGCGGGCTTTGAGCTGCATCGCCTGGTCCAGCTCACGCAGGTAGAGCGCGCCGTCGAAACCGGCGAGACGGCGGGCGTCGGATCCGGTGGTGATGCAGAGAAGGTCCCAACCGATCGTGCCACCGTCCTCGAGCAGCACCCGACGCTCGTCGATGCCCAGGTCGACCACACGCCGCCCGAGCTCCAGGTCGATCCCGAGCTGGCGGTACTGCGGCTGGGGCCTCAGCCCCAGCCGCTCTCGAGGGATCTTGCCGAGGAGGTATTCCTTGCTCAGGTGCGGACGCTCGTAGGGAAGCTCCTGCTCGGAGCCGATCAGCGTGATGCGTCCCCAAAAGCCGCCGTCGCGCAGGCCGGCGGCCACCGCGTCGCCGGCCGGGCCGGCGCCGACGATCACTGCTTGATGGTGCGGAGCACCGGCAAGGATGGGACCTACCGGCTGCGTTCCAGCTCCCTGAGCTTGCGCAGCGAGTACACGAGGTAGCCGCCGAGCACCGCGACCGCGAATAGATACGCGGGGATGAGGTAGCTCACTGGGCCGGCTCCGGCTCGCGAGCAGTCGCGATCTGCACCGGCTCGGCAACATGCAGGCGCTCATCCGTCAACGTCTCGATGCGGTAGCGGATCCACACCATCACAGCCGCCAGCACGAGCGTGCAGGCCATCGTGAAGAGGAAGGTCGCGAGCATCTGCGCCGGCAGCGCGTCGTTGACGATGATCGGCCCGGGGTGCTGGGTCCGCCACCACGTGACGCTGAAATGGACGATGGGGACGTCGAAGAAGCCGAAGATGCCGACCACTGCCGCAAGTCGGGCCGCCTGGCGTCCGGGCTCAGCGAGCCGGCGCACCAGCAGGTAGCCCGTGTAGATGATCCACAGCACGAGCGTTGAGGTCAGGCGCGCGTCCCATGTCCACCACGTGTTCCAAATCGGCCTGGCCCACAGCATGCCCATGACCAGCGTCACGGTGGTGAAGACGACGCCGACGAGCGCGCCCGCGCGGGCGAAGCGATCGGCGACGGCGCTCTCGTTGCGCAGGTAGATGAGCCCGCCGACCAGCACCACGGCGAAGCACCCGTAGGCGGCGATGGCGGAGCTGACGTGCAGGTAGAAGATCCGCTGCACCGGCCCCTGCAGGTAGTCGGTGGGCGCGTAGAAGAAGATCGCGGCGCCGGCGACGAGCATGAGGGCGACCGCCGCTGCCGCCCAGCGTTCGTACTTATTCATCCAGCACGAAACGGGCGGCGAGTGAGGTGAGCACCACGAAAAGTATGTCGAAGTCGATGAGCAGGCCGATCGCCTCCTGGTAGTTGCCCGGCAGCCCCATCGCCGACTGCACCGCCTGGCCACCCGCGATGATGAAGGGGATCCAGAGCGGGAGCGTGAGCAAGGGCAGAAGGAGCTCGCGCGCGCGGACCCGCGCCACGATCGCGGCGAACATCACGCCGAGGGCGGCCATGCCGACGGTCGCCAGCAGGACGGCGAAGATCACGGCCCCGCTCAGTTGCGTGCCGAAGAAGATCGTCAGCGCGGGCAGCAGCACCGCCTCGCAGATCACGAGCAGCAGCGACGCGGCAAGTGCCTTGCCGGCGAAGATCGCGACCGGCGACGCCGGTGTCATCAGCATCGCCTCCAGCGAAGCCTGCTCGCGCTCCGCGGCGAACGTGCGCCCGAAAGCGACGAGCCCGGCGAACACCAGCGCCATCCACAGAATGCCTGGCGCGATGGTGGGCGCGTTGTGGTTGTCGATCTGGAATCCGAAGTTGCCGATCAGCAGCGCGAGCACGATGAACTGCGCGAGCGCGGGCACCATCTCACGCGTGCGCCACTCGGACCTCAGATCCTTGCGCGCGACGGCGAGCGCGACGCGAACCGGGTTCACTTGACGACGCGGAGGCGGCTCGCCGTGCCGTGCGAGCGGCCGTGGCGGAGCGCGAGAGTCCGCGGGCAGAGGCGGCTGGCGAGCGCGTGGTCGTGCGTCGCCATGACGACTGTCCTGTCGCGCATCAAGCGAGTCAGCAGGTCGGCCGCGTCATCGCCGAGGCTCGCGTCCGGCTCATCGAGGATGAGCAGGCGAGGCTCGTGCAGGATCGCCCGCGCCAGGGCCAGGCGCTGCAGCATGCCGCGCGACAGCTCGCCGGCGCGGCGCCTGGCGACCGAGGCCAGGCCGACCACGTCGAGCGACTCCTCGACGCGAGCCTTGAAGGCGTCGAGGCCGGCGACCTGCAGCTGACCCGAGGTGGGCTTGAGCATGGTGGCCAGGATTCGCAGCAGGGTTGTCTTGCCCGCGCCGTTGTCGCCGAGCACGGCCATGTGCTCGCCGGTGTCGATGACGAGGTCGACGCCCTCGAGCGCGAGCTCGCGGCCGAACCAGTGCGTGAGGCCGTTGCCAACGACCAGGCTCATGGCTGTTCGGGCGGTGTCTTGAGGAGAGGCCACAGCACGAATGGCCCCACCAGAAACAGAAGCAGCGTCGCGACGATGATGGCCATCGCTACGTGGGGAGCGTAGCGGGGATGCGGCGTCTTGCCAACTCTCCAACCGGGCTCTGCTCGCCCAGGTTGCCGAGGACGACGCCGATGATGATCACGGCGCCTCCGGCCCAGATCCAGGTCACCAGCGGGTTGACGAAGATCCGGAACGACGCCGAGCCGTCCTGGTTGGTGTCCGCCAGCACGACGTAGACGTCGGCGACGGGCGTGGTCGAGATGGCGACGTGGGTCAGCGCCTGGCCACCCAGCCCGGCGTACGTCGCCCGCGAGGGCTGGAGCGTCTGGTCGCCGAACCGCATGCCGGCGATGAAATCGGTGTGGTCGCCGTCCTGGCGCGACTCGGCTCCCGTGTACGTCAACGTGTAGCCCGCGATGGTGACCTGCTGCCCGGGAGCCAGGGTCACGTCCTTCTCCTGCTGGCCGAGCTGCGAGGTCGCGACGCCGACGGCGACCACGACCAGGCCGAGATGGGCGAGGTAGGCGCCGTAGCGGCGGCGGCCGCGGGCGATCGCCTCGGGCTTGCGCCGCAGCGCGCGCCCGTACTCGGTGAAGACCGTGGACGCCGCGGCGAAGGCCAGCGGAATCGCGATCAGGGCGGCAACCGAGCGGACGCCCGCCGCCACAAGGACGGCCAGCGCGAGCAAGGCGGTCGCGGCGGGCCAGCGCAGCGCGCGCACCGTCGGCCGCCCCGCGCGCCGCCAGGGCAGCAGCGGCCCAACCGCCATCAGCGCGAGGATCGCCGCCAGCAGCGGCGCGGCCGCTCGCTCGTAGTACGGCGCGCCGACCACGCGCTCCAGGCCGAACATCCCCGAGACCAGCGGCAGCACCGTCCCCCAGAACACGACGGCGATCACGCCGATCAGGAGCACGTTCTGGAGGACGAAGGCGCCCTCGCGCGAGATGGCCGCGGCGGGCCGGGTCGTGGCCGCGCCGAGCGAGCCCGAGCGGGCCGTGAGAAGCACGCCGGAGAAGGCGATGCAGAATCCCAGGAAGCCGAGAAACCACGGCCCGATCGCGCTGATCGCGAACGTATGCACCGACGGGACGACGCCGCTGCGCACGATGAACGTGCCG
>WNGL01008052.1_pt1 | contig 12351 bp, 19 predicted proteins | sample 5400591 | NCBI WGS metagenome assembly WNGL01 (sample SAMN13153377, study PRJNA577476) | soil metagenome | isolation source: 80 cm soil or saprolite under Garry oak tree replicate 1 | place: USA:California | collected 2016-06-15
AGGGGTCACACTTGCGGACCAAGGTAAATTGGTTTCTGTTCCGATTACACACTTTTCGGAAGCGCACTCTGAGATTCACTTGCCTTCGCCGCTTGTTCCAGCTTCTTCACAGCCGCCATGGTGCTGGCGGTGTAGTCTACACGCTTGTCCGACTTCGGGCGTCGTTTGCGTTTGGTCACAGAATCATGCTTTGACATTGGTTTCTTCCTGTTGCTTCTTGAGTACTTGAGTACCTCAAAGATCTCTGTGCAAAAGCCCACTCTAGTCTCGAAGCCGCCCTCAAGAATGGTCACTTTTGCACAACCTGGTTTATGAACTTTCGCAACCCTTGACGATTTGAGCAAGCAAGAGTCGCCAACATTGTCGGAAGAGTCAGATATCAAAGAAGAAGCGTCGTCAACGCGCAAGAAACCAGTTGTACGAGATACAAGGGAGGGGAAATAAATGGCATACGAAACGTCCGAACCAACAGGAAACCAAGGCTACAAAGACAGTGGCAGACCTCCGAAAACGGACACGAGTCCTCCCGACACGTTTAACAGAGCAGAGGAACTAGAAGCTATGGTTCGCAGACAGCCCCCGATTGAGGAAGGCTTTGCAAGGACTAAAGGACGCTTGCGAATCGGACGCGGCGTGCAAGGAACTCGCCCGTCAACTAGGAGTTCTAAAACCGGAAGACGAATAGCTTATGGTAAGATGTCGGCCCATGAACATTCAAAGCATCCTTGCCGACTTGAAACAGGAGCGTGAGCGCATCTCTCATGCAATCGCCGCTCTGGAGTCTATAGCTGGAAGCACACAGAATACCCACGGCACCCGACGCATAGCTGGTGCAAGCACAGGCCCACGCACGGTTTCCCTTGCCGCACGACGGCGAATGGCACGAGCGCAGAGAGCCCGTTGGAGGAAGGTGAAAAGCCAAGCTCCCGCAAGTCAATCGAAGCCCGCTCCTAAACGAACAATGTCAGCGTCAGCCCGACGTAAGATTGCAGCCGCGCAGCGTGCGCGTTGGGCGAAGGTGAAGAAGGCTGCCTGATTCACGCATGTGGGTGAACATTATGCAGTTTTGGAATTTCTGAAGTCGTCCAACGCAGCAAAATGTTGCCGCCCGTTCTCCTTCACTTGCTCTAGCTCCCTGTGCAGCTTTTCAATCTCCCATTCCAATTCGCGGAAAGTCACGCAACGATTAGTGAGTACAATTTTCTCGCCTACTCCCTTGTAGTTTTGGGTCTGTACGTTTGCCAGAATGACATGGCTGATGACTTCCAGAGTAGACAGCGGATCGTTCTTGTCCCACAGGAACAACATATCAAAAGTGAACGGTTTGGACATAAACCTCCGAACCTCCTCTCAATTGTTCGTACACGGGAAAGCCTTCTGCAAAGCAGTAGCGGCAAGCATCCATCGCAAAAGGCAATGTTCGATTGTTCCTGGTCGGTGAGGTGCTGCCCGCCACTTCGTCTGGCTCGGAAGATAGCACACCTTTTGGCATTCGCACGGCAAGTTTTCTAATTATGGAGAAATAAGTTTGAGCTTGTGCAGGTGGTTACTTCAGTAACCATGGGCCGCCTCGGTAAAAACTCTGCGTCCATGAGCTTTTCAAAATCGCTGCGAAGATGAAAGTGTCTGCCTTCTTGTAACAAGACCGAAGTAGTAACTAGACAACCTGAAAATGCTGGCAACCTCTCAGCAATTAAGTGCAAAGCCAAAACTGGGAGGCTTGTCATCTAGTCCTCCAAGCCTCCCCGTTACCCTGCGATTTTCAACCACGAACAAATCTCATAAAACTCTGCCGGACGGATTGCGGAATCATTAGAGCGCGAATAATCAACTGGGAGGCTTTTGGGGTGTTTCGCGTCACAATACCTCACGGTTTTTTCCCCAGACACGGGGAAGCTTTTTGCTCATCGCTGTTCGGGTCTGGAAATATCACGTCTAGCAGATCTTTGGCTCCCTGATCGCTTGGAGTGGTGCTAGACTCTAAAAGTCGCTTTACACATCCCTCCGTCGTGCCCCCGTAGGCGTCGGTCTTTTGTGCAATCTGATGATTCGCATCAGGAGGCCAGTATGCTGCTCAGCAGCACGGGCGTTATTCCCAGGTCGCAACATGAAAAAGAGTTTGCCTTGTTGCGATACAAGGTCGAGGAACTGAACAAGAATACTGTTCTTTTGATCGCTGAAGCCGAGAAATTAATCCAAGAATCGGAAAAGCTATCGGCACGGATCACATCTCTCGAAAACCCCAGCACGCAGTGGCCCCCATCAATGCACTCTTAGGACTGCGCACGCGAATTACCACGCCTTGCCCGAATGGTCATTCCATCGGCGGGATGCCGACTCAAGAGATAATAGAAGTTTGTTGGTCGTCTGTTCCTTTTCTTCGCTCGTGAGTGCCATTGGACTGTCCTCACCTATGTACTCGGTGCTACGGATACCTCGCGGGTCGTTTTCTTTTTCGGAATTTGCGCTGGGCGCCGATTTAGCTTCTTTTCCAGATCATCAGCCTGCCGCTGTGCTTTGTCGCTTTTGGTGCGCTTCTTTGCCATGCCAACAGTCACAGGCCGAAATGGGCAGGATGCAGAGAACGGCTCCATCCCCTCGAAACTAGCTTAATGAAACTCCCGTTAGGCTGCGCTCTGCTTCACGCAGAAATTGAGTCTCACGCCGCCTTCTTAGTTTTTCGATTTCCTGAAATGCCTGCTGCTATCAATGGATTGAACGTTGTCCGTGGAATGTTGAGAGTCACTGTGAGATGTGCCAACCGCTTTTTTCTGGTGCTGTTCCTGCTCGTTGACGGCGCGGTTCAGTGCCTCAATGATCTCTATCAATTTGTTGGGATTGTTTTCTTGCGTGGCTTCTTTCGCGAGAATCCGCCGTTCTGCATCTCGGGGCACGATTGTACCCCTTTCTTTGTTTCTGATTAACGCGTCGGAAACAGAAAAGTTGCCCAAACTGTAAGCCGCCAGAAAATTAAAGTATGTACGGTAGCGCACCCCATTGCGGTTCTGGCATCAAAAACTGGGGGCGGAAATCAGCGTGGCTCACGTGCCGCTCACGTTCGAAGTGCTCGAAGCCCTGAAGGAAACTCTAGAGCATTTAGAAAATCTGCGTACGTTCGACCCGCAGGATAAGTTCATTTCCGACCTCAAGCGCAGCATCCGCGATAAGATCGCTGAAATCGAAGAACGCGAAAGTGGCAGCATGGCAGCAGACTGAACCGGCCCCGTACATTTTCCGAATCCACGGCGGAAACCAGCAACAGGAGAACTGTTAGGGTAGTGTCCTAATCCACGAAAATAGAGGTGGCAGCCGCGTCTTTGGCGTACTATTCCAGTATCCGCTTGTGAGGGCTGTATGCTTCATAAGGGCCAAGAAAGTTCGTCCCGCAAATTGGTATGGGTCGAAGCCAGAATTTCGAGGGGCGGGGCTGCTCTGAATGCGCTTGGTTCTTTGGCATTTCTGGCCCGCCCAGTGGTAAATCACTAGACGAAATGAAGCTGAATTTCCAGGTGCAACTCTCCGAAGAGTTTGCATCCCACGCTTGCGCCAATCACCCTCGGACCAAAGGGGCCAGCTTGCCTCGTAGCTGAGAGTATGACACAGCGATGATTGGCGTGAACAGCGTTTACGCCAACAATCCGTTTGACGACGACCGAACAAGCCTAAGCGAAAATCTCATTCACCTTTTCCCGCACCTGCTGACTGCGCGATGGTTTCAGGTATCGCATCGTGGATTCGATGTCTTTGTGACCTAGCCACAGTTGCACGGTACGCAGATCAACACCAGCCCACAGTGACCACGTTGCGAATGTGGCGCGGAACTTGTGAAGCCAGAAGTTCTCCGCGTCCAGCTTCGCACGTTCTGCAATCGCCTTCAGACCGTCCAGAAAATCTAGCTTGGGTTTGCATCCAGCGGTCGGAAAAATGAGTCCACATGTCTTATCAGACTTCGCCTTCAGCGCCTTCAGGCTCTTTACCAGCTTCGCGGGAATGGGAATCTCGCGTTCCTTGTAAGCCTTCGGAGTCCATCCACGGTCGGGCTTGTGGCTGACGCGGACAGTGCTAGACGTGAGATTCACATCAGACCAGTACGTGTACATTACTTCCTGCTCACGCATTCCAGTCATCAGGAAAAACTCGAACCACAAACGTTCCTCGGCATCGCAGGCCGCGAACAGCGCGTCTAGTTCTTCACGCTCGTACACTTCTGGTTCTTCCTCAACGAATCTCGGCCAATCATTCTTGCCGACCAACCCGCGAATCCCTTGCGCCTTCAGGAAGGACATGACGTTCTCGAATTTGTTGTGGACGCTACGGGGTGCCTGCTTCTTTTCGCCTCGCAGGAATGCGCAGAACTTGAGCAGATCGCGACGGTCAACGTCTTCGACATTCACCTTGTGGCAGGATTCGACGAAGTACGCGAGAGCCGTGCTGTACGCGGCCAGCGTCTTCGGCTTTTTTGTGAGCTTCGTTTCCTCGAGGTATTCAGCGACCGATGCCGCTAGTGACCTATGGCCGTCGCCATTCTCAGGCACCACAGCGACACCATTGTTGATCGCGTTCAACTCCGCTTCCTTGCGGAGCCTTCTCGCACTGGCGTCCGCTGCATCCTTTCCAACCGACAGGCGCACACGTTTTCCACCTTCGCGCCATTCCAAGTAGTAAGCGCCTTCGGGATGATGTTCTGATCTTCCGTTGACTAGCACCACATCAGGCTTGATGCGGCCATTCCCAGATAGGACAACCGGGCAATATCGGAGCCCGTTCTCTGTCTGCACTCTCTTGGTGACGTTGCACTCACGGTTCATCGGTGACCCTTTCTGATGTGGTATCAGTGTAGGTATCACCACCACGTAAGCGCCAGATTACAAAGGTAATGGCGGAGAGGGAGGGATTCGAACCCCCGATACCGGTTAAGGTATGTCCGCTTTCGAGGCGGATCGTTTCAACCGCTCACGCACCTCTCCGCGCCGGAAACTACACTAGCAGTCGAGAGCGAGGTCCTTCGGCTTCGCTCAGGATTTCGGCAGCGGGGCTCAGACGCCCGCTAAAACGCCTCAACTTTCGAGGCGGATCGTTTCAACCGCTCACGCACCTCTCCGGAAAGCAGCTTTCAGCTATCAGCCGTCAGCTCTCAGCTAAAACCTACTGCCCCTGCGGGCTCGGAAGAACTCTTGTAGAAGCTCTGCGCAACGGCCCGCAAGCACGCCACCTCGAATTTCCATGCGATGGTTCGCGCCTGGCTGGTTCAGGACTCGGATCACGGAATGCACGGCACCCGCCTTGGGGTCGTCCGCGCCATACACCAGCCGCCGAATCCGCGCGTGGACAAGCGCTCCCGCGCACATGGCGCACGGCTCAATTGTAGCAAACAGCTCACACTCGCCCAGGCGATGATTGCCGATCGTGGTACCCGCTTCGCGCAAGGCGACGACTTCGGCGTGGGCCGTGGGATCAGAGTCAGAGAGATTGCGATTGTATCCCCGGCCAACGATCTTGCCGTCGTGAACGACAACCGCCCCGACCGGGACTTCGCCTGCCTCCAGTGCACGCTGTGCGGCACGCAGTGCTTCCTGCATCCAAAGTTCGTCCGCGTCCTGGTTTGCCTGGCCGAGCTGTTCCACGACAGACATTGTAACTTGAGAAAACATCGATATTTCGGGCCTCTGGTCACAATCCTGTGCAGCTCCTGAGTTCTGCTAGACTCGTTGCAAGTCATCAACTCTGCTTCGTGGGTAGCGGCCGACGTTCCGAATACTTCTGCTCGTCTCACTTTTGGCACTTTGCGGTTCTTCTAGCGCGCAAGTTCCGGCGACCATGAGTGACCAAATGAGTACTGAAGATCATTTAAAGCAACCTGGCTGGTGGCCCCGTAAAGGTGATGCCTCCCGAAGTGATTATGTCGGCCCCGAAAAATGCGCACAGTGTCATAAGTCCCTCGCAGCTTCCCAGAGCCGGCACTCGATGGCACACACCTCTGCTCGGGCTGAGGATTCGGAAGTTTTAAAGCAATCCGACGTTGAGTTCAAAACTGGAACGTATACCTATCGAATTACCCGAAAGGATCACCAGGAAATCTATTCAGTGACCGATGGCACCCGCAACTTCTCAACTCCGCTGGTTTGGGCTTTTGGCGGCGGCAGGCGTGGTCAGACTTACATATATGGGCAGGACCGGCACATGTATGAAAGTCGGATCAGCTTTATTCGAGGCCTCGGTTTTGCCATCACCCCAGGCCAGCCCGAGGTTGTACCGGATTTTGCTACCGGACGTCCCATTCCGGAGACAGACCAAGTCCTGTGCTTCGGATGTCACACAACAGCCTCGAGGAGCAACGGCCGCTTTGATCCTTCCCAGCTCATGCAGGGCGTCTCCTGCGAAGGCTGCCACGGGCCTGGATCTGCTCATGTTTCGCTTGCTGAATCGGGGAGCGAAACACCCGGACTAATATTCAACCCGTCACACCTCCCCGCGAGTCAGTCGGTCGATTTTTGCGGGGCATGTCACCGCACATGGTGGGATGTGGTGGGAAAGTACAGTGACGTCGGAGCCATTCGTTTCCCGGCGTACCGGCTCGAGGGCAGCCGATGTTGGCAAGAGGGCGATGCTCGTCTTACTTGCATTGCCTGCCACGATCCACATCAACCGCTGGTACAGGATTCTGCGGCTTACGATGACAAGTGCTTGGCGTGCCACCAGTCTCGCAAGGAAACACACAATTCATCCACCCGAGCAGCAGCTCAGCGATGTCCGGTCGGCACGTCAGCTTGCGCCACGTGCCACATGGCCAAATATGAAATTCCAGGCATGCACCTTACATTTACGGACCACAAGATTCGTATAGTCCATGGAAAAGAATTTCAAGAATGATGCTGCTGCAAGAGCCCTGTGCAAGGCCTGCCAGTACCCCACCTCGAACTTCCATGTGATGGTTCAAGCCAGTGTGGTTTAGGACTCGGATCACTGAATGTGCGGTACCGACGTTTGGGGTCGCTGAAAAGATGACCACTCTGCCAGCAGGCTGCTAGCGCGGCCAAAGCCAGCCAAAGGTGCCCGCGGTCAGTAAGCCGTAAACGAGTCCATCAACCACTTCCTTAATCGTTACAATCCACGGTTGACCCTTCCAAATGCCGTTGCTCAAGTGTCCCAAACCGTAGGCTAGGAACGCCGCGGTGCCGGCGACGCGAAAGACAGCCAGATACTGCACACCCGGAGCAACCGTGCGTCCAGTGAGATACGCAACGAAGAAGCTGATAATCAGGCAATAGCCGAACCACATGCTCAGGAACTTCGGCAGAACGGGCGGGCCGCTGGGAAACACGGTCATCATCCCGACCGGGCCCTGCCTGTATTTTTCGATTACTGCAGGTGATTTCATTTCCTTGAGGGTGCAATATGGGAAGACATAGAGTCCGCGCTTCAGCCCAGCCGCGCGCAGCGTCGCGAGGAGCTTGTCCTCATCGGGGAGCTTCTGGTAGTCGCTGCGGTGGTACGGCAGAACCATGTGGATAATAGAGCTGGCAACGAAGACGATGACGGCCGACAGCAGGATCGGGAGCCAGAGTGCAGTCAGAGAAACCATACGCAACCTCCTGAAGGTGCGACGGCGAATGCAGCAATTACCCACGCGAGGCTACGCTTGTCGGAAGCTGTGGTCAAGCAGCTGTAACTTGTCTTGAAATTAATGATACTCAGTGGAGCCCAAGCATGATGCGCAGAGGGTAGGGAACCAGAAGATCCACAACTTCAGGCACAAGAAAACTCAGAAGCTGATGGGCCACGACCAGGACCGGCAGTAGAATCACGAATATTCGCAGCGGAGAAAGACTTTGCATGTAACTTCTCGCTTTGATGTGTCCTGGGAAGTTGGACGGGTAGATAACAGGAATGTGAGCAAGACCTGAAGCGTAATGTCCGCGGCCAAACGTTTAAGCATTTATCAGCCACGAATCGAGCTCTTCGAGTGATTCCACACGAGGCAGATCAGTGTCCTTGTATACGCCTACAACGTCGAAGAGCACAGACTGCATTCCGAAGCGGGTGGCACCCAGGTAGTCCACGGAATAGACGTCGCCGGTGTAGAGAGATTCTGCGGGCGTGACTTCCAGGCTGCGCACTGCGGCTTCGAAAATTGCAGGATGCGGCTTTTCTTGGCCAACAATGCCGGAATCGGTGATGCTTTCAAAGCAATCGGCGATTCCGCAGCGCTCCAGGATCTCCGCAATCTTTCCGTCCGCGTTGGAAATGACCCCCAAGCGGTAGTTTTTCGCCAGGCGCAGCAGGATCTCGCGGGTATGTGGACGAATATCGCACCAGTTCGCGGATATTCGAGTGCGGGAGACAAGGTCAGTGCAGACGGCTTCGTCCGGTATCCCGAGTTCGTCGAGCAAGTGCGAGTAATAAATGTGCCAGAATCCGTGGTCAACGGTGGAGTTACTTTCAGCGAGAGAATCGAATTCGCGCTTGGTTTGCCGCTCGATCTTCTGCAGAAGCTCCGTCGAGGGGAATATCTGTCGTTGGTGTAGGCGCGCCAGCATCTGGTTGCGATTGGGGAACAAGAGTGTGTTTCCGACGTCGAAGAAGAGCGCTTTGATCGCCATGTGTCCAGTGTAATAGCGGGGGCGAAGAACGCTGACGGGACAGGAAAAAACATGTAAGATCGCGCACACGGATAGAGCCTTCGTAAAAGACGTAGTGGCTACGTCCCTGCGAAGTGTGACTGCTGTTTTGCATGCAAGTCTGCGCTTTTCTTTTCCAATTCGGGCTCGCGAGCGGCAGGATGTATGACATCCTCTGGGCCGCCGTGTTCGGATTCGCTACGCTGAACATCCTCAGCTTGGTGGCGCGACGGTTTGAACCCGGGCGCACGCGGATGACGATTGGAGAGATGCTGGCGATCAGCGCTGCCGTAATTTCTGTACTGATGCTAGGTTGGGAGCTGTTGTTCCTGTTTCATGTGTTGCCGATCCGGCTGGAACCGCGCTGAGAGTAGATTTTTGCGGTATTATTCACGGAGATGGCCAAGCAGTCGAGTTTCGATTTGACCTGTCCCTGCTGCGGCGCGGTGCTGAAAGTTGATGCCGAAGCCGAGGCGGTCATCTCTCATATCGCTCCGGTGAAACCGAAGATGTTTAACGATATGGAGGAAGCGGCCAGGGCAATGAAGGAGCAGGATAGCCGCCGGGATTCAATCTTCCGCCAGTCGGTAGAGGCGCAGAAGCACGCTGGTGATCTGCTGGAAAAGAAGTTCCAGGAGGCAGTGCGGAAGGCCAAAGAATCACCAGACACGGGAAGACCAATTCGGGACTTCGATCTGGACTGAGATGCCCGGCAGTTTGATGTGTGTTCTGCTCGATGTCCTCTTAAGGAATTGAAGCTCGCACGATCATCATGCTCGCTGTGCTAGTCGGCTTGCTTCTGCTATTGCTGATCACACCATTCCTGCTGATCCGGGTCCGCAAACGCTGGGTAGCATCATTCAATCTTGCCGTTACGAACCGGATTACCAGGCGCTTCGTCGCTCGACTGCCCGGCTTCGGGATTGTTACGCACATCGGTCGGAAATCAGGCCGCATCTATCGAACGCCAGTGAACGTTTTTAGATGGCCGGATGGATTCCTGATCGCTCTGACCTACGGACGCGAGAGCGAGTGGGTTAAGAACGTACTTGTCGCTGGCGGCTGCCAGCTTGAGAGTCGCGGCACGCGCTATCAACTTTCCGCGCCAACCATTGTGCATGACCCTACTAGACAAAACTTTCCTTTCTTCGTGCGCTTGGTCCTCGGAATCATTGGCGCGAACGATTGCATGCGACTCTCCATTGTTCGCCCGAACGGCCGTTAGCACACTCGTCAACCAGAGTTGTTTGTGATTTCAAAAACAAAGACCGCCTGATGGCGGCCGGGGCAGGTAAGAACACCTGGCTTTACAGTGTTGACTCGATCTCAAAGCCCCAGGCTTCGAGCAGGGGCTCAGGGATGTACTTGGAATTCTTATTCCGGCGCGCCCACTCACGCAGCCGGGTAGAGCGCAGGTATTGGTCAGGGGACAACTTATACTCCTTCACCACCTGCTCAAACTCGGTGACAGTTGGGACAATAGGTCCAATCGGTTCGGGTTTGCCCCAGTTAGGATTTCCGCGCCTTCTAGCCATGAATTATGCCTCGTACCAATTTAAGTTGTTAATAATCTTAGATTCCGATGACTTGGCGAAGGATTCCGAATCCTCGACGCCCTACTGACAGAATAAACGGAAAGACGCAGGGTCTGACTTGCGGGCAGACGATAAAGTCACTCGGAAACGCCTGATTTTACTTCGGGTCTGCGGAAAGTCAATGGCGAATCAGTAGCCGGTTCGCAACTCAATGATAATAATACATCTTAGAGGTGAGCTAAGCCCGGCGCCACAATTCAGATTACTCCAGTAACCATGCTCGACTTGCAAGCCTTTGATTAACAAAGAGTAACTGATAGATTCCGAAATAAGGGAGCATCTTGCTCGCCGCCCTTGGCATTTCTCATGCAGTCCGGACTTCAATCCTTATTATTATGCACGGATGAAGCAATAGTCCGGGTCCTCCGTCGCGTCTTGAGCGAACTGGAGATCGGCGTCGAGCACTGTTTGGATGCGGACGCGGCTATTCAAAAGCTGACCCGGCAAAGGTTTGAGGCAGTCATTGTAGACTGCACTACCCAGGAAATCGCCTCCAGAATCCTAAAGGGAACGCGTTCGGCCCCCGCCAACAAGCGTGCCATCACTGTGGCAATCATTGCCGGACCCACTGCGGACGGTCAGAGTGCGCTGAAGGGCGCTTTCGAACTAGGGGCACACTTCGTCCTTTTCAAGCCAATCTCGCTGGAGCGCACTAAGTCCAGCTTCCGCGCCGTCCGTGCTTTGATGAAGCGAGAACGGCGTCGGCACGCGCGCATCCCAATCGAAATCCCCGTCGAACTTGGCCTCGAAAGCGGGTCGGTCCCGGTGCGAACCGTTACTGCGGACCTCGGCGAAAACGGGATGGCAATCAAGGGCAAGCATGCAAAACTGCCACCGTCGTTTCGAGTGAAATTTACGCTGCCCGGAAGCAATACCGAGGTGGAGTGCCGGGGCGAGGTAGCTTGGGAAGGAAACCGGGTCCAAGGAATTCGATTCCGCGATCTCTCTTCAGAGGCCAGCGAACAATTGAAATCGTGGATCGGTCGGCAGCTTATGGGTGGTGATGCCGATGAGCCTCCGGTGAGCACCAAGTTGACGGACCTGAGTCTCAGCGCCTGCTATTTGCAAACTGAGTCTCCATTCCCATTACGCACTCGGCTGCAATTGACAATGAAGGCGGGAGCGCTGGCAATACAAGTCGAAGGGATTGTGCGAGTGATGCATCCAGGAGTGGGCATGGGCGTTGAATTCACCCAGCATACTTCTGCGCAAAAGGCCAGAGTGGAGGATTTGATCCAAACGCTGGTGAATACCACGGGAGCGGTTCCCGAGCTTCAAGTGCGTCCGGACGCGATTGACAACAGTTCAGCTGCATTTTCTTCGGAGCCAATTGAGGGCGATCATCGCGATCCGTTGTTGTCGCTGTTCCGTACCAAGACCGAGCTTCCTGCCGAGACATTCCAAGCGGAATTGCGCAAGCAGCGGGGAGTGCCGGCCGAAGTCACCGCGTGAAAGCTTTCTACCGTTAGCTCCAAGCCCCCAATTCCAAGTCGGCAACCACCGAGCACCTCATGCCTCGCCTGCGCCGCTCAATGCGGTGATGGCTTCTTCTGGACTGGAGAAAATCAGGAAGAGGCTGGCAACGCGGGTAATGTCGAAAAGCTTTTGCACTCGCTGATTGATTCCGCTCAAGACGATCTTGCGACCGGACTTCTGCCGCGATACGTGTGCGGTCACCAGTAGGCCGAGTCCCGCAGAATCGACGTAGGGAACTTCGCTGAGATCGAGAATCAGGGTGTTGGCCGACTCCTCGCGGCGCATTGCGTTCTGAAAGATAGGGGCATTGCTGGCCGTCAGCGGACCGCTTAGAGTGAGCACCTCTTGGAACGGGAAGGAGTTCGATCGGTCAACCACTAAGGGCTCGGTCATTGGGATTGGGATTGGAATTGGGAGAAGATTTTAGGACAGGGTGGCGGCGACTATCAAGTTGAGCCGTTTAGCGGGGCGTCCGAGCCCCGCTGGCGAAATCCCGAGCCCAGCCGAGGGATCTGGCTCTAGTTGGTGCCCGGGATCGGAATTGAACCGATACGTCCCTTTCAGGACCCGGGATTTTAAGTCCCGTGCGTCTGCCAGTTTCGCCACCCGGGCGGGCATTGAAGCGCTGGAAAAAACTATATCAGTTCACGGCTTCGGGGATT
>WNGL01020477.1_pt1 | contig 12351 bp, 10 predicted proteins | sample 5400591 | NCBI WGS metagenome assembly WNGL01 (sample SAMN13153377, study PRJNA577476) | soil metagenome | isolation source: 80 cm soil or saprolite under Garry oak tree replicate 1 | place: USA:California | collected 2016-06-15
TACGAGGGCGCCACCCTGCGCGAGCACTACGGCCTGCCCCGACCGCCGAGCCGGTACGCGGCGCCCGCCGCCCGTGTCGCCGAGTCGGTGACGGGGCCTGGTCTTCCCAAGTGACGGCGACATGGCGATCACGGCGCACCCGCCGGTACGGGAGCAGTGATGACGCCGGTCGGTGGCAAAACGGAGCAGCGGATGGAGCACGGCACTCGCGCCGAGCTGCTCGACCGGCTGGCCGGGGTGATCGGGTCCGTCACGACGGCGCACCCGCTGCGGGTCGCCGTCGACGGGCCGCCCGCCGCGGGCAAGACCACGCTGGCCGACAAGCTCGCCGTGGTCCTGCGCGGTCGTGGCCGTGCCGTCATCCGCGCGACGGTCGACAGCTTCATGTTTCCCCGGGTGGTGCGCTATCGACGCGGCAAGGACTGCTCTGATGCCTGCTACCGGGACTCCTTCGACTACGGCGCGCTGCACCGGGTCCTGCTCGATCCGCTGGGTCCGGGCGGCGACCGGCGCTACCGGCCCGCAGTGTACGACTGGCACACCGACACCGCGCTGTCCGAGCCCGCGGCGACGGCGGCCGCGGACGCGGTGCTGCTGCTGGACGGGGTGTTCCTCCAGCGCCCGGAACTGGTTGACCAGTGGGACCTGCGCGTTTTCGTGTCGTCGTCGTTCGAGCGGATCGTGGCCAGGGCCCGGGTACGGGACCTGGCGCGGCTCGAGTCCGTCGCCGAGGTCGAGCGACGCTTCCGCGTCCGTTACCTCCTCGCCCAGCAGTTGTACTTCGCCGAGGCCCGCCCGCTCGAACACGCCGACATCGTCGTGCACAACGACGAGTTCCAGCGCCCGGCCTGGGAAGTCCGGCCGCGGTGAGCGGCGGATGCCGTCCACAACGTGGTCACGTAATATCCCGACCGACCCGATCGCTGTGGCGGTTCGACTGATCAGCGGCAGGAGCCTGGGTGGACACCGTTTTTTCCGGCATCATGGACACGTTGGCCGCGCGCGGGCTGGTGCCGGCGGACAGCCTCGCGGTGCTCCTCGTCGGTTCGGCGGCACGTGGTTGGGACAACGCCCGCAGCGACTACGACTTCGCCGTCTTCACCACGGAATCCCGAACCAGCGAGACCTGCCGAGCGGTCGCGCTGCCGCTCGATCCGCCGACGCTGCGGATCGACGTGGTGTACCAGGCGGGCCGCCGCTGGGAACTCCAGTACTGGCTGGACGGTCAGGTGGACCAGATCCTCGCGAAGGTCTCGTGGGCGGAGTTCGAGCGGGACAGGGCCGAACGTCCGGTCCTGTCGCGCCCGGAGGAACTGTTGCTGGGCCGCCTGACCGACTGTGTGCTGCTCACCGGCGCGGACTGGCTGGCCGCCCGGCGCGCGCAACTCGCGGCATCCGCGTTCCGGCAGATCGTGGTGGCGCGGTCGCTCGCGGAGGCGGACGACTCGATCGAGGACGCGCTGGGTCAGTTGGCGGCGGGCCAGGTGCACAGTGCGGTGCTCGCGGCGAAACAGGCGCTCGGCCACACCGTGGACGCGCTGCTCGAGGAGCACGGCGAGTACGGCGGCAGCCACCTGTCGAAATGGCGTCCGCAGCGGTTCCAGGCGGCCCGGCCCACCGCGTTGAGCTTCGCCGAATACTGGGAGCTGGAAACGATGCGGACCTACGATCCGCGACACCCGGACAGGTGGATCAACGAGGTACTCACGATCTGCCAGGACATCTCGGCCAAGGTCACCATCTGACCGGCCACCCGGTGCGACCATCGAGGATGGGATCGATCGGGGACGGACACCTGGGCCGGACGGTGGGCGACGACCACGGCAGTGGCACGTCGTGATCCGGCTGTCGCTGGACGAGATGACCCTGCGCGGCATCCGCGTCGCCGTCAGTCCGCTGTGGGAGTCCCTGTCCGGCCTTGCCCTCCTGGCCCGCTACCGGGGCGAGGTCCCGTTCCCGTACACGAACTGGGCACGGCATGCGCGCGCGGCGCTGCCCGAGCCGGTGCGCACCGAACTGCTCGACCTGACGCGGGCGCTGCACCCGGCCTGGCTGCCGTCGTTCTCCGTGCCGGTGCCGACGACGCCGGGACTGGAAATCACGGCGGAGTTGGACGCGTTGTCGGCACAGGGGTCCGCCGACGACGGGCGGCTGGACCGATTCGTGGCGCTGGCACGGGAGTACTGGCAGGCGGCGCTCGCGCCGTACTGGCCGTCGATGCGCAACGTGCTGGAGGAGGAGATCCTGTTCCGCGGGCACCGGCTCGCCACCGAGGGCGCCGACGCGATGCTCGCCGACCTCGGCGGCCGGGTGCGCTGGGAACGGCCGGTTCTCTACGCGCCGTACCAGATCGACCTGGACCGCAGGCTGGACAACGCGCAACTGTTCATCGTGCCCGTGTTGTTCGCGCGGGGCATGCGGATTCTGTCGTCACCGCAGACGAACGTGGTCGCCATGTCGTACCAGGCGCGCGGCGCCGCCGTGCTCGCCGAGCAGTCGACGGTGACGCCGGCCGGTGATGCCGCGCCCGACGGCGGTGACCGGCTGGCGATACTGGTCGGCCGGGGCCGGGCCGCCGTAATGCGGGCACTCGTCGCCCCCACCACCACGACGGCGGTCGCCAGCGCGGTGGGACTGGCACCCAGCACGGTCTCCCAACACCTGTCGGCCCTGTCGTCGGCCGGCGTGGTGCGGCGCACGCGCGCCGGCTACCGGGTGCTGTACGAACTCGACCATGTCGGCGTCGCGCTGCTGGAGCACGTCAACGCGCACGCGCCCTGATTCGGGGCAGGCCGAATGTCTCGCGGAGCCGCACGAACCGCTCATACGATCGCGGAGCCCACGTCGCAGAGGATGTCCGGCAGGGTCGGACATCCGTGGCGGTCGGGCAAGGAGTGGCGGTGGCCGACGTCGCCGTTCGCGTTCCGCGGCGACGGCAATGACCGCTGTCTCGTCCCCAGACGAGGAGGTGAACCATGAAGAAGTACTCGAAGCCGATCATCAACAAGGTTGCCCAGGACAAGGTCATGCGGCAACTGGTGTGACGGACCGGCGCCATGTCCTGACAGGGACATGGCGCCGCCGCGCCAGTCGTTCGCGGCCATGTGGTCGTGCCCTGCCGTACGGTGATCGACGCGAGGGGTGGAAACGATGTGTGGAATCGCCGCCGTCGCCAGTATCGGGCCCGGCCGGCCGGACGGCGGGACCAGGAACGTCGTGGAGCGCATGACCGACGTCCTCGCGCACCGCGGCCCGGACGGTCGCGCGATCCTGGCCGACGGCCAGGTGGGCATGGGCTTCACCCGGCTGTCCCTCGTCGATCCGTCGGCAGCGGGTGACCAGCCGTTGGTCAGCGCCGACGGTTCGCTGGTGTTGATCGCCAACGGCGAGGTCTACAACTCCCGTGAGCTGGTCGCCGGACTGCCGGCGGGCACGACGTTGCGGGGTGGTTCGGACTGCGAGGTCCTGCTGTACCTCTACCGCGAGCACGGTCTGGACTTCCTGGACCGGGTGCGCGGCATGTTCGGGCTGATCCTGTGGGACCGGACGCGCGACCACCTCGTACTCGCGCGGGACCGGTTCGGCGTCAAACCGCTCTACTACCACCGGAACTCGTCGCGGATCGTGCTCGGCTCGGAGATCAAGTCGTTGTTCGCCGACCCGGCGACACCGCGAGGGCTGGACTGGGCCGCGGCCCTGACGTCGCCGATGATGCCGGCCGCCCCCGATCTCGTGGACATGCCGATGAGCACGTGGTTCGACGGGATCAAGTCGGTCCCGGCCGGCACCGTGCTGCGTGTCGACCTGCGCACCGGCGCGACCGAGGAACACCGGTACTGGACGTTTCCCGGCGAATGCGAGCCGCCGAGTTCGCCCCAGGAGTACATCGACGGCTACCGCGACCTGCTGGTCCAATCCATTACCGAGTGCGCCACGGCAGACACCGAACTTGGTGTCTTCCTCTCTGGCGGCATCGACTCGGCGGCCGTGGCCGCCGTGGCCGCGGAAACGGCGGGCGCGCTGCACACGTTCACGGTCCTCAACGCCGGTACGTACACCGGCGGCGACGTCGAGCACGCGCACCGGCTGAGCGCGAAACTCGGCCTGCCCAACCATCAGGTCGTGTTCGACCCGCGTCGGGTGCCCGGTCCGGCCGAGTGGAAACGGCTGTTGTGGCTGCTGGAAACCCCGTTGTGCGGCCCGGAGGTCTACTTCAAACACGAGCTGCACCGCTACGCGCGGGCGGCGCGGCCGGAACTGCGCGGGATGCTGCTGGGCGCGGCGAGCGACGAGTTCAACGCGGGCTACTCCAACGGCGTGATCACCGACGGCGGCGGCTGGCCGGACTTCGAACGCAACCTGGCCGGGATGGTGCGCGGCGGGGCGTTGCGCGAGCGGCCCGCGCTCACGCCGTGGTGGACGTACGGCGACCTACCGCTGTTCACCGACGACGTCGTCGGTGAGTTCACCGGCCGGCGGCTCGATGATCCCTACCCGGACTATCTCCGCTGGGAGTACGGCAAGATCCAGCAGTACAACGTGTGGCACGAGGACCGCACCGCCGCCGGCAGCGGCATCGAGGCCCGGGTTCCGTTCCTGGACCACCGCCTGGTCGAACTGGTCACGTCGGTACCCCGCCAGCAGCGGCCGAAACTGTTGTGGGACAAGGCGATTCTCCGCGAAGCGATGCGGGGTCTGCTGCCCGACGACGTGGTGGACCGGCCGAAGGGGCCGTTCTTCTACGGTCGCGGCCTGCACCACACGTACCGCACGTTCCTGCGGATGCTGTCCGGCGACGGGGGCGCCCTGGTCGAAGAGGCCCTTGCCGCGCCGGACGCCGACCGGTTCATCGACGGGCCCGCCGTGCGGCGGACGATCGAGCGGCTCGGGGCGCAGGCGACCAACGCGCCACAGGTGGAGATCGTGCTGCGCGTGGTGAACATGGGCCTGCTGGCCGCGATGGTGTCCGACCTGCCCAGCCCGACCGCGACGACGCCCATCGGTCCGGTGCGCGAACGGCTGGCGATCACCGACTGGTCAGCGCAGCGGGCGGACATCGAGCGGCGGATCGGCCTCCGGCCGCGGATCGATCCCGACGCGGTGCCCGCGCTGCCCGCGAACGTCCTGCTGTTGGGCGACGCCAAGCGGTCCGGCGTCTGGTACGTCGCGGTCGACGGCAGCGTCGAGTACGAACTGGACGGTTCCGAACCGACGGTGTTGCGCCTGCTCCAGGAGTTCGACGGACGGCGCACGCTGGCGACGATCCTCACCGGACTCGACACACGCCGCGAGGCGGTCGAGGACGCGTTGATCGACCTGATGGACATGAACCTGGTCGAGTTCGATCGCTGACGCCGTCCTCCGCTCCGTCAGGCCGACCACAGGCCGGCGGCCGTGAACGCCTCGGCCGTACCGGGGTCGTCCAGCGCGCCGACCCGACCGAAGTATCGGAGCACGGGTTCGGCGGCCCGAGCCGTGTCGCGCACGACCCGGTCGGTCGGCCACGACTCGAACAGGACCTGCTCGGCCTCGGCCGCGGTGCAGCCGCAGGCGCGCAGGCTGCGGCCGACGCTCAGGTAGTCCGGTTCCAGGAAGGCGAACACGATCTCCGGCAGCAGCGGGCCGACCGCCTGCCGCTGTTCGGTGTCCAGCGCCGGCCACAGGTGGCGCAGCAGCGTCCGGAAGTAGACGTGGTGGCGGCCCTCGTCCTCGGCGTGGTCACGGACCAGGTCGCGCACGGCGGCCGGCAGACGCTCGTCGCGCGGGATGTCGGCGAGGATGCCGGAGACCAGCGTCTCGCTGACAATTGCGAACAGCAGGCCCTCCAAGCCGTGCACGGCGTCGGGCATGCCGACACGGATGCCGTCCAGTCGGCCGGCGAAGGCCGGCATGCCGAACCTCCCCCTCGGCACCCCCGTGTGCACCTCGACCTGCCGGGCCAGGTCATCGGAGAACTGCGCGTGCCACGCCTCGTCCGTCACGCTCTTGAACGCGTCCGCCCGCATGTGTTCTGGCAAGTCGATTCCGGCGCGGCCACGGCTGATCTTCCCCGCGACCGGCATGACCGCGATCTCCTCCAACTCCGTGGTGAAATTCAGATAATCGTAGAGCCGGCACACCAGCAGGCGCCGGACCACGTCGGGTCCTTTGTCCACCACCAATTGATGGGTCGCGGCCGGAAACAGTTCCGGTGGAAAGTACACCGCGTCGCCGGCCGGCGCGCCGAGCAGTCGCCGAGGATTTCGGCGAACGCTGGCCCTGTCGTCCCAGCGGCCGAATGCGCTCTCGTATCGCGCCAGGTCGGCCGCGGCTGCTTTCTGCCGGCGGGACCGGACCTGCACCAGGTCGGAGAGCGCGAGTTCTCGATACATCCGCCACACGCTCCGCTGCATTCGCCGATACGGTCCCACACAGGTTAGACAGCGGGGCAGGGCGCGGACGACTGATTCGGCCATCGCCGAATGTCCCTTGACACGTCCCGGGAAGCGCCATAAGTTCCGGATCGGCGTGCCGACGACAGCGCTCGACCGGGAGCGGAATCGTGAGCGAAGAATCCACACCATATCTCGATGTGTTGGACGAATTGGACCTGCTGCCGACCGACACCGTGTCGGCATTCGTGGTCGGCTCGACGGCACGCGGTTGGGCACACGGTGCCAGTGACATCGACGTGGTGGTGGTGTGCGATGCGCCGTTCACCGACGGTCGACTGCTCGATCTCCAGGTGCCGCTCGATCCCCGCACCCTGTCCGTCGCCGCGTTCGGTCACGGCGGTCGCCGTTGGGAGGTGCGGTACTGGCTGGACCGTCAGGTGGAGCAACTGCTCGACAAGGTCTCGTGGGCGGCGTTCGACGCCGACCGCGCCGCCGACAACCGGTTGTGGTCCGTCGAACAGCTCTTTCTCGCCCGGCTCCAGCACTGCCTCCCGCTGTCCGGCGGCCGGTGGATCGATGACCGCCGCGAACGGCTTGACGACTCCGCGTTTCGAACGATCATGATCTCCGGTTTCCTCGCGTTGACCGACCATGCGGTCCAGGCGGCCGTCGGCCAGCTCGACGCGAACAACGTCGAGGACGCGGTACTGCTGGCGCGGACCGCGTTTGAGGCCACGATGGAAGCACTGCTGGGCGGCCGGGGCGATCTGGAGGCCGGCCCCAAGTGGCAGGCCAGGCGGTTTCGTGCCGCGGCCCCGGAACAGGTCACGTTCGACCAGTACTGGTCGATCCAGACGATGCGGACCCTCGATCCGGCCGACCCGGAGAAGTGGATCAGCACGGTCCTGGACCTGTGCCAGTCCGTGAGCTTCGAACTGAGGGACTCGGCGGAGTTCATCTTCCGCGCGGTCGACGGCATCCGCACGGTCGCGCAGATCGCTGACCTGGTTGCCCAGAACTACGACGTCCCGCTGGACGAGGCGGTCGCCGACATCCGCGAACTCGTCGGCACCCTGATCGAGTACGAGATCATGGAAGCGGACACGGAACGGGCCGAATGACGATCCAACAGCGGCAGAACACCGACCGCAAACCCACGAGCCTGTTCTTCCGGTACTGGTCGGCCACGGCCATCAGCGGCGCAGGTTCCGCCATGACCGCGGTGGCGCTGCCCCTGACCGCGATGCTGGTGCTCAACGCGTCCGCTTTCGAGGTCAGTCTGATCACGGCGGCGAGTTACGTCGCCTGGATCGTGCTCGGCCTGCCCGCCGGCGTGATCACCCAGCGGTTGCCGCTGCGGACCATGCAGGTCACGATGGATCTCACCCGGGCGGTGGCGATCGGTTCGGTCCCGCTCGCATGGTGGCTGGGTCACCTCACGGTCGCGCAGTTGGCGCTCGTCGCACTGGTGATGAGTTGCGCGACCGTGCTGTTCGACGTCAGCAACTCGACCTTCGTGCCCGCCGTGGTCGACCACGCAGACCTCACCTCGCGCAACAGCCTCCTGTCCGGCACGGATGCGGTGACGCAGCTCGGCGGACCCTCACTCGGCGGCGTTCTGGTGCAACTACTGAGCGCGCCGACGACACTGCTCGTCGACGCCGTGAGCTACCTGGTCTCCGCCGTGCTGCTGCGGACCCTGCCCGCGGGCGTATTGCAGCGGCCCGCGTCGTCGCCCCGCATCAGCACGATGATCCGGGAAGGGTGGCGTTTCGTGATCGGGCATCCGGTCATGCGCCCCTGCGCCGCGGTGGCGGCGATCATCAACTTCGTGTCCGGCGGCCTGATGGCGCTGGTGCCCGTGTACCTGGTGCGTGGCCTGCACCAGCCGCCCAGCGTCGTCGGTGTGCTGATCGCGACCGAGGGCGTCGGCGGCCTGGTCGGTGCCGCGCTGACGACCCGGATCAGCAAGGCCGTCGGCTCCGCTCGCGCCGTGCTGTGCGCCGGCATCACGCTCGTCGTGGCGGCCCTGCTCATGCCGGCCGCGCACGGCGTGCCCGGTCTGGTCCTGTTCGGCATCGGCAACGCGGGTGTCGCCGGCAGTGTCGCCGTCGTCAGCATCAACACACGCACACACCGGCAGATGGCCAGCCCGCCGGAACTGCTGTCCCGGGTGATGGCGACGGTCCGCTTCGTCACGTGGGGTGTCGTCCCGGTCGGTTCGGTGCTCGCCGGCGTCACCGCGACCGTGCTCGGCCCGCACGGCGCGCTGTGGATCTTCTGCGCGCTCGCCTGCCTCGCGCCACTCGTCCTGCTGAGCACGCCGGTCCGGCACCTGCGCGAGCTGACCGACCAGGACCGTCCCGCCCGGTCGTGAGTCGACCCCGGAGAATGCGCGCGCGAACGCGGGCATTCTCCGGGGTCGTACGGCTTAGTCCTCGTGGTGGTCCGATCCCGAGTGGGTGACTGGCTCCTCGCCCATAAGTCGGCGAAGCATGTTCTTCAGGTTGGTCTGCTGGACGAACAGGTCGTGCTCGGGATAGGCGCTCTGGGCGTGCTGCGGGCTCTTGAAGTAGAACGACAGCCACTCCTGCACGCCCGTGAGTCCCGCTCGGTGGGCCAGGTCCGTCAGGAGGATCAGGTCGAGTACCAGCGGCGCCGCCAGGATCGAGTCACGGCACAGGAAATTGACCTTGATCTGCATCGGATAGCCGAGCCAGCCGAAGATGTCGATGTTGTCCCAGCCCTCTTTGTTGTCACCGCTGGGCGGGTAGTAGTTGATGTGCACCTGGTGGTGGACGTTGCCGTAGAGCTGGGGGTAGAGATCCGGCCGCAGGCTGTGCTCGAGCACGCCGAGCTTGGACACTTCCTTGCTGCGGAAGCTGTCGCGGTCGGCCAGCACCTCCCCGTCGCGGTTACCGAGGATGTTGGTCGAGTACCAGCCCCGCAGCCCCAGCAGACGAGCATTCAACATCGGCGCCAGTACGGTCTTCAGCAGGGTCTGCCCCGATTTGAAGTCCTTGCCACAGATGGGCAGGCCCGCCCGGTCGGCCAGTTCCACCATCGCCGGCATGTCGACGGTGAGATTCGGCGCTCCGTTGATGAAGGGCACGCCCTCGCTGAGAGCCGCGTACGCGTAGAGCATCGAGGGCGGGATGGCCTCGTCGTTCGCATCCATCGCCGCCTCGAACGCAGCCAGGTCCTGGTGAGCCGGGCCGGGCTCGATGAAGATCTCGGTGGACGCGCACCAGATCATGACCATGCGGTCGCAGGAGCGTGTTGCCTTGAAATCGCGGATGTCCTCACGGATCGCCTCGGCAAGCTCTCGCTTGGTCGCCGCGGACTTGACATTGTCGCCGTCGAGTCGCCGCACGTAGTTCTGATCGAAGACAGCCGGCATCGGCTCGATCTCCTTCAGCACGGCCCCGATCGGTTCGATGTGGTTGTACTGATCGAGAACACCGCATTTCAGCGCAGCGTCGTATGCCGTGTCCGAGATCGGATCCCAGGCACCGAAGACCAGATCGTCAAGGCCAGCCAGAGGCACGATGTCGCGAATGAGCGAAACCCGGTCCTCGGTCCGCTTGCCGAGATCGATGGTGCCCATCTGGGAAAGCGAACCGACGGGCTCTGCGAGCCCACGCTTGATCAACTCGACGCCGGCGATGGCGGTCGACGCCACCGCGCCGAGCCCCACCGTCAGGACACCCAACCTGCCGGCAGCAGGCTCGATGTGGTGCTTGGATGTCTCCACGATGTCTTCAGCCTCCAGGATAATGCCGCGCTGACGCCGAGCGCCAACAGACTTGATAGCAGTGCGCCCCGATACAGCGGTTCGCGCTCGGATTCGACCGTGCTCGCGCAGCTGCGCCAACGCGCTCCACCCGCCGAACCGGCGGATCACCCGCTCCGCGGGATTGCTGGTCACTCCTGAGCCCCACCTCGCAATCGAGGCAACAGCTCTTGTCTCCAGGAGCAGATCGTGTGGCGATCTGTCCACCCAATGTATCGGGACGATACATTCCAATGATATGCGCCAGGGTGCCTACCGCACAAGTCGTACGGAAGAGGCTTACTGGAGTACCGGCGTCGGACCACCTGGGCTGGCGCGTTCCGTGCCGTTCGCTGGGCCAATGGCCTGGCCTTTGGTAGCCGCGTCGTCGGAGGGGTTACGGACGAATGCCTCCGGGTCCTGAACGCCCAGCCAGTCGCCGGTGTCGATATGACGGAACACCACGTCACCGCACTGATCAGCTCTGAGAAGGTCTCGCGCTCGACCGGTGTGCGGTCGGTCACGGGGTACGCCTGCCCTGTTGCCCAGCGGACGTCGGAATCTCAAGCGCCGTCAAACAGCCGCCCCGGCCCACGCAACCCCCGGCACAAAGGAGCCAGCCGTACCTGGCCTGGTACGCCCGCCACCTCCGGCCTCCGATATCCGCCGGTAGCATCACCGCCGAAGCCCAGATGCCCGGCCGACTTTCTTGGCGTCCTCGTCGAATGCGGCGACGGACTCAAGGTCACGCACGTGCTAGTCGCCGAACTGGACATGTATCAGGCCAGGAAACGGAGGCTGTCGGGTAGGCGTCGCCGTAGTAGTGCACGCCCTGCACGAGCGACGCCGCGCAGTTCCCTACACTGACGACGGCCACCCGGACTGTCTCGCCCATGCCGACCCCTCCTTCTCCGAATAGTCCTCAGTTGGTACCTGTCTCCTCGCACCGCTCTTCCGTAATCAGCTCGTTGAGCCAGCGCACTTCCCGCTCGCTGGCCTCCAAGCCGAGCCGGTGCAGCTCGCGGGTGTAGCGGTCGATCTGCTCGCCGGTCCTGGCCATCAGCGCGCGAAGACCCTCCCGGCGCTCCTCCACGCAGCGTCGGCGACCTTCCAGGATCCGCATCCTGATCTCCGTCGGTGTCCGTGAGAAGAACGCCATGTGGACGCCGAACCCCTCGTCGTCCCATGTTTGGGGACCGACATCGGCCAGCAGTGTGGCGAACCGCTCCTTACCCTCCGCTGTTAGCTTGTAGACCCTCCTGGCCCGATGGTTCCACGCGCGCTGCGGCTCGGCCTCCTCCGGCACCTCCTCGACGATCAGCCCGGCTCGCAGCAGCCGACGCAAGGCCGGATACAGCGAGCCGTAGGAGAACGCGCGCAGCGTACCGAGCAGGTCGTAGAGCCGTTTCCGCAGCTCATACCCGTGCATCGGGGCCTCGTGCAGCAGCCCAAGAATCGCGAACTCGAGCACTGGCACCCCTATCTACGGGTTGCGTAACCTACTGCACCACTATATCGCTATGACACATGAAGAAGACCAAAGTGTCCCGCAATGAGGTGATCCCAACAAGATCAGCTCGGAAGTGCGTGGCGGGTGACGTCCGTGGCCGGTGGAGGCAGTGAGATGCGGGCGGGAGCTCCAGTTACCCCGCCCGGGGACTTGCGGGTCCATCCTCCAGGTCAACGTACGCGGCCCGGCCAACACCGGCTTGCGCCCTGGGCTGCCGTTCTTCCGCCGCCTCAGCACCGCCAACGCCACCGACCCGCACCCAGGCGAAGGTCCACCACACAACAGCGCCGTAGACCAAGTGCGACACCAGCACCACGACGACGAGAACCACGCCGTGATCTTCCACCGGAACAACGCCAACGACCGGTTCTCCACGAACTTGTCCGCCAACTTCTCGGACAACTCCGCCGCCTCCCGGTAGTCCCGCACCGACGCCCAACGAGGCCACCACCGACCAACAAGCACTCCCCCACGCACCACCCGCACCACCGCACCCGATATTTCCACGGCGACCGCAACACCCACGCCACCAGATCTCGCCCGGCCTGCCGAAGCCGACGCCGATCCCGCAACCACACCGACACCGGAGCCGACCACGACGTTGTCGACGGCAGCCGGTCGCCTCGCGGCGTCTTTAAATGTTGGTTCGTCCTCGGCTAACTCGTCGTCTACCAGGGGACGAAGACTTTCAAACT
>WNGL01030655.1_pt1 | contig 12351 bp, 15 predicted proteins | sample 5400591 | NCBI WGS metagenome assembly WNGL01 (sample SAMN13153377, study PRJNA577476) | soil metagenome | isolation source: 80 cm soil or saprolite under Garry oak tree replicate 1 | place: USA:California | collected 2016-06-15
CTATGGACTCATTCGACTCAACATGGCTGAGCGTCTGAGGATTGAACGAGCCGAGGCCGTCTAAAGCGTGGCTCGTCCTTACGGAAGTCGAGTGGAAGCATCTGGGGCAAGAGGCAGTTCACGTCAAGCCGTCTCTTGCATCCAGCAATATTGCTATCTTGCCCTCGGTGTCACCGATGTATGTATTGAGCCTAGTACAGAGCATGAGCACAAGAAGAAGGCCGAGCACTCGCGGGTGTTCGGCCTTCTTCTTGTGCTCATGCTCTGTGAGATTTTTTTCGCTGTACCCATTGTATCTACAACAAGCCTCGCTAGAGTTGCGCTTGTGACAGTGAACTCCACGCGGTAAAATACCCTGAGACTCATCCACAGAAAGGTTCTACACGAACATGGAGCCATTGCCGTTCGAAGCACATGTGCTGGCAAATATCTATGCGGAGACAGAGCGACGCTTTACAGCAGTCGATGACTTTGCTCACGGTTGGGAACACGTGAACAGAGTCTACAAACTGGCCCAATACATCGCCGAGCAGGAAGGCGCAAACCAGTTCGTTGTTGGTCTGGCCGCGCTCATGCACGATTTGGGCCGAACAGCCCCGCAGGATGGCACAACCCATCACGCTGATCTCTCGGTAGCGCTTGCCTCAGAGCTACTGAATACATACCAGGTCCCGCGTGATATCCAGGAAGCAACTATCCATGCCATTGTTGCCCACAGCTTCAGCCGCAATATCGAGCCGCTTAGCCTGGAAGCACGTGTCGTGCGTGACGCAGACCGTCTTGATGGTCTCGGAGCAACCGGCATCATACGCTGGGCAATCACCGGCACCTTGCGTCGCAACTCCCAGACTAGAACTCATCACCCCACCGATCCCTTTGCTGAGGAACATACTCCCGATGATCACGTCTACATGCTGGATCACTTCTATTCCAAGCTGCTCAAACTCAGCGATACAATGACCACAAAGACAGGCCGCCGTCTCTCTCAACGCCGGGCAGCCTTTATGCACGCCTTCCTGAATGAACTACGCGACGAATTGGAGCTTTAGGGGTTCTTCTCCGCTACCTGTCCTTCCCTCATCGCAAACAGTTGTTTGGCGTGCATTTGATCGTGGGAAGGCAGTATATTGACCATCTGGTAGAATTTGAGCTGCCCCCATGCATGATGGCGGAACGGGCGCTCCCAGGCATCGGCGGGTAAAATAGAAAGGTACTCGAAAATCTCTTCACGCCGCGCGGCCATACCTCCCAGAACAGCATTAAGCGAAACCGGCGGTTCAGCTGCATTTGTCAGCCTTGGCGCTTCTTCCTCAGAAGGCACAACCAGCGGGTTATCTTCACTCTGTACCTGTTTCAATTGTTCCAGGGCCAGTCCATCAGCTATATAGAGATGATTGGCCAGCTCAAGAGGAGACCATTCCCCCTCCGCGGGCCGCTTTGCCACATCGTCTTTACTAAATTTTGCCAGTTCTCCCAAAAACTCTATGCGTGCCGCAGACATCTTGCGCCGCACCTTTTCGTACGGATTCTCAACAGTCGTCATATCTCTTCCCTCTCGCTTTTCTCTCCGGCAATTTATTCTTCGAGCGACACCAGTCGGTTATATAAACGCTCTAACTCTTCCTGATTATTAAAATGTAGTACTACTGTGCCCTTTCCTTTGGCATTACACTTCAGATCAACCTTCACCATCAGGGAATTGCGAAAACGCGTCTCCAGTTCTTCTAATTCAGCCTTTCGGGCTTGCATTGGTGCAATGGATCGCTTCGCGTTATCTGCACGTTCCGCCGCTTTGATCCGTGCGGCCAGTTCCTCTGCCTGCCTGACATTCAATTTGAGGGTAATGATCTTGCCCATCGCGGTGATCTGATCCTCATCGCGAGCAATACCGATCAATGCACGAGCATGCCCTTCGGTAAAATGTTCTTGTTGATTCACCAGTGCCTCACGTACCTTTGGCGCTAACTGCAACAGGCGAATTGAGTTTGTGATAGTCGAACGATCTTTGCCAACCTGTTTGGCAACCATCTCCTGCGTCAGCCCAAAATCCTGGATCAAAGCCTGGTAGGCGAGAGCTTCCTCGATAGCATTGAGATCAGCGCGCTGAATATTCTCGATCAGCGCAAGTTCAAGCATCTGCTGTGGCGTCACTTCTTTAATGACCACGGGTATCTTGCTTAGGCCCGCCAATCGCGCTGCGCGCCAGCGCCGCTCACCAGCAATAATCTGAAACTGCACCACGTGCGCCACTTCTTCGTGCTTCGTCTCGCTCTCTTCAAACCAGGGATCGCCTTCATGATCTCTTCTATGGCCACCGCTTATATCCAGGCGCGTCACCACCAGCGGCTGCAACAGGCCATGCTCTTTTATTGAGGCGCTCAACTCCAACAATTTGGGATCGTCTTCGCGAAAGATGCGGCGCGGCTGGCGTGGATTAGGAATAAAACTATCGATTGCAGCAAATAAAATAGCATTCTCGTCGATGCGTGAGGGCTGCTGTGCCGACATAACCTCCGAGGCGCCCGGCATCAAAGCGTCGAGCCCACGTCCGAGGCCAAATTTTTGTTTAGCCACGAGCTATAACCTCCTCTGCCAACGCACGGTAAGCCACTGCTCCAGGAGAAAGGGGGTCATAGTCAAGAATCGCCTGACCGAAACTGGGCGCTTCACTTAAGCGCACGCTGCGGTGGATGATCGTATGAAATGTCTCCCTCGGGAAGTAGTTGCGTACCTCCCGCACAATCTCACTAGCCAGGCGCGTGCGTGGATCAAACATCGTCAATACAGCCCCCGCAATATACAGGTCGGGATTGAGCTTATTCTTTACAATGCGAATAGTATCACTCAACTGGCTCAAACCTTCCAGTGCCAGGTACTCACACTGGATTGGAATAAGCACACCATCAGCAGCTACCAGCGCATTGATAGTCAGTAATCCAAGTGAAGGAGGACAATCTATGAGGATATAGTCACAACGATCGCGAATTGGTACCAGCGCCTGCTTCAGTTTCTGCTCCCGCGCGATCATCCCTACCAACTCAATCTCAGCAGCAGCGAGGTCTACCGTACAAGGAGCCACCACAAGCTCGCGCCGGGAGGTCGGCACGAGGACATCGAAAACGCTAACTTCATCGTTTTCTTGTACCAGTAAATCATAGACCGTGTATTCTTTAAGATGCTTCGACACCCCGATGCCACTGGTCGTGTTCCCCTGCGGGTCAATATCAACGAGCAACACTTTACGTCCCGCGGCAGCAAGGTAGGTTGCAAGATTGATTGCAGTAGTGGTTTTACCAACTCCCCCCTTCTGATTCGCGATTGCGTATACTTTAGACACAGGCTGCTTCCGTACCTTTCATCTAACCATGCCGTACCACTGCGCGCATAGGGCATCCACAAAGTCCCTATCTTATGTTACAGACATTGTAACAAAAGCACCGTTGAGAAGCAACTATCTGTATAGGGACCCGATGTATCGCGTCCCACGCGGGGAAGATCGTCACAATCGTAGGGGCGGGAGAGGGGCGCAGTGGAGTGGGGACGCTTGCGTCGCCCATGGGGGCAGGGGCGAAGCGGCAGGAGAACCGGACGCCGGGCGACCCAAGGGTCCCCACCCTTCTTCCCTACCACCCCCGCCCCTACGGGACGCGATACATCGGGTCCATATGCCCCAACCTCTCACGTCCCAGGCGCAACGCCAACAATAACCCAAAAGAAACCGCCAGTAGCACCACAGACAGCGCAACTGCCGTATCCAGGTCGCTTTCAGCGGCAATATACACAGCAACAGGCATCGTCTGCGTCACACCAGGAAAGCTCCCCGCGAAGGTAATGGTAGCGCCCAATTCGCCCAGCGCCCGCGCCCAGGCCAACCCGATCCCCGACAGCAATACGGGCCTGATCAGCGGCAGAACCACACGTCGAAACGTATAAAATGGCGATGCACGCAATGTATACGCCGCCTGCTCATAACGCTTATCAAGCTGCTCCAACCCTGCCTTCGCGGTGTTGATAAAAAAAGGCGAAGAGACAAACATCTGCGCCATGATAACCGCCAGCGTTGTAAATGGGATCGTAATACCCAGCGGCAGCAGATATCGACCAACCAGGCCAAAACGCCCGAAAGTCAGCAGTAAAGCAACTCCGGCAACCACGGGGGGAAACACGATAGGCAAGGTCACCAACGTCTCTAACAGGCTGCGACCGCGAAACTGCATGCGCGCCAGCACAAATGCCACCGGCAAACCAAAGAGGACGGTCAAGAATGTACTGATACTGGTCGTGAGGAAACTCAACTCTAAAGCCTGGAGCACCTCCGGTTGCTGCATCGTGGCCCACAACAACGCCGGCGGCTCGCGCAGCAGCAACGCCACCAGTGGTACGCCTATAAAGAGAAAGAAACTTCCTGCCAGGATACCTACAACGATCCTGGCAGGCCAGCGAGACCATATGTTGCTCATGGAGAGCCTCTACGGATTAATGGCAATAAAACCATATTGTTGCAGCACGTCCTGTCCGTCCTTTGAAAAGATATACTGCATAAACGCCTGGGCATCACTCGCATGAGTCGAACCTTTAGTAACAGCGATAGGGTACTGCGCGATGACATTGTAAATATCAGGAATAGGAATCATCGTCACCTTATCCTTGGCGGCCGCCGCATCTGTCACGTAAACATAGCCTGCATCCACTTCCCCCAGTTGCACCTTAGTGACCACTGCCTTCACATCGGTCTCCAACGAAACAAAATTTGCCTTGACCGCTTTCACATATGCCGGACCATATTGCGGCGACAATGCCATCTTAGCCAGCACTTGAAGGCTATACTTACCTGCTGGTACCGTTGGCGCTTCGATATCGATCTTTACACCCTTATTTGCAAGATCATACAAAGTGTTGATATGACCCGGATTGCTCGCGGGTATAATCACCGTCAACCTGTTCTTGACGAATACCTGCGAAACTCCTACCAACCCTGCATCAGACGCCTTTGTCATATTCGCCAGGTCCGCCGAGGCAAAAACATCGGCTGCCGCTCCGTTGGCAATCTGCTGTTCAAGAATCTGCGATCCCGCAAAGTTGAGTTTAATGACAACATCGGGATGCGCCTGCTGATATTTTGCGGCGATTGCGGTAAACGACCCTGTCAGCGACGCGGCAGCAAAAACATTCAATGTAATTGGCGATGGCGTTGGTGTCACCGTACTCGTCGTACTCGTTGTGGTGCTACCACAGGCCGCAAGAAATAACGTACAAAGCAGAATGAAGAGCAGAAGCGCCCGTTGGGAGTGCCTCATTTGAACCTCTTAGCTAGTTTTAAGTTGAATACTCATATAGTGAGTATAAAAGCAAAAGAATTGCTGTGTCAAGATGTGATCTCTTTGTGAGATAAAATGCTCAAGCAGCAAGGCTATTATCTTGACAAACAATATTAGGGCATGCTAATATCCTAGCATGAAAGTCGGATATCAATAGTAGGAGTTAGTTGTGCCAACAGGAACAATTATTTTGCTTGGAGCCTTTGCAGGGCTGACAATTTTTTTGGGTTTGCCTCTCGCCTTTCTGAAAAAAATACCCCCATCGCTCAAAATCTTTTTGTGCATGCTCGCAACCGGCGTCCTCATCTTCCTACTCTACGATGTTATTCAGAAAGCCAGCGAACCCATCAACGCCGCCATAGAACAGGTGCGTACACTACATACGGGTACTGGAATCCTCTACCTTGATATTTTCCTGCTTGTTTTCGGCGTCGTGAACTTGCGCCTCATACCCTTGCCCTCCTCATTGCGACCGGCATCGGCCTGCATAATTTCTCTGAGGGGCTTGCCATTGGCCAATCAGCCGCCGTAGGAGCCATTCAACTCGCCGTCGTCCTGATCATCGGCTTCGGGCTACACAACATGACCGAGGGCTTTGGCATCTCAGGCCCTTTAACGGGCCAACGCGTCTCCTGGAAATTCATAATCCTGCTCGGACTCATCGGAGGCGGCCCAACCTTCCTTGGCACCATTGTAGGGACCATCTTTCACTCAACCGAAGTCTTTATCCTCTTCCTGGCGTTGGCCGCCGGAGCCATCATCTACGTCGTAGCCGAACTCCTCGGCGTCGCGAAACGATTCAAATCCCCGGAGATAGTCATGTGGGGCCTGCTGATCGGCTTCCTCCTCGGCTATGCAACCGACCTCATCGTAACGTTTGGTGGCGCTTAATGCGCCCCAACCCCTCTCTCCCTCCATTCATCAATAGAACAAAAATTTTACCTCCGGATAATTATCGTTTAATACAAATCAACTACACTTCTTCTGTAAAGAAATTCCCAAAGGATGCTTCAACGGCGTAGGGACCCGATTTATCGCGTCTCACGCGGAGGCAGGGTGGTACACGCACCCTATCGCCGACATAGCAGATTTTTTTAGCATCTTCAACGGAATCCTCTTGGCGCTTCAAAGATATGGCTGTAGCTGCCACCTCAGCTACGGTCATGCCTCAGTTGCAACGATACGCTGCTCCTACGAGCAGCGTGCTCGTTCAATGAGCGAGGGGTACTTCCCCGACGCCTCTCGCTCTCCGGGGAAACATGGCTCGATTCCTCCGATCAGAGTCGGCGTTTACGGTTGAGCGAAGGCGCTGTCTTTCGGTCCCTTGTCGATGGTGCTTCTCCCTGCACTTTTCAGGCTGCGCCGAGCCCACATATCCCGCCCGATATTTACTAGTGATGATGCCAGGTGGGTAAACGGACGCAACCAGGGATGCCACGTGCGTACTGTCGACAGGATCTCAAATTGCGTCACACCAGGCCTATTGCTGACAGAGCCGGGACAGACATCGAGTTCTTCGTCTCCGATCCTGACTCGCAGCCAGGCATGGCCCGAGACTCCTCCAGGCCATGGTATGCCATCAATCACCCCGGCGGGAAATGTGCAACGGAAGGCTAACACGCCTCTTGATTCGATTCCCAGCCGATCATAGATGTGTTTCAGCGCAAGGGCCTGTTGCTCGCAGTATCCCATGCCTCGTTCAAAAGCCCTGGAAGGTGTATCCCACGTATTGAGCCGGGAATAGGTGAATTTTCTGGCAGCGAGGTGCTGTGCATATGCCACCAGGTCCCAACCATGCAGATGTGTTCGCCGGCAGGCTTCTACCGCATCGTCGATAGTCGTGATCCCATCCATCGACACACGGCCTGGCTTGGGAAGACGACGCAGCAACGGGATGGTAAGCAGGTAAATGGCGACAACCCCTGCAGCTCCTAGGCCTACAAAGGCCAGCACAAGTTTCCTGATCATGTTCAGTTCTCCTTTGCTCTGGCGAATATCTGCCTTCTGTGCGTAGGCTTCTGCCTGCTTCACATTGCTCAAAGACCGGAAGCAGCCCAATGCGTGCACGCGCGAGTTCTCCCTCCTAATTCTCCTCTGTTGCGGCTCGTCACGTCTTCGCTATCTCTACCCTTTCATCGATGAGACCATAGCCGCTCTCAATCAGTTCTTTCAACCGTTGAATGAAGCGCGCTGCCGGTGCCCCATCGATCAGATCGTGATTGAAGCTCAGTGTTAGACAGAGGTATTCGCGGCTGGCGATGTGCCCATCGACGACCCCTGGTTTCTCAGCGATACCACCCAGGGTGACATCAAGGGTATGATCATTGATCGGGATACCCCAGCCGGCACCTTTGCCAAACATCCCCACTGCCGAGACGCCCACGGTTCCACCGTACTTCTTCTGCACAGAGGGAGACCTGCCCTTCATCCACCAGAACATCGGCCAGAGGACTCTGAAGACCACCAGCGGCAGCCAGCCAAAATCCTTGAGGCCCTCCCAGGACTGCTCCACTGCGTTCACCTGGGCCGCCCTGATCTCCTGATGGATCTCGCGCAAGGTCTTCGTATTCGCCGCTCGGATGATGTAGACAATGGGTTGCTTTTGCCCTGCCATCTCACGCTCGATCTGCGTCGCCACGTCCACGTCATCAAACACGACCAGGTGCTTGCTGCCTTTGCGATACGCCTGCAAGGACTTATTCTCATCGACTGCTTGTGCCAAGCAGGTGATAATGAACGCCGTGAACGACAGAGACTCCCCAGTGTTCGCTTTGTGGTCCTGCAAAAACTTGTGGGCTTTGGTCACATCGACGTCGATTAGGCCATGGATCATGGACTTGTGCTGAACAGAACGAAGCGTGATTGCCATCGCGCGCCGGATCTTCGGATACGGGACTACCTTGTAATCATTGTGGTTCTTTTTCATTCCATCTGGCCTCCCTCCTTAGGGTACTCGTTGAGCAGATGAGATTCTCCACGCTCTGTTGCTGCACGAAGAGCATGGGAGCATGCTTCGCTCATCATTGCCCAATCGGTGATGGAAGCATACACCTGCCGTTTCCACCGGTAGGGAAGGTCCACTACCAGGCCAGGCGAGGGTGCCGCCCGGGCAAGTGAAAGCATATGTACACTCCAGACCCCTCATAGCATATGGTGGGAGGGTAACACATCATGCTCACAATGCCGTCACAGCCTCTCGCTCTACCACCACAAAACCATCACAATTCCCAGTGCGAACGAGAGAGAATCTCTTCGATGATGCGCACAGCCTGTGCTACACCATCTTCTTCTCGGAGTTTTTGTCCTATAGCCCTTGCTCGCTCTTGCATGGCCTGATCGCTTGTCGCAAGACGGATAGTGGCTGCCAGCCGTTCTGCGGTCAGGTGTTTTTGTGGAATGGGAGGTGGTCCAACGCCCAGCGCAGCGACGCGTTGGCCCCAGAAAAACTGATCGCTGTACAGAGGCGTAATGATCGTCGGCACGCCTGCGCGAAGACCTGCCGCCGTTGTCCCGGCTCCCCCATGATGCACCACCGCAGCCATGCGCGGAAAGAGCCAGTCGTGGGGGGCCTCGGTCAGGGTGAAGACCTCGTCGGGCACCTCTGCCTGGCTTCGGCACGTCTGGATGCCTCCCCAGCCGGTGAGCAAGATCCCGCGTTGCCCACTTTGAGCAAGTGCTTGTACCATGATCTCTGTTATCGCAGCGGGATCGCGTGTCTTCATGCTGCCAAGGCCGATATACACAGGGGGTGGGCCCGCTTCCAGAAAGGCCAGCAGCGCGTCTGGCGGTTGCCAGCTGGCTGGTGCATCCAGAAACCAGTAGCCGGTCACGTGAATGTTGGCTCCCCAATCTGCTGGTCGGGGCACGACGAGCGGGCTGTAAGCACAGAGAAAGGGGTAATGCTCGCGCAGCATTTGCCCGGCGATCCCCTGCATGGGTAAGGGGGGCAAGCCGAAGCGCTGTCGTTGCTTATTCATACTGGAACGGTAGAGTTGCCAGGTGGCTTGATTGAACAGATCGTAGGTCAGCAGGTTGCCGCGCCCACCCAGCGAGCGCTGTCCTGAAAAAAATGGAGTGTAATACAGAGACCTCACATGTGAATCACAACCGTAGTCTTCACCAACACGAATCTGTCACGATTTCCTCCCATCACAGAACTGGAACGATGGTGGTCGGTGGAGCAGGCCTACGGGGATTATCAGGAGTGATAGCTCCAACAGCTAGATGACGCGGTGATACATTGCTTGCGTGCTGACGTGATGATTCATATCCCGACGTTGAGAACACTTATCAGCAAGCATGTATGTGGGTAAAGGCTCGAGAGGGAATGCTTTGCTTCGTGATCCTCACGAAGCATTCCATGTACACTGGTCAGCCTACTGGCCAAACTTGATCAAGACCTGGGGTACGTATTTTTGCACTGACCTCTTGCGGAAACATGAGAACCCGCGATCAGCACACAGGAGAGATCGAAGCAGACCTGGCCTCGAGGCGGCTTCCGCAGATGTGCAAGCGGCTGTTGCTCACCCTCCCCCGGACCCGCCTCGATCACCTGTGATGGCTCTGTGAGCAGGAGGCCCACTTTTGTGCTGTCCTCGTGATGTCCAAGCAGTAGACTCCATACTGGAAAGGTCTGTCATAGATAATGGTAGGCACGACGAGGTGATGATCGGAGACGGAACGTCTTGCCCCATCGGAAGGAGGGAGAGAGGGCGTTCCTCGCGACGTGCCTGGGAAAAGCCGTCGATGAGAACAAAGCCGTGCAGGCATGTCGCAAAGGCAGGAAGCACCTCGTTCTGTTTGATGATGTGGATGTGATGACCCAGATTGAGCGTGACATAGCTGGCCAGAAGCAACCCATTCCCTACACCATCAGAGCCGCCAATCGAAAGACCTTCCGCGAGATTCATCACGAGACCAGGGCAGCCCAGGTGGAGGACGTGCCAAAAGCCTGGGAGCGTTTCAAAGCGTTTCAGGTCCTGCCGATTTTTCTCTTCAGATTCCTCTGGTGGATGCAAAGGTATCCACAGGTGCAGAAGAAATTCCTTGGTACGGTAGGAATAACAGCAGTGGGGATGTTTGGCAAAGGGAGTGGCTGGGGCATATCCACCGCGCCCATCCATAGCCTCTTCCTCACCCTGGGCGGCATCACCGAGAAGCCAGGTGTCGTGGATGGGCAGATCGCCATCCGCGAGTACCTGTGTCTGACTGTCAGTCTGGATCACGATATCATCGATGGGGCTCCGGCAGCACGCTTCGTCACGCGGCTCAAAGACCTGATTGAGAGCGGCTATGGTCTCGACGAGTCCACGGTCGAGTCGGAGCAGGCCGTAGCTCCAGGAGCATCCAAAAAGAGCGAGCGCTGGTCCACATCTCAAGGAGGAACTAAGCTAATGGAGGTCTGGAGATGAAAAAGAGTCACGATGGATATAAGATTGTACCTTTCCCGAGGGTGCGGAGTATTGTGCGCACTATCGCGCGCGTGGCCCGGCACAAATACATTATGCGTGGCCTGGTGGAAATTGATGTGACCAGGGCTCGCCACTTGATACGGGAGCACAAGGCGCGGACTGGAGAGAGCTTATCCTTCACGGCATTTCTGGCGGCGTGCGTGGGACACGCCGTCGCTATGAACAAGAGCGTGCATGCTTATCGAAACTGGCGCAATCAGCTCGTCCTGTTTGACGACGTGGACATCAATATCCAGGTTGAAAGAGACATGCAGGGTCAGAAGTTTTCCCTTCCCTATATCGTCAGGGGGGCGAACAGAAAGACAGTGCGCGCTATTCATGAAGAGATCCGCGTGGCCCAGGCCGACCCCGTGGGTGGTCGAGAAGTGAAGGCTTCTACATGGGTGACGCTCTTGCCTTCTTTCGTACAGCAGATGTTCTTTTGGCTCGGGAGCAAGAGCCCGCACCTGCTCACACAGAACATAGGCACGGTGGAGCTCAATGCGATTGGCATGTTCGGAAGCCGGGGCGGATGGGGCATGCATATCCCCTTCCATACGCTGAGCATTGTCGTTGGCGGCATAGCCAGGAAGCCAGGCGTCGTTGACGAGCGCATAGAGATCCGCGACTACCTCGATATGACCATCAACTTCGATCACGACATGATCGATGGCGCTCCAGCAGCACGCTTTGTCCAGCAATTGATTGACTTGATCGAAAGCGGCTATGGTCTCGATGACTCCACGGTCGCCTCGGAGCAAGCCGTACTCTAGAGACATCCAAGAAGAGCTAGAGTGGTCCGCATTGAAAGGAAGTATCATCCCGCAATATGCGTGGGTGGTGCGTTGAAAGGAGATAATCATGTCAGCTTCAGTTCTGGTAGGTTATGCAACACGGTACGGCTCAACGCAGGAGGTGGCCGAGGCAGTCGCGGCGACGCTGCGCGAACGGGGGCTTGAGGTAGATATTGGGCCCATGCGGAAAGTGCGGACCCTCGATCAGTATCGCGCGGTCGTGCTGGGGGCGCCACTCTTTTGGAACGGCTGGCACGGGGACGCGCGCAGCTTCCTGTCGCGGCACCGTGAAGCCCTCACGCAGCGGCCAGTCGCGATCTTCGCGCTCGGCCCATTTCATAGTCCCATTGATGAGAAGGAGTGGCAGTATTCGCGCGAGCAACTCGAGAAAGAGCTGGCGCAGTTTCCCTGGCTGACGCCGGTCGCGCTTGAACTGTTTGGCGGCAAGATGGACCCGGCGAAGCTCCGCTTCCCCTACAATTTGCCGGCAAACCCCCTCAAACAGATGCCGCCAACCGACATACGGGACTGGACAGCGATCCGCACCTGGGCGAGCAACCTGGCCGCGACACTTCAGCCTGCTGTGTCATAGGCATGCAAGTCTCACGGAGGATGAGAAAACATCTTCCGCAGAACAACGAGTGTGCAAAAAAGGAGTCTCTACTATGTCAACCGAAGACAACAAGGCCCTGATACGCCGGTTCTACGAGGAAGTGTTCAACAAGAAGAATCTGGCCGCCATCGATGACTTCTTCGCCCCCGATCACGTCGATCACACACTCCCTCCTG
>WNGL01014301.1_pt1 | contig 12350 bp, 15 predicted proteins | sample 5400591 | NCBI WGS metagenome assembly WNGL01 (sample SAMN13153377, study PRJNA577476) | soil metagenome | isolation source: 80 cm soil or saprolite under Garry oak tree replicate 1 | place: USA:California | collected 2016-06-15
TCCGAATTCGTCGCCGACGTTTCCTGGCTCAGGCGTCACGTTCACGGTGACGCGCTGCCCGCCGCGCGAAAGCACCGCGGAGACCGTGCGGCCCGCGGGTGTTTCCTGCACGAGCCGCGTGAACTGACGCACACTGCGTACGCGCTCGCCGTCGAACTCCGTGATGGCGTCGCCGGTCTTCATCCCGGCCTTGTCGGCGGGGCTGCGGGGCACCACTTCATCGACGAGGACGCCAGCCTTCGCCAGCTTGACGTCGGCGTCTTCGACATCTCGAACCGTCACGCCGATCTGCGAGCTGCGGCCCGCGACGGCGAACGCGCGGACGAGGGCATCGGGGCCCTGGCCATGCACGGCAGGGGCGGCAGAGAGGATCATCGCCAGCAGGCATGCGGTCGCGAGCACCCCAGTCTTGTTCACGTTCATCGAATCCCTCCGGGAATAGGGCCGGCTCAGCGACCGTCCCGATGAAAGTCAGACGCAGCCAGGTTTTGAAAGGTTGTCCTGGACGGCGCGGGAAACGTCCTTGCGGCAGGTCAGTCGTCCCCTGCAACGGACGCAGGAAGACGGATCTTGCGCTGATTTTCGGGGCTTTTTGCGGGCACATGTTTTGATGACCCGACGTCCAGCCGCGCGAAGTCAACGGGATGCGTAACTCAGGCAGGCGCTGGCATCGCCGCATCCCGTCGTTGTTTAGGCGATTTCGCGCGGTCCTTCGACTCGTCTCGCTCGCTCACGCCGACTCTCGCACGCGCGTTGCATCGATCCGGCGGGGAGGATCGGAATGATCAGGAGATTCGCACCCATCACGCTCGCGCTTGGCCTGTTGGCCGGGTGCGCGCTTTCATCGCATCCGAGAATCGCGGACATCAAGTACAACCCCGGCCGTTATCAGAATCGGTCGGTCGTCGTGGACGGCGTGGTGACCAGTTCGTGGGGTCTGCCGATGCTGCCGCTGCGGCTGTACAAAGTGGACGATGGGACGGGCGAGGTGACGGTGGTGTCGCAGTACGGCCGCGTGCCGACCAGAGGCGCGCACGTCAGCGTCAAGGGGCGCGTCGGCGAGTTCGCGACGTTTGGCGGACTGTCCATCGGGCTGCATCTCGAGCAGGAGCGGGTCCGGTTCAAACGCTATTAGTGGCGTGAGCCCACGAGATGTGACGCGTTTTCTGCGGGTCCTGGCGCGAACATTTGAGCCCCAACGCTTCGCGTCGGGGACCCCGTCTTCGTGCTCGGCGCGTCAGCGACTGACGCGTCGGGCGCCTGCGGCTCGTCCCGGGGCCCCCAACGCGCACGCTTGCGCGTTGGGGTGGGAAGTGGGGCGCCCCGTTCGCGCCACCCGCAGCAGGCGCGTTACATCTCGTAAGAACAGTCCGCTAGGCGGTAATCTTCACCGCCACGGCCGTCATGTCGTCGTTCGGCGTGAACCCTTCGCGGAACTGCTCCACGGCGGTGAAGATCGTATCGACGACCGTCCGTGCCGGCAGCTCGCGGGATTGCCGGACCACCTCGATCAGCCGCTCGGCGCCGAATTCCTCGCCGTTCACATTCATCGCCTCGAACACACCGTCACTGCAGAAGACGAAGAGGTCGCCGGCGTGGAGCGCCATCGTCAGCTCGTCGTACGCCGACCCGGCGAACGAACCGAGCGGCACGCCCGGCAGCTCTATCTGCGCGACGCCGTCTGCGGTCGCTCGGATCGGATAGGGCAGGCCGGAGTTCGCGAGCGTCACGTTGCGCCGTTTCATATCGAAGATGGCGTAGCAGAGCGTGCAGTAGTACTCCTCGAGCTGCCGCTGATGGAGGATGGTGTTCACCGACGAGAGCACGCTGGCCGGTCCGGACTGATCCGGCAGGAACCGCCGCCGGAACGTGCGGCCTCGAACGAGTTCGGCCGCGAACACGCTGTAGAGCGCCGCCGGCACGCCCTTGCCGGAGACGTCCCCGAGCGCGACGGCCAGGGTGTTCGCGTCGGGCGACATGAAATCATGAAAGTCGCCTCCGAGCTCGCGCGCCGGCGCGAAGCTCGCCGCGACGTCCACGCCCTTCATCCGCTTCGGCAATCCGGCGGGCAGCAGGGCCGTCTGGACGCGCTGCGCGAACCGCAGCTCCTTTTCCATGCGGACTTCGTTCGCCCTCACCGTCTCGTACAGCCGCGCATTCTCGATCGCCACCGCGGCCTGGCTGGCGAGCAGCGTGAGGATTTCGACGTCGCGTTTCGTGAAGGCGTCGAGCTCCGGGCTTTCGAGGTCGAGAACGCCGATGCACCGATCCTTGAGCAGCATCGGGATCGCCAGCTCCGACCGCACGTCGGCCACAACGTTGATGTAGCGCGGATCGTCCGACACGTCCGGGACGAGCACCGGTTCCTTGTGCAGCGCTGCGTAGCCGACGAGCCCCTCCCCCAGCGGGACGCGCGGGACGTGCACCTTCTCGCCGTACTGCACCGCGAGCTTGATCTCGAGGTCGGCGCGCTCCTCGTTGAGGATCCAGATGCCGAACGTGCGGTAATCGATCACGCGCCGCATCAACTGCGCGATGCGTGTGAAGAGCTCGTCCAGATCGAGCACCGCCGCGACGTCGCGGCCGATCTCCGCGAGCGTTTCGAATGCCGCCGCGTCCGACCGGCTTCGCTCGAACAGCCGCGCGTTGACGATCCCGACCGCCACGTGCGCGCCGAACTGCCGCAGCACGTCGACGTCCGCCGGTGTGAACTGATCCCTCCGATGGCTGAGGATGTTGAGCGCGCCGATCGGCCGTTTCTTGTGCATCAGCGGCACCACGACCTCCGCCGCCATCCCCGGCACGACCACGACGTAGCGCGGATCGGCGGCGACGTCGTTCACGAGCAGGGGCACCTGGCTGGCGACAGCCGCGCCGACGAGCCCCTGGCCGGCCTTCAGGCGGATCGGATCGCGGCCAGCGCCGTCGGATCCATACCCGACCGAGTACGCGACGCGCAGCTCGCCGCGCCGCTCGTCGAGCAGATACACCGCGAAGGCGTCGAAGTCGATGAGACGCGCGATGAACTTCGGGATCTGCGCGAGAAGCTCGTCGAAGTCGAGGACCGCCGTGACCTGGCGGCCGAGATCGAACAGCGTCGTGAGCATTTCCTGCTCGCGCTGTTCGTTTGTGGAGAATCCGTGCGGCATTCGAGCGTGTCCTCAGATTATAGCCACTGAATGCGTTGACCACACGACGGTGATGGAGGCGCGGCCGGGAAAGTCGGGCGTCAGCGTGATCCGTGCAGTCCGTGGCTTATACTGACATCTTCATGGATGCCCTGAAGCTCCCGCTCGATTACGCCGCCATCGAGCGGATCCTTCCGCATCGCTATCCATTCCTGCTCGTCGATCGCATCACGGAATTCGAGGCCGACAAGCGCATCGTCGGGATCAAGAACGTCACCTTGAACGAACGGTACCTCGCGCATCGCGACGGCGAGGCGCCCGTCCTGCCGCCGACCATCCTGACCGAAGCCGTCGCGCAGGTCGGCGCCATCATGATTCTCTCGAAGCCTGAGAACCGCGAGCGCCTGATCTACTTCATGGGCATCGAGCGCGTGCGGTACCGTCGGCCGGTCCATCCGGGCGACGTCGTGGTCATCGAAGCCGTTGCACGCCGGCTGCGCAGCCGCATGGGCGTGCTCCACGGCATCGCACGCGTGGACGGTCACGTCGCGGTCGAAGGCACGATGACGTTCGCCCTCGGTCCTCGCAACGAACCGCCGGCGGTCACGTAGGCGGTCCGCGAACCGCCCCTGCAACCGAACCGCGCCTACCGCGCGATAAGGACGACGCTCACGGCCTTCGCGCCTCGCGAACTCCAGACGGCCCACTTCGCATCCGGATGGTAGTAACGGAATGCGTCCAGCAGGGCCGGGACCAGAATCAACACGCCGACCGCGGGCTCCTTCCAGTGCAGCGACGCCGCCATGCCGCGCGTATCACGCTCAACGGGTCCCGTCCGGGCGAACGCCGCGCCCGCGTAGGCGACCGAGGCGATGACGTTGAAAGCCATAACGCCCTTGAGCATCGGCGCCCGCTCGTGCCGGAGATCGGGATGCCGATGCAGCAGCCACTCGTCCGTCCCCTCCTGCACCCAGAATCCCGCGGAGTCGATCACGAACTCACGACGATCCGACAGACCGGGTTCGTGAGTGATCGCGAAGAACGGCAATCCGTGAAATGACACCTTTTGAATGGCGGGATGCGCGTTGAAGATCGCGTCGAACAGCAGGTGACCGCTCTCGTGCGCGCCGAGCGCAAGCGCGCCGCCGGCGAGAAACTCCACGACCGCCGACGGTGATGGTGATGTCGCCGGTTGGACACTCTGAGCATCGTCGATGGGCACAACCAGGCGCGGCTCCTGCGCCGCGGTTAACTCAACCGTGAGGAGGATCGCGCCAATCACCTGCGCAGTAACGGAAAAGCAGTGCTTCGCCGCAGCGGACGGCCTCGTGGCACAAGCGTTGCTCACAGGGTCCCTGCGAAGGAGACACCCAACAATGCTCGAAACCATCGCGGTCATTCTGATCATACTGTGGCTGCTCGGCATGGTCAGCGGTTACACCTTGGGCAACTTCATCTACGTGTTGCTCGTCATCGCGATCGTCCTCTTTCTCGTGCGGTTGATCAGCGGCCGAACCGTCTGACCGCGCGTGCGGATGATGGCGACGCCGCCGAAGACGAGTGCGGCGGCGAACGCCATTCTCATGGTGAACGGCTCGCCCAGCACCGCGACGCCGAGCGCCACCGCGATGATCGGGTTGACGTAGGCGTACATGGATACCAGCGACACCGGCAGGTGCCGCAAGGCGTAGGTGTACGCGACGAAGCCGCCGATCGCGCCGATCGTCGACAGGTAAGCGAACGCGGCGGCCGTTCGCGCGTTGAACGCGAAGGCGCTCCACTCGCCATGCAACGTGCCGATCAGCAGCATCATCGCGCCGCCGGCGAGCATCTGAGCCGCGGTGGCGCTGAACACGTTCTCATGTCGCGCGTGCCGCTTCGAGTACGACGACCCGACCGACCAGCCCAGGCACGCCAGCTGCAGCGCGATCATCCCGGTAAGGAATCCGCGCCCACCCGCCCCTCCACGAAGCAACTCGGGCCAGATCAAGAGCACGATGCCCGAGAAGCCAACAATGAGACCGACAGCAGTGCGGCGGGTCATGCGTTCGCCGTCGGATCGGAACGCCTCCACTCCCGCCATCCAAAACGGCGCCGAGGCCACGATAACCGCGGTGAGGCCGCTGGGTACCCAGACCTCGGCCCAGACGACGCCGCCATTGCCGAGGACGAGCATGAGAAAGCCGAGAAGCACCGCGCTCGGCCACGCCGACAGCGGAAGGCGCTCGCCGCGTGAAGCCATGTAGATCGCGAGCAGACCGCCGGCGACCGTCCACCGCAACCCGCCCATGACCATCGGCGGCATCGTCTCGAGACTGATCCGGATGCCGAGATATGTCGTTCCCCAAATCAGGCAGACCCCGATCCATGCGATCAGCGCGAGCTTTCGCTCTTTCGGCGAGGAAGGAATCATCGCCCCTGCTCCGACGGCTGACGTACGGGGAGCCGCGGGGTCTCCTTCACGGTCTCGAGCACGATCGTCGTGCGCGTTGAGGTGACGCCGGGGATCCTGCCGAAGCGATGACGCAGCAGCTGACCCACGTGCTCGGCGTCGCGCGCGCGAATCTTCAGAAGATAGCAATCGTCGCCGGCGACGTGATGAAGCTCGAGCACCTCAGGGCACTGTGCGAGCGCGTGCGAAACGCTGTCATCGCCCGGCGCCTGATGGCTACGGACCGACACAAAGGCGAGCATCGACTGGTCCACGGCATGCGGATCGACCAGAGCGGCGTACCCGCGAATCACACCCCGAGCCTCGAGCTTCCGTATCCGTTCCAGGACGGCGGAGGGAGCCAGACCGACAACACGTGCTATATCTGCTTGCGAAATGCGGGCGTTTTCCTGAAGAAGCTCCAGAATTGTGGCATCATTCTCGTCGATCATTCTGCAATTATGCCATGAATCCGAACGTTCCTCTAGAAAGCCATGTGCCGCCGTCCACGGTTAGCGTTTCGCCCGTTATGAACGTCGTTTGCGGGGCGACCAGGAAGGCGACGGCGTCGGCGACCTGCTCCGGCGTACCCCACTTCCGGCCCGGAATCATCTCGGTGATGCGCTCGATCGCCTCCGATGTGGACCACAACTGGCGCGCGGCGCCGGGCGAGGCCTCAATCGGACCGGGAGCGACGGCGTTCACGCGGATGCCGTGGGGCGCCCATTCGACCGCGAGGGTCTGCGTCAGCGACATGACCCCGGCCTTGGCGGCGGCGGAGTGAATCGTACCCGGGCTTCCGGTCCAGACGTAATTGGCGAGGATCGAGACGATCGAGCCGCCGCGGCGGCGGGCGATCATGTACTGCCCCACCGCGCGCGAGCAGTAGAAGGTTCCGTTCAACACGATGCCGATGACGGTGTTCCAGCCGTTCGGCGAGAGATCCTCCGCACGGCAGATGAAGTTGCCGGCGGCGTTGTTGACGAGGATGTCGAGGCTGCCGAAGTGCTTGACGGTGCGCACGACCATTTCGTCGACTTGTTCGGGGTTGCGCACATCGAGTTGGACGGCCAGCGCATCGACGCCCGTTTCACGCAGGGCTGCGCATCCGGCCTCGAGATGCTCGGCATTCCTGCTCGCGATCGCGACGTTCGCGCCGAGCGCCCCGAGCCGCCTGGCGATAGCGAGACCGATCCCGGTGCCGCCGCCGGTGACCACCGCGACTTGATCTTTCAGCAGATTGTGCTCGAACATCACGCTGGATTATCGGTGCTAAGATTAGCCATGTCGAGCGCGCGCGCGTGTCTCGGATCGGTGCTGCTCGTCGCCGCGCTCAGCGGCTGCGGCCAGCCGCCGTCGCCGCCCCCGCAGCCGCAACCCGCGCCCCCCGCCGCCGTCGCCCAGCCATCAGCGCCGCAGCCGCAGCCGACCCCGGCGGTCGGAGGCATGGGGAACGACCTCGAGACGCCGCCGGCGATCACCGACGCCGACATTCCGCCGATGCCGGAGACGCCATTCGCCGCCGCGCGGCCGCCCGAGATCGTCCGCGCCGTCTACACATTCGCCGCGAAGCACCCCGAGGTACTGAGCAAGGTCCCCTGCTTCTGCGGATGCGAGCGCCGCGGTCATCGTCACAACGACGATTGCTTCGTGGCGGCGCGCGATGCGCAGGGGCGTCCGACGGTGTGGGAGCCGCACGGCGTTGGTTGAGCCGTCTGCCTCGATGTCGCCCGTGAGGCGATGCAAATGTATGCGGCCGGCGCCGACGTCCGCACGATCCGGACCGCCATCGAAACGAAGTACCGGCCGTCGTTTGCGACGATGACGCCGACGCCTCCCGTCCGCGAGAAATGAGCCCGGAACTGTCCGCGAACGTCGAGGCGTTCGCGCGGCTGTTCGAAGCGGTGCACGAAGGTGTCTACATCGGCACCATCCTCGGCGCTGCGACGGCGACGCGCGCGGCGAATCCGTACCTGAAGCTGATGTTCGGATTCGCGGCCGACACGCCCGAGCGCGACGTGCGGCCGTTCGAAGTCGAGCGGTTCGTCGATCCGCAGGCGCGCGATGGCTTCATCGCGCGGCTCGAGCGCGACGGCTCGGTCACCGACTACCTGATCCGCCTCCGGCGCGCGGATCGCGTCGCGATCTGGGTCGAGGTGACGGCGCACGCGGAGCTGCAGAACGGCGAGCTGCACGTCGAAGCGCTGATGCGTGACGTCAGCGAGCGCAAGCGCCTGGAGGATCAGGCGCGCGATCTCTACCATCAGCTCCTCCAGGCCGAGAAGCTGGCCGCGCTCGGCCAGACGATTTCGGGCGTCGCTCACGAACTGAACAACCCGCTCGCCACCATCCTCACGTGGGCCGAGCGCCTCTCGCAGCGCACGGTCGACGACCAGACGAAGCGCGGGCTCGAGATCATCCTCAGCGAATCCGAGCGGTCTGCGAAGATCGTCCGCAATCTGCTGACGTTCGCGCGCAAGCGCCACACGACGCGCGCGATGGTCGACGTGAATCAGGTGGTGCGCGACACCCTCGCGCTGCGATCGTACGAACAGCGGTTGAGCAACATCAACATCATCGAGGCCCTTCCCTCGGGTCTGCCGCTCGTCTTCGCCGATCCCCATCAGTTCCAGCAGGTCCTGCTGAACCTGATCATCAACGCCGAACAGGCGATGATTGCCGCCAACGGGCGCGGCACACTGATCCTCCGCAGCTGGCACGACAGGGAGGGCGACGCCGTCGTTCTCGAGGTGAACGACGATGGGCCGGGGGTGCCGGAAGATGTGCAGCCGCGCATTTTCGATCCGTTCTTCACCACGAAGGAGGTCGGCAAGGGCACCGGCCTGGGACTCACGGTCGCATACGCGATCATTCAGGAGCATGGCGGGCGCATCAGTGTGAAGTCCGAGCCCGGCGCCGGCGCCTCCTTTTTCGTGACCCTGCCGGTCAGCGACGGTCCGCTCAAACCGGCGATCGCGAAGGAATCGGCGCGCGGTGACATCGGCGTGGGATCGGTCGTGCTCGTCGTCGAGGACGAGGTGGCGCTCGGGGCGGCCGTGGCGGAGTCCCTGGGCGACGCCGGCTTCGCGGTGGATCGCGCGGGTGACGGCGAGGAAGCGCTCGCGCGCGTGAAGACGCGCGTCTACGATTTGATCATCTGCGATCTGAAGATGCCGCGCGTCGATGGCATGACGTTCTACCGCACGCTCGAGCGCGAGCATCCGGATATGGCCACGCGGATTCTGTTCGTGACCGGCGACGTCGCGGGCACCGAAGCGGAGCGGTTCCTCGAGGAGACCGGCTGCCGCTGGCTCGCCAAGCCGTTCAGGCTGAAGGATCTGCTGCGAACGTCGAAGGAAATTGTTGGTTAGCGCGTGCAGTCGCCAAGATTCACCGCCGGCTTCCCAGTGCCGCTTGCCTCACGGCGCTTCAGGACGCTCTTCGCCATCGCTTTCTTGTAAGGGAGGACGACCGCCGGAACATCCGTCCGCGCGGCGCCCCCGGCCATCGTGGCCATCTTCGCGCGTGTCGTTGTCTGATTGGGTTGGGTCTGACGGGCCTGCCGCGCGTGGTGGGCCTGCTGGAACGAGAGGATCGCCGGACGCAGCGCGCGCGCGGCCTCCTCGGCCGAGCAGTCGGCGCCGAGCGCCTTGCGAAGGCGCTGGACCGCGCGCGCGTGCAGCTGCGACACGCGCGACTCGTTGACGCCAATTTCCGCCCCGATCTGTTTCATCGTCGCTTCCGCGTAGTAGTAGAGGCCGATGACCTTGCGTTCGCGCGGCGGGAGCGAGGCGATGGCGGCGCGGACGCGATCGCGGACCTCGAGCTCCTCGTAGGCGCGATCGGGCGAGGTGGGCTCCGAGGGGACGAGGGCCGCCGGCAGCATCGAGCCGTCCACGTTGTCGCCTGCCGATAACGGCGACGTCGATTCGATCGTGTTGATGCGCACGATCGTCCGTCCCAGGCGCGTCTCGTCGGACCCGACACGCGCGGCGAGATCGGCCAGCGACGGCTCGGCGCCGAGCTCGCGCCGCAACTCCTCGCGCGCCGCCTCCAGCTCGCGCCGCTGACGCCTGACGCCGCGGGGCCAGGCATCGCGACGGAGCGCATCGATCATCGCCCCGCGCACGCGCCGCTCGGCGAACGTCTCGAACTTGATGCCGCGCGCCTCATCGAATCGGAACGCGGCGTCGATCAATCCGAGCATGCCGTCCTGGACGAGATCGCCGAGCTCGATCGAATGCGGCATCGACGAGGCGACGCGGCGCGCGAGCGATTCCACGAACGGAAGGCCGGCGGCAATGCGGTCACGCTGACTGGCGACGAGAGGCTGACGCTGCATGATATGAGGGCTCCTTGGTTTGCCTCGCCGAAGCGCGCGACGCGTCGGCGGGCGCAAGCCCAAGCGCAACGGTGGTACCAGCGTAAAGCGAACCAAAGGCGAATCCAGACCGCTTCCGAAGGTAGGCAGCTAACCGACTGGTGCTGAAGCAGTTATTTTCGTGTCGTCGTGTGCAGGCGCGTGAAATCGCGACCTTGGAGCGTCTGAAAGCGCCATATTATTGACGCTGCTACGGCTGGACTGACGGAATTTTGACTAGCGGGTGCGGAGGCGGATTTCGCGCGCGGTCGTCATCGCGTCGAGGACGCTCGCAACCACCTGGGCGGCGCGCGCGCGGCCCATCTCGTCGGAGGATTTCGCTTCGAGCAGCTCGGCGTTCGCCAGGATGATCCCGAGCTGGTTGTTGAGTCGATGGAACAGGAGACCGAGATCGCCGGCGTCTCCACCGGCCGTGCGGGAACGATTGTCAGCTGCCGGCATCATGACGCTTCTTTGCGCGTCAACTCTCCGGAGCTGCCCGGCTCTCGCCAGAGCGTATCGACGAAGATACGCACCGAGCCGCCGGCCGTGCGCACGTACTCGACCTTGCCGCTGGCGATCCAGTTGTAGATGGTGCGCCGGCTGACTCCGACCAGCTCGCACGCCTTCATGATTGAAATCGTTTTGCGATCCATCATCTCTCACCCGAAGGGCTTCGCCCCTCGGACTCCCCTACACGCTCACTCGCTCGCCGCTTCACCGGCTCGCGCCGTTCGCGTGGCTCGCTCGCTACCGCTCGCTCGTTCGCACGACTGTTCAGGAATTGTTATCGGAGGCGCCCGACCCGTTCTGTAGACCCGCGATGGATATCCTGATTGACCGCGGGCGGAGCGGGTGTCAAAATACCGCCGCGCGACTAAATGGCTGAAAACGCGAAACATCTGCTCCTCGTAGACGACGAGGCGGCGCTGCGTGCGGCCATCGCGGAACGGCTGACCGATCACGGCTTCGTGGTCGAGCAGGCGGGCAGCGGCGAAGAAGCGATGGCCCGCCTCGCGGATTTCGCCTTCGACATCATCATCACGGACCTGCGCCTCCCGGGCGCCGACGGTCGGGCCGTCCTCGAATCCGCCCTCGAGCGCTACCCCGACATCATCGCGATCATCATCACCGGCTTCGGCACAGTGAAAGACGCCGTCAACGCGATCAAGCAGGGTGCGTCGGACTTCATCACGAAGCCGTTCCAGTTCGACGCGCTGCTGCACGTCCTGAACTCCGCGCTCGAACAGCGGCGGCTCCGGTCGGAGAACGCGTACCTGCGATCGCAGCTCGAAGAGCGTTATCGCATCGACGGGCTCGTGGGGCGCAGCCGCCTGATGCGCGATCTGTTTCAGCTGCTCGAAACGGTCGCCGCGACGTCGAGCACGGTCCTCATCACCGGCGAAACCGGCACCGGGAAGGAGCTGGCCGCGCGCGCGATCCATCACACGAGCCCGCGGCGCGCCAACCGCTTTGTCGCGCTGAACTGCAGCGCGATTCCAGAGACGCTGCTCGAGGCCGAGCTGTTTGGTCACGTCCGCGGCGCATTCACGGGGGCGGTCGGCACGCGGCAAGGCCGCCTCGAGCAGGCCCACAAGGGCACACTGTTCCTGGACGAAGTGGGAACGATGAGTCCCGCGCTCCAGTCGAAGCTCCTGCGCGTGCTGCAGGAGCGCGAGTTCGAGCGTGTCGGCGACTCGCACACCATCAAGATCGACGTCCGGATCATCGCAGCGACCCACTCCGATCTGATGCGCATGGTCGCGGACGGCACCTTCCGCGAGGATCTCTTCTACCGGCTGAACGTCATTCCCGTGCAGCTTCCGCCGCTGCGCGAGCGCCGCGAAGACATCCCGCTCCTGGTGCAGCATTTCCTGCAGAAACTGGGCGCCGAACAGGTGCCGCCGCGCAACGTCACCATGTCCCAGGAGGCGCTCCGGCAACTCATGGCGTTCTCATGGCCCGGCAACGTCCGCCAGCTCGAAAACATCGTCGAACGCGCGCTCGCCTTCAACCACGGACGCACGCAGATTGATCTCGTGGATCTGGGGCCGGAAATCCAGAGCGTCGCTTCCGCGCCCGACGATGGTTCGGTGTGGTTCCCGGCCGAGGGACTCGACCTCGAGCGCTACATCGAAGGCCTGGAGCTGACGATGATCAAGCGGTCTCTCGAGCGCACCCAGGGCAACAAGGTGCAGGCGGCGCGGCTGCTGAATCTGAAGCGGACCACGCTCATCGAAAAGTTGAAGCGGCTCGAGCGCGGTCACGCGGACGCGTAGGCATGCCCCCACGACACACATACTGGACGATCCTGTTTGGCGGGCAGCCGACCTCCTTCCGCGCGTCCACGCAGGAAGAGCTGCTCCCGACGTTCAAGCAGATTCAGTCGAAACATCCCGACGCCGTGATGATGTGGTTCGCGCGCGGCCGT
>WNGL01008054.1_pt1 | contig 12349 bp, 8 predicted proteins | sample 5400591 | NCBI WGS metagenome assembly WNGL01 (sample SAMN13153377, study PRJNA577476) | soil metagenome | isolation source: 80 cm soil or saprolite under Garry oak tree replicate 1 | place: USA:California | collected 2016-06-15
CGGATGCGGGCTTAGCCTTTGTTTTTCCGTCGGATACGACTACAATTCCAGCCACCAACAAAGACCGTCGCGCGTTCAATATCGACAGAGCCTCCGGTAGTGCGACTCCTGCTCGATTGACGATTTCTAATCGTAACAGAATGTTACGACGATCCAACGAAGGCATCGGGAGTAATCCGACGTGGTTAGTCTGTTGGAGACGACAAACCCGGATTGTCCTGGATGCGGCCTCGACCCCGATGTGACCAAGCGGGTCATAGGCCGCATGCACCATATATTGGCTGGCGCTATCGGCGTGCTCGTCGGCGGCGACATCGATCCTTCGGACGTGCAAGACACTCGAAGCGGACAGAAAAGCCGGCGCCGCCTACAGTCTGCGCGGCAAAAAACAGCGCCCCGGCCTCTACCGGTGCAAAGGCTGTGAGGAATGGTTCACCCGCATGGTCGGATCGGTTTTCGAGCGCCCGCATATCCCGCTCAACGACTGGGGTTTTGCCCTCCCGCCGGGTGCTGAGCCCGCCGCGCGTCTGTGCCGCTGCAATCTGGCAAAATCGTGCCAAATTCTTTAGCTTGCACCCGAGGCTGACCCGGCTTGGGGAAACCCATCGCGCTTAATTATCGCTGTCCCCCCAACTACGCCAAACAGGAATTTACTTTTGACACGACTGTCGTAGCCGCAATGGGTATTGAAGATTTCGTGAATACTTGCTAGAGCGCCAATGTACCAGTTCGCCGCGTGGAGGAGCGCAGCAGCGCACCCGTCAATGGGTAACCTCGTCAGTGTCATAATCCCAACTTACAACCGCGCGTATTGCCTCGGCAGGTCGGTTGCGAGTGCGCTCAACCAGACTCATCACAACGTCGAAGCGATTATCGTCGATGACGGCTCAACGGACGACACTCGCGATTTTGTCCTGCAAAATTATCCCGCTGATCAGCGCGTCAGGTATATCCATCAAGAAAATGAAGGAGTTGCAGCCGCACGTAATACCGCGCTGCGGGTCGCAGGCGGTGATTTCATCGCCTTTCTGGATTCGGACGATGTTTGGAAGCCCTGGAAACTAGAGCTTCAGCTCGCCTGCATGCAGATGTTGCCGCACATCGGCATGATCTGGAGCGACATGGAGGCGTTGGGGCCCGATGGCGCGGTAGCCAACCGCCATTATCTGCGCCAGATGTACGCCGGGAACTATCGTTGGTTCACGAACGAACAGCTGTTTAGCGAGAGATACTGTGTTCCCGCGATCGTGGGAGTCCCAGCACTTGTACAGGCCGCGCTCTATGCCGGCGACATTTTTTCCCAGATGGTCATGGGCAATCTCGTTCACACATCGACGGTATTGCTGAGACGCGAGCGGTTCGAACGAGTCGGGAGCTTTGACGAGGTGCTGCGCCAGTCGGGAGAAGATTACGATTTTCATTTGCGAACCTGTCGGGAGGGGCCGGTCGGCTTTGTCGACATCGAAACGATCAGCTATCAAACCGGAATGTCCGATCAATTGGTTCGGCATTCGTATTGGCTAGCACGAAATTTTCTGAAGACCGTAACGACAACCCTGGAACGCGACAGGGACCGGATCAGGTTACCGCCCCGTCTGGTGAACGAAGTCCTTGCACATGCCAACGCCTGGCTCGCCGAGACATTGATCCCAATGGGCGAGCTCAGCGACGCCAGAGCTCACTTCCGGCGCAGCTTGCGCTACAAGCCATGGCAACCGCGGGCGCTCGCGCAACTCGCTCTCTGTCAATTACCGCCGGAGCTTGCCGAGGGGTTGCGGCACGTCTATCGCAGCGTGAAAGGGGCCGGGGTATCACGCGGCGGACAGCAGCGGCATAGTCAACGCGGCAGCTAATAGAATATCCGGTAATAGGCGAGGCCAATTATCTCGTGAACCGCGTAGAACGATTGCTGCAGCGCGCGGGCGGTCGGCTCGAAATCCCGCAAATCGATCGACCGGACCGCCTCTGGCGGTGCGGAAGGCAATGCGTGCAGGCCGACCCTGTTGAATGACCAAAGCGCACGCGGCATGTGCCAGGCCTGGGTCACGACGATCACCGTGTCGATATTTGCCGGTTTGACGAGCTCCGCGGTATAGAGGGCATTCTCATAGGTGGTTCGCGACCGACCTTCTGCCCATTTGACCGGGATTGAAAAATCCTGTTCCAATTCTTCGCGCATCAATTTCGCCAGCGGTTCATGGGTACCGGCCACCTGGCCACCCGTGACGACGACTGGAAGCCCCAGGCGCCGGTAGAGTCGTGTGGCAGCGGCCAGTCGTTCGAGCGTCAGTAATCCGACCGAGTCCGGGATACCCGCGCCGTCGCCTAATTTATAATCGCCGCCAAGAACAACGATCGCTTGCGCGCCGGCCAGATCGGAGCTGGTCGGAACCGACACCACCAATTCGTCGGTCAGAAATGTCGACACCGCGGGCGTCGCGCACAAATAGAGGAGAATGCTGCTGGTCAACACCACGACCGTCCCCATCCGGGGACGCACCAAGCCGATCAGTGCCCCTGCAAGGCAACCAACGATGAATATCGTCGGCGGCATCACAAAAGAGTAGGACAGAAGCTCTCGCATCGTCGCGCTTCCTGCGTAATTACGGACTGTGGACACGATTCCAAATGGGAAACGGGGGCACTCGCCGTGCCGCTTCCAAACCCGCAGCCTGAGGATATACGGACCGCGAGCATCGTTGGGCCCACCACCGCAAAATCCGGCCCCGATCGCGCTGGTTGAACGACTCGGCACCGGTCGGCGTTCGATGACAGGCAGGTTGCTCGTCACGGCTCGCCCGGTGCACGGGATTACCGGATGATGCGTCGGCGGCAACAAACAATAACGGTTATACCGACATGCACAAACTCACTATCAACCCTATCTGATGACGTCGGCCGATCGCCCACGATGTTTCGGGCCGCGAGGCACCCGCTTCTGAGATAATAGGACCGCAATGGGGTCGCTTGTCAGCGTCATTCTTCCGACATTCAATCGCGCGCATTGCGTCGGCCAGGCGATTGACAGCGTATTGCAGCAGACGTACCGCGATTTTGAGGTAATTGTTGTCGACGACGGCTCCATCGATGGAACTCGCCAACTTATAAAAAGTAAATACGCCAAACTGTCATCGATAAAATATGTATACCAGGAGAATCATGGTGTCGCTGTCGCTCGTAATACTGCCGCTAAGGGAAGCTCAGGGAGAATTTATTGCATTCCTCGATTCGGACGACGTCTGGAGGCCGTGGAAAATAGAGCTGCAGCTCGCGTGTATGGAGAAGCTTCCTCATATCGGAATGGTGTGGAGCGATATGGAAGCCTTGGGACCGGACGGCGCGGTCACCTACCCCCGTTATCTGCGCAAGATGTACAGCGCCTATCGCCGGTTTCCCATCGAGAAATTGTTTACCGAACGGTACGATGTGCCGACAATTCCGCCATTGGTGGATGCGGAACTTACGCGTGGCGCCGCCTTGTATGCCGGCGATATTTTCTCGCCGATGGTGACGGGAAACCTCGTGCACACCTCTACCGCGCTGCTGCGCCGCGACCGCGCCGACCGGGTGAACGGCTTCAACGAGGAGTTCCATGTTGCGGGAGAAGACTACGATTTTCATTTGCGCACCTGCCGCGAAGGTCCCGTCGGCTTTATCGATCTGGCCACGATCAGCTACCAAACCGGGATGCCCGATCAACTGGTGCGACGATCGTATTGGATGGCGCAAGGTTTTCTAAAGACCGTGACTGCCGCGCTGGAAACTGATAAGGAACGGATCACGCTGCCGCCGCGGATGATCAACGAAGTCCTCGCCGAGGCTAACGCGTGGATTGGCGAGACACTGATCTCGCGAGACCAGCCTCGCGAGGCCTCGGGCTACTTCCGGCGCAGCCTATACCACAAGCCTTGGCAGTCCCGGGCGTTTGTGCAGCTGATCCTCTGCCAGCTGCCGCCAGCGCTCGCCGAGGCTTGTCGCGGTGCCTATCGGTGGGTTCGTCACCCGGGTGCGTCAGTGTTCGCGGCTCCCTTGCTCGGGGACCAGCTGCTTACCGGCGCAAACGCGCTTACCCTCGCGGCCTGCTGAACGCGTTCGGCGACATCGCGATGGCGATGCCGCGCATCGGGCGATTGGCGCCGGTCGGGCTGCGCGCTGACGCGCGGCGGTCCGAGCAGATCGATCGCGTGATCCTCTGATGCTTCGTGCTGGCGTAAGCGGGCGAGCCGTGCTGGCAGCATCGCGGCGCTCGCTGTTGCTTTGGGTTCGGGCGAATTGCCACAGCTCTGGCGTCGGCCAGGGTGTCTTAAGGTCCTTTGGATGAACGCGGATTGGCAGACCGACCGAAGCCATCTATCAACCTTCGATATTACCGATTCGGCTCGCCGTTCGCCTGGTCCGATCGGCCGAAACACAAAATCACCATCGACCCGGGCGATCAAGCACACCCGCGGAAAATGCCGACCTTCGTAGGCTGGTTCTATACAGCGCAACACCTTAGGAGCCTGGGTCTCGCAAATCGCCGAGGTCAGGCTGGAGGCGCGAAACTGGCCTATTGCCCGCTATCTGCCTCCTGATGCTATCCTGTCGCTCAATCCTGGGGCGAGGCGGTGGTGCGCCGGAGATATAATTTAGCCACCGGCAAGCTCTCAATGTGGATCTTGGGTGCCAGCCGCGGGGGCTACCGTGACGATCTCCTCTCCGTTGTGCGGCTCAACCGCGAAACGAGCGTTGCTGCGGGTTGGCCTGGCGTTTATCGCGTTGGGGCTCTACGGCTGCGAATCGGGACCAACGCTGCCTACCGCTCCGCTCGCGTCCGAGCTACCGGCGGCCGAATATCTGATCGGTCCCGGCGACGGGCTGGCAATTTTTGTCTGGCGCAATCCGGAGCTTTCGGTTGAGCTGCCGGTCCGGCCGGATGGCCGGATCTCGTTGCCGCTCGTGGAGGATATCGTCGCGATCGGTAAGACCCCCGCCGTCCTAGCCAAGGAGATTGAGGAGAGGCTTAAGAAATACGTCGAGAACCCCAGCGTAACTGTGATGGCGAGAACCTTCGTCGGACCATTCACACAGCAGGTTAGGGTCATCGGCGAAGCTGTTCTGCCGAAAGCGCTTCCGTATCGAGCGAATATGACGGTACTCGACGCTATGATCGAGGTGGGCGGATTGACCAAGTACGCTTCAGGCAACCGTGCGACACTCGTCCGTATGGTTAATTCATCTCGTGAGGTCTATTCTGTCCATTTGGATAACTTAATAAAAGACGGCAAGATCGAAGATAACGTCGCGTTGTTGCCCGGGGATATTTTAATAATCCCTCAGAGGTATTTTTGAGCTTAGCATACATCTCCGGCGCATCATAATCGGTCTGTGGCCTGGACCAATCGGCGACCCGGAATTTCCAGCTCTTCGAGCAGGGGGCGCAACATATCCTTGTAAGGACGCCAGCGTCCGACCGAGCTGCTATAAAGGGGCCGGCGTACCTGCCTGGCACTTGCAGTCCAAACCGGGCGCGAGGCGGTATGGAACGCGACGCAGCCGTCGTCCCACTCTAGCCCGCAATGCGCTATGATCCGGCGTGCCTGGTGTTCCAGGTCGCTAACGACATCCTCGTATTGGACCTCGATCATCGCATCGGGCGGTAAGACGGCGCGCCAATGCTCCATCAGCTGTTCGTAGGCTCGATAATATCGGCCCAACTCGCCGAGGTGGTAAGTATGAGGTTGATGGTTTTCCGGGAATAGTAATGAGAAGTTGGAGAGGCAGGTATCAAGCGGGTTGCGGCGGGCGTGGATGATGCGAGCATTTGGCATTGCTAAATGGATGAAGCCGATGAAACGGAAGTTGGCCGGCATCTTGTCGGTGATCCGGTCGGCCGTCGGAGCGGCCGTCCTTAATTCCGCGACATAGCGTTCACCGATTTGATTAAGCTGTTCGGGTGCCAGAGTCGGAACTACTTCTGGAAAGCGCGTTCCGGTGCCCTCAGGACCCGCGAGGCTATCGACTGCCGAACTGATGGCGGTGCGCTCTCCTCCCCCGAAGACCCGCGGGTGGCTGGCGAGGATCTGTTCGATCAACGTGGTACCGGAGCGCGGCATCCCGACGATGAATATCGGCGCACGGGATTGATCGCCGATATTGCTTTTTGTGCGCATCAAATGAGGGGTGAACACCGACCGGATGCGCTCGAACATCTCCAGCTCAGTGTGCTCATCATAGCCGATCCACCGCCGTTTGAGGCGATTGCCAGAAAGCAGATGCTGGAATGACGGTTCGTGCTTTCCCAAATCGCCGAGTGCCTTGGCTAAAGCGAAATGAACATGGATCCGCTCTTCCGTCGAAAGCTCTTCTATCTCTTCGGACATCGCCTCTAAAGCTGCAAGATGCGGATCGTCGGTGGAAAATTCCTTGCTCAGCGCCAGGAGATGATAGAAACGGGCCCTTCGCGGGGCGTACTTGACCGCATTCTCAAAGGCTTGGTACGCATCCGCCAGCCGACCGAGTCCGGTCAGCGCCTTACCCATGCTTGCATAAGCTTCAGCGAAATCGGGTTTGATCGAGAGCGCAGCCTCAAATTGGACGACCGCATCATCGGGGCGATCAAGCTCCAGAAGCGTGTTGGCGAGGTTGTTTAGCGCTGTCGCGAAGTCGGGTTTGATCGAGAGCGCAGCTTCAAATTGAACGACCGCATCATCGCGGCGGTTCAGCTCGAGAAGGGTGTTGCCGAGGTTGTTTAACGCAGCAGCGAAGTCCGGCTTTTTGACGATCGCCTTCTCGAAGGACGTTACCGCTTCCACAAGATCGCCAAGCTCCCGGAATGCATTGCCCAGGTTAAAGTATGCCTCGGCATAATCGGGATTGATTGCGAGCGCCTCTTGGTACTGCGGTACCGCCTCTCCTGGGCGGCCGAGCGCCACCAGCGAGATGCCAAGGCTGTTGCGTGCCTCGAAAGATCCGGAGTGGTGGTCGAGCGCCTTGAGGATTAGCCCGACCGCGTCGCCCGGTCTACCCTGCTGAAGTCGCAGGAGACCGAGATTGTGCAGGCAATCAAACTGAGTTTGATCGTCCTGAAGGATCTGTGAATATAACGATGCCGCTTCGTCCAAACGACCTTCACCATGCAGTCGGATCGCTTCCCGGAATAAGGGCGCAGCATCGACCGCAAGGGACATTCGCTGCTTCTTTAGCTCACCGACCATCGCATAACTCGATCTTTTCAGATGCTCGGATGATGAGGCGAGGTCTGCCTCTGGCCTATTCCGGCAACAAACCCGAACGCGACGAGGGTTATACTGGCGTGCTCCGCCGCGCGCCAGCCTGCGCGGTCAGGCCGCAGCGGCGATGCGGGCCGGCGGCGACCGCCGGTAGCCCAGCTCGGTCGGGCTCAGCTGGACGTCGAGCGTCGCCCCGCCGGGGAAAGGCTGCAGCCAAGTCTCGGGCAGGCGCGCCAGCCCGTCGGTCCAACGATGCGACGCTTCGTCCTCGTGGAAGCCCTCGCACAGCGCGGCATCGCTGTGCCAAGCCTCGATCACGCGATCGGCATGGCGCATTACGATGCGCTCGACCGCAACACCAAGCCGGCGAATGTCGCACGAGGCGGCGATCGTCTCGGCCGGGACGGTGCTGCGGGAAGCGAGCCACACCGCGGTGCTGCCGGCCGGGATGTCAAACCGGTACCGGCTGCCGATGACTGAACTCGGGCGTATCGCGTGACCGTCGACAATCAGCTGCAGATCGGGATCCAGGTCCAGGATGTGGCCGAGCGCCTCGGCGCGCTCCAATAGCGCGGCGCGGATCGCCGGCAGTTCGGCCGACCTCTCGTCCAGCCGCGGCGCACAGAATTGCCAGGCCGGCCGCGTGTCGCCGGGGTAAAGCCGGGCGAATTCGTCGCTATTCTGGAACATCCCGCGGTTGTCGCAGTCGACGAAACTTTCGGTCGGCGCCCCTTCGGCGAAGATGATTTCGTGGGCTGCCAACTCAATGTGGAAATACTCGATGCGTTCAACCTCGTCGGCCTGCACGATCGTCGCGCCGTTGACCAGATTCTCGGCCGGCACCAGCACGTCATCGATATAGAGCGCATGCTTGGGCGAGACCCAGAGATCGCGCGCCGGCAGCCTATCGCCGAGCGCATTGGCCGCGATCCTAATCGGCAGAACCATCCGGTTGCCGGCAACGAAGCGGCCGTCATAGGCGCGCCGTCCGATCCAGCGGATCGGTTTCGTCTCGCCTGAAAGGGTCACGACGTTGTCGCCGATCGCCAATTCTTCGACTGGCACCTCGCCCGCCTCTGTGATGATCAGCGTGCCGCGGAGGAAGCAGGGAGTGGCTCCGATTTCCGCCCACGGCTGTGAGCTGCTGAGCGCCGGCGCGCTGCCGATGGGGGAAAAGGTGTTGCCCAACTGAATGTCGGTGAGCTTGGCGTCGATCTGGCCGGCTGTCAGGCCGTAGAACGCGTTGTTGGTTATCTGCGCGATGACGTTCGGCGTGTTGGTTGTACTGTTGGTCGTGTTGTTGACGACAACGGTTGAATGAGCGGTCAGATCGTTGATGATCGTGTTCCCGGTGACCTGCAGGCTCGAACTCGGGTGAACCGAGCCCTCCTCACCAAAGAAGATCACTACGCTACCGTCCGCCCGCGGTCCTTTCTCGATGATGTTGTTCTGGATCGTCGCGTTGCCGCCATTCGGCAGGTCGATGCTGAAGCTGGCCGTGCCAGTCGGTCCGTCAACGATGCGCGAGTTTTCGATAATGGTATTGAAGGCACGGCTTTTGACCTCATGACCCTCATTCGAATTGAAAAAGTAGCTGTTATCAATCGTCAGCGTCGCGACATCGCCGATATAGATATTGTGTGTAAAGCCAAAGCCGGTCCCGGTGGTCGACGTACCTTGGAAGCTAACCCCGTTGTTGGCGAACATGGAGTTGTTGACAGTGACACTGCCGGTGTTGGCGACGAGGGGATTACCCCGCAAGCCATCCTGATTATTGAAGAAGTAATCGTTGTTGAGGACGAGGTTGCCGCTTTCGTAAACAATCCCGGCGCCGTTAGCGCTGAAGGGGGGAAATGCCGTCGCCCCGGTAAACGAGAAATTGTTGATCGTATCGTTGCCGTTCGTGACAAGCATGCCCTTGCTGAGATGACTCGTGGCGACCAAATTGACCATCCCGCCGAAGCCTTCGAGCGTGATGTTTTTAGCGGTTGCTTGTGAGCCGATCTTAATGTCGCTGGTGACGAAGTAGGTGCCGGCCAGCACCTCGATCGTGTCGCCGTTCGCCGCGGCCGTGATCGCTGCCTGGATAGTCGATTTTTGCTTGGTCACACCGCCCGGGCCAACAAAGCCCACGGTCCAGATCGTGGCCGAGGTCGGATTAATATTCAGCGTTGCGGTCCCCAGACTACTGTTGCCCGAGGAGTCGGTTACCGTATAGCTGAACTGCGTACTAAATGCCGTGTCGCCCGCCGTCGGGGTGAACATGAGCCCGGTAAGCTGTGACATCGTCAGCGTTTCGCCCACAAAAACCGGGGTCACCCCGTCGGACAATGTCACCGTCCCAACCGACGTTGGCGTCCCGCTCACAGGCAGCCCGTATTCTGGCAGCCCCAGCACCGTCACGGTCAGGGAACTGGGCGGATCAGTGGGGTCGGTAGGCGCGACGATCCCGATCGACGTCGCGGTCGCGCCCGCGTTGACGGATAGGGTGCCTGATGTCGTCACCGGACCGGTCGTATTGGCCGTGACCGTAAACGTCACGGTGCCCGAGGCGCTCGTCCCGCTGGATACGGTCGTGGATCCCGTGACGATCTGCGCGGTTGGATCAATCGCCGTATAGGTGAATGACGAGCTCCCGACCGTGCTGCCCACGAATGTGAGACCCGCCAGCTGTACCGCTGAAAGATACTCACCGTTGAGCACCGGGGTTACCCCGTCGGCCAGGTACACGGTCCCGTCCGTCGGCAGCCCGGTCACAATTACTCTGAGGTCCGCCTCGCTAAAGGACGAGTCGACCGGCGGCGCAATGTTAATCTTCTTCGGCGCGTTGCCGACGGCGACGGTCAGCGAGGCCGGGGTCGTCGTCAAGCTCATCCCGTTTCCCTTTCGTATTGATTATCCGTCAGCATTTAACCGGCATACCGCGGACGGTTGGCGCAAACCTCAGTTACGATCGGTTACGATCGGATAAACGGGCCTGACTGACAAGGGAATTCGCTCGGGGTTTGAGTGTAGGCGGCAAGTGGTCGGCGGTAAAAGTGTCGCTTGCCTGGGCGACGCCGCCGAAATCGACGAGTTTCCGTCCATCAGACCACGCTTCCTCGGACGTCTTTCGGCCTCATTGCCGATTTCGCTCCTTTCATGCTGGCGCGGACGGAGGCAAATCGTGCGGAGCCGCGGGATCTCTTGCAGGTCAAGCCAGCGTCGGGTTTCCGTAACGCGATGTAACACCGTCGCTGTTGACCTTGGCGCCAAACGTCGATGGACTTCTTGCCCGGCATATCATCGGCTCTGCACTCGTGGCCGCGCGGATCGTCCGGCTTCGCCAAACCGTACAGCCACGACTGTCGCATCCTTTCGCCTGGAGGGGGTTCGCCAGCGTCGCTCGCTCCGGGGTTACGGGCGTCGCGGTTCATCTTCTCCGATTTCGGTTCTCGCCGGTGTCGCCGGGACGTCTGTGCGCCCCGCCGCGGACGACGGGAGAATATCGGTTATGATGGGCTAAAAATGTTTGGTCGACAAGGAAATTCACTCGGAACTCGAGGTACGCCATAAGTGGTAAGCAGTACAAAGCTAAAAGGACCCGCTGTTCATGCGTATCCGAAAAAGCCGCGACGAGCTGTTCATCACGGAATACTTACTCGTGCCAATTTCGGACCCTTTCGGCCAGCCGCCGGATCCTTTGTCCGGTACCGCGACCAGGGCCGTCTCGATTTATGAAAATCCCGGCATTCCGCCTCAAATCGAGGCCCACCGGAGCGGTCCAGCGCCTCGGCGCTGGCGACGCCGGTCGGGTTGCGCCTCGTTGTCGTGCCGCGCGCACGTCCGAGCTCTCCGAGGTATTCGGAGGTCACCAAAAAGTTTAACGTTAATGATTGTTGGTAACGTTTTGGGATTACCACGCCAGTCTGCGTGATCCGGAAAGGCAGGACAATATGGTTAACAAACTATGGTTAACAAATCCGCTTACCACCTCTGGATCAGCCGATAGGCTATAAGTTATTGTTTTGCCTTAAGTAGTCGAGGTCTCTGAGCAACTGGGCTGCGTCAATTTGCAACAAACTGTAACCCGTCGACAACGAACGGTGAACCGGATATAACTCGATTGTATCGAGCTTTTTAGAGAAAAGCCGTTGTTTCTGCTGTTGCTGGACGTCAGCCCAAACTGAACCGCGGCAATTACCACGCCGGGATCCTCTGCCGGTAAGATATCGGTAACCCGGATGAGGTAGCAATTGCCGTCCCCAGGAGGACCCCCCAAGTGCCCAAGCAAGCAACTTCCCAGACTGTTCCTGATACGGCGGACATGATTACCTCGGTCGTGGTACGTTCGCCAATCCTGAGAGAAGGGCTGAACAAGCTTTTGACCGATGCCGGCGTCACGGTACATTGCGAGAACCCGACGCGTGAGGTGGCGCGGATCATCGAGGCCGTGCGCAACCGCGATGCCGACCTTGTAATCTTGGACGGATCCCTCTGCCAAACGCCGTCCCGGCTGGTCGTTTCGCTGCGGCAGGCGGTTCCGGGAGCGCGCATTGTCATTATTACCGCGAGGGACAGCGTGAACCGCATTGCCGACGAGAGCATCGCGGTCGCCGACGGTATTCTGTTGTCCGAGACCTCGAGCGAAGAGATCATGCTGTCGCTCCGGCTGATCAAGCTCGGTGGCCGGGTGGTGCCGCCGAACTTGCTGACCCACCTGCTCGGCATAAAAGTTGGCGACCGTAGCGATGCGCCGCAGCCCTCGCAGAGCAGAGAGCCCACCCCGGCAGAACAGCTGCCGTCGCCGCGCGAAACCGAGATCCTGCAGCATTTGACGGCGGGCTGCTCGAACAAGACGATTGCCCGGCAGCTCGGGATTGCCGAGGCGACCGTGAAGGTCCAGCTTAAGGGTCTGCTGCGTCGAATCAGGGTGGCCAATCGCACCCAGGCGGCGATCTGGGCGATGAATAACGGCATCGGCGCCCCCCGCTCGGCGGGCATGACCGGTCTGGCCGAAAATCCCGGCTCAGCCGATTAGCGGCGACGCGATCGGAGATCCCGGAAAATCGTTATAGGACGGGATCCCGCCGGCTGGCGCGCGTGTCGTGCGCTTCATGGGACACGTCGCCGCGGCCGCACGTGTCGCGTGATCTTCG
>WNGL01008056.1_pt1 | contig 12348 bp, 16 predicted proteins | sample 5400591 | NCBI WGS metagenome assembly WNGL01 (sample SAMN13153377, study PRJNA577476) | soil metagenome | isolation source: 80 cm soil or saprolite under Garry oak tree replicate 1 | place: USA:California | collected 2016-06-15
GCCAGCGCCCGGTTCCGGGCTCTTCCCCACGCCCGCGCCACCGGCTGGAGCAGGTTCAACAGCGTCAGGGTCAGCCGGAACCGGGCCGCCGAATCGCGCGCGTGTCCTGGAACTGTGATACGAGCGAAGTCCGACGTCGCCAGGGCAAGCAAGAAGGCCAGTCCGAGCAGCGGGATCAGGAGGAGCGCATGCGCGAAGACAACGGTCGGCGCCAGGAGAAGGGCCGCTCCGGCAATCGGCACGCCCAGCTGGTGAGCCAGGTCACGAAGCTCGCCACCGCCTCGATAGATCGACTGATACGGAGCCGCGCCGTAGAGACCTCGATAGATGCGCTCGCGCCAGGCCCGCAGTGGAGCCGCCGAGTAGATTCGGCCCCGCCATCGCGCCGAACCGACCATCGAGAAGCGATCGGGATGGCGCGCCTGGACGAGCGCCTCGCTTGCTCCGTACCCCAGCTGCTGTCGGAGGTACGCATAGATCGCTGGTCGCGGGTGATGCCACACGAGGGCAGCCGGGTGGAATGCGATCTCCCAATCGCGGTCCAGGACGCGCCAGCACAGATCGACGTCGTCGCCCGCCACCGTGTAGATCGGGTCAAACCCGCCGAGCTCCTGAAGCGCCTGCCGAGTGAAGGCCATGTTGCAGCCTGGGATGTGCTCTGCCCGGTCATCGGACAAGAGCACGTGGATCGGCCCACCTGGCGCGGCCGCGATCTGGCGCGCGCGCATGGCTTCAGTGGCTGGGCATTCGTTGGGGCCGCCGACGCCGACGACCTCCTCTCTGTCAAAGCCGAGGGCAAGGTAATACGGCCACTCGGGCGCCGGATAAGCGTCACTGTCGAGAAAGGCGACGATCTCGCCCGACGTCGCGCGCAATCCCTCGTTGCGCGCCGCGCTGAGACCTGAGTGCGGGATCGAGATCGTGCGAGCGCGGGGATGTCTGCGCGCGATTTCGGCCGTGGTGTCGGTCGAGCCGTCGTCCACGACAAGGATCTCGAGGTCCGGGTAATCCAGAGAGCACGTGTGCTCGAGGCATTCAGCGAGCGTGGCCGCTGCGTTATGAGCGCAGATGACAACGCTCATCGACGGCCAGTCGGACCTTAGATCAGAAACCTCGCGGCGGTTCCACGACTTCGCGACCTGTAAAGAAGGTTTTGGTGAGCGATCGCTGCGCGTCAGACCGAAATGCCAGTCCGCGATCGGCCGGCCCGCAACAGTCCAGGAGTCCGTCCACGAGAACACGCAGCAGCCGGCGATGCCTCGCTCCATCGCCACTTGCAGCTGCCAGTCCAGAACCGCGGCCTGGCGCGCTTCGCCGCGAGCATCGTGGCCGCTGTCCAGACCGATCTCGCCAAGCACGAGCGGCCGGCCCGCGGCCGCATGTTGGAGCTTGGTGAGGTAGCGATGAAACGCCTGCCGCGACTCGAGAAAGACGTTGAAAGTGATGAAGTCCGAATCGTCGCCTCGGAGATACTCGGCGGTCGGATAGTTCGCGTACGTGACGAGGCGATGCGGATCGACATCGTGAATCAGCGCGCAGAGTTCGGACAGCAGCCGGCTCACTGACTTTGTGCCGACCCAGCGGATCACGTCGGCCGGGACTTCATTGCCAACCGAGATCCCGAGAATCACAGGATTGCCGAGCACCCGCTTCGCGAGAGTCACGGCCGCCTCACGGGCTTCGCGGCGCACCGACTTGATGTCTGCTGATCGCGTCCCCAGCAGGTAGCGCCAATCCTGATAGTCGATGCCGGCCAGGATGCGAAGTCCGAAGTCAGCCGCCGCTTCGAGCATGTCACGCGGCGGCGGGGTGTAAGTGCGGAGGACCGTGAAGCCGGATGCGGCTATAGCCTCGAGGTCTTCGCGCAGCTGATCTGTTTCCGGAAACAGGGCTCCGTCCGCCCGCGCGGCGAACGTGCCGTACGTAACCCCGCGGAAATTGAAGCGTGCGCCTCCGGCCTTGAATTGCTTGCCATCGATTTCAATTCGGCTCAGCGGCGGCGCCTTGAGCAACCGCGGTTGCGGGCGCCAGGCTTCGAACGCTTCTGCTGCCGTCGCCGTCTCTACTGCCACGGGCCTGGCGATACCCCCTGAGATTCCCGGCGCAAAGCACGAAGAGCCTGCGTCGGTCTGACGTTCTAGGCCAGTGGGTGGGCCCTAGACAAGTGCGGCTCCGCTGGTCGGTCGCACAGGTAGGGAAACGATGAAAAGCGCGAGAATTTGCACCCCTCAGACAGCGCGGCCGGCTTAAGACGACGGGAAGCCCTCGGTATTTCCAGCACGAAGGCAGAAGGCGGGGCCAAATCACAGAACGCGTCGCTCCGGCGCGTCTCGGGCGGTCCCAAGACTTCTTCGATTTACAAAATCAATTTTTGGCGGTAGAGATTGCGGCTAGCCGATGCCGTTCTCGGTCTTGCCTTTGGTACAGCAACGCCTCAAGCTGCCCAGGTCATCCCCCCACGCGACGCCCATGCTAAGAGACTTCCGCGCCATGCGGGCCACATCCTCCCGCCGCAGGGTGGGTGACCGGCGCCCCTGTTGGATGGCCGCTGGGTGATCCGACTGGAAGCGCGGGAGGAGCGTTGGTCGGGTTGCCGTCGCAACCCGGGTCTGTCGACGCAGTTGTGCCAGCGGCCGAATGTCCGGTCTGGCCCGTTGCGGAAGTGCCTCTCGGCAGCTGTCCAGATTCCGTGACCGTGCCGCTGGGTGTCACAGGAGATTGAGCTTTAAAGGGATAAGCGTGCTCTTTCAGTGAGCCGAATGGGTAGGGACTACCGGTTACTTGGGCAGCCTGATGCCTCTGGGCGGGGGAGTCATTGCTCGCCGCCACCAATCCCAACGCGATCGCCGTTACGGTGCCGGCCGCTGACACCGCAACGATGTCCGGCCAACCTGCCGAGCGCACCGTGCTGACCAGTCGTTGAAAGCTCGCGGTGCGCCTGAACATGTGACCGAGACCCAGAAAGACGATGACTGAGACCCATATCCCGGCGCGCCACACCTGGTGCTCAAGCCTCTCGAGTGCTGCCGAAAGGCGCCGTCCGACTGTGCTCACAGAAACGGACAACATGGCCGCGATTTCGCGGTTGGTGTGCCCTTGGAGGTAGGCCAGAGTCAGGACCTGGCGCTCCCGTTCGTCCAGTTGAGCTAGCGCGCTGTGCACCGTATGGCGCTGCAGCGCCGACACGAATCCGCTCCATCGATCATGCATGGTTGCGACGGACGTGCCGTTCTCAGCCAGCAGTTGTCTCGCCTGCCCGTGCCTACCACGGTTGCGGCGGGGATCAATAGCGAGCCAGCGCGTTCCCCCCACCAACCACGACCGAATCGCGTTCGCCTCCGAGTGACCTACCGGCGGCCCGGGCGCGTTTTCATGAAAATCTGCCTGCTCGTCCTGAACGCCGTTCGACAAAGGCAGGGACGGGGCTCTCAAGCGACCATCGCCTCCACGACGCTGGAAGGGTACATCCTGCTGTGGGATATGCAAAGCCTCAGCGTGCCGCGGAGCCGCAAGAGGTGGTTCGGCCAGCCGGGCGTGCCGGCCAGTCCTCGATGGGGCAAACTGGCCCCCCGACCCCTATATGGGACAGATGCTGTTCGACCGCTCCGAGGCCGAGTTGATCGAATTGGCGAGGAAAGGCGATGGCGCCGCCTTTGCCGACCTGATTCGACCCCACTACTCGGCCGCGTTCCGGATGGCCTATGGGATGCTGCATGACAGCCAGGAGGCGGAAGACGCCGTTCAGGATGCGGCCTTTACCGCCTGGAAGAAACTCGGCAACCTTCGCGCGGAGTCGCCGATGCGGCCCTGGTTCCTCGCGATCCTTGCGAATCGTTGCCGCCACGTCTCCAAGACTCGATCTAGGTCCGTAGCGTCGGCTGAAATACCCGAGGCGCAGGCGCCGCCGACCGACGTCGCGGCCGGCCTCGACCTGCGTCGCGCGCTCGCCCGCTTAGGTCACGAGGAGAGGCTGGTTCTTGTTCTTCGCTACTACCTGGACATGCCTTACGAGGAGATCGCCGGCACGCTCGGAGTCACACCCAAGGCAGCGCGGACCCGTGTAGAGCGGGCCGTGCACCGATTGCGCCCGATCCTACAGGTGCGGGAGGCATTGATTTGATCGACGAGCGAGCGATTTTTGATCAGTTTCACGCGGCGCTGGATGTGCCACTTCCCAGCGGAGCATTTGACCGCCTTCGGGTGGCGTTGGTTGAAGCGGAAGCCAAGCCACGACGCCGGCTGTGGCTCACGCCACGGCTGCGGCAAGCCGCGCAGCTGGCGCTCGCCATCCTGGTGTTGCTGGCGCTGGCCGGAGCGATCCTCGGCACCTTTGTCGCCGGCCACCGGCCGCCGATCCCACCCCACGGCGGCCTGGTCACGATCCCGACCAGGATGGTCAGCCCGACCACCGGTTGGGCAGAGGTGGCGCTGTCGGAAATCTGGCGCACGACCGATGCCGGAGCGCACTGGAGCGAAGTCGATCCGCCAACGCTGCCAGATCGGAGACCTCAGTTCTGGGGCCCTTCCGGGGATGCCGCGTTCTTTCTTGACGCCGGGCACGCCTGGGTGGTCGAGACCGGCATGAGCGGACCCGGCGCGTCGGGTTTGTATGTGTCCGTCTTCGCCACAGACGACGGCGGGCGGCAGTGGGGGAAGGGTCAGCCAATAACCCTTGACAGTCCTTCTGGCATGAGTCCTGTCCTGTTCTTCATCGACGCGCGGCACGGATGGCTGTTGATGTCGGACACCAATCAGGACGATATCGAAGGATCCCCCATCCTCTACGCAACGAGCGACGGCGGGCTCAACTGGCGTCTCGTCTCAACCCGCTCTGCGTCGCTCCACGGTTGGTGCGGTCCAGTTTCGATCACGTTCGCCACCGTCGACTTGGGTTGGCTGGTACCCAGATGCGGAGAATCGAATCCGGTCCTTCTCGTCACCCGTGACGGCGGGGTGACGTGGCACGCCCAGAGACCGCAGCAGCGGACGACGCCCGACGGCGAGTTCGATGCGCCGATCTTCTTCAGTCCGACGGCTGGGATGGTCATGTTCTACGCGCCTCAACAGATCCTGCTGGTGACATCGGATGGAGGTCTCACCTGGAGCCCCAGATCGCTTCCCGAAAGCAATCCGATGTCGGTGAGCTTTGCCGATTCGATGCACGGGTGGGCAGTACGCACCGATGCGGCCATCTATCGCACCAACGACGGCGGTCTGAGTTGGTCAGTGGTGCCGACCGATCTTCGTCAGCGGACCGACGGTTATCTCTTAGGCAGCGTCGACTTCGTCGATCAGAAGAACGGCTTTGCATCTGCTTACGACGACCTGTCGGGCGCCAAGTTGATGTGGCTCAAGACTTCGGATGGCGGGCGCACATGGTCGGTCGTCCGAACGTCGTAAAGCGGAGGTGACAATCGTGGCCGAAAACAAATCCAGTTCGCTGCCTAGCAGCCGTCTGACGCATGTTTGCTCTGATTGGCTGCAGGCACAAAACTCAGGCCTGATTAACGCGGAGGTAGGTGGGTTCGAGTCCACCGCGGCCCACCACTGTTTCGAACTCGATGTTTCCAACCAAAGCTCGTTTCAGCAGTAGCACAACGCTTGCTCGCGACCTTACGGAGCCGGCACGTTCGGAGCGGAACGCGACCTCGAGTCATTTCTCCAGGCGTGTGTAGTATTCGGTCTGCAAAGTGGGGCAAAGCGCTTCGACAGCTGCACAACCGGAGCTAACTCTTGTCGCCAACGCAGCCGTTTCTCATTCATCTCTGCTTTGAGCGTTGGCCTGAGCTTTCAATCAGTAGCAGGCCGAAGAGCCCCGCGACATAAGCTAACAACATGCTCGGCGCCAACTTGATGCTGGTAACTGCGGCTGCCTCGTTGCTGTGCGGAGCGTGCGGTGGCGCAGTCACCGCGACGAGCAGCCCATCACCAATCAATGTCAGCCCCAGCCCTTCACTGCTGCCGGGACAGCCGGTGCCGAGCCAGCTCCAGGGCGACTGGTTCTTCCATCGTGGTGACGGTTGGGTTCAGCTGACTCTGGACGGTAACCAATACAAGTTGCAGGGCTACCACAACGCCCGCTTCGGTGCTGCCGCCAATGGAAACGTGGTTGTCAACGCGGATGAGATCGACTTCTTCAATGGCGATCAGTGCGGAATCCCACTGCCCGGCGGTGTGGGTCGGTACCGCTGGACGCTCTCAGGCGAATTGCTTCACTTCGCCGCGTTGAGTGACGATCCTTGCGGCCGCAGCGAAGATCTGACAGACCAGAATTACCAGCGGAACGCCCCCTTCTAAAATCGCGCGCTCTTCGTCCTTGTTGACTCCTGACCCGACGATGATCTGCGATCGGAAGCCAGGCCGCCCGGTCCAGTCGCCGCCCGCCCGACCGCATATCTCCAAACCTTCCGCTCGGCCCTCTCACTCTTGCTAGCACTGCGCTCAGCCCTGTCTAACGCGGAGCTAGGTGGTTCGAGTCCACCGCGGCACACGACCGGTTGACGAGCTGCAGCCTCGGAGATGGTCCTCCGTGGGCACCCAAGGCCCGATGCCGGCTCGCGAGCGGTACTGCCGAGGCCACTGTTCAGTATCTCTCCACGAGGTGCTCCCGCTGCTTAGGTAGCTCGTATGGGTCTGGCCAAAAGTCCGTTATGCGAGCGATCTCGCCCTCGTCGTTCACCTCGAAGAAGCAGAGCCCCGGCGGTGTTGTCCCGTCCGCGTTCGTAAAGTCGATCCAGCTCGCCGCGAACCGACCTTCGCCCACGATGCGAATGACCCTGAGATGCCAATCGCCAGGAAAGCCCTCGATGTTGAATCGGAGATAGTTGCTTCGGCCTCGAACGCGCTCTCGCGTCTGAAGGCCTTCGTACACCACGCCGTCGGCGAGCAGTTTCGCGAAAGCATCCCAATTTCTCTCGTTGGCCGCGCCCGAGTACGCCTTGACTCTGTCAGTGAGGGACTTCACAACTAAAGAGGTTAGCCGCATAGGCGAAGGCAATCCCGTAAGTCATGAGGCTCGACCGCCTCCGAGTCGACGATGCCGACCCTCCACGATTGTGTGCAGGCGCCAAGGCCGAGCGTCGGATGTCAGCCCAGGGAGTTCGACTTCCTACTACCAGCGCCGAATGGCTCGCGTTACGGAAGCTACGGTCCACCATTTGTTTTGTGAGGCCACCATTTGTTTCGGTTGGGGCGTCGAATCCCGCATCTGCTGGCACTCGCGGCACCGAGCGAGCTTGAGTTCAAGGAGTCGTCGCAACACCTCTGATTGAGGAGGTGTTCTATGAGCCTTTCGCCGCCACGAGAGCAGCAGCGTGAGTTCTGGTTGCGAATCCGAGCCGGCAAGCTGCGAGAAGAGGCGGCGACCGATATCGGCCTGCACAGTGCGACTGGGGAGCGCTGGTTCAGTCAGGCTGGCGGCGTGATTCCTGCCTACATCTTGAAACCCCCGGGCCCGCGGTACCTATCGTTCGCCGAGCGAGAAGAAATCTTCGCTGGCGTCGAGCGAGGAGACTCAATTCGCCTCATCGCCCGGCACCTTGGGCGAGCCCCCTCGACGGTGCTGCGGGAGCTGCGTCGCAACATGAGGCACCAGTTGTATCGGGGCCGAAATCGAATCAAAGCCCATGCCTCAGGCAAGCCGCGATCTATCCCCTGGATGTATCGACCAAGCCTGGCCCAGCAACGCGCTGACTCCAAGGCTCGGCGACCCAAAGCCGCCAAGCTGGCAACCAACCTGCGGCTGCGAGAGCTCGTGGAGGCCAAACTGAAGGAGCAGCTCAGCCCAGAACAGGTCTCGGCCCAGCTGGGCCGCGAGTTCCCCAGCGAAACGGAGATGTGGGTGTCCCACGAAGCCATCTACCAGTCGATCTACGTTCAAGGCCGGGGCGCGCTCCGCCGCGAGCTGGCGGTCTGTCTGAGAACTGGTCGCGCCCTGCGCCGGCCTCACCGCAAGGGCAATGAGCGCCGAGGTCGGATTCCGGGCATGGTCAACATCAGCGAGCGGCCAGCAGAGGTCGAGGACAGAGCGGTGCCCGGTCACTGGGAAGGCGACCTCATCCTCGGCAAGAACGGCAAATCCGCCATCGGCACCTTGGTCGAGAGGTCGACTCGCTTCCTGATGCTCCTGCATTTGCCGCACGGGCAGAGCGCGCTCGAGGTCCAAGAGGCCATGCTCGCCGCCACCCAGCGGCTACCCCAAGCGCTATGGAAGTCGTTGACCTGGGACCAAGGCAGGGAGATGACCAGACACGCTCAAATCAGCGTTGCAACTGGTCTCGAGATCTACTTCTGCGACCCAGCCAAGCCGTGGCAGCGAGGCTCTAATGAGAACACCAATGGCCTGCTCAGGCAGTACTTCCCCAAAGGCACCGACCTGAGGCTCCATAGTCCAGACCACCTCGACTTTGTGTCCGCCCAGATGAACCGCCGCCCTCGCAAGACCCTAGGCTGGGACAGTCCCGCCGAGACTCTCGACCGGTTACTCTCGCAGCCGTCGTCCATCGGTGTTGCGACAACCGATTGAATTCGCCAGCCGAATTTCCCGCGAATGCCGGCACTCGGACAGATCCGCTGGGTCGAGGGTCGCACTCCGATTGGTCGCGTCGGCCGCCTGGACGAGCTGGACGGGGTGCTGGTCTTCCTGGCTTCCGACGCGTCGTCATTCGTGATCGGTCAGACCATCGCAGTTGACGGTGCCTGGACCGTCTGGTGACTTCGTTCTAGGGGCACGTTCGCGGCGACGGCACTGGCGGCCGCGGTAAGTCGTCAGATCGCGATCGCCGCCCCGACAACCACGGCCTGATTCGCGTTATGGAAACTGCCCGACCTTGATGACGAGGACCAGGACGTCGCGATCACGGACCTCGTACAGCACGCGGTAGTCGCCGACTCTGATTCGGAAATAGTCGGTACTGCCCGCGAGTTTCTTGCAGCCCGATGGTCGTGGGTCGGCCGCCAGTGCTCGGATGGCGTCCCCAATTCGTGACCTGATTCGCGTTGGAACGCGTAGCAACTGTCGCCGCGCCGTGACCAGCAGCCGGACCTCGTAAGTCCGGCGTTCAGGCACGCTTGGCTAGCTCGGCCTCCACGAGGCTCCACGGGATGGGCGGCCGCTTGTTGGCGGGGTCGGCCAAGGCTTCGGCGATAAGCCGCAGGTCGGCAGCGTCTTCGAGAGCCTCGAGAAGGTCGAGATCCTCAGCCGACACGATGGCGGCGATCTTCTTGCCACGCCGGCCAAGAGTGATGCGCTCACGCCGATAGGCCACACGGTTGACAAGGTCGGCTAGCTGCTCACGAGCCTCGCTCACGGGAATCATGTACGAATTGTACGCTTTGTACCTACCGTACGGCCAGCATCCACACCCTGACTTCGAGGTGGTTCGAGTTACGGAACCCAGGGCCTTACTGGTTGGCAAGCTGCCGGGTGGCAGCTCGCGCTAGCGAAGCGCTTGGAGCTCGGCCTCAGTCAGCTCTATCTTCAAGACCGCCACGTTTTTCCTCAGGTGCTCGAGCGACAACGTGCCAGGGATCGGCAACATCGCCGGCGAGCGCCGCAGCAGCCACGCCAACATGATCTGGTGCCGCGTCGCCTGGTGGCGCTCGGCGATCTTGTCGAGCTCACGGCCGCCATCCCCTCGCAACGGAAAGAACGGAACGAAGGCGATCCCTTCGCCGGCGCAGTAGTCGACGACCCCCTCGTACTTGCGTTCTGCGAGGTTGTACTGGTTCTGGACCGCGACGATCGGAACGACCCGGCGGGCACGCTCGATCTGGTCGATCCCGACCTCGGAGATGCCGACGTGCCGGATATTGCCGCGGTCCCGATACTCCTTGATCGCGGCGAGGCTCTCCTCGAGCGGAGTCTCCGGGTCGACCCGGTGCAAGTAGTAGAGAGCGATGCTCTCAGTCCTCAGCCGCCGCAGGCTTTGCTCGATCTCGGCGCGCAGCACCTCTGGGCGGCCGCGTCCAGGACCGCCGATCCCGCCTTTGGTGGCGACGATGCAGCTCTCGGGGATGGGATGGAGCGCCTCACCAATCGTCTCCTCGCTCTGGCCGCCGGTGTAGGAGTGGGCGGTGTCGATCATCTGAACTCCGGCAGCGACCGCAGCCTTGATGAACGCGACGTTGTCCGGAGTTTTAGTAAGCTGGTTCGTGCCAAGCCCTATCCGGGCCACATCGATGTCCCCAACCTTCATGGAGTTCTCCATGATGGCAAAGGTCAACCTTGAGCTGATCGCCGGCGCACCCACACTTTCGGCATCACGATGAACAATGAGAGCCACACGCTCAGCCAGAATGCTGCGGACGCAAGCAGCTCGAAACTGGTGACGTCACCCGCAAACGGCCGCACGAATATCAGCCGCGAGCGATCGAGCCAGGGTAGGACCGCCGGTATCTGCTTCCCGTCGAGCCAGTAGTACAGGACGTCCTCGCCGCCGCCGAACGCGATCGTGTAGAGGGCGCCTTCGAACCAGAGCGCCCACACACCGGCATCCAAGAGCAGGACAGCTCCGACTCCCATCATCCCGATCAGGATCGCGACGTGCCCGGTCTGATATTGCGAATCGAACATTGAAAGTTGATGTGCCTCGAAGATCCGCTGCCACAGCAAGATGTCGCTCAGCGCGTAGAAGCCGAGCGCGACCAGAAGTGCTGAGAGGACCCGCCGCCTAACGGTATGCCCGGGCATGGTCAGAATCGCGTTTGACTTCCGAGCCGCTGTGAGTGCGCTGTGCACTGCTGCTGGGTTGGGGCGGATACGGCCGTCGCTGGATCGGTTGCGGACTCGGCCTCGGTTGCGCCGGAACGATCTGCGCCACCTCGGGCGGGGGTGGCGTTTCGGCCATATTTCCGCCGGGCGCCGCTTCAGCAGGGCTTGCGCCGACACCTGGCGGACGGTTCAGGAACTCCTGCAATCCTTCCTTGACCAGCTGGCTCGTGCCAATCGCGACGGCCACCACCACGCACACGGTCGTCAGCGCATCGATCAACCGCCTCGCCTCGCGACGCCGTGCAGCCTTCGATTCGTGGGACGACTTCGGACGGGGCGCGGGAGGCTCAATCACGGTTTGGCTTCTGCACGAAAGCGGCAGACCCCTTGACCGCGAGCTCGTGCACCAACGGCACGAATCCGAGGCCGAAGATCCCGACCAGGGCGACCGCCGCGACCGCTCGCAACACGGGGCGCGAGCTCCTCCGCCTGGCGGCAGTCCACCACTGGCGCACGCGCGGTATGCGCAGGATCACAAGCGGGATGCTGACGGCGACCGCATCGAGGAAGATCGCGCTCAAACCGAAGAGAAGGAATAGGTGAACGAGGATCGTTCCCCAGACGACGTACGTCAACCGCTGAACCGCTTTCCAGTGCCGCCCAAGCCATCGCTGCGCCGGTTGGTTGGCCGTAACCACCAGCGGAATCAGAAGGAGCGTCGAGAGCGTCCCGGCGACCAGAAAGGTGTGCCCGCCGATTCGAGTCAGCACCGTGCCAGGAAATGTGTCGCCGGTCGTGATGGCCGCCAGCGTGAGATCGGTTCCGGCCGTCACAAACATCGCGATGCCGTAATCACGGCGAAGCACGGTATGCCACCTCCAGCCGGTCATCGTGTAGATCGGCGTGACGGCCAGCATCATGATGAAGATCAGAAACGTTGAAGTCCCGAGAACGTCCGCGACCGAAGCGGAAATGTTCGCTACTCCATCGGGGCTGCCGCGCAGCGCCGAGATCACCTCGGGCGCCATCAGGACGAACGGGATGAGCAGCAGCGCCCGGAAGAACCAGACGGCCTTCGTCCCCAAGCTCGAACGATTGATGCGCTCGCCACCCAGATCGGTCAGCGTTGATGCGCTGTACGCCGGCTCTGTGCTCATGCGACCCCCTATTCCATAAGGTCCGGGTGCAGTTCGAATGGTCTGTGGCGAACCTCAAAACGCGCTTGGAACGGCGTGTGAGTTTCAACTCGTTGAGCGACAATTTCACGCATGGGCGGCCGGCGAGAGTTGGAGGAGCGCGATCTCCGGAGCCTCGATCGAAGGAGCATGTACTCGATCTTCGCCCCGCTTGACGACGATGAGCCCTTGTCGCGAGAGCTCGAGCAGGAAGACAAGGCGACCCCGACCCAGGCCGCTGAGCTTGCGGTGTGGGGCTTCTTGCGCCGGTCCAGGCGTCGCCGCAAGGTCAGCGGCGAAGAATGGATTCCCGCGATGTTCATGTTCGTGCGGCGGTTCGGTTAGAGCGCACCGATACCATCAATGCGCCGCATTGAACGTCGACGTTTGGATTCCAGACAACACCCGGCCTGAGCACCGCTCGCTGCTGCCGCCGGTCAGCGTCGTCCATGAATTGCCCGC
>WNGL01009217.1_pt1 | contig 12346 bp, 12 predicted proteins | sample 5400591 | NCBI WGS metagenome assembly WNGL01 (sample SAMN13153377, study PRJNA577476) | soil metagenome | isolation source: 80 cm soil or saprolite under Garry oak tree replicate 1 | place: USA:California | collected 2016-06-15
AGATTTCTCGGCCATCAAGCATTTCCCAATACGCGAGAGCATACAGTTGGATTTCCGCGCCGAGTTTTTCAATATCTTGAACCATCCACAATTCGGGTTGACCGGGGATTCAGCAACCGGGATGCAGGACATAGCTGCGCCGTCAACCTTTGCGAAGGTTAATCAAACTGTGCACGATCCGCGTGTGATTCAGTTCGCAGTCAAGCTTCGTTTCTAGGGCGTGAGAGAATTGGGCTCACTTTTGGCAGACTGAGATTGCTCCGGTCTGCCCCAAATTTCGTTCCGTGTGATCCCAGTCTGTAAGCGGCAGTCTCGCTTTCAATGAAAATATCTATGACGGAATGAACTTGCTCATGCCGAAACGTGTGCCGGCTCTTGCGCTGTCAATTCTTCTGATCTCTTCCGCTTCCGCCCAAACAATCAAAGTCATCGTTGATCAGGATGCCCGCGGGCCGGGCACCAGCGACCAGCAGGCCATTCTGGTTTTCCTGCAGTCGGATAAGTTCGACGTCCTCGGCATCACTACCGTCAGCGGGGACCAGTGGGTGAAAGAAGAGACTCAGCACGTGCTCCGCCTGCTGGAGATTTCCGGGCGCACGGATGTCCCCGTGTATCAGGGCGCCGAATTTCCTTTGCTCAATTCCAAGGAAGAGACTGAGCGCTGGGAAGTGCTTTATGGCAAGTTCGAATACAAAGGGTGCTGGACAGAGCACTTCGCAGCCAATCGCTCTACGGTTTACGACGAGCCTTATCATCCGCCCGATGTTGTTCCTCCAATGAAGGAGGGCGCGCCGCACCTTCAAGCAGCCCCAGGTACAGCCGCAGAATTTATTGTGAGGATGGTTCACAAGTATCCGGGCGAGGTCGTGCTCTGGGCGGGCGGTCCGTTGACCAATTATGCTCTGGCGCTGAAGCTCGATCCCGAGGTCGCGACACTGGCCAAAGAGTTCGTCATGATGGGCGGCGGATTGTACGCCAATAAAGGCGCCATTGATCCCGGCGCCATCGATGCGCGCCGGGAGTTCAACTGGTGGTTCGATCCGGAGGCGGCACGAATCGTGCTGCGCGCTCCCTGGAAGAAAGTGACGATCACTCCGATTGATATCTCGGTCAAGACCCGCTTTACGCCGGAAATGAAGGCGGCGATTTCGAAGGCGGACACTCCGGTTACGCGGTATCTGGACAAATATTCCCTGCCTGGCTACATGTGGGACGAAAGGGCCAGAAGCAGCTTTATATGGACATCGACATCGATCACGGGGCGAGCTACGGAAAAACTCTTTTCTGGGATTCCAAGGCCCAAGTTCCGCCGTATTTGCGGTTGGCCAATGTCCAGTTCGATATTGACGCGGAAAAGTTCTACAAGCTCTACATCGGATTGATGACGCGCCCCCCACATCAATGATTAAGCCTGGCAGGTGCTGCTTCGCAATCACACTATTTCTCCTCGCGAGCTCTTTCGCCTCCGCCCAGCCGCGCCGCAAGGTGATTATCAACGAGGACTGTTCCGGTCCGGGCGGCAGTAATCTGCAAAGTCTTCTGGTAATGATTCAATCTCCACAGGTTGAGGTCCTGGGAATTACGGTCGTCAGCGGAGATCAGTGGCGCGACGAGGAAGTGGCACATACGCTGCGTCTGCTTGAGATCATCGGCCGCACGGATATTCCAGTGGTGCCGGGGACCGCCTTCCCGTTGGTTCGCAGGCGCGAAGAAACTCAACTTTGGCAGCAACGTTACGGAAAAGTAGCTTACGCCGGCGCCTGGGACGAGCGTTGGTGGCACGAACCTTTTGTTGCTCCGAAGCTCCCGGAAGGACAACCCACGACCAAACCCTCTGACGAAGACGCCGCACACTTTTTGATCCGCATGGTGCACAAATATCCGCACGAGGTCACGATCTACGAAGGCGGGCCAATGACCAATCTGGCGCTCGCCATCTCGCTCGATCCGCAATTCCCTAAGCTTGCACAGGAGTTGGTTTTTATGGGCGGAAGCCTGAGTCCGCAGACCGATAATCCCGAGTTTGTCAACAGCCCACGTCATGAGTTCAATTTTTGGTTCGATCCCGAGGCAGCGCTGATCGTGCTGCGGGCACCGTGGAAGAAGATTGTGTGCACGCCAGTGGACATTTCGGTCAAGACCAGCTTAACGGTCGCCATGGTCAAGCAAATCGAGGCAAGCGGCACCTCTCTGGCGCGATACCTTGCGAGGTTCTACCAATCAGGCCCGGGCGCCGACATTATGTGGGATGAGCTCGCTGCGGCCGCATGGATCGATCCGACACTAATCACGAAGCGAGAGACGCGTTACATGAGCGTGAATCTCACCCGGGGAGCGGGCTATGGCGACACGCTCACCTGGTCAGAAAAAGACAAGCCGGGAATCCCCGTGCAGCAGGTTGAGATTCAGATGGATTTGGCTAAAGAGAAGTTCTACCGAATGTTCGTAAACTTGATGAGCACACCGACGCCGGCGCCTCACTGATGTTCAGGACTTGAATTTGTGGCGGGACTCTGATCACGCAAGGCAAAGACAAACTGCTGGATTTCGTGCCGCTCGCGTTCAGCTTGCTCTGTGTTTTTCTTGGATAGCTGACTGTAGAGTTGAAGTTCACGCTGAGCTTTCGTCTTTTCCCCCACTCGCCGGTACGCGTCGGCAAGGCGATAGTGCGTCTCCTCCAGCTCGGGACTAACTTCGCCTGCCTGCTGATAGGCGGCGATAGCCGTGGGGAAATCTCGCCTGGCAGCATAAAGAATACCGAGTTGCAGGTACCCGCCGCCAAGTTTCGGATCGAGACGAACGGCTCTCTGAAGCAGAGACTCGATTTGAGCTACAGCCGGCGCGTCCACACTATCGTTTGCGCGTTTCCACAAAGTAGTCGCGTAATAGTAATTCGCCAACGCGTTTTCAGGCTGTAATCGGGCGAATCGTTTCATCATTTCCGCGAAACCCGCTGCATGAACAATTTCGGCATTCTGCATTTTGCCGAGGAAGAGGTAAGGAGTCGGGTCGCTGGGATTCAAATCAGACGCGTCGAAAAGGCACCGCAGAGCGCGATCATTTGCGCCTTGGGCCTGCCAAGCCACGCCGAGCCCGATCAGCATGCGTGAGGAGTGCGGGAATATGCGATTGCCTTTGGCAAACACTTCCATCGCGGGTTGAGGAGCGTGATGCAGCAGCAACTCGGCTCCCCAGTCAAACAGATTCGGTTCGCTCGGGTCTAATTCTGCTGCACGCTGGTACTCGCGAACAGCTTCGAGAGCATTGCTCAGTTTCTCCTCTGTGTCAGCCAGCAAGTGACGAAGTGCGGCGTTTCCGGGGTCATGTTCCAGTGACGCACGTAGGGATTTTTCTGTTTCGGCGTTCAACAGTTCGCCTGCGAAAGTGCAGGCGATTCTTTCTTGAGTGAGATGGTATCTCTAGCCAGCGCTTCAGCATTGCGCTGGACTACAGCAGAACCGTGCCCGCCGAGATTCGTAGTATCAGTGACGCCCGCCACGGTGAATTTCGGTTCGTCGTAAAACTCGGGCGACCCAGCGTCAGGCTTTCCGGCTGGTGGCTTACCAGGCGCGGTGTTGCGTGGTTCGGGAGATCGTGCTTCGCTCGAACCGGCGACGGGCTGGCACTGTCCCTTGAGCGCGGAGGGAGCCGCTGACATGATTCCGGCAAAAATAAAAGCTATAGCACGGCTAACTCTTGCGCATTGATGAGCAGTCACGTGAGCCCACATTGGAACGAATTCTAGTCACTGCACCTGCAATCCGCAATTCGCGGCTGACAGCCTAGCCACTCAGGCATTACAATGCAAGGTCCTTCCAAGCTGTGTGTTGTATCTGTGGCTGTCTTTAGGAATAGTGCACGAGACAGGAACACGCAACACCATCTGTTCATAAAGCTCACAACCGAGGGGAATCTTCGTGATGAAGGCACGAGTCACAGTTGTTCTGCTTGTTGCTTTACTGCTGGTGACGTCGGCGAATCACTTGTACGCTCAAAAAATTAAAGTGATCGTGGATCAGGATGCGCGCGGACCGGCCACAACAGACATGCAGTCCATTCTGATTTTTTTGCAGTCGGACAAATTTGAGGTGCTGGGCATCACCACGGTCAGCGGAGACCAGTGGGTGAAAGAAGAAACCCAACGCACGTTGCGGCTGCTGGAAATCGCTGGGCGTACCGATGTTCCGGTCGTACAGGGCGCCGAGTTTCCGCTGCTGAATTCCAAGGAGGAGTCCGAGCGATGGGAAGCGCTCTACGGCAGGTTCCGCTATAAGGGCTGCTGGAGCGATTTTTCCGATCGGCCGGCGAGCACGCCTCCTGCATTCCGCGCCGGGTATCACGAGCCGGATGTCATCCCGCCGCTGGTCGAGGGTGCGCCGCACACGAAGCCGCTCGACGAAACCGCCGCACACTTCATTGTTCGCATGGTGCATAAGTATCCAGGTGAAGTAGTGGTGTGGGCCGGAGGCCCGCTCACGAATATCGCGTTGGCGCTGCGCCTTGATCCGCAGGTGGCAACGCTCGCGAAGGAACTGGTCCTGATGGGCAGCGGCATGTATGCCGACAACGGCGGAATCAGCGGCGTGAATGGCCGCCGCGAATTTAACTGGTGGTTCGACCCGGAAGCTGTGCGCATCACGATGCGTGCGCCGTGGAAGAAGATCACGATCACACCGATTGATATTTCGGTGAAAACGAAACTTGGCCCTGAGATCAGAGGCGCGATCGCAAAAGCGGATACGCCGGTGGCTCGCTACCTCACTCAATTTTCCGTCGACAGCTTCATGTGGGATGAGCTTTCCGCCGCTGCAATGGTAGACCCGTGGATCATCACCGGACAGAAAGAACTTTACGTTGATATCGATATTGACCACGGGCCTAGTTACGGTGAGACGCTGTTCTGGAATCCGGGAACAGCAGTTCCTCCCTACGAACGCACGGCGACAGTTCAGTTCGAGGTGGACGCGCCGAAGCTGTACGATCTCTATGTTAAGTTGATGACGCAACCGGCGAAGTAGTGGACGGCGACGCGATCTTCGCTGGGTAAATTACCGGAAGACGCGCGCCAGGGCCCTCGTCCCGCTGCAGAAACCGCAGGACTTCGGGATGACGCAATTGGAATAAACACATATGGACTTGAAGCGACCATTCCGCATGACACGCCGCGAGTTTGTCGCGTCTTCAACAGGCGCCGTGGTGGCAAGTAGCTTCGCACGCCGAGCTTTGGCCTTTGGAGAATCGAGCCAGTCGGCTCGCGCTCCGTCCCGCGTCATCATCGACACCGACCCCGGCGTGGACGACGCACTGGCGCTATTGCTCGCGATGCGCTCGCCAGAATTGAAAATTGAAGGCATTACTCCAGTTGCGGGAAACGTACCGCTGGAACTGACGCTTCCGAACGCGCTGCGCATGGTAGAAATTGCCGGGCGGACAGACATTCCCGTAGCGGCGGGCGCCAAGGCGCCGTTGATGCGGCGTTTAATAAGTGCTGCTTACGCGCATGGTGAAAACGGATTGGGCGGAGCAGCTTTTCCAGAACCGAGGACGAAACCGGTTGATAAGCTTGCGCCGGAATTTATTCGCCAGATCGTCCGTAAATACCCCCACGAAAGTGACGCTGATTACGATAGGGCCGCTCACCAACATCGCCACGGCGTTGAATGGCGATGCCGAACTTGCCGGCATGATTAAGAACCTGGTCATGATGGGCGGTTCGCTTTCGGGAGGGAACATCACGCCCGCCGCGGAATTCAACGTTTATGTCGATCCGGAGGCGGCGCGCATCGTCTTTCAATCAGGCATTCCCATCACCATGGTCGGCCTCGACGTCACGCGCAAGACTGCTTTAACGGAAGACTATGTTCGTCAGCTCGAAGCTGGGCAGAATCCTGTGAGCCGGGCGGCGGCAAAGATCGTCCGCAATGCGATGGCTCACAATCGCCAGCAAGGCTTCGCCATCGACCCACATATGCACGACTCGCTTGCTTTGGCGGCATTTCTTGATCCATCGCTCCTGAAGTTTGAAGATTATTACGTGGACGTTGAAACCGCGGGCGAACTGACGGCCGGTGAAACGTTGGGCTACAGCCGGGTTGCCGGTGATTTGCGGCGTCGCCCAAAAATTGAAAAGCAAGCTGCTCTGGATATGCCGATTCGCGGCTCGGCGCCCACATTGGCCAGTACGAGAACATCTCCAGTGCTCCGCGACAAATTTGTGCCGAATGCGAAAGTGGCCGTGGACGTGGATTCAGGCAGATTTTTCGAGTTGCTGATCGGGCGGTTAGCGGGGTAGCGATAATCACGCTCAGTTTGCGATAGCGAAGAGAACACTGCGGATTCCTTGTCGCTGCGCTTCTCGGAATGACATCGTCTTAAGTTTTCTATAGCGCAACTTAGATTTTCTACAACGCAATCTCTGAGGTGCAGATGAAACTCGGCCGAGTCTGGTTTGTTATTACAGTCCTAATAATCACATCTCTCACCTGCTGGTCCCAACCCAAACGCAAAATCATTATTGATCAGGATGCGGCGGGGCCTGCCGGCACCGATCAGCAGTCAATTCTGCTGTTGATCCAGTCGCCGCAGACGGAAGTCCTCGGCATCACCGTTGTCACCGGCGATAGGTGGCTTAAAGCGGAATTGGCGCACACGCTGCGCATGCTAGAAGTCATCGGACGAACCGACGTTCCAGTAGTGCCCGGGGCTGAGTATCCGCTGCTGAGGGGAAAACAGAAACCGAACTCGCAGAGCCGCAATATGGCACATTCGCGTGGCTCGGCGCCTGCTCGAATCGGTTGGATTTCCAACACCGGGCCAGAACGCGCCAGCCGCGATTCGACAGACTGAAGAGACGTTCCCGAGAAATCCGGCGCAAGAACGCCCTCGATCGCCTGGATGTCCTGAGGAGACCGCAGCAAGCCCGCGTTCCACTGCGCGAGAATCGCTGCAATCTCGTTGGCATATTTTTCCGTGACGAAATTGTCAAAGCCCGCTTGCGTCTTGAGCAAAGTGGCTTCGAGCGCCAGCTTGGCTCGATAGTGAGGATGCAGATGGAACTCGCTCTCTAACGCGAGTGCATTTCGAGAATCAAAAGCAAAGGCGAGATTGCGCAGTGTTGCCGGAAACAGCCCCGCCGAAGCTCCCTGGCAGCAGCGGATGAGAAAGTTGCGCCGGGTTAGGCTTGGCCAGACAAATTTCTCCCGCTGACTCAGAGAGTTCGCCCCCAGGTATTCACGTAAGGGATCAAAATTATCAGTCGAGCCGGTCAAGGCTGGGCGGGGCGTGTGCGTGGTCAGTCAAGCCAAAAATAAAGACGACCATACGCTCACGTTGGCAAGGCGAGATCCAAGCCGTATCAGGCCGCGTCCTTTGCCAGCCGACTGGACCTTGTAACTCGCTGTGTTACCCTTACGGCGCTCAAAAAGTCTAAAGTCATATTCCGGAGCTTCCCGCTTTGATTGCTCCTCGCATCGCCGTCGTCGGCAGTTACGCGACCGGGCTGACCATGAAGGTCCAGCGCCTGCCGAGCACAGGCGAGACACTTCTTGGAACAGGTTATCGCGTGGACTACGGTGGTAAAGGTTCCAATCAGGCGGTGGGCTGTGCCAGGCTGGGAGCGCAAGTTAGCTTCGTCGCCAAGATTGGAAAAGATGCTTTCGGTGACATGGCATTGGGCCTTTATCGCGACGAGGACATTGATATCGCTTACGTAAAGCAAACCGCCGACGCGCCTACCGGAGTGGGCTTCATTATTGTCGAGGCTGCAAGCGGCCACAACTGCATCACCATTGATCCGGGAGCGAATGAGCGTTTAACGGCTGCCGATGTTGCTCAGTGCGAAGTGGCGTTCGACTCGGCGGTGGTGCTCACGCAGCTTGAAATTCCCGTCGCCGCCGCCGAAGCGGCGCTGGCTTGTGGACGCGCCCACGGCGCGTTGACGATTCTGAATCCCGCTCCCGTCCGGCCGCTCTCAGGTTCCTTCTTGCAAATGATCGATGTTCTCACCCCGAACGAAACCGAAGCCAAGGTGCTCGCTGGCCACGATGCCGATGACCCAATTCCACCCGAAGAGATTGCCAAGGAACTCATTCGCAGTGGCGTAAAACAAATTGTAATGACTCTGGGACAAAAAGGTGCACTGATCGTAACGGCGTCGTCCTGCAAGCCAGTTCCTGCTATATCAGTCCCTGCGGTTGATACGACCGGCGCGGGCGATGCCTTCAACGCTGGCATCGGAGTTGCGCTCGCCAGCGGCGCGAGTCTTGAAGATGCTGTGCAATTTGCCGTCATCACCGGCGGCTTGGCAGTTACAAAAGAAGGCGTGATCCCTTCCCTGCCCCGTCGCGACGACGTTCTTCAATTCTATCGGCGACAAGGGTTGGTGCCCGCGCATTGGTTATCGACCGAGGCGATAATCAGCGGTTGATGGCCTAGTCGCAGAATGTCAGCCCGACCTCGAGATTACTCTAAGGGTTCCTATCCCCGAGAAACCGGTCCGCCTGCCCTATACTTCGTGATTAAAAGGGGATGGCAAAATGAAATCGATCGGCCTCTTGCTGGTGTTGGAGTGTGCCGCGGTTTCGCTGCTTCCGGCACAAGACGCCTCCGAAGCTACCACGCAATCGAAAATCATCGCTTTGGAGAAGGCCTGGAACCAGGCGTATAAGCTGGGGGACCGGAAGGCGTTGGACACACTCCTGGACGATCAGATTGTGCTGATCAATGATGATGGTTCTGTACAGACCAAGACACAATTCTTGGCCAGTGTAAAAGCGACTAATTCTCAAGACCAGCAGGTTGCGCCCGAATCGATGAGCGTGCATGTATTCGGAAGCACTCCATCGCGACCGGAGTTTTTCGAGCCAAAGGAGTCGAGAGAGGCAAACGCTACGTGCGGCGCGAACGCTTCGTTGACACTTGGCTGCTCAACACTGGGAAATGCGTGTGTGTCGCCACTAACGCCACGCCAGTTCTCCACTGAGAGGCACAAGGGGCACGCGATGTGCCCCGAGTCGAAACGACATCGAATCTTCTAACTTCACCCGCTACTTCTGCGGCCCAACGAGATCGCTCATCGGCGACACGTTGGCGGTGTCGCACGTAAATGCCAGACACCCGAGCTGCCAGCCACCTTCGATCGTTGCCAGCATCGAGTAGTGGTTGTACGCAACAGCGGAGGTGCGAGGCGTGTGGTCAGAATGGGGGATGGTAATCATCACGACATGGCCGCCGCCGGCACCAGCAACTGAGTCGCAGCAGCCGGTGTCGTCACCGAATCCGTCCAGACGGGTACCGGTGAAATCACTCTCATCCCAGACCACGAAGATAACTGAATTGCCGGTCCAGGCGCTGGAATTCATGATTGCGCTGACCGTATTCAATAGAAACGAGTCTCCTGCCGCAATCAGCGCCGGCACCTGGGAGAAATCGCAAGGATCGTCCGGGATGGACGCGCGACCATGCATGTCATTGCATTGGTCGGAGCTAATCCAAACGTAATCAGGAACATTGCCGCTAGCCAGGTCCGTCGCGAACTCGCTGAAATCAACAATGTTGGCAATGCGCGCCGGATTGCTTTGCACATCCAGGTAGGAGATGAAAGGATTGTGCTTGCGTTCATAGAGCTGGTTTCCGCAGGAGTGGTCAAGCGGAGTTACGCAAAGCGAAAAGGACTGCATATACGCTTTCCAGGTCTTGCCATGAGCTTCAAGTTGATCGACGACGTTAGCAACGTCGATGGTGGTGTCGCTATCGTCACTCACGCCGTTGGTCGAGCCGGAAGTCGCAGCAATGTAATTCGGCTGGCTGGGATGGGTCACGCCGAAGTAGTTAGTTGCCAAACCGAAGTTGGAGGCTGCTGCTTTGATGAAAGGAGCGTTCGAATTGCCAATCAGCGTATCGAAGCCGGTATTCTCCATCATGATGACGAAGACGTGCTGAAAATTTTTCAGAGTGGAGCGACTGTTCTGCGCTCCGGCGAGAGGCGCGATTATCAAGGACAATCCAAAAAGCAGTAGGACCGAAAGAGTGGGAATTCGGGACAGGGCGTTGTGTTCATTGGGGATTCTCCTGGGAGTTGGGCTTTCGTTCGGCCTCGGAGTATACACGCGACGCCCCAAACCGGGCGAGCAGCTTGGCTTGCGCAAGAATTTTCACACGCGCAGCTCTGATGTCGGAATTGGTTAGACCACCCGGACGCTTACAATAATGGAAGCGGAAGAATTGAGTCCAGTTCTGGATTAATGCTTTGAATTTTTTACCACAGTGGTCACAGAGAACACAGAGGATGGAACACCATTTCTAGTCGACGAGTTTGAAACTCATGGCACAGGCTTCCACATTTTTGCTGAGCGCACAGCCCAGGGCGCGTTGGATGCGGTTCGACACTGCGCAACTGCTCAAGCGCTTTTTCTTCTGCGAGCGCTCTCTTCTTGTGAACATGTCCGCGTGGATTCCTGCAATTGCACCTCTCGAAATGAAATGCGGCTTGGCGCGTTTCATCTGGCAATGCGCTGAGACCGCTCACGCGTTACGCAATCGCGTGTTCGAGCTTCGTTTCCCCAGCCGAATGTTGGAAGAAGAAGGTGCTGACGGCGCGCTAATCGAGCTTTTCAGCGGCATTAAGCATTCGCCCTCGGTTCCCGCATTCCTTTTGAGCATTGGCAAAGTGCTTTTGCCTGCGTTGCGCGATTTTTATCAGGCATATCTCGAGGCATCGGATTCGATAGCCGACGGCCCTACGCATCGGTTCTTGTCTCTGGCGCTCTCTGAGAAAGCGGAGCAGATCAAGGCTTTTGAGCAATGGGCGGAAGCTGCGTTGTCGGAGAATTCTGAGTTGCGCGGAGCCGCGGTCGCTTGGACGCAAGCGGTTGGGAACCGGCTTTCAGAAATAGGGGGGTCGGGAGTGGGATCATCAAGTTCGGTACCAGCGGTCGGGCCTTTGCCAGGATCGAGAACTTACTTCGTTCCTGCGCACCCCGCCAGAGATCCGCGTTTCTTGCCGTGTCGATTCTATTGGCCCGACATCGTCGATCCCAGCTTTCCTTACGGCGAAGGCATACGATTGCAGCTCCGCTCCGCCATCAGTCACCTAAACGAAGTTTGGGCGATCGAAGCTGGCGGCGTGATTTTAAGCGCCTTTGCCGACATGCTGCCATGGGAATGGATTCACGACTCAGCCCGCTGGACCTACGATGAATCGCGCCACTGCCAGATGGGATATGAGCGCTTGATGGCTTGGGGCCTTGATCCGGCCGAGATTCCTTTGGGAAACTACATCTACGAAAGCGCTTCCAGAGAAGATCCAATGTATCTTTTGGGAATGCTTTATTTCTTCGAAACCAAGAATATTCGCCACAAGCCTGCTCGCGCGCAACTCTTTCGCAGCTACGGTGATTCTCTCAGCGAGCACGACATGGACTTCGATTGGGCTGACGAAACTATGCACGCCGGCTATGGCAAACATTGGCTCAAGGAAGTGCTTGCCATTCGGGATCAGGATCCCGCGACTCACGACCGAGTTCGCGAGCGCTGCGAGAAACTGGTTGGCGATTATGTGAGAACTGCTACAGCCCAGGAAATGGCGGAGATTAAAAAAGTTGCCAACAGGCTGATGGCTAAGGCTGCACGAAGGTCATGACGACTCGATATATTCAGCGACGGATCCTGACGTTGATGGCGCTGCTGGCAGCGGTCAACCTCGGCGCAGGCGCAAACACATCGCAGAAAACTCTTGTTCCCCAAACATCCGGCGTTGACGCTCCGGAAGCACACTTGGGTAAGGCCTACGATTCCTTGAAACAGGACAGATACGACGAGGCCGCTGGCGAATTTCGGGCAGCCCTGAAACTGGATCCGACGCTCACCTTGCGGGCGCGCTTTCCCTTAGCTGTCGCACTGTTCGAGATGAAGAAATTCGACGAAGCACGCCAAGAGCTTGAAACGGTGCACCGCGAAGTTGGAGATCACCCAAATGTGTTGTATTACCTGGGAAGGCTGGATTTAGAACAGCGCAATTTCCAGGAAGCAATCCGAAATTTGAATCAGGCTGCCGCCAAGCCGCCTTTTCCCGACACCGCTTATTTTCTCGGCTACGCCTACTTTAAGCAGGGAGATCTGGCTTCCGCGGAAAAGTGGTTGAAAGAAGTCGCCCAGACCAACCCGCGGGATGTCCGCATTCCTTATCAACTCGGACTCGTATATCGCAAACAAGGACGCGAGGAGGAAGCGAAGAAGGCCCTGGCCCTGTCGGACGAACTACGACAACGTGATGACAAAGAGAGCAGACTCCGACTGGAGCGCGCCCAGAAGTTAGATCAGGGTCTGAGAGACGAGGCGCATGCCGTCT
>WNGL01009767.1_pt1 | contig 12346 bp, 14 predicted proteins | sample 5400591 | NCBI WGS metagenome assembly WNGL01 (sample SAMN13153377, study PRJNA577476) | soil metagenome | isolation source: 80 cm soil or saprolite under Garry oak tree replicate 1 | place: USA:California | collected 2016-06-15
TGGGCGAGAAACCTGCATCTAAGCCAGGACCGGGTTCAACTGGCGGGACCATAATCCAAAAATCTCAAAAACGTTGATCCTCGCGACGCAGATCTGCCTTCTTGAGTCATGCTACCGAGTTGTTGGATTGGTTTCAGTTCATCAGCTCGCCAATGGAATCAACTGCGACGCTGCTCAGCAGGGATGAAGTCGAAATACTAGTGCCCTCCGAGTTTCGGCTCCAGCCGATTTGAAAAGTTCCAATGCTTTCGCTGAATCTCGAACTGTTATATCGGCGACTGGAAAAATCTAGTCTCCATCAGGCTTGCCGGCTCGAATTATCGCCTTAGAAGGAATCGACCAGTCAGGAAAGAGAACACAGACGCGACTACTCGCCGACCGCCTCAAACGGGCAAGCACAAGGGTCGCCACCATCAGTTTCCCAATCTACAAATCCCCCTCAGGACGACAGATACGTAGCTACTTGAAAGGCAGACAAGACTACCCTCCTCAGGCGTTGCACATGCTATACTCGCTCAACAGATGGGAGAATAGAGAACTGATCAACAAGCTGGTCCACAGCTCAGACTATCTAATCGCTGACAGGTACACCCCTTCGAACCTGGCCTATGGCCTCTCCAGAGGACTCAGCCTTGGCTGGCTCCAAGGACTAGACAAAGGGCTTCCCACTGCCGACCTCGTCATAGTTCTTGACGTGCCTATTGTCTCCTCATTCGAGCGGAAATCGAAGAATAGAGATGTTCACGAACGCGACAGAGAATTTCTGATCAGGGTAAGACGGACCTACAGATTATTGGCCCAGAAACTAGGGTGGAAGGTAGTGGATGCAACCGGAACTTCTGGAAAAGTGCACATGGCGATATGGCAGACGATCCTCCGGAGGTTCAACCCCGTAAAGCGAAGATGATAGTTTCTAACTCGAACTGACGCTCTCTAAATCGGCTTGAGGGAACCGCTTGTTAGCCAATTCAATATTCAACCGCTCAAGAATCAGCCTCACCAGCTCGACCGGTTCGACTCTCTTGATACCCTTGAGGTGGTGGACTAGAACCTCCACTCTTCCTACCTGAAAGACCAGCCGGACCAAGTAGTGGTCTTCATGGAGCTTGTGCTTTCGACTATCGTCGATCGTATAGTGGAGATGAAAGGCCAGGTCGAGTGCACCGAACGCTCCACGGTTTTCTATCCGATCAAGAACTCGTTCCTCTTCCTTGGCGTCGAGTACATCAAACGCTTCTCCGTTGCCAATCCCAATCTTGAAACCTATTTTCCCCCCAGAGTAACCGACTCTGTCGGCCACCGTGATCATCTTCGGCAGAGAAACCTCACCCAACGACGCGAGAGCTGACACGAGAGCCTTCTGCAATGAATCCTGGGTAACGTCAAAAGAAAACGAGGCTCTAGCATGAAGGATCGTAGGGAATTGGTGAAGCGCACCCAACCACTCATCGTCAAAGGCGTCTCTCAGTGGAAACCTGATATCCTCCCCCGGTCGTCGCTCAGATCCCAGACTTGCATCGCAAGAATGCTTCTCAACTCTGGCGTAAGTGCCCAACCTGCCACAGGGAACTGTTTTCAGAGGATCATTTTTGTGCCATATGCGGTCAATGTTTAGATTGTTGCCAGGGGACACACGCGCAACACAAGCCTCGGGAAACAGCCCATTAGGAAACTCGAGAACAGGTGAATATGGAAATCTTTTAATGACGAGGAGCAGAATCTTTCTTGGGCTAGGATGCGTTTAGGACCAGAGGGCCCTTCCAAGAGTCTAGTGACACGGCTTGCAAAAGGCAAAACGGAAAGAAGAATACGAAGCAAGAATCAAGCAGGCACTAGGCGTCCTAAACGAGGTCTCAAACGATAATACGACTCCCAGAAACATTCGTCGATCCGCCAAAGATGCCATGGATGCTCTCCAGGCCATGTCCAACACGATAGGCGTCCGGGCATCGAACGCGATCTCAATACTCGACGAGATCGGACAAGACCCCAACATGCCTCCCTACACCCGGGTTAAGCTCTGGAACGTGGCAAGTATCCTCGAGGCAGTAAAAGACTGAAAACGCAAGGCTAGCTCCTCGCGCAACGGCTAAGTATTTATCGCCAACACGCCTCATCGTACCCGGAAGCTCTCGGCTTGGACCTGCGGCGCATGCTGCCGTACATTGGCGGTCTACTGATCCTTGCGTTCGCGTTGGCCTCTCTCTCACGTGGCCAGCTTGGGGGGAGCATCCTGTTTCGATCCTACTGGCTACTATACCTAATCTATCTTGGACCGGTCGTAATTCTTGGAATAGTGGTCGCCTTAATCGTACTCATCGGATTGAACTGGAGGGATTTGGGAGCAGCCATTGGATTCGGATTGGCACGGAAAAGAGCAATGCGCAAGCGTCGTTCGCGATATTCTTTCTGGGCTTCGTTGGTCATCTGGGCCATCGCGATTGGAGTCTTGATTGAGAGGCCGGGCTCCATTTTCAATCCTACTCAGACGAACGCGACGGCCATTACGAAAATTGTCGGTGAGAGTTCGACTCTGTCGAACCCTTTTCTGGGAGGACATATCCTCCCAACCATTTCCAGCCTGGTTCAGAATAGCTGGTTCAGCATCGCATTTCTCGGACTTCTCGTCGTTGCAGGCTTTGTGCTTATCCAGAGTGTCAGAGTCGCGATGAAAGAGACTGTCGAGACGAATTCTCAGGAGCTTGAAGTACGACGTAAAGAAGGGTTGCATGCCGTCAATCGTGCTATCATGCTCGTCGATGACAGGTCAGCTGATCCACGAACTAGAATAATCATATGCTATCAGCACATGATTACAGCCGTTGCCAGGCTGGGCGTCCCCGTCTCGTCGGACCAGACAGCGAGAGAGTTAGAGAGAACAATACTCTCAACCTTCATGCTTAAAGGATCAGCTACCGCAAAGTTGACCCAACTCTTCGAAGAAGCACGATACAGTCTCCACGACATTACTAATGAAGATGCTGCATATGCTCGCGAATATCTCGAATCTATCGCGGGCGAGCTTAGCCTCTGACAAACAACTAGATGAGAATCGCAAGACTCCTCTTCTGGTGCGCGGTGGCCTACGGCATTCTGCTACTATTCGTCATAGGAGCCGTACCTTCGGAACCCACTCCCAGTCTCTCGCTGGCTGGCATTCCCCTCGTCGTGATAGCCATAATTCTAGCTCGCGACCTTGCCAGGAGGTCGGCCGTTTCAACCGTCACTCGGACGAGTGGGTCGTACTCGGGTCCCAAAGAAGATCCGGTTCGGTTTTTGAGCGGTCAGATTAGAGTTGCCGCAATCGCAAGCGATTCATACTTTGAAAACGTGATTCGAGCAAGACTCAAAGAACTCCTAATCACCAAGACCACGCTTGAGACTGGGTTGGATAGGGACGCGGTCAGGCGAGCTCTATCAGATCGGGAACAGGGCCCGGAGGTGCTACATGACACAGAGCTCTACTGGCTTCTATATGGACCGGTCCCAGAGACAGGGCTGGCTAGGATAGATATGGTCGCAAAGACTGTGGACATGATGGGAGCCTGGAAAGGCTGAACATCGAGGAGGCAAGAAGAGCGTGCCAGAACATCATCGGTCAAGTAAAGAAAGTAATCGTGGGAAAGGAACTAGTTCTCGAGAAGGTGATGCTTGCTGTACTCGCTAACTCCCACATTCTCTTCGAAGACTACCCAGGACTGGCCAAGACTCTGCTCGCAAAGAGCTTCGCCATGAGTATGGGTTGCGGTTTCTCTCGAATCCAGTTTACGCCCGACCTGCTGCCCGCTGACGTTACAGGCACTTACGTATACAACGTTAGATCAGGAGAGTTTGAACTTCGTAAAGGGCCCATATTCACCAACATACTCCTTGCAGACGAGATCAACCGTGCTCCACCAAAGACCCAAGCAGCTCTCTTGGAAGCGATGCAAGAAAGACAGGCAACACTAGATGGAAAAACCCACCTTCTAGAGAATCCGTTCATCGTCATAGCTACCCAGAACCCGATAGAATACGAAGGAGTATACCCCCTCCCAGAGGCCCAACTGGACAGGTTCCTAGTAAAGCTGCAACTTGGATATCCCGCTCGGACAGAGGAGGTTGAGATATTGCACCGTCGAATGCAGAGGCGTCAAGAGGACGTTACCCTCGACCCGGTAGCAGATGCACGCACAATACTAGATCTGCAGAAGACCGTCGAAGGAATACATGTTGAAGACGATGTCCTGGGATACATCGCCGACATTGTCCAAGCAACAAGGTTCCAGCGGCAAATCGAAGTGGGGGCTAGCCCGCGAGGATCTTTGGCCATCTTTAAGCTGAGCAGAGCTAGGGCAGTCTTCCATGGCAGAGACTATGTGATCCCCGACGATGTGAAAGAAGTGGTCGCATCCGCGCTGGTCCACAGGTTAATCATGAAAACAGAATCGTGGGTTAAGGGGACCAGTCCCGCCCAGGTCTTGGAAGAAATTCTCAGAACTATACCCGTACCAAGGGTAAAGTTGAAAGAATAACTTTGTTCACTATCAAAGCGACGGCCTACTTCTCGATGGCTATGGGCTTGCTAGCCCTCGCTCTGCTACTCGGCGACTTCCAGATCGGAGTACTCGTGCTCGGACTTGCCTCTCTGTTCTTCCTGTCCAACATCTGGGGATTGCCAGAAAGAGTCGACCTGAAGCTTCAAAGACAGATCGTGCCTGACGAGACCTTCGGAAGTGAAAAAATTCGAATAGAATCTCACATTCGAAACCTGACAGGTGCAAAACTGTCGAACCTAGAAGTTCAAGAAACCCTCGACGATAGGATCGTCCTAGAGAAGGGCATTGCCAAGGCTCCTATATCGATCCGATCGCATGAAGAATCACGACTTCTCTTAGAGTTCCCGTCTCCACCACGGTCCAGATACCAGATAGGCCCCCTAACAGTCAGAGCAAGAGACACTCTCGGGTTATATCTCACAGAGACGCGACTCACGTCTGAAACTCTCTGCGTTATGCCGAGGCCGGAGCGACTGACCGGTGTTCAACTTCGACCAAGGCACGCCGGACCTTGGCCCGGAGCAGTCCGCTCAAGAGTGCTGGGAACAGGGACTGAATTCTACAGCATACGCGAGTACGTTCCCGGCGACGATCCCAAGAGAATCAACTGGAAGGCAACGGCTCGCTACGACTCACTAATCGTAAACGAGACGGAGGCGGAGAGAGTCACCGATGTCATGATCGTCCTCGACACCGACGTTACATTATTCGGACCGGCTGAGGTTGAGATGTTTGAGCGAGGAGTCCATGCAGCAGCATCGATCGCGAGACTATTGTTGAGGCAGGGCAACAGAGTAGGACTGGTCCTCCAAGGGAGGGAGAGAGGATCTATACCCGCGGGTTTCGGAAAGAGACATGAACGAAGGATCCTATATCTCCTGGCGGATGCAAAGCCCGGAAGGGCAGCCGTCTCTACGAGCTACGTCATGAACCTCCTGGCCAGCCGCATGCTTCCCTCCCGCGCACAAATAGTCATAATCTCCCCTCTCCTGGACCCGGAGATGAAGGAGGGAGTTAAACAACTGACTCTCGCTGGCTACAATATGCTTGTCCTATCACCGACTCCGACAACGCCCTCGAAGTTCCAAGACTCAACCGAAGAGATCGCTTTCAAATTGATCATGTTAGAGAGATCAACAACTCTCCTCGCGCTTGAGAGATCCGCACCCGTTATCGACTGGCCCAAGGATATCCGTCTGTCGACTATGTTGACCAAGGTGAGGCGGTTACGCCCACTCTTAGCGGCTTAGACGTCGTTCCACGCATCATCATACCAGCGCTGAAGGTCAACTATATCTTTCTCGTTCCGTGGATAGTTCTCGGCCTTCCCACTGCGGCACTATTCCAACAACAAATTCTCATCATACCCTTCCTTACCATTGTTGGTCTAGCCGGAATGCTGACGCGAAGCTTGGCCTCGGTAACGTTTGCATCTGCGAGTCTGCTGGCATTGACGGTATGGGGAAAGATTGCCAGCGACCTCTTCGGCCTCCCGGGAACAGATACAGCACTCCTCCTATTGCGATTCATGATAGTGATTCTCCTCATGGAGGCTTCCACGACTGCTGTCACATTTGATATCGCATACAAGCGGCTCATGAAGGAGAGAGACGAAATATCGGCCGAAGCCCGAACGAAAGTGACTGAGTGGGCGAGGGAGCAACTATTGAGTCTTGGAAGACTAATGTTAGCCGCGTTCGGACTATCACTGGGACTGCTCGTCATCGGAGATATTGCGAGCGTATCAGTCAACCAGTTGGCGGTCAGCGGGATACTAGTGTTGGTGGCGGTTGTCGCCCTTGTAGTGCTCCTTACTTACCGACGCGAACCTGAAGGTCGAGAAAAAACTGGCTAGACAGTTTCGGGAATCTCACACACCTTAAGTGCATAGTCATTCATGCCGGGATCGACTTGTCAAACTACGAAGCCGGGAGACGACTGGAATACCGGGTCAGGGACCTGTTCCGCAGAAACGGGTTCTTTGTAGTCCGAGCCGCCCAATCCAAACCGATAGATCTGGTGTGTCTACGCAACGGCAAACCCGTTCTAGTCGAGTGTAAAGCAGGGGGCTCTTTTCTCGGGGAACAGAGGAAGAGAGAGTTGGTAGCCCTCGCTCGACTGACTGGGGCGGCCGTGGTGCTCGCCAGAAGACGACATCGGAAGGTAGAGTTAACAAATCTTGTTGATGGAAGAATGGTCGAGCCCGAGGGATTGTCGAGACTATGACTGGCTGAAAGTCTCTTTGAGATTCCTAAGCTTTTCCAGCATCGAGAGCCACCCAAACACCAGGTTGCTGTAGGCTGAGAGCCTCTCAGGATCCTTTTCCAGCTTTAACAGTTCGTTGGTCTCGCTGATCTTTCCAATAACTGTCTGCTCAACACTCTCGAGGAGCATGCTGGCAGAGACCGTTGCTTGAGGTCCGGTCGCCCGAGCGTAGACCACGGGCTTGTTGCACTTGGCGCAGAAGATTTCACCTTTGACTTTGAACAGAGGGCTACCGCAATTCGGACAAACGTCAGAGAGCATGGTCGCCCCTGACTTTAGGAGGTCGGCCATCCGCTTCACATCATCCGACATTGTTCTCTCTGCCCCGCATCCGACTTGACATCCTAGGCGGGCTGGCTGTGTATAAATCACACGGGACCTATTTCGGGGGATGAAAGGAGTCGGAGCTAAAACTCCGCGAGGACCAGCAGATTTTGCGCTGGGCAGGTCCGGGCCGTTAGGGCGTAGGCACGATTTTTTGGAATCGATCCTGCTAGCGTTTTATTAGAGTAGCTTCTGCCTCTTTCAATTCTTCTTGGTGAATGGATTGCCCGAAAAGACTGCGACTCTGAGGGTTGCCGACGCGCTGCAGCGAGATGTAGGCCGGGGGATAGCCAGGATAGATCCGAAGGTTGTGCAAGACCTCGGATTAACCTCGGGGGACGTCGTTCAGATTACGGGCAAACGTAAGACGAACGCCTTGTGCTGGCCGGCTCACGAGCAGGATTATGGCAAGGGAATAGTCCGGATTGACGGTTACCTCAGGAACAATGCGGGCGTCTCGATTGATGACAAGGTGACAATTCGGAAGATCGACGCGAAGATCGCTGAACGCTTGACGTTGGCCCCGACCGAGCCGCTGCGTATTGTTGGAGGGGAAGAGTATCTGAGCCAGCTCTTGGAAGGGAGGGTCCTGTCTCGGGGAGACTTCGTCCCGATCAACATCATGGGACGGACGGTGAATCTTGTCGTGACGAACACGAGTCCGTCGGCCGAGGCGGTCATTGTTACAGAGGGGACGGAGGTTCTGGTTGGGGAGCAGGTCAAGGAGCCCATCCGGGCCATTCCTCGGATCAGCTACGAGGACATCGGAGGGCTCCGTCCCGTCATTCAGAAGATTCGTGAGATGATCGAGCTCCCCCTACGGCATCCAGAATTGTTCGAGAGGCTCGGGGTTGAGGCACCGAAAGGGGTCCTGCTTCACGGTCCCCCTGGGACCGGGAAGACGTTGTTGGCGAGGGCGGTCGCGAGCGAGACGAACGCGAACTTTCTCAGCATCGGGGGGCCGGAGATCATGAGCAAGTACTACGGCGAGAGCGAGGAGCGGCTTAGGGAGGTGTTCAAGGAGGCACAGGAGAATGCTCCTTCGATCATTTTCATCGACGAGATCGATTCGATCGCTCCGAAGAGGGAGGAGGTGACTGGAGAGGTTGAGAAGCGGGTTACCAGCCAGCTCCTGTCCCTGATGGACGGCCTCCAGTCTCGGGGGAAGGTGGTTGTGATAGGAGCGACCAACCGTCCAAACGCGATCGACCCGGCTCTGCGTAGACCGGGACGATTCGACCGGGAGATCGAGATCGGTGTGCCGGATCGTGATGGGCGTTTGGAGGTCTTGGAGATTCACACTCGTGGGATGCCGTTGGCGGAGGATGTGGATCTGAAGAAGCTGGCGGATGTGACCCACGGCTTTGTGGGCGCAGACCTCGAAGCGCTGGCAAAGGAGGCGGCGATACGGGCGCTGCGTAGGATCTTGCCCGAGATCAATCTTGAGGCTCAGAGCATCCCGGGCGATATTCTGAACAAGATCATCGTGAAAATGGCCGACTTTCTGGATGCGCTGAAGGAGATTGACCCGTCGGCCATGCGGGAGGTCCTGGTAGAGATCCCGGACGTATCGTGGGAGCAGATCGGGGGCTTGGAGGACGTGAAAGAAGAGCTACGGGAGGCGGTGGAGTGGCCGTTGAAGTATCCGGACCTGTTCGCCCAGCTGAACGCCAGCCCGCCTAAGGGCTTGTTGTTGTACGGTCCGCCGGGGACGGGCAAGACGCTGCTGGCCAAGGCGGTGGCGCATGAGAGTGAGTCGAACTTTATCAGCGTGAAGGGTCCGGAGCTGTTGAACAAGTTCGTCGGCGAGTCCGAGAAGGCTTTGCGGGAGGTCTTCAGGAAGGCGCGGCAGGCTTCGCCTTGCATCATATTCTTTGACGAGATAGACTCTGTAGCGCCCGTCCGTGGGAGCGGTGGAGGCGATGCTCATGTCACGGAACGAGTGATAAGCCAGTTCCTGACCGAGATGGACGGCTTGGAGGAGCTGCGGAACGTGGTCATCATAGCAGCCACGAACCGGCCTGACATTATCGACTCGGCTCTGTTGAGGCCGGGAAGGTTTGACCGGCTACTGTTCGTTCCGCCGCCTGATCTTGAGGCGAGGAGGCAGATCTTCAAGATTCATACTCGGAAGACTCCGCTCGCGGAGGATGTGAATCTGGACGAGCTTGCCAAGCGGACGGACGGGTATACCGGCGCGGACATCGCATCCGTCGCCAACACGGCCGTGATGCTCTCGCTGAGAGAGCATATTTCCAAGTCCAAGGACCCGGAGGATGCCAAGAAGCGGGCGAAGGGTCTGAAGGTGGCCAAGCGCCACTATGACGAGGCGTTGCAGAAGATCAAGCCAATGTCAAGTGAGGAGCTGAAGATGTACGAACGGTTCTCCCAACAGTTCTCGGAGGCCGCTAGACCCAAGATACGGGTAGGCGCAGGCCCCGTCGCCTAAAAAACCGGGTTCTCGCATTGGCGGGGCCCCCGGGGTCCAGCTCGGCGCTCGCAAGCCTACTTTGGGTAAGAATTGTGATCTAGAACTCTGCTTTCTTAGCGGGGTTTCTTTCCGGTCGAAAGAAAAAGGTTCGGGCTAGGGTCTCCCCCGCCCGATGGTGGCGTTAAGGAAAGGTCGGCGTGTCGTCTCTGTGAGGATTCCGGCGTGAGAGATGAGCGTGCCGGATTGGGTCGTGGGCTTGGCCATGGTTGTCTGGATGCCTATTTGCCCGGGGACTGTTTTGAGCCAGTCCGGGACTATGACGGTGCGTATGAGGGATTGTACTGTGACATCTCTTGCTTTTGCCTCTGTTACCAGCCGATGGTATGTTTCTATCCCGAGTGACTGCATGAACTTGGGCATAAGTGGATATCTTGTTCTGTCGTTAGAGATAAACGTTGAAGTTTGAACAGGAAAGTTGGAAGAAGAAATCTCACGTTCATCGTATTTGAACGAGTTGGGAACAAAGTTTTCGGTTTTTGTTTCGAGATTTTAGATACAGTTTTCTAGCAATCGGCTACTGCCGGACGAGTCCGGATGCATCGTGTCTGTTCGACATGCGGGATGAAGTTCCGCGTCACGCTTCTTTCTCGTTGATTTTGGTGACTGGGCTCCTTGGATGAGGATGGTCAGTAATTTGCGGCGTGAGAAGAGCGTGGTACGCGGCGGCCCTCGCGGTTGGCGACGATGATGCTGGGGGTCTGTTACTGAGTGGTTCTTGAGAGGAAGGATGGAGCGTGGGCGTGACCGAGAACGATTCCTTTCTACGAGCGAGGAATGGGTTGTGTCGAGCGTGGTCCGTTGGGGTGGGTTTTGTGCGTGGGTTTCAGATAGCTATTTAGGCGGGTTCTGTGCATAGCCCGGTCTGCCGTCAGTGTACTCGCGTACGTGGAGGTGAATTGCTTGTCAGAAGAACCAAAGAAGGCGGAGAGGGCTCCTGCCCCGGTGCGTAGAAGTGACATTCCAGCGGACACGATACTGATCGGTAAGAAGCCGATCATGGCTTATGCTACTGCTGTCATGATGCATTTTAACACGGGTGCCAAGAAGCTGAGTCTAAAGGCTCGTGGAAGAGCCATCAGCACGGCTGTTGATGTGGCTGAGGTGGTGAATAACCGCTTCTTCCAGGGCAGCCTTGTAAAACATGTGAACTTGGGCACGGAGGTTGTCGGTGAAGGCCAAGACGCGCGGAACGTCTCCACCATAGAAGTAGTGCTAGAGCGGACTAAGTAGACTGGTTGGGAGAGCCTGGGACACACATCCCCTTTCTTAGGGACACCGTCTATTTCTCGGGGTGGTAGAGGGGAGGAGTGTTGGGACGTTTTTCTCGGGAGATTTTGACCCCCCGGGGGGGCGGGTTAAGCATGCTTTTCCGGGATTGGAAAACGTACTTTTTCGTCTGGTCTGGACGTTCTTGAGCGATTGTGGACGTTGTTGGGACTGTTTGTGCGGATACCGTCTTTGGTTGTCTCCGTCGGTGGGTTAAAGATGATTTATTTCGAGGGATTGACGTATGTTCTGTCGCGGTCTCGATAGGGACACGCCCTAGGTTTGCGGGGATTCCTCTCTTCTTCGGAGATGGATGAGCCTACCGGAGGGGACGCCGGAGATCGCTGGGACATGTGGGAGATGGAACATTTGGATGTGGAGAATCGCGAGGACGGATATGGGGAGCTTCTGGCGAATATTCGCCGGTTGACTGTCATGGTCCTGGACGACCTAGAGGAGGGGTCGCGGCTGAGGACGCTTGATCAGGGACAGAAGAGGCTGTTGAGCGCAACCGGGTCACGATTGTTGCGGCTGTGGAGGCTGGCTCTACGCGATGGCGGGTCCAGGAGAGTAGTGGAGGAGGCGCGTAGGATTGAGGGATTGGTTTCGGGGACAGGCGAGCGGCGACGTAAGGGTGTGGAAGGCTGAGCATTGACCAGAGCGACGGGCTTGAAGAAAGGGTGCGCGATAGGATGGTCAGAGAGCTACGACAGAACCTAGCAAGGTGTCGCAAGGTCATACTCGACGAGAATCTGGACCTGAAGACGCGGGAGCGCTGGACCCAGCTCTACAATAACACCTCACAGATCCTCAACCAGCTGCTGAAGGATAGACAGATGCGAGACTGGGAGAAGAGACTCCGAGTGATAGAAAAGTACAGAGGAATTCCAGGAAGGACCAGCCGGCCCCAGATGGTCCCTCCGGAGCCGGAGACGGCAGAGCCGGAGAAAGAGCAACAATAACGATCCGTGAAGAACCGGAGCCATTGAACTTGTCGCCGACACACGGCTTTATCTGAGAAGTTTCGCACTCCGCTCCTCCAAGCGGGGGTTGCCAAGCCAGGTCAAAGGCGCAGGGCTCAGGACCCTGTCCCGTAGGGGTTCGTGGGTTCAAATCCCACCCCCCGCACCAGAACTACACCCCCGAACTCCAGAGCTGTAGTCGAATACATCCTTTGGATGAAGAAGGAAGGCTACCGAGAAGCCACAATGCAACGTTATGCCAAGCCGATTTGAACGCTCGGAGGAACGGTCAACCTTTTCGACACGGAAGCGTTGAAGGCAGAGATTGCCAAGAAAGACTGGTCTGAGAGAGCTAATGAACTTGCATGTGATGCTTAGAGTCTTCTCGCACGGTCGAAGGCTCAGTATAATCGAGAAAAATTGCTTCCGTCCTTACCGAGATCGGCAAAGCTTTCGCTCCGAGGCGTCTTCCACTGCTGATAAAGAAAGGAGAAAGGGTC
>WNGL01010462.1_pt1 | contig 12343 bp, 10 predicted proteins | sample 5400591 | NCBI WGS metagenome assembly WNGL01 (sample SAMN13153377, study PRJNA577476) | soil metagenome | isolation source: 80 cm soil or saprolite under Garry oak tree replicate 1 | place: USA:California | collected 2016-06-15
CACAGTAGGAGAGTGCCCGGACATCTTTCGGTAAGCAGGATCCACCAAAGGCGAATCCGGGCGTCAGATAAGCCGCGGAGACATTGAGTCTTGTATCGGACAAGAAAATCTTCGTCACCGCGCGCGCATCCACGCCCAGCTCATTGCATAGCGATCCTGTCTCGTTCGCGAAGGTCACTTTCAAAGCATGGAAGGCGTTGCAGACGTACTTCACCATCTCCGCCACGCCCAGGGAGGTCTCGAAAACTTGGCCCGGGCTTTCTCGATAGAGCTCGCGCAGTGGGACGAGCTGATCGGCATCATCGGCTCCGAGAACAGTCATTGGTGGATTCAAAAAATCGGCGACCGCACACCCTTCGCGCGTAAATTCCGGGTTGGCGCAGACGGCAAAATCGACCCCTGAGCGCTTTCCGCTAGCCGCCTCAATCCTCGGAATGACCAAAGACTTTGCGGTTCCCGGCAGGACAGTGCTGCGGAGCACGATCCAGTGGAACCCTGTCTTCAATTGCAGCGCTCTCCCCACCTCTTCACAGCAGCGCTGCACGGCCCTTACGTCCAAGCGGCCACTGGGCAGGCTTGGCGTGGCCACGCAAATGAACGAAATCTCCGATTGACTCACGGCCGCCATCGGGTCCGTCGTCGCGTGCAATCGGCAGGCCTCGCGGCCCTCCCTCACGAGCTGATCCAATCCCGGCTCCAGCACCGGCGCCCGGCCCGATTCCACCATTTCCACCTTGGCCGGATTCACATCCACTCCCACCACTCGATGACCCTTATGGGCTAGGCAGGCTGCAGTCACGGCACCGACGTAGCCCAGTCCGAAGACGCTAACTGCCTTCATAATCGGTTCTTCCTTCACAGCGGTCGAGATTGTTGCTCAAGAAGAATTACGTCCGAATGCGATACACTTCCGAAATCTTTCATCCCGAGCATGGAGTTAACGCATAATCTGCGTAGAGAGTAAAGTTGGTCGAGTTGAGCAATGAGACGATCGTAGCTGAAGTGCGCTCGCATTCGCGCTTGTGCGGCCCGGGAAAGCCTTCTCGCTAAGTCTGCATCCTGTAATGCCCGGAGGATGGCATCGGCGAGAGCCGGTGGATTCCGGGGCGGAACAAGCAACCCGTTCACGCCGTCTACGATGACTTCAGGAGTTCCGCCAACGCGCGTGGCCACCACCGGGAGTCCCGCCGCCATCGATTCCAGCACGGCATTGGGCATTGCTTCGGCCTCTGAGGCGAGCACCGAAAGATCGCAGCATGCCAGCAGCTCGGGAACGTCCTGCCGACATCCAAGAAACAAGAAGTTTTCCTCCAATCCTGCTTCTCTTACTTGCTGTTCTAATTTGGGTCGCTCCGTGCCGTCTCCGATCAAGACAAATTTTGCGCTGGGAACAGCCCGGCAAACAATGCGTGCCGCTTCAATCAAGCAAGCATGTCCTTTCACCCGGCTGTACATGTTAGCCACAACGGCGATAAGCTTGGAACCGCTCCTGAGACTTCCCAACGATCCTTCTCGGTCTTGCTGGGCACCGGCAAATCGATCGACATCCACACCGTTGTAGATGACGTGGATCTTTTCTGGGAGCAGCCTGTCCCGTTCGACAAGGAATTGCCGCACGGAAGCCGAATTCACGATGACGTGAGTGGAGAGGCGGTAGATAGTGCGGATGATCTTGCTTCTCCAAGGTGTGTACCAGTCCAGGTCTGCCAGATAGCGCCGACTGGAAATAATGACCGGGGTTCGCGCCAACCGACCGGCCGGAACGCCCAGCAAATTCGCCCACAAGTCGTGCGCATGGATGACATGAAACTGTCCCCGCCGGAGAAAAAGGGCCAAGCGCACCAACTGGTGCACGCCATTAACTGAAAGAAGCGTCTTCTTTTTGGGGAACTCGACGACAGGAATGCCCGCTTGTTGCAAGACCTCCAGCAAGGGGCCTTTCGCACGCAAACAGCCTACGGTTACATGACAGCCCATCAAGTGCAGGCGAAGGGCAGCTTGCACCATCTGGGTTTCCGTGCCACCAACGTTCAGCGTATCGACCAAGTACAGGACACGCGCGCCGCCGTTGTCAGAGGGCCGCTTTAGCCTCGAAAGAGCGGACTGGAATTCAGTCAGCCTACGCGGCGACGAGGGGCCATTCTCAGCAACCGCTGCTCGATCTGTGCTCAATGTGCCAGGCATATGACTGCGTCAACGCGGTGGAGTATCGTCAGTGCGCCACTTGTACGGTGGTCGGGGAGGGGGGGCTAAAGACCGGCGGTTGAACGCCCTCACGTTCGGCGGTGGGGCGGCACCAATAATTGGCTGTGGACTGTACCTGGGTTGCCGGTTCAAGAAAATTGCGATGCCAGAGCTCGAAAATGAGAAGATGCCAAATCTCCCACGAGCGGTCGCGTAGGCCTTGGCGATGCTCGAAGAGTCTGCGACGCAACTCTTTCGCATTGAAGTATCCGCGCTGGATTGTCTTTGGCTCCAGAAGGATCTCCAACAGAGGCGGTGAAGGCGCCTGGCGAAACCAGTGAACGAGAGGCATGGAGAAGCCCTGTTTTCGACGATAGAGCACTTGCTTGGGGACACCGAGCCGCTCGGCCAGCCTTTTGAGGATGTACTTGGGCTCGCCGGACCGCATCTTCCACTGGGGGGATAATTGCGCAACCCATTCGGCAAAGGGATGGTCGAGGAAAGGAGCCCGAACCTCCAGCGAGTTCGCCATGCTCATTCGATCTACTTTCGTTAGGATATCCGCGGAGAGATACGTTTTTGTGTCAGCATACAAGATTTCGCTCAGTGGATCCGAGGCAGGGTCGCGTTCGAGGTAGCGCCGGAAAGGCTCGTAGGGTGAAGCCTGTTTGTCGGCCCAAGCCACGAAATCCCTACAGAATACGGAGCGCTCTCGAGCACGGGCTGGCAATAAAGCAATTCCGTCCAGGTAGCGTTCGCGGAGGGGCAGGGCGAGATTATACAAAAACCTGCGTCCCGGCCATGCAGTGGGAACCCGCGGATGGATATAGTGACGATACCATCGGCCCATTCGCGTGGGAAACAAGCGAATCTTCCGGCGCCACAGATAGGACTTGTAACGATCGTAACCAGCAAATAGTTCATCCCCGCCATCTCCCGCCAAAGCTACTGTGACGTGCTGACGAGCCAGGCGGCACACATGATACGTTGGCACGATCGAAGAATCGCCAAACGGTTCTTCCAGCGAATGCGTCAACAAGTGCACCGTTTCCTCGATCTGCGGCTCGACCATCAGTTCGTGGTGCTCGGTGCCGAACTGTCGTGCGACTACGCGGGCATATTCGGCTTCGTTGAAGTCTTCGCTGGAGAAGCCAATCGAAAAGGTTTTGACCGGGCGCGAGCTGGCGCGAGCCATGAGCGCGACCACGGTTGAGGAGTCAACGCCTCCACTGAGCAATCCCCCGAGCGGGACATCACTGAGCAACCGAATCCGGACAGCTTCAGCAAGGCGATGCTCCAGTTCTTCCAAACATTCTTCCTCGGATCGAGGCGAATAGGTTCCGTAGGATGGGAGGTCCCAATACTTGCTGATCTGGATTTGACCCGAGTTGAATTCCAGCAGGTGTCCAGGGGGCAACTTGTGGATTCGCCTGAAAGCAGTTCTGGGATCCAGTACATAACCGAAATAGAAATAACTTAACAGCGCATCAGGGTCAACGTCGGAAAGCTCCGGCGCGCCGGCCAACAACGCCTTGATTTCGGAGCCAAACAGGAGTCGCCCGCCGCTCAACGCGTAATGCAGCGGCTTCTTTCCGAAGCGGTCTCTCGCCAGCAACAGACGTTCTCGGCGTTCATCCCAGAGTGCAAACGCGAACATCCCACGCAGCTTTTGCACACATTGGGCCCCATACTCCTCGTACAGGTGAACGATCACCTCCGTGTCCGTGCTGGTGTAGAAGCGGTGGCCACCAGCTTCCAGTGCCGTGCGCAACTCTGGGAAGTTGTAGATCTCCCCATTGAAGACGACCCAAACGGTTCCGTCCTCGTTGTGGATGGGCTGATGTCCAGTGGACAAATCGATGATACTCAGTCGACGCATGCCCAATGCGGCGCGGCCCTTAGCGTAGATTCCTTCGTCGTCCGGTCCGCGGTGCATGATAGTCTGGCACATTTGATGGACGTCTGCACTGCGGGCCAGATAGTTATGCTCGGTACCGACGATGCCTGCTATTCCACACATGGGTTTTTATGCTTGAGCTCTCCTTCGACCAGACTTGCAAGCGATTTCAAATTGTCAATGCTGTCCGAAGGTTTTTCGTAATCGCTTCTTCGGTGGTTTTCCTGATCGGCGGGTTGGCGTGCCGAAACGATGCCGGACCGCTGTAGGCCCGATGCTGTTGGGGAATGGAGATCACCCACGCACCGTCCACTTCGACGGCCACCGAGCGCTGGAGAAGGGTCACCGACAAGACGAGGCGATGACGGCCTTTGAAATCCACCAAGATCCCCTCGAGCCCGCAGAGCGGACCGCATTCGACTCTTACCCGTTGCCCGATTTGCAGGAAAGGCCAAGGTTGTCGAGGCAGCCCGGATTGCACAGCCGTCTGGAGGGCAGCGATTTCCGCGTCGGCAACCGGCACTGGGCTCTTGCCGGTTCCGACAACCTGAATTACCCCCGGCGTCACCAGTATCGGGAGCCGATCGAGTGGATTGAACCGACAAAACAAGTAGCCGGGAAAGAGGGGCACTTCGAGCTCCTTGATTCGGTCGGACCAACGGCGTCGAGACTTGTAAGCAGGCAGAAAAAGTTCGTAGCCCTTGCCGCACAGCAGGGTTGCCGCGATCTTCTCATAGCGGGACCTGATTTGTAGCGCGAACCAGGGGAAACTATCTGTTCTCGGTAGCAGGTTGATTGTCACGGCGCTTCCACCATCTTCTCTGAGTTCTGCAGACGGAGCCCACGCAAATTTGGGTAAGCTACCGCCATGAGAGCCCCATCTTTCGGGTTCTATGCCACGAACCGCACTAGCGAAATTCGCAGCGCGGCATACTCATCGATGACGAAACGGGAAGACCGACCATCAGCTCTTGTCCCTCCCGTTTCCGCCATAATACGAATAAGCGCCGTAGGTTGCTTCCCCTTCGGCGCGGTTCAGGACGACACCCAGGAGGTTCTTGTCCTGAAACTCCTGGCACGCCGTCTGAGCGAGGTCGAATGCCGTCGATCCTGCGCTGACCACCAAGATCACCCCATCACACATTCCCGCCAAAACGCTGGCGTCTGAAACCGGCAGAACAGGAGGTGTATCCACGATAATCCAATCGAAGAGTGGAGCCAGTCGATCGAGCAAGCTCTTCAACCGGGCGTTTGCAAGTAATTCCGCCGGGTTTGAGACGGATTTGCCCACAGGGATGAGAAAGAAATTATCCTGCGCGTCGTTTTGTATAATGGAAAATTCATCGGCCTCCCCACAAAGGTAATCGGCCAGCCCCGGCGCGGAGGGAGCCCCCATGCAAATGTGGAGCTTTGAAGCGCGTAGGTCGGCGTCGATCAGCAACGCCCGCCGTTCGTGCTGACGGACGATCGCTTGTGCGAGATTCAGGGCCACGAACGATTTTCCTTCACCGGGCAACGCGCTCGTGACCAACACAGTCCGGATAGGCTGTTCCTGTTGCAGCTGATACAAACGTGAACGCAAAGTGCGGAACTGCTCGGCGCACCGAATGAAGGATTGCTTACCGCTGAAAACCATGGTGTTCGGGTCAAGCCTCCAGCCCGGCCTTGCGCAGCGCAGCCGCAACTCCTCGAGCCGCAGATAGCCGGAAGTTGTGGGAGCGCCCTCTGTTCTCAATGCCGAAACGATCCCCCGGGCTCCCTGCGCCGCTCCGTCGTTGTGAGCAGCTTCCGCGGGGCTGGCAAGGGGTGCGTTTGCCGCTCGCACCGGCCCATTTGACGCTTTCTCTCCTTCAGCCTTCTTCACGGCTTCGTAAATGCGGCTCATAGTTATCCTTCCGCTCGCTGCTCGCGCATTGATGCAGGCTCACCGTGTTGATCCAGATGCCGGACGAAGTCTTGGAGCAATAACTCCGCTACCGAGGAACTTTCCGGAGGCAAAGAACTCGCCTGTTGGGTGGTTGGTTCGACGCAGTCCAGGTCAAATTCCCGCGCCACTTCATCGACGAGGGAAGCGGTGACGGGCCTCTGCTGATCGACATAGGCGTTGATCAGGGTATGTTCGCACAGCACGTTGACCACGCGCGGGATTCCGCGGGCATAGGTGTACACGCTCTCGATGGCTCCGGGAGAAAAGATTGGTTGGCCGTTCGCTCCGGCCATGTGCAGGCGCTCCGCAATGTAACGGTGAGTTTCCGCCAAGGATAGCGGGCCCGTCTTGCACCGCACGGTAATCCGCTGCCGAAGCTGTCGTAGCTGGGGGTGCTTGAGTTTCTCTTCGAGCTCCGGCTGGCCGGACAAAACAATCTGGAGCAATTTCTCAGTCGAGGTTTCCATATTGGTGAGCAGGCGGATTTCCTCCAGCAGTTCCGGGGAAAGGTTCTGCGCCTCATCCACGACCAGCACCGCCAACTCTCCAGCGCGGTATCGTTCCAGCAACCAGCGGTTGAGCCGCATTAGCACGTTGCTTTTCGCCCGCGATTCGCATGGAATTCCAAAATCGGCCATCAGGCAATCAAACAACTCGCTGACGTTAAGCTGGGTGTTGAAGATGAAGGCAGTGGCCGCTCGCTCTTGACGGAGCCAATCCAACAGCTTGTTGAGCAGCGTGGTCTTCCCCGTTCCGACTTCGCCCGTAAGCGAAATGATACCCTTCCGGTTCTGAATCCCGTAGGTCAGGCCGGCCATCGCTTCCTGAGTGCGTTGCGTCAAGAATAAATAGCGAGGGTCCGGGTTGACATTGAAAGGGTTTTCTCGCAAGCCGAAAAACCTCTTGTACATGTTCGTCACCGTCAGGATGCCGCGCGCAAGCTGAGTTTGTTTCGCTTCCTTGCTGCTTCGCTGCTGCTCTTGTTCTTCTTGCCCGTCGTCGACTCAATCGAAGGGATCAAGGCCAGAGTAGATACTTTCAGATGAGTCTCAACGTCCCGTTTGGTTCGCATCGATTTGTCGCGCGACTCGGCCAATTGCACCAACCCCAATCCTAAGACCAGGCCCGCGCACAGCCCGCCGAGGCTGAAAAGCGGGCGATTCGGGAAGGAAGGCCGCTCCGGCAAGCTGGGCGGATCTAGCACGCGAAACTGCTCGCCTTGCTGCCGGCGCTCCAACTCGGTGGCCATTTCAGATTCGTTTCGCTTCCTCAGAAGATCATTGTAGAAGTCCAACGCGGTTTGATGGTCCCGCGTCAAGGCTTTGAATTCCTGCTCGACCACTGGGCTCAGCTGCACCCGACTCTGCAACATCCGGATTTGCCGTTGTAGCTGCTCCTGCTCGTGTTTTCTCTGGCTGATAGCCAAATCGGCCTGCTGAAGCTGGGCCCGAAGCTGCTGGATTTGTGGTGGCTCGCTCAGGGGGGCCTTTACCTCCGGCTCGCTCGGTTGGCCTTGGTCCTGCGCGGACGCCTCCTGGATCTTCTTCTCCAGCCGTGCAATGTCGCTCTTGACTTTCACCACGTCGGGGTGCTGTTCGGTGTAACGTGCTTGCAGCGATAGAAGCAGGTTCCGCTCGTTGTTGAGCTGCTGTTCGAGCGTTTGGGGATCCTCGCGCTGCTGCTGCAACGACTTCCAGGCCGAAAGCTGTTGGTTCAGTAGAGATTCGGCAAAGGCCTTCCCTTGTTGGGCCTGGTCGAGGGCTTGGGTAGCAGCTTCGAACTGTGGGGTCATGCCGATCAGCAGCGTGAGATTGGTCTTTTCATCATCCGGAAGCTCCCCAATGTAGTGGCCCTGGAAGTCAGCGAGCTTGGCGTCCTGCTCGTCGAGCTTGGCCTTGGCCTGCTCCAGTTGCTTGGTCAAGAACTGTGTGGTGTTCTCGGCCTGCTGCTGGTGGAGGCGTAGGTTCTGCTCCATAAACATGGAGGTGATCTCGGTGCAGATCTGCCGAGCGAGCCGAGCCTCTCCCAGTGTCACGTCCACATTGAAGCCGGGTAGTTCTGGAGAGCGTGTCCCCGGCATCAGGTCCAGCGGTGTCACCTTAATTGACTTCCGCAGCTGCTCGACGCGTTGCTCCATCGGCACCCGCCCCGCGTCTTCCTTGTACAGAGCGTACTTCTCCACGAGTGCTTGCAGGCGCGTGCGACTGAGGATCTGCTCCCTCATGCTGGCCAGGCGCTGGTTCAGATCGTCCACGCTCACGACTGGCTTGACGTAGCTATCCGGTACGGCGGGTTGTTCGATGAGCACCACAGTATGTGAGGTAAACCGGCTCGGCAAGACCAAGGTGACCAGGTAGCCGGCAGCGACACCTAGGATTGTCGGGATGACGATCAGCCAGCGTCGCCGCTGAACAATCGCCACATAGTCGTCGAAGCTCAACTCCCGATGTTTAAGCATGCCTCGCTCGTTTTCCCCGGTCGGCTATGCAACTCCGCTATCCAATAGGAATGGGGCGGTGACGCCAGTTAAAGCCGAGGGAGATTTGGTGTCGCACTAAGCTCCTCGCACAGACCAATCCGGTGCACAACGGTGTGTCGGAACCTTGCAGTTGCACGACATAGCCAATGACGAGATCGGCGCTGCGTCCGATCGGTCGGCTGAATTGCACCCACCCAAACCAAGTGTTGAAGGCTTGAGTCGGAAGAGAAGTGCCGGCATTGGCGACGCTCCGATTGTTTGCATAGGCCAGGGCGAGATAACCCCGCCACATCCGCCTCAGGCGGTGGTTCACAATCGCTTCAACCAGGTTGTTCTCCGCTCCCGCCAATACGCCGGCACCGCCGGTAAGCAAGTGCTGGTAGAAAAGGTCGAGATCGGTCCTGCCGGCGCGATAGCGCAGTTCGCTTTCCAGGTTCCAAAGCAGCGGTCTCTGGGACGCAATCCCGGACGACCGGAACAGACCCAGCTCAGGACCCGCATTAAGCCAGAAAGCGAGGCGACCCGTGATTCTTCGCCCGTAGGCGAGCTGTACAACGTGATCGTCGGTGGTGCGGTTGAGACCGCCAAATCGGAACGCGTTCAAGCGGTAGATCACCGCGACCGTATCCGCCCGGGTGATCTGGTGGTTGTAGCCGGTCGTGAACATTGCGCTATTGCTATTGAGCAGGTCGGAATCAAAAAAGCGCAGGAATCCGTAGGCCCCTGCGATCGTGATCGACGATCGGGCAGTGAAGTGATATTCCCCCTGCGCGAGAAACGTATTGCTCACCCGCCCGCCGCGGCCGGTGAGGATGGACTGATTGGGTGTTAGAAAGGATCGCAGGCCGGGCAAGCCTTCGCCGAGCGCCGCGCCCATTCCGGAGCCGAAGCTACTCAGGCCACCTAGGAACGACCCAAACGAGGATTCAGGGGTATAGCTGAACTGGTCGCTCGTTAGCAGCGTCCATCGGCGCCAATTCACAGTTTGCGTGGCTTCGAGCTCCTGGATGATGGAATTCAGGCTGGTCCCTGCGTTGGGAAGCCCTTGTCGGCCCGCCACCGTGCCGCCGCCCAAGTAATTCAGCGTGAACTCGGATCGGCCGGAGTTGCGCTGCAGGGCCAGACTCCCCACGATGGAGCTCAGCGCCAACGGACTACCTGGCTGCACAGTCGTAAAGGGCCTCGTATCCACCTGCTGAAAGAAGTTCATGGCAGGAAGCAAGAAACTGCGTGTTACTGGGGATCTGCCCGGGGTGAAGTCTCCCGCGCCGGACAAAGGGGGGTTGTACAGGGTCGTCCTGACTGGCTCCTGTCCGGCCGTGCCAGCTTCTTGCATTCCTATCGGGTTGCCGCTTTCGGTAAGTGGGGGCGTAGCAGAAGGCACGTTCGGCTGGCCGGCCGCCTGCCCCGTCCCTTGTGCCTGCGCTCCAGGAACGCAGATAGCCAGGGCCACTACGATGAGCCGGAAACCCTGAATCGCCTTCGACATTATCTCCCTCTATGGCACGACGATCGTGTCGCCGGTCTTCACCGCGATGTTCTGCTTGGGGTTTTTCCCGTTGATAAATCCCTTGTAGTCAAACGAATACTTTACCTGCTTTCCGTTTTCTTCGCGGAGGAGGTAAATCTTCTTGACGTTGGCAAACTGCGTGAACCCGCCTGCGCTCGAGAGCGCCTGCAGCACGGTCATCCCGGGCAGCAGCACATACGCGCCGGCCCGGGACACTTCTCCCAGAACGTAAATCCGCTGGCTATTGATGGCCGTGACGATCACGGTGACCTGGGGGTCGGTTACATATTTCTTCAAGCGCTCCGTGATTTGCGTCGCCAGCTGAGTTGGCGTCAGACCTCCCGCTTGCACGTCGTTCAACAACGGCAAAGAAATCTTCCCATCCGGCCGGACCGGCACTGTTCGCGTGAGATCCGGCTCTTTCCAGACGCTGATGTCGAGCACGTCCTGTGGGCCGATCACATAGTTGGGGTCATCGGTCGGGGGACTCCGGTCGTCTTTGCTGCCGTTTCCGTTTCGGGCCATTAACACCCTATTGTTTGCTTGTGTCTTGCCCGAGCTTTGCTGCGCCGGGGCAGCAAAGGGCGGCAGTAAAAGCAGAAAGGCCATCGAGAGTCTTATCCAGTTCCTCATTTCAGTGCAGATTAAGTGGACTTAGGCACCCCTGACAATCCCGCGGAGTCGGTAATTCGAGGAGGGGTCTTCTTCTTTGCCGAGGCGGAGACGGCGTCAGCTTTCGTCTTCAGCGGCGAGCCGCCGGGCCCTTGGCTACCGGGTTCGATTCCCGGTACCGCTACCAGTTTTTCGGCGTTGTGATGCTCCCTTGAAAATTGGGTGCCATGCGTTGCAGAAGGCAGCGGAATTCGGGTCAGCAAGGTGCCGTATGGCCTCAATGAGCAGCATCCCGGTTCCACCAAACGTGAAACTATTCTTGAGGGAAGTGAATCCAGCGGGGGCGCCTGCCTCTTTTGGCAACTCGGCGTGGACTTGGTTTCCGAAATCCGCCAGTCCCGGGAGATAATTGAGCCTGACCATGAGCAACCAAAACGGCAGGCCGAGCCATTCCTTACTGCTGATCTCCATCTTTCTTTGCATTCTGACCGCTCCGGCGACCGCCCGCGGGCAAGGGCCCGCTGCCCCGCCTCCATCGAGCCAGCAAACACCCGAGAGCAAAAATAGCGCGGACACGAAAAACAATAAGAAGCAGGGTGAAAAGCAAAAAAAGAGCAAGCTGGAGCAGGAGACAGGAACCACGAACGACCGCATCTTCGAGGTGATGCCGAACTACGGAACCGTAGAAGGTGCCGAAATAATTCCCCGGCTCTCCACCGGAAAGAAGTTCAAACTGGCGACCGCCGGAGTGTTCGACTATTTCACCTACCCGTTCGCTGGCCGCGATTGGCCAGGCGAACAATTCCCCGAAATCGTGGGGGCAGGGATGGGGAGCTTACGGGAAACGCTACGGAGCCTCCTTCGCCGACAATGGCATCGGGACCTACATGACGACCGCTATCTTCCCCAGCATCCTCCGTGAGGATCCGCGCTATTACCAGCGCGGAAAAGGGAAATTCTCCCATCGGGCGTTCTACTCGATAAGCCGGCTGTTCGTCACGCGAACCGATTCAGGGCACACCCGATTCAATTTCTCGGAGATTGTTGGCAATGCCGCGGCCGGCGGCATCTCCAATATTTACCATCCGCCGGAAGATCGCACGCTGTCACGAAACTTGAACACGTGGGGAATGCTCATCCTATTAGATGGCGTGTCCAACGAACTGAAGGAATTCTGGCCGGATATCCGCCGCAAAGTATTTCGCAAGAACACGCCCTGAGGTTCCCAAGAGCCGAACCGCAGTTCCCTAATCTCCACCCGCAGAATTTCTCGAGTGCAATGATCAACTGCGCTGAGAGACCGACGTATGAGCGGGCCGATGGTTCTGCTTCCATCGCCACGCAGAAGATAGGATTTCTTCCAAAGAGGAATGTTCCGGTTTCCACTTTAGTTCGCGGATGATTCGCTGCGGATTTGCGTGGAGTACACCCGGATCGCCCAGCCTGCGTCCGGCCACACGCACAGGAACGGAGTGGCCGACCACCTTTTCCACCGCATCGCAGACCTCGCGCACCGAGTAACAGGCGCCCGAGCCGATGTTATATACGTGCATCCCCGGCTGGTTGAGTTTTTGCAGAGCCCCGATATGCGCCCGGGCGATGTCCACGACGTGAACATAATCGCGCAGACAGGTGCCATCCGGAGTGTTGTAGTCGTCGCCGCAGATGCTGAAAAACTGGCGCTCGCCGGCTGCGGCCTGCAGGAGCAATGGGATGATGTGAGTTTCCGGGTCA
>WNGL01025236.1_pt1 | contig 12342 bp, 10 predicted proteins | sample 5400591 | NCBI WGS metagenome assembly WNGL01 (sample SAMN13153377, study PRJNA577476) | soil metagenome | isolation source: 80 cm soil or saprolite under Garry oak tree replicate 1 | place: USA:California | collected 2016-06-15
TAGTATTTTTCAGTGTGCCACAAATAGGGAGTGCCGTAACCAGGAAGTCGAATCTCTAACTCGTGCTTTCCGCTGCTACAGGCCGGCGTAGGTTTGGCGGCGGAGGAATTGGCCGGCGCCGGGGCGGCCGACGAATTTGCCGGCGTCGATGACGGGGCGGCCGCGGGAGAAAACGGTTTTGGGCGCGCCCTTGATGCGGATGCCCTCGAACATGGAATAGTCCACGCGCATGTGATGGGTTTTCGCGCTGATGACTTCCTCGTGGTTGGGATCGAAGATCACCAGGTCGGCGTCAGAACCGACGGCGATGGTGCCCTTGCGCGGGTAAAGGCCGAAGAGTTTTGCGGGCGCGGTGGCAACGAGCTGGACAAAGCGATTCGGCGAAAAATGTTTGCCGTGGACGCCGCCCGTATAGACAAGGCTTAAGCGGTGCTCGATGCCGGGACCGCCGTTGGGAATTTTGGTGAAGTCGTCCTTGCCGAGCTCTTTTTGCTCCTTGAAGCAGAAGGGGCAGTGGTCGGTGGAGACGACTTGCAAAGTGTCTTTGGCGAGGCCCTGCCAGAGTTTCTCCTGGTTCCACTTTTCGCGCAGCGGCGGAGTGAAAACGTACTTGGCGCCTTCAAAGCCGGGGGCGTCCATATTTTCGAGCGAGAGATACAAGTATTGCGGGCAGGTTTCGGCATAAGCGGGCAGACCGCGGTCGCGGGCTTCGCGAACTTTTTCGAGCGCGTCGTTGCAGGAGAGATGGACGATGTAGACGGGCGCGCCGGCCATTTCGGCAAGCGCGATGGCGCGGGATGTGGCTTCGGCTTCAGCGGTAGTCGGACGGGTAAGCGCGTGATATTTCGGAGCGCGCTTTCCTTCGGCGAGCGCCTGCTGGACGATGACGTCGATTGCGCCGCCGTTTTCCGCGTGCATGCAGATGAGGGCGCTGTGCTTCGCCGCCTGCCGCATGGCCTTGAAGATCGTCGCGTCATCGAGCATGAAGACGCCGGGATAGGCCATGAAGAGCTTGAAGCTGGTGACGCCTTCGAGAATGAGCTGGCCCATTTCCTCGAGCTGCGCGGAGCCGAGATCGGTGATGATGCAGTGGAAGGCGTAGTCGGTGACGGCTTTGTCGTGGGCCTTTTTCATCCAGGCGTCGAAAGCCTGGCGAAGAGTTTGGCCTTTGTACTGGATGGCGAAGTCGATGAGCGTGGTGGTGCCGCCGAAAGCGGCGGCGATCGTGCCGGTCTGGAAATCGTCGGCGCTAGTAGTGCCGCCGAAAGGCATATCGAGGTGTGTGTGGACGTCGATGCCGCCGGGAATGACGAGGCAACCGGACGCGTCCACGACGCGGCCGGCGTTTTCCGTGGGAAGCTGCGCGGCGATGGCGGTGACTTTGTCGCCGTTGACGCCGACGTCGGCGGTGCAAGTGTCCGTGGCGGTTACGATGGTGCCGTTGCGGATTACGGTGTCAAGGCGCATTTCTACTCCTCAGGAACCGTTCTTCGGTGACGCGCAAGCGGGTGCGAGGGGGCCAAACGCAGGGCCCCCTGGGTTTTTGTAAGTGTTGCATCTAAAGGACTTAGAAGAACTTAGATATTGTGCAAGTTCTTTGTTTGCAACACATAGGAGGGGGCTCAGAAGTGTTGCATCTAAAGGACTTAGATTGCACAAGAATGATGCAGTCTTAGGGGCATTTTGCGGAGCGGGATGGGGGTAGCGGGACGCTACGGAAGCGGCTGCAGGTGTACCCAGAAAATAGTGTACCAGAGGAATATGGGTTTGGCAACGGGAATTTGCGGGATGGGCGGGGATGGGCAATAAGCCGATGGGGCCTGGGTCCAATGAATGGGTAGCTGACGATATTCTTGACGGATACATGGGCGATGTCGCTCCGGAAAAGCCTCACCCCTAAAGGGGTGAGCTACAGTGACGGCTATTTTGCGTAGTGCGACAGAATTTTGTGCTGGTAGACATCGAGCGTTTTCTCTTCTCCGCCGCACATTAGATAGATGTTGAATTGGGTGACGCCGACTTTGCGCAGGCGGTCGAGCTTCTTGCGATGCTCCTCGATGGGGCCGATCACGCAGAAGCGATCGACGACTTCGTCGCTGACGAAATCGGCGTTGTCGCTGCCCACTTCGCAGTGGTGGAGATAGTCGTACTTGCCGTCGTACTTGCCACGGTCTTTGACGAATGAGGTTAGAGCGGGGGGCAGTTCTTCCGGCTTGTATTTGGAGATAAGGTCCATCACGTGATTGGACACGAGCGCGGGAAACCAGCGGACGTGTTCGCGCGCCGTTTTCAAATCGTCGGAAGCCCAGACAGGTGCGGCGGCCATCACTTCGATTTTGCTGAAGTCGCGGCCAGCTTCTTTGGCGCCTTCGCGCACGAAGCCGAGGCACCAGTCTATCAAATCCGGATCGGCAAACTGGAGAATCACGCCGTCGCCGATTCGTCCGGCGGTGCGCAGGGCTTTGGGGCCGTAGCCGGCGACCCACACTCGGGGGACTTCTCCGCTGGCCCAGGGAAATTTCGTGGGGACGCCATCGAGGTCAACGGTCTTGCCGGCGTTCAGGTTGCGGAAGATGCGGACGAATTCCTCGAGATTCTCGAGGGTGGTGGGTTTTTTGCCGAGGACGCGGCGGGAGCTGTCGCCGCGTCCGATGCCGAGTTCCATGCGCCCCTGCGAAGCCAGATTGAGAGTGGCGAAGAGGCTGGCGGAGACAGTGACGTCGCGGACGGCGGGGTTGGTAACGCAAGTGCCCAGGCGCATTGTTTTGGTGTTGGCGGCCATCAACGTGAGCAGCGGGAAGGGCTCTTTCCAGATGACGTGGGAATCAAAAATCCAGCCGAAGGAAAAACCGGTGGATTCGGCATGGCGGGTGAGGCTCAGGATTCTGTCAATCGAGATGTCTGGTTTGATGGTGATGCCGAAGTCCATGAAAAATTGTCCTCCTCAGTCGCCCGGCTGGGGAACCGGCGCAACGCGGCTCGTCAAAAAGAAATAGGAGAGGAAACTCACCAGGAAACCTACGAACCAGGCGTAGTTGTACAGAACGCGCAGGGGCGAGAACACCAAGCCAATGAAAGCGACGCCGGCCCCAGCCGCCAGTGCGGCGACGGCGCTCCAATGGAAGCCGTGCGAGTATTCATATTGACCGCCACGGCGATAAAGATCCTCGGTGGCAAGGATTTTCTTGCGTACCACGAAATAATCGCAGATGAGGACGCCAGCGATGGGGCCGAGAAAACCGGAATAGCCGACGAGCCACGTGAAAATGTAACTGCCATAGCTGGCTAAGAGCCTCCAAGGTTGCATGAGAAGGCCTACGACGGCAGTGATGAGGCCGCCGGTCCGGAAACTGATGCGGCGCGGCGAGAGATTGGAAAAATCGTTGGCGGGAGAGACGACATTGGCGGCGACGTTGACGTTGAGCGTGGCCATGAGCAGGGCGATCATGGCGAGAACGACGGCAAAGGGATTGCCGAGACGCGCCAAGACGGCAACGGGATTCCAAAGCGCTTCGCCAAAAATGATCAGGGTGGCGGAAGTGACGGCGATGCCGATGAACGAATAGAAAGTCATGGTCGCGGGGAGGCCGAGGGCCTGACCGACGATTTGGTCGCGCTGGCCGCGAGCGTAGCGCGTGAAGTCGGGAATGTTCAGCGAGACGGTGGCCCAGAAACCGACCACGCCGGTGAGCGAGGGAACAAAGAAACGGAAAAATTCTGCGAAAGTTTGAAATCTCGAAGGTGTTGCCAGCATGGGGCCGAAGCCGCCGGCTTTGCTGCGTGCCCAAAGGAGGAGAGCGAGCCCGATAAGGAGCAAGAACGGAGCCGAGATGCCCTGGAGGAAACGAATGGTTTCAATGCCGCGAAGAATTACAAGCACGTTGAGAAGCCAGAAAAAGAGGAAGCAGACCGCCGGGCCGGAATGAAAGTTTGCCCAGGACGGAGCAAGAGCGACGATCATGGCGTTGATGGCCTCGCCACCGATCCAGGTTTGAATGCCGAACCAGCCGCAGGCGACTAGCGCGCGCAGTATCGCCGGAACATTTGCGCCCAGGACACCGAATGATGCACGCGCAAAAACGGGGAACGGGATGCCGTATTGCGCTCCCGCGTGCGCGTTCAAGAGCATGGGAATGAGCACCAGGACGTTGCCGAGAAAAACGGTGAAGAGCGCCTGCTTCCAGTTCATGCCCCCAGCGATCATGCCGCTGGCAAGCATGTACGTGGGAATGTTGACGCTCATGGAAATCCACAGAGCGGCGTAGTTGTAGGTGCGCCAGGAGCGGCGCTCGCTGGGGACCGGGGCGAGATCCTTGTTGTAGAGCGAGCTGCTCTCGATGGTTTCCGCGCGAAGCAATTTAGTTGGCCGCCTTGGAATTTTCTGCCGCGCGAGTGCGCGTGACTTCTCCGTAGGATTCCGGGCGGCGGTCGCGGTAGAACTGCCAGGTGTCGCGGACTTTCTGGATTTCGTCGAGGTTCAGTTCGGCGACGAGCAATTCATCCTTGTCGCGGCTGGCCTGCTTGACGATTTTGCCGCGTGGGTCGCAGAAATAGCTCTTGCCGTAGAATTCGCCGATTTTCCAAGGAGCTTCGGTGCCGACGCGGTTGATGGCGGCGACGAAATAGGCGTTGGCAACAGCCTGGGCGGGCTGCTCGAGTTCCCAGAGATACTCGGAAAGACCGGCGACAGTAGCGGAGGGGTTGTAGACAATTTCCGCGCCGTTGAGCCCGAGGATGCGCGCGCCTTCCGGGAAATGGCGGTCGTAGCAAATGTAGACACCGACGCGGGCGTAACGCGTCTGAAAGACCGGGTAGCCGGCGTTTCCCGGCGTGAAATAAAACTTCTCCCAGAAGCCCGGGTGGCAGTGGGGAATGTGGTGCTTGCGGTATTTGCCGAGGTAGCGGCCATCGGCGTCAATGACCGCGGCGGTGTTAAAGTAGACGCCGGTCATCTCGACTTCGTAGACCGGGACGACGAGGACCATTTGGTGCTTCTTAGCAAGCTTTTGCATGGCTGCGACGGTGGGACCGTTGGGGACTTTCTCGGTGAGCTCGTACCAGCGAGTTTGCTGTTCGGCGCAGAAATACGGGCCATAGAAAAGTTCCTGGAGGCCGAGGACCTGAACTTTTTGCTTGGCGGCGTCGGCAATCAGACGCTCGTGCTTGGCGATCATCTTTTTCCTGATGTCAGCAAGCGAGTAATTTTCCGGGGACCATTCACATTGGGCCTGAATGAGGCCACATTTGACGATACCGGCCATACCACACCTCCCGAGTAAAGGCAGGCGAAAAGTCTACTCTGTGGGCGCGGGTGCGACAAGGTTGCGGCGCGTCAATTTGCGGCTCCGCTGTCGCCAACAAATCGATCGGATGAATGCAAGGAAGCGCGGGTCGATTGACCCCTTTGACCGAGGGCACTACCATCAATGGCAAGAGTCAGCAGGAGTCCACGCGTGAAAAACACAAGGAAAGAGATGGCTATACTGCTGTGCGCCTGCTGCATTTTGCTGCCGCAGAACGGCAGATCGGCCGGTGGGCAAAAGCAAGCATCCCACGGCGCGAAGGGAACGCTGGGAACGGTCGAGTTTCGCGTGTCATGCGCGCCGGCAGCTCAGAAATACTTCACACGCGGCGTGGCGCTGTTGCATTCCTTCACTTACGAGGAATCCGCGGAAGCATTCCGGGGGGCCGCGGCGCAAGATTCCCAATGCGCCATGGCGCACTGGGGCCTGGCGATGACGGAATATCATCAAATGTGGGAGCCGAATGCCGGGCCGGAGGAATTGAAGCGCGGCGCCGCGGAGATTCAGAAGGCACGGGAATTGAAGCCGGCCACGCCGCGAGAAAAAGATTACGTCGAAGCTTTAGGCGTTTTCTTTGACGGGTGGGAGCAACGTAGTCACGCGGCGCGGGCCCAGGCTTATCGAGAGGCGATGCAAGGCGTGCAGGAAAGAAATCCCAAGGATCAAGAAGCGGCGATCTTCTACGCGCTGGCATTGATCGCTACGGCGTCCCCTGAAGATAAGACTTACGCAAACCAGCGCAAGGCGGCAGCCATCCTCGAACCGTTATTCGCGGCACATGGCGATCATCCCGGCGTGGCCCACTACCTGATCCACGCGTATGACAATCGCGTGCTCGCACCGCAGGGCGTGGCGGCGGCGCGAGCCTATTCCAAGATTGCCCCCGATCTCCCTCATGCGTTGCACATGCCTTCGCACATTTTTACGCGGCTAGGACTTTGGGAGGATTCCATCGCGTCCAACATCGCTTCGTCAGCGGCGGCGCGAAAGCATGATGACCACGGGGAAGAGTTTCACGCCCTGGATTATCTGGTTTACGCTTACTTGCAAGCTGGTAGGAATGGCGAGGCCGAGAAAATCAGAGATAGCCTCCCCAACCCGAGTGAAGCAAAGTCGTCGGCCTCGTTCAAAATCAATTATGCAAGAGCCGCCATCCGCGCCCGCTGCGCTCTGGAACAGCAACATTGGACAGAAGCGGCGAATCTGGAGCCCGATCCCGGGGTGCAGCCGCAGGTGGCGGCGATTTCGTACTGGGCGGCGGCGCTGGGGGCCGCGCACACAGAGAATTTGCAGGCGGCGCGGCGGCACGTGGAACAAGTGCGCCGGCTTGCGGATGATTTGAGGAAAACCGGCGAGGAGTACTGGGCAGACCAAGTGACTATCCAAGCCCAGGAAGCTGCGGCATGGCTTGCTTTTGTGGAACACCGGAACTCCGATGCGGTGCGGATGCTGGAACTGGCGGCGAATCATGAGGATGATGCGGAAAAGCATGCCGTGACTCCAGGCACCATCCTACCCGCCCGCGAACTGCTGGGGGATCTGCTGATGGAACTGCGGCAGCCGAAGGCAGCGCTAACGGAGTATAAAAACGTGCTGGCGGCGGCACCGGGGAGGCGTAACGCAGTCAAGGGAGCGGCGGAGGCGGAGCGATTGGCAGCTATGTCCAGCAAAACAAAAGAGATAGATGGAGTTCACCTGCCAAGCAGTCAAAGAGGGAAGATGTTACGCACCCTGCTGGTCGAAAGGGCAGGCAGGTAAATTTTCGGGGGAGGTAGAGCTTTTTTACTCGGATTTCGCATGGCAGCGCGTTGAAAACACAGGAGTTAAGATTGGAAAAGAGCTTGCAACCCTAAAGACGGTGGGGGAGGCGAGCCGAGGATCCCTTTAGGGGATTGAGGGCTGGGCCGGCTCGCGACTCCCCCCTAACACTTTCGCCGAACGGTCACCCCGGCTTTGCCTCCGAGGATGTGACCGGAACAATCCAAGTACACCCCGTACACTTCCAAGTCGGCGGAAGTGTGTGTTTAGATGTTAGAGCTTAGAAGCTAGAGATCAGGAAGAAAGAGCCGCCACAAAAGTCCGCAAAACTAGGCGCGGTAATAGGTTGTAGGAGTCGCGAGACGACCTTGGCCGGGGTGTGAGTCCTTATAGCGAGTGTCGTAGTCGCTGAGGGTGAGAGCCAGCATGATCGCGAGCCAGAAGATAGAGCAGACGATCACAAGCTGGGTGCGCTTGGGACTGTAACGGGCATGCATGAAGTAGAGGACAACCAGCGTGGCCTTGATGGTGGCAATGACGAGAGCGATGACGATGTTGTATTGATGAAAGTTTTGAAAGGCAGCCCAAACGGTGATAATTGTGCCAGCCATCAGCGCTAAGAAAATGGCCGCGTAGATTTTTGGCGAGACAATGTGCTCTGACACGCGATTTTCCCCAGTTCTGCTAGCGATGCCTGTCGATCAGATATAACAGCGGAAACAGATAAATCCACACAATATCGACGAAGTGCCAGTACAGGCCGACGATTTCCACGGGCGTATTGTATCGCGGGGTGAAGCGGCCGCTGAACGATCCTTTGATGAGCCAAAGCAGAAGGCCGGCGCCGACGATCATGTGCAAGGCGTGCAGGCCGGTCATGCCGAAATACAAAGAGAAATAGAGCTGGCCGTGGAAGTTGATGTCCGGATCGACGGAGATAGCCTTCTCCACTTCTTCTTTTTCCAAGGCCAGCTCTTTCGGATCATCGCCGGGCATGGGATGCGCAGGATGGTACGTCATGTCAAAGCCATGGCCGGGAATGAGATGATGGTCGAACTTCTGCTTATATTCGATGGCTTTGACGCCAAGAAAGACAGTGCCGAGACCAAGAGTGGCGATCAGGAAAATACTGACCAATTTCTTTTTGCCCACTTGGGCGGACCACACGGCCATGGCCATGGTCAAGCTACTCAGGATCAGCACGACGGTGTTGCCGGCGCCGAGCGTGATATCCAGTGTATTGCTGCCAATGCCGAAGGCGGTGCTGAACGAGCTGCGATTGATGGTGTAAGTGAGGAACAAACCACCGAAAAACAGAACTTCGGTGACCAGGAAAATCCACATGCCGAGCGCGGCGGACTCCTTCTGCTGCTCAAGCGTTTCAAAATGTCCGTATAAATCGCCGGTGCGGTGCACGCGGTGCTCCTCTTATCGCCGGTGCGGTGCACGCGGTGCTCCTCTTCCTAAGCCAATCTATGGCCTGGCTAAGGCCAACTGCAGGTCGGACTGAAGTCCGCCCCTACAGAAAATAGGCCAAGTGCAAGCCAACTGCAGGCCGGACTGAAGCCCGACCCAACTTAAAAACTGAACCTCTAATCATCGCTATGAGCCGGCGCGGGCGACGGCGCTGCCAAGCCGAGATCGGGCCGGTTGCTATAGTCGTACGGTTCCCAGGTTACTTCGGGCGTGACATCAAAATTCTCCGTGGGCGGAGGTGACTCCGTTTTCCACTCGAGGCCGGTGGCCGGCCAGGGATTTGGCCCGGCGACCCTGCCGTAACGCATGGACCAAGTGAGATAGATCATGGGGAGCAGGTATCCCAGCGCAAGAATCGAGGCGCCCGCGGTGGACAGGACGTTGAGCACCTGAAACTCCGGAGGATAGGTGTGATAGCGGCGGGGCATGCCCAGGTAGCCGAGGATGAACTGCGGGAAGAATGTCAGATTGAAGCCGATGAAGAGAACCACCGCGGCAAAGCGCGCGAGAGATTCCGGATAGAGCCTGCCGGTAATCTTTGGCCACCAGAAGTGCAGGCCGCCGACGTAGCCCATTACAGCGCCGCCGACCATGATGTAGTGGAAGTGGGCGACGACGAAGTAGGTGTCGTGGATGTGAATGTCCAGGCCCAGACAAGCGAGGAAGAGTCCCGTGGTGCCGCCGATCACGAACAAGCCAATGAAGCCTAGCGCATAGATCATCGGCGGGTCCCAGGAGATCGAGCCTTTGTAGAGCGTGGAAGTCCAGTTAAAAACTTTTACCGCCGAAGGAATCGCCACCAGGTAGCTGAGGAACGAAAAAGTGAGCGCGGCGTAAGTGGACTCGCCGGTAACGAACATATGGTGAGCCCAAACCAGGAAACCGATGACCGCGATGGCAATGCTCGAACCGGCGATGAAGGAGTATCCGAAGATGGGTTTGCGCGCGAACGTAGGAATGATTTCGCTGACCACGCCCATCGCCGGAAGAATCATGATGTATACGGCGGGATGCGAATAGAACCAGAAGAGATGCTGGAAAAGGATGGGATCGCCGCCCAAAGCGGGATTGAAGAAGCCCAGATGAAACATGCGTTCGAGGCCGGCAAGCAGCAGGGTGATGGCAACTACCGGCGTCCCAAGAATCATCACCAGGCTGGTGGCGTAATGGGCCCAGGCGAAAAGCGGGAGCCGGAACCAGGTCATTCCCGGAGCGCGCATGGTGTGAATGGTGACGATGAAGTTGAGGCCGGTGAGAATCGAGGAGAAGCCATTGATGAAGATACCGATGACCGCGGGAGTGACGGCAGAATTCGAGTAAACGCTGCTGAGTGGCGTGTAAAACGTCCAGCCGGTGTCGAGCCCGCCGGTGCCAAAAGAATATAGGACGAAGCAGCCGCCAATGATGTAGATGTACCAGCTGAGCAGATTGATCTTCGGGAAGGCCAGATCCTTCGCGCCGATCATCAGGGGAATCAGGAAATTCCCAAAGACCGCGGGGATCGACGGGATCAGGAAGAAGAAAATCATCGCCACGCCGTGCATGGTGAAAAGTTTGTTGTACGTTTCGGGGGTGACCAGGGCTCCGGTCGGCGTCAGAAGATGGATGCGAATCATGGTGGCGAAGACGCCGCCAATGAAAAAGAAAACAGTGACCGAACAGAGATACAGCAAGGCGATGCGCTTGTGATCGGTGGTCAGTAGCCAGGAACGGAGGCCGGAGCCGTAGGTGGCGTTCAAATAATGCGTGCGCGGCATTTCGTAGTTTGGCGTTGGCGGCGTGTTGCTCATGACTTATCTCTTCCCCGTGGCAGGCGCAATTCCGGAACCCTTCTCTGGCACCAGCTGCGACTGCAGAGACTTGATATAGGTGGTGAGAGCGAGGATCTGTTCCTCCGTCAACTGTCCCTGGAACGCAGGCATCGACGGCGGATACCGGGCAACAATTTTTGCGTTCGGCTGCAGAATCGATTCGCGAATATAGGCTTCGTCAGCGATGACGGTAGAGCCATCCGCCAGGAGAACTTGCGCGCCATATAGGCCGTTGAGCGAAGGTGCGCGGCCAGTGCCGTTGGCGACATGACAGGTGATGCAAGCTTTTTCGGCAAAAAGTTTTTCGCCCGCGACGGCGGCATTGGCGTTCCCCCCGGAAGAGCCGGAAAGCCACGCGGCGTAATCCGACGGCTCCATGACAGTAACCCATCCGCCCATCAGCGCGTGGTTCGTGCCGCAGTATTGCGAACAAAAGAAGTGGTAACGGCCAGGCTTGGTGGGGCGGAACCACATGGTGTTGTAGTGCTGCCCGGGAATAACGTCCATTTTCACGCGGAACGCGGGAACGAAAAAGTCATGAATAACGTCCTCGCTGGCCATGATCAGGCGTATGTTGCGGCCCACGGGGACGTGTAATTCATTGATCTCCTTAAGTCCGTTGGGCTGCTGAATCTTCCACATCCACTGTTTGGCGATGACGTAGACATCCAGCGTGTCCTGCGGCGTATGGCGATAGTCCACGTAAATGACCGCGCCCCAGCCGAACATGGCCATGGCCAGAATCAGGGGAACGATCATCCACACTGCCTCGAGCCGCGAATCTTCATGGGTGACGATGCCAACGGCATTCGGCGCTTTGCGGTGATACTTGAAGAAGAAAACGACAATGGCCACGGTAATGGCGGCCGCAAAGAACACGCAAACTCCGGTGATGAAAAGCATCAGCGCGTCCACATGAGGTGCGAAGTTGGACGCTTGCTCCGGATAGATTGGCAATTGCGACTGCACGGGTTAGCGAGCACCTCGTTCCAGGCCACTAGAAAGCGGCTGGCGCAAATTCCGGGCCGCCAACGTTTCACGGCGGCGGGAAATCAAAATGCCTCCGACCAGGCAGAGAATCGTCAGCACACCGCCTAGCCGGATAATCCTAAGAATCGATGCGCTGTACGTCGCGGTGGACGGGTCGTAGTGATAGCAAAAGAGCAGAACGTGATCGATGGGCGTGCCGATCCTGCCCGCGGAGGCATCCACGAGCCCGAGGCGCATGTCGCGGCCGGGATATTCGACGCCGTAGAAATAGCGGGAGATATGGCCGTCGGGCGTCAGAACCAGCACGCCGCTGGCATGAGCAAACAGATTGTTCCTGGCATCGAAGGAGAAACGAAAGTTCGCGGCTTTAGTCGTAGCGTCGATGGATTCCTTCGAACCGGTAAGGAAATGCCAGCCGGAATCCGTTTCCGGGCGGCGGAAATGAGCAAGCGCTTTCTTTTTCTTTTCTGCCGCCATGTCCGGAGTCTCGCGGGAATCGAAGCTGACGAAAACAACTTCGTAGTCGCGCCCCGGATTGAACGAGAGCATGCGCAGTACGCCGACGACGCCTTGTTCGACCTGATCGCAAAGCATGGGGCAACCGTAGTAAACGAAGGCGAGAACCACCGGCTTCTGCCCGAAATACTCGCGGAGTCGAACCTCACGGCCGGTTTCGTCGTGGAAAGTGAGGTCCAGGGGCATTTGGCCATTGAGCGGCGGTTCGAATCCGACGTTTTGCAAAGCAGCAGGCATACCCGCGGCCGCTGGACCGGTGTTGCTGGGAACTGCCTGCGCGCGCAGCGCAGTGCCTGCGGCTAGCAAGAGCGCGGCAATCCCGACGATATGGCGAACTTTTTTCATTTCGCTATTTTTTTTCCTCCACCGGCGTTGCAGGCGCCGTTGACAAACCCTTTTCCGCAACGATCTTCATCGCGTCTTTCACGGGAATTTGCACGATACCGCTGGACCGATCAATCCACTCAAGCTTTTCGTTGGCGTCGTTG
>WNGL01008062.1_pt1 | contig 12340 bp, 12 predicted proteins | sample 5400591 | NCBI WGS metagenome assembly WNGL01 (sample SAMN13153377, study PRJNA577476) | soil metagenome | isolation source: 80 cm soil or saprolite under Garry oak tree replicate 1 | place: USA:California | collected 2016-06-15
TGGTCTTCCAGAGGGCGACATTATTAACTCGTCCTTTGGTTTCGTGACTTCGGCCAGAGATCCCCGTATTGGGCAGCTGGCGATTAAATTTCTGTTCTAGTTCATTTGATAGGAGACTTGATGCCAGAGCCTGTCTTCAGTGGTGGTGTGCCTGTCATCTTCGAATTTCGCCCGAGCGCTGCGCGTATTCGGAGATGTCTTGGGGTACTCGCGATTCTCATCGCGTTAGCGTTGCCGGGGATCCTCCACACGCAATCATCCGTGCCGATTTATCTTGATTCGCAGCAGCCGATCGAATTGCGTGTGAATGATCTGATGAGCCGTATGACATTGAAAGAAAAAGTTGGCCAGCTCAATTTGCCCTGTGTTTACGTGGATGATCTCGGGAAAACTATTCCTGAGAAGCTTGAATCTTGCAAGAGATTTGCTGCAGGAACACAGACAAGTGAAATCGGTCCGGGTGCCGGTTTCTTTACCCTCGCAGACACGATTCTCCATAAGGGAACTGAGCAACAGGTCGAGTATTTTAATCAGCTACAGAAAATTGCTCTTACCCAAACACGGCTGAAGATTCCGCTACTCGAAGATGAAGAGGGTACGCATGGTGGCATGTTCTCAGGCGCAACAGTCTTTCCCGAAGGTCTTGCCCTCGGCAGCACATTTGACACGCCCCTTGTGGAATCAATCTATGCAGCGGCCGCGCGTGAGTCGCGGGCTGTGGGAATCCATGTGCTCTCGACGCTGGTCTTGGAACTTGATCGTGACCCGAGGATGGGCCGCAATGAGGAAGGCTATACCGAAGACCCCTATCTTGGCTCGCGCATTGCCGAAGCCATTGTGCGTGGCGCGCAGGGTCCGAATATCAATGCTCAGGACAGAGTCGTCGCGCTGATGACCGATTTCCCCACGCAAAGTGAACCAATGAGCGGTCTAGAACGTGGCGCCATCACCCTTTCTGAGCGAGGCATTCGGGAGGACATTCTGCCGCCGTGGATTGCTGCGATTACAAAGAACGGCGCTTTGGGAGTGATGGCAGGGTATCCCGAGGTTGAAGATGTTCCCACCCATGCATCGAAAAAGTGGCTCACGGACGTTTTGCGGCATGAGCTCGGGTTCAAGGGCATTGTGGTCAGCGAGGGCGAGGGTTTTGGAACTCTGATCTATGAGGGTATTGTTCCGACGCAAAAAGAAGCAGGCATTCTCGGCCTGAAGGCTGGCGTCGATTTGAACATCACATACGAACCTGCGTATATGGGGCCACTAATCGAGAGTGTGAAGGAAGGCCGGGCCCCGATGGAGCTTATTGATCGCGCGGTGCGAAGAGTGCTCGAGCTAAAGTTTCGGTTGGGATTGTTCGAGCATCCCTACGTTGACCTAGCCCATGCGAAGCAAGTCATGCATTCGAGCGAGCATCAGCAGCTCGCTCTCCAAGCCGCTCGAGAGGGCATCGTTCTTCTGAAGAACGAGGGCAATCTTCTGCCACTGAAGGAGACCGTAAAAACGATTGCCGTTATTGGTCCTAATGCGGACAATGCGCCGAACCTATTCGGCGATTACTCGGCTCAGGTCGTTCTTCAGCACGTTGACACGATTCTGGACGGGATCAAAAGCAAGGTCTCTTCCGCAACGCGCGTCGTTTACGTGAAAGGATGCGCCATTAACGATCAGGATAGACGCGGCTTTGAGCAAGCCGTTCAGGCCGCCAAAGGCGCTGATGTGGCCGTGCTGGTCATGGGCGAGCAGTCCAGAAGAGAAGGAGACGACGCAAAGGGCTTGCCAGCTCCCACGGACGGCGAAGGTTATGACGTTGCCAGTCTCGACTTAACTGGTGTTCAGGAGGACCTTGTAAAAGCGATCCAAGCAACCGGAACCCCGACAGTTCTGGTGCTGGTGAATGGTCGGCCACTCTCAATCCGATGGGAGGCCGAACACGTTCCAGCAATTCTGGAGGCCTGGGAACCTGGCGAGCGCGGCGGTGAGGCGGTCGCAGATGTCCTGTTCGGCGACTACAACCCGAGTGGCCGTTTGGCAATCACCATTCCGCGTGGCGTGGGACAGTTACCCGCGTACTACAACTACAGGCCATGGAAGTCGTACTGGATCAACGGCGGCTGGACCCATACGAACGGCTATGTCGATATGCCTGGGACGCCTCTTTATCCATTCGGGTATGGATCGAGTTACACCCAGTTTCAATACAGCAACCTTCGTGTCGAACCATCGAAAATCCGTACCGAAGCCGAGACCCACGTCAGTGTGGATGTCGAGAATACGGGCAAGCGGGCGGGGGTGGACATTCCTCAACTTTATATTCGCGAGCGATTCACTCCGGTGGCAACCCCGGTCGAGCAACTGCGCGGATTTGAGCGGGTGGCACTCGATCCTGGGCAGAAGAAGACAGTGACCTTTATGCTTGGACCTGAAGATTTGAAGCTGCTTAATAAGGATATGCACTGGGTTGTGGTGCCGGGCACGTTCGACATCATGATTGGGCAATCCTCGACAGAAATTAAGGCCAAAGGAATGCTGGAAGTTGAAAGTTCGGACTCGGCATCCGAATGAGCGCATGACCATTGAGAGACGGTGATTCGTGACGATAAGAGAACAAGTTCGTGCAGGCGAGCAGAGCGTTGAAAATAATCAACTGGCGATCCATGGAGGCGAACCCATTCGCAAAGAACCGCTGCCGCTAGAGTTTCCCGGGGTCCACTACATGGACGAAGAAGAAGTCGAAGCTGCCGTTCGTGTGCTGCGCGACCGCTCGCCATTCCGTTACTACGGGGTGAAGCTACGTGGGGAAGTGGAGCAGTTCGAAAGGGAGTTCGCCGCTTATTTGGGACTACCGTATGCTCTTGCTGTCAGCAGCGGAACAGGCGCGCTGCACACTGCGCTGTCCGCACTTGGCATTGGTCCGGGACAAGAAGTTATTGTGCCGGCATACATGTGGGTTGCAGTCGTGGCGTCGGTTGTGAATCTCGGCGCAATTCCTATTCTGGCGGATATTGACGACACCTTTGGGATCAATCCAGAAGATTTGCTAACGCGGATTACACCCCGAACCCGAGGCATCATTGCTGTCCACATGAGTGGCGCTCCCATGAATATCAAGCCCATCGCGCAGATTGCTCGCGAGCGTGGTCTGTTTCTTGTCGAGGACTGCGCGCAGGCCAATGGCGCCAGCATTACGGGTCAAAAGGTAGGGACCTTCGGCGACGTGGCCATCTTCAGCTTTCAAATGAACAAGAACATGACTTCTGGCGAGGGTGGATGCGTGGTGACCCGCGACTTGCGGTTGTATCGGCGTGCTGTTGCGGTTCATGACCTCGGTTACTCGCGCGATGACCAGGGCCGCTTGATGTTTGATGATCCCGATCTCTGCGTGTGGGGAAGAGGGTACCGCCTTGACGAACTTCGGGGGGCTATTCTTCGTGTGCAGTTAAGAAAAATGCCGATGATCGTTCAAAATATGCGAAACAGCAAGTACCGAATCCGAAAGGCGCTAGAGCAGCTTCCCGGCCTGAAGCTTCGGCGAATCGTTGATCCCACTGGAGACACTGGAGCATTTCTCATCACCACCTATGACACGCCGACGATTGCCAAAGAAATAAACCATGCGTTGCGCGCGGAAGGAATCACGACCTACCCGCAAGGCCTAAGCAATATCAGGATGACAGAATGGGGCCTTCATCTTTACTACAACATCGTGAGTCTTATTAGAAGGCGAAGCATAGACCGGCTGGGCTTTCCCTGGAACCTCGTGGAAAACGCTACTTCTGAAAAGCACTATGACAAAGGTATGTGCCCGGTTGCCGATAGCTTGTTCGAGCGAAGCATAATCATGTCCATACCGTCATGCCTTAAGTCCACTGACGAGGATGACATAATTCAGGCCTTCACAAAGGTGTTGCGCCACTACTGCGGAAATGATTCTTGAGTAGGAATTGCTATTTCAGGTAGGCCTACACAGCGCGGATCTGACGGTTTGCACGTAGTTGAGGCCAAAAATCACATTGAGAACACAAGGTCTGCCATGACGCTGGGGCCTCGAGAATCTGCCCACGTGCGGCAGGGATTACGATTCATGGAATTACCAATCGTCCTGCTGGACGGCCGATCAGCGGACCCAATTTACAGCCATGTCTCACAGTCCGATAGTCCGTCATCAAGGAAAACAAACCCGATGGCGAGTTGGCCGGGCACGCGGTTATTGTCGGATTAAGAATCAAAGGATGGAGTAAGGGCTGCGAAGGCGCGCCATTCTGCCTCAACGTGTGCGTTCTTTTTGTTTACGTTTTTCTTCCCGCGCTGCAACTGCGCGCTTAGCGATTCGCTTGCGTTCGTCGGGCGGTCCTTGGCCGGCAGCTACACCATTGGCTACCGATCACGGCTACATGTACCGTGTTGATGCCAAGGATACAGATGCCGCCTGGGGCTCTCCAACGCGGCGACGGCACAAGCATCTGCAATCCAGGAGGGGCCCGTCAACGACCAGACGGTCTGGGATCAATTGAAGACGGTGTACGATCCGGAGATTCCCGGAAACATTCGTCCACGCGGATCACGAAGCCCGTGGAGTTGCGGTTCGCGTTCGCCTACGCTGCTGGGCGTTCTGGCTTCCGGTTAAGGCTTAGCGTTGTCTGGGAAAAGACGACAGAAGAAGAACACGCGAGCACCGTGGGTTTGCTCGCTTTCAAGGGCCCTCCATGTTGGCCACTTTTTGACATGATTCTGCAAGGGAGAACTTATGGGAAATTTTAGACTCCTCGCACATCCGTGGTGGGTAAACCTTCTCCTCCTTGTGCCGCTCGTTGCTTATTTCCTGTTTAGCCGCAAGAAACCCCAGCTCACGAGCCATGAGCTTCTCACTTCCGCAATCTTTGCTCTCTCGTTTGGCTTTGTTGAAGGTGCAGTAGCGATCTATCTCGGGGCTGCGTTTGGCCTTTTACCCGGATATGCTGGCACGCTCTCCGATGTCGCGCGATTATCCGCGGATCTCGATCGGCAGGCCCAGCAGCTCAGCAATCTGCCGCCCAGCTTCCTGACGATTGAAGTATTTCGTGAAGCAGCCACGATACTGATGCTGCTTTCTGTCGCCATCCTTGCTGAGCAGAAGCGAGGAGAACGCTTTGCTGTCTTTCTCTGGATATTTGCGCTCTGGGACATTGGGTACTATGTAGCGCTGTGGGCCACGGTCCGATGGCCATACTCACCCACAAGTTCTGACGTGCTGTTTTTTATCCCAGTGCCGTGGACCTCGCAAGTGTGGTTCCCGATCCTAATCAGCATTCTGACCCTGGCGGTTGTCCTACTGACTCGACATCGAGATCGCATGACCTAGCGCACAAAATATTGAGTCCGCTGCCGACTCGGTTCAACTCGTCCAACATGAGGTCTAGAATTTATTACACCATCCTTCCCGCGAGGAGGCCGGAGATGCGCTTCGATAATTTCTCCTTTCGCTCCCTCCACATCGACGACAGCCCCTACGCGAGATCAGATCGCTGTTCCACGCACGGCTCGAAGGTGCAAGAGCGTGGCGAGTGGCCATAGCTCAGTGTGGTGCGGTGACCGTAATCCCAGTCACGCAGCAGGCGAAGATGATTTTCGCGGTCATTGTGTCAGCAGAGAAGACAAAGGCAGAACAGGACTTGCTCCCGAGCCAAAATTTTCGTCAGCCGCCTCTTCACGGAACCCGCCTTGATTTACCTTCAACTTCGTGAAGGAAAGGCGCCCCGCAGCAATGCGGTCGGAACCAGGCGGAACCAGGCGGAACGATCGAAGTCTAAACCCGCAACGCTTTGGCGCGGCCTAGATGGAAACGGCATTTGCGCCGGACGAACGCCTCAAAAGATCGCGAACTCGAACTTCAAGCGCCCGGCTCCAGCCGGTGAGAACTGAGTCCGCAGCTAGCATTCTTCACACACAGCTGACCTTCAGCGCGGAATGAGAGTAGGTTTGGTCTCCTTGGACAAGAATAACGCGCGGAGGGGTAAAAAGAATTGACAACTCCGGTGTCCGCGCGGAGCTAAAATATTGGTATGCGTGGCTGGCTGCTAATGGCGGCGCTGAGTACGATTTTCCTCACCACGTCTCTGTGGGCACAACGTGGCGGGATGGCAGGAGGACACGCAGGCTTCGCTGGACATGCAGGCGGCTTCTCTGGTCGCGGACCGGTGATTGCCGGCCGCTCTGGCGCGGGGTTCAATCGTGGTGGGTTCATCGGGGGACCTCACACGGGCGTGCCGTTTGGCACCAACGGCTTCCGCGGGCCGTTCGGCTTTCGTAACCGTTTCTTTCACGACCGCTTCCGTCACCGCTTCTTTTTTGGATTCTTCCCCTTGTGGTACTACGGCAATTGGGGTTATCCCGCATACGCCAGATACTATAGCTACCCCTGGTACTACGGAGATGATAGGTACGGGGATGGCAGGTATTCGCAGGAGCTCCAGCGAGAGCGGGATGAGATCGATCGCTTAGAAGATGAAGTCGAAAGGCTGCGCCAGGAGCGGCAAGCGCCCGCCAAACCCGAGTCGAAGAATGATATTCATTCATTGACCGTACTGGTGTTCCGCGACAAACATACCGAGGAAGTTCAGAACTACGCCATCATTGGACAGACACTTTGGATCTTGAACGAAGAGAAAGCGACGAAAATTCCGCTAGCCGACCTGGACGTACCAGCCACTGTGAAAGCCAACGATGAGGGCGAGATCGATTTCAAGGTTCCACGTTAGCCGGCGCTCGGGGCCTCACGAAAGCCAGTCCTCCCACGTTTCAGGCGCTATCTCTTTACATCACATTTTTATAATGAAGGCTTGCCGATCTCAGCCAAAAACAACTGCGCGGCAAAATCGAAGAAATTCAACTGGGCGATATCAATGGCCCATGTGGCAATGCGGGTCGGTGCCAATCTCCTTGAGAGTGCCATCACCTGGCGTAGCGCCAACTCAAGCTCACTAAGGGCGATACCATCACCACAGTGTCAAGGCCAACGAAGTAATGATCCAGAAGGATTGCCCTGCTTCGTTCCGCGCAAACGCGGAAAACTCTGCTCATCACCTCTCCCTTGATTCAGTAAACCTTGGGTGATACTGTGACCCTGAGTCTGGGAGGAGGACAGGGCAATGGAACGACCGACCCGAGCGCCGACTCAGACCTCGAGGGCTGCGAAGTAGGCACCAGATCCGCCGAACCCCACGACATCCTCTCTCCCTCCTGCGGGGACACGCCTGAAATCGCAAGGCAGAGCCTGGATCATCCGCGCTTTTCCGAAGACTCGAGGTGCCGGCTCAAATTTTCAAGATCGGAGGATAAAGGGTATGTGTTGGTTCTCGAGTGAGTATGCGAACCATATAGAAGAGGCCAAGACTGGACAGCGCCTTGGAATCAAGCAAATGAATTGGCATTCGAATTGGGTAGTTCGGGAAACCGAGCTCGACGCCCGAAGGCCTTGTCCGGTTTGCCTGATAGATCGGACCAGGGTCCTGTTTCGGTTCTCCGAAAGTCAGCAAGCGTCGCTCCACCTCGGCATGGAGGCCGAAGCGATCTTCAAAATGTTAAAACAGCCGAAGCGGGACGTCTTTGAGTTCTTGGACGGCAGGCAAATTACATTGGGCGATCTGCCTGCGGGTCTGACCTTTGACGTCCTGGTTGTCCCAGGATCTGAGCAGCTCTCGACCGTCCTAGAGATGGAGCCGGCCGAGGAGCACGAGGAGGAAGAGAGGGAGAAAGAACCATTGCTTGTTCGATTGCTGGCACGTTTCTAATTCTTATTGGCTTTGGTTGTGAGGCGGACGTTGCTGTCGTCTCGTTCCTCGCAGCCAAGGTTAGGATTGGAAAGGCGCCGACGACTGTAACAGCCAAAGCGAGATGGTCGCGCGAGGGCATGGCTCGACCAACACACCACTCGGCTCGGCAAGATTCTGAAGCGGCAACGCCGATATCGGGGGGGTTGTTTTCCATGAAAGAAGATCTCAAGCTCGTCAAAGTAGCTTTTGTTGCCTTTTCTGTTCTTGTTTTGCTCACTCCCTGGCTGTGCGGCCAGAAGCCAGACGAATTACTGGTAGTTCGACTACCTGCAAAACATGGGCGCATCAACCAGCCCGGGGCGGCGCCCATACCGCCTCTGACAGTGCGAGGTGAGATCGCTGGTTCAGGCAGGGCTCGAAGGTGCAGGAGCATGGCGGCTGGCCGTAGCTCAGTGGGGTGCTGTGACCGCAGTCCCAGTCAGGCAGCAGGCGAAGGTAAACCTAGTCGTCATTGTGCCGGCAGGGAGGACAAAGAGAGGACAGGACTTTCTTCCGAGCCAAAATTTCCGTCAGTTCTCTCTTTGGGCAACCCGCCTTGATGATTGCCGTCATCAAGCCCGCGAACCGGGCCGTGCTAAAAGAAACGACACGTATCGCGAAGCTGTCGTTCCTTGAAACCATCTCGGCGCGTGGCCTAGGATTCTTGCCGGAGATTCTGATGAGCTCTGCGGATTTGTCCGAATGATATTAGCAGGGGTCTTTCTGCTGGCTCTCCCTGTTGCGTCAATATTTCTTCAAGTGAGACGAGAGGCTATGCCTTTTCAGATTGCGACCCCCACTTTTTCCGCCGGGGAAACGATTCCAAAGAAGTTTACCTGCGACGGACCCGATGTTTCCCCGCAGCTGAGTTGGAAGGAGGCACGAGTGGGGGCACAGAGCTTTGCCCTCATCATGGACGATCCGGACGCGCCCGTGGGTACTTGGGTGCACTGGGTTTTATACAATGTCCCCGCAAACATTACAGAACTGCCAGAGGGAGTCGAAAAACAAGGACAGCTTGCCCAGCGGCGCGCTGCAAGCACGCAACGATTTTCACAAGACCGGATATGGCGGCCCATGTCCTCCCCCGGGCAAACCACGAGAAGTTATTGAACGTGCTGACCCGGAGCATGCGCCAGAACCGCTGGCCGGTGACTTTCAGTATAGGGGCGGTTACTTTTCTAGTCCCACCTGAATCCGTGCACCAAATGATCCAGAGAGCAGACGAGATCATGTACTCGGTTAAGCAGTCTGGGAAGAACAATCTTCGGCAAGAGGAATTGGCAGCCTGATGCGCTTCGAGCACCAAGGCGCTTCTCTTTTCTGGGAACGTGATTCGTTGCCTGTTTTGAGGAAATGCTTGCTGAAGCAAATGAGATTCTCAAAACCCTATCTTGCCTAATGTTCGTTCTCCCTCATGCCGCTTTGGTTTTCTGCCCGATCAATGCTAGAAGCGTTGGCCGGAATCCTGCCCGTGGTGTCTCTCGGTAAATTCCCAACGAGGGCAACGAATTGAGTCCCGAAGCAGTCCAAAAAAATGGATGTTTATCGAGCCAGAGGAAGGGGTGTCCCATGCAGCTGGTGAGTGCGGATTTCAGTCCGGGAGGAGCAATCCCGAGTCGCTTCACCTGTGAAGGCGAGAATGTCTCTCCCGAATTCTCCTGGAAGGAAGCGCCTATTGGAACCAAATCTTTCGCCTTGATCCTCCACGATCCCGATGCACCCAGACCAGGCGGGTTTACGCACTGGGTTCTCTATAACATCCCTGCAGAGAAGGGCCACCTTGACCCTAATGTCTCCCATGAGGAGCACGTTCCTGCAACCGGTATGCAAGGCAGGAATGACAGTGGAGAGATCGGCTACACGGGGCCATGTCCTCCTTCTGGAACTCACCGCTATTATGCCCGGCTCTTTGCATTAGATACGGAAGTTCGCCTTCCGCCTGGAGCAACTCACGATGAACTCACCCAGGCTATGGAAGGTCACGTCTTAGAGCGGGCAGAACTTATGGGCACATATAGCAAGAAAGCAGAACAAGCTGCATAGGATGAAGTTCTCATGTTATTTGAAGATCGCTTTCGAGCCGGCCGTTTACTAGCTTCCAAGCTGGGAGAGTTCTCCAGGCGGAACGATGTTGTTGTGCTTGCGCTGCCACGTGGAGGAGTTCCGGTCGGCTACGAAGTCGCGGAAGCATTACACGCGCCGCTCGATGTCTTTGTGGTAAGAAAACTCGGAACACCGGGGCAGGAGGAGCTTGCCATGGGCGCTCTTGCCTCAGGCGGCGTAACCGTGCTGAACAGGGAAGTCATTCAGGCGCTCGGCATCCCGCAAGAAACAATTGACGCTGTGGTCGCCAGAGAACAACCTGAGCTCGAGCGGAGAGAGCGGGAATACCGCGACGGCCGACCTGCAGTAGACGTGCAGGGCGGCAGGACAGTGATTCTAGTGGACGATGGCTTGGCGACAGGATCTTCCATGCGCGTAGCCGCAAAGGCGCTCAGAAAAGAATCCGCTGCGGAAATTGTCGTTGCGGTGCCTGTAGCTTCTCCGTCCACCTGTGCGGAATTTGAAACTGAGGTGGACAAAATAGTCTGTGCTACAACTCCGGAGCCGTTCTGGGCCGTAGGCCAGTGGTATCGCGATTTTTCACAGACCACTGACGAAGAAGTTCGCGAACTGCTGGCGCGTGCAGCCGCTTCTACTGCGCCACACCCAGCTTAGATATTCGATTTGGAGTTCGTCTTGGCTATTGATCAACTACAACTCCGTGCGATACGCGAAAATTCGTACCCGCTCGCCGGCTGCACTGAGGACTATGCTCCGCTGCTGGACTTGATCGGAAGCAGCCGGCTGGTGCTGATCGGCGAAGCGTCTCACGGAACCCACGAGTTTTATCGCACTCGTGCGTATATCACGAAACGGCTCATTCACGAAAAGGGATTCAACGCGGTTGCTGTGGAAGCAGACTGGCCCGATGCGCATCGGGTCAATCGCTTTGTTCTCGGGCGCGGGCGGGACGAATATGCGGTGCAGGCGCTGGATGATTTCCGCCGCTTTCCTGCCTGGATGTGGCGCAACAGCGATGTGCTTGAGTTTGTGAGCTGGTTACGCGACTACAACGACTCCTTGTCGAAGCACGTTCAGAAAACCGGGTTCTACGGGTTGGATCTGTACAGCTTCCATTCCTCTTCACGCGCGGTGCTCGATTATTTGGACAAAGTTGATCCCGAAGCTGCTAGGCGTGCGCGACATCGATACGGCTGTTTCGAGCAATTCGGCGAGGACATTCAGGCGTACGGCTATGCCGCCAGCTTTGGCTTGAGCAAGACCTGTGAAGACGAGGTCGTGGCCCAACTGGTGGAGATGAGCCGCCGCGCAGCCGAACTCGCCAGCCGCGATGGCAGGCTCGATCCTGACGAGTTCTTCACAGCCGAGCAGAACGCCAAGGTAGTGCAAAGCGCAGAACGTTACTACAGAGCAATGTTTTCAGGGAGGATCTCATCTTGGAATCTTCGTGACCGGCATATGGCTGAAACCCTGGATCAGTTGATGTCTCAGCTCGGCGCGACAGGCAAGATCGTGGTCTGGGCGCACAACTCGCATCTGGGCGATGCTCGCGCTACGGAAATGGGACGACATGGCGAACTGAATGTAGGACAACTGCTTCGCGAGAAGTACGGCAGTACTGCTGTATTGATCGGCTTCACCACGTACACGGGAACCGTAACTGCCGCTTCCAACTGGGACGGTCCCGCCGAGCAGAAGCAGGTGCGGCCAGCCTTGAGCGACAGCTTTGAAGCGTTGTTCCATGCGACCTATATTCCCGCGTTCCTGATGGTGCTTAGAGAAGACAGATTTCTATCGGGAATTCTCAATCAAGAGCGGCTGGAACGGGCGATTGGAGTTGTGTACCTGCCGCAATCGGAGCGCGTCAGTCACTACTTTCACGCGCGCTTGGCAGATCAATTCGACGCCATTATTCACCTGGATCAGACCAGTGCTCTTCAGCCGCTCGAAATCACTTCTGAACCGAAAGAAGCAGGAGAAGTACCAGAAACGTATCCATCTGCAATTTAGTGATACTTACGAAATTCGAAAGAGGTAAATCTTATGAGACACAAAGGAAACACGACTATAGGTTTGATTTCCGGAGCCGCCATTGGCGCCGGGCTGATGTATCTCGCCGATCCAGACCGCGGCAACCGCCGCCGGTCTTTTGTTCGCGATCAGGCGGTCCATGGCGTCCGACTCCTCGGGGATGTCGCAGACAAAGGAATTCGCGATGTCAGAAATCGCGCGCGCGGTGTTGCTGCCGAGGCATGGTGTGCATTAAGGCGAGAAGACGTTTCCGACGATATTTTGGTCGATCGCGTCCGAGCGAAAATTGGTCGGACAGTCTCTCACCCCAGCGCAATTGAGGTAACGGCAAAAGATAGTCATGTCGTATTGTCAGGGCCGGTGCTTGAACGTGAAGCGGATGATTTGATCGACGCCGCTTACTCGGTGCACGGTGTTCGTGATGTCGAGAGTCGGGTGGAGACACACAGAACCAG
>WNGL01008064.1_pt1 | contig 12338 bp, 6 predicted proteins | sample 5400591 | NCBI WGS metagenome assembly WNGL01 (sample SAMN13153377, study PRJNA577476) | soil metagenome | isolation source: 80 cm soil or saprolite under Garry oak tree replicate 1 | place: USA:California | collected 2016-06-15
GCCTCCGAACCGCTCTTGCGCCGGGTGCTCAACGCCAACTTCCACCTGGGCACCAGCCCAAGCGCCAAAGCGCTGGCCACATTTGCCGCGCGCGCCGACGCGCCTGAAAACATGCGCGTCGAAGCGCTCGAAGAACTGGCCGATTGGCCCCAGCCGTCGGGCCGCGATCGTGTCGTTGGCCTCTGGCGGCCAGTGGCGGCTGTGCGCCATCGCGAGACGGCGTCAGAGGCGCTGGAGCCTGCCCTGGCGGAGATATTTCGCTCTGCGCCGGATGGTGTCCGTATCGCCGCCCTTCAGGCCACCAGCCGCCTAATCATTACCAACGCTGCCCCTCTCTTGTCCGAGCTTGTCGCGGACACCAAATTATCGGGCGAAGTGCGCGCCGAAGCGCTCAAGGCGTTGGCCGCCCTCAACGACCCGAAAATTGAAGAGGCCCTTCGGGTGGCGCAGGCGGACCGGAACGATGGCCTGCGCAAAGTAGCCACGCTGTTGCTGCCGAGGGTCAACTCGTCTAATGCCGCTGCCAATCTGGCGGCCACGTTGCGCAACGGAACCCCTGGCGAACAGCAAGCGGCGCTGGCCGCATTGGGCGGGTTGCCAGACCCCGCAGCCGATGAGCTTCTCGCTCACTGGCTCGCTGACCTGCTGGCCGGCAAAGTCGCCAGGGAATTGCAACTCGATTTGCTCGAAGCTGCCGCCCATCGTTCAGCAGCCCCTGTCAAGCAAGCGCTCTCCCTTTACCAGGCCTCCAAACCCAAGGACGACCCGCTGGCCGATTTTCAGGAGGCGCTCTTCGGCGGCAACCCTGCCGATGGGAAACAGATATTCTTCGCGCGCCCGGACGCCCAATGCGTCCGCTGCCACAAGATCGACAGTCAAGGTGGCGACGTCGGGCCCGACCTTACCCATGTGGGGGCGCAAAAGGACCGCCAGTACCTCCTCGAATCCATTGTCCTGCCCAACAAAAACATCGCCCAGGGATTTGAAAGCGTCCGCGTCACTCTGAAGAACGGCGCAAATTACGGCGGAGTGCTCAAGAGTGAAAACCACAACGAACTCGTTCTCAATTCGCCCGACAACGGCGTGGTCACGGTCAAGAAGGCAGATATTGAAACCCGGCAAAAGGCCCTCTCGCCCATGCCCGAAGGCATCGGACAGATCCTATCGAAACAGGACCTGCGCAACCTGGTGGAGTTTTTGAGCAGCCTGAAGTAGCTGAAATTATCTGCGCAGCGTACCAAATGACCGGGCGGAGCGTCGAAAAGCAAAATCCTTCGGTCTGCGCCAGCGACGTGAGCAGCATGAACCGCCACGGTGTTGCGGTAAGGGAAACGGTGCGGCTGCGCTTCGTTGCTTCGTCCATCCGTCGTTGCGTCGTGACGCCACTTGCGCTCAGCCGATTCCGCCCTTACACTGGTCCCATGGTGAGTGCTCGGTTTCCCACCAGCGAAGCTCGGCGATGCGCGCCCGGGGAGCGCACGCGCCCCGCGTGCTGTGTTCGGCGCCTCGCCGAACACACGTTCCGGTCGGCGAGGGCGCCGACCAGTGCAGCCGAGGCGGCTGCGCTCCCCGCTACACAGGTACAGAAACACCCTACCCACCTGAGCCCAGTTAAAGCCAGTTAAAGTCAGTTAAACCTAGTTAAACCAAAACATTCTTAAACCGGACCGAAACGCCAAAGCTCACTTGTCGCCATTTGAGCATGGCGCTCAATGGTGGTGTGTCGTCCTAACTCGCGGCTGAAAAATCAAGCCGCCGCCAGACGGGTCGCGGCCATCAACCATCAACTCTCAGACCAGCAGCACCGCGCGAGATCCACCATGCGAATCCTTCAGTGCCTTTACGGGCTGACCGCCGGCGTTGCGGTGCTCTCTGCGCCGGTCGGCGTGCCTGCTCAGGCCAATCTCCCCATCTACACCGACCACCTCGTCAACGGTTTCCAGGACTGGAGTTGGGGTACGCGCAACCTGGCCAATACTTCCCCCGTTCATTCCGGCGTCAATTCGGCCAGCCTGAGCGGCACCGCTTGGAACGTTGCCCTCTCGTTGAACCATTCCGGCTTCGACACCTCGCCGTACTCCAGCCTCAGCTTTTGGGCCAATGGCGGCAGCGGCGGTCAGGTCCTGCGCGTTTATGCCCATGTCAATGGCGCCGACGGACCGGGGACTAACTTGACTGCGTTGCCCGCGAACAACTGGCAACAGTTCATCATCCCGCTGGCGGCCCTGGGCGCCGGTAGCAAAACCAACCTCGAGCGCTTCACACTCCAACTGACCTCCAACGGAACAACCAACCTGTTCTACCTGGACGACATTCAATTGACCCCAAAGCCCGCCCCCGCTGTCGTTCACCTGAGCGTCAACGCCACCCAAACCATTCGTTCAGCCGACGCGCGCTGGTTCAGTGTCAATACCGCCATTTGGGACAACTATTTCGACACCGTCCAGACGGTCTCTTTGCTTAACGAGATGGGCTGCCTGGCGCTGCGCTTTCCCGGTGGCTCCCTTTCTGATGAATACCACTGGGCCTCCAACACCACCCTCGGCAACACCTGGCAGTGGGCGACTTCGTTCGCCAAATTTGTTCATGTCGCCACTAACGTCGGCGCCCAGGCCTTCATCACTGCCAACTATGGCACCGGCACAGCCACCGAAGCCGCCGGCTGGGTGCGCCACGCCAACGTCACCAACCACTACGGCTTCCATTACTGGGAAATTGGCAACGAATGTTACGGCACCTGGGAAACCGACTTCAACACCAACGCGCCTTATCGAGCAAACGATGGATGGACCTACGCAACTCGCGCACAGGGTTACTTCCAGCAAATGAAAGCCGCCGATCCCACTATCAAAGTCGGGGTTGTGGTCACGCCGGGCGAAGACAGCTCGGTCAACGGTAATACCACTCACCCTGCCACCAACTCTATCACCGGCCAAATCCATTACGGCTGGACGCCGGTTTTGCTGGCCACGCTCAAAAGCCTGGGCGTTACCCCTGATTTTGCTGTTCACCACCGCTATCCCGAATACACCCCTCCCGGCAGCAGCTCGGTTGCCGATAGCGACCCGCTCCTGCTCCAGTCCTCGTCGGGATGGGCGGGTGATGCAGCCGATCTGCGCCAGCAAATCGCCGCTTACTTTGGCCCCGCAGGCACAAACATCGAACTGGTCTGTACCGAAAACAACAGCGACGCCGGCGCGCAGGGCAGACAATCCACCAGCCTGGTCAACGGCCTTTATTACGCCGATAGCCTCGGCCAACTGATGAAAACTGAGTTGAACGCCTTCGTGTGGTGGGACCTCCGCAATGGGACCAACGCCGGCGGCAGCTTCGACTCGACCCTCTACGGCTGGCGCGCTAACGGTGATCTCGGCATGATTGGCAACCTTGCCACCCGTTATCCTCCATTTTATGCCGCCAAGTTGATGCAATACTTCGTCCGCCCGGGCGATAGCGTGCTGAGCGCCTCCAGCGATTACCTGCTGCTCTCAGCTTACGCCGCCCGCCGTGCCAGTGGAGCAGTTACACTGCTGGCAATCAATCGCGACGCCACCACCAATTTCAACGCGCAGTTCGCCATTGCTGGCTATACCCCAAACCCCTCAGCCGCCATTCGCTCCTATGGAATCCCGCAGGACGAGGCCGCCCGCACCAACGGCACAGCCCAGGCCCAGGACATTGCTCTCACTAATTTCGCCAGTGCCGGCGCCAACTTCAGCTACAGCTTTCCTCCGTTGTCGCTAACACTCTTCACGCTGGCGCCCGCCGCTCCGCGCCTGGTCGCCCTGGCGTCTGATCCCGGCGGGGAACTTGCCTTCCAACTGCAAGGCCAGCCGGGAGTCCGCTATTTGATCCAAGCCTCGACGGATCTCAGCGGATGGACCACCTTCTCGACCAACACGCTGAGCAGCAACACCCTCAATCTTACCAATGCGCTGCCGCCAGGCGCTGCGATGCGCTTCTGGCGCGCCCTCTGGCAGCCGTAGTAGCTTTCACCCGCCTCCGCATCGTCCTCGTAATCGTAATCGAAAAGCCCGCAAGATAGTTCACGAGAACGACGGCGATGACCCTGACGAGCGGATGCGCCTGATTTTAGGCTGGCAAACTCGGCTTGCCTCTGTTACAAATAGAATCCGGACCCAACGGTTCGCGCAGGTCTGCTGGTGAAACGATGACCAATCAATCTCATTCCTCTCCGCGTTTTTCGCTGCTGTCCTTTTCCCGGGTGGCCGCCGTCGTCGTCGCAATTATCGCGGGCCTGGTTTTGATTGGTTGGATCTGGGATATCGAAACCCTCAAGACCGGCTGGCCAGGTCTGGTCAGCATGAAGGCCAATTGCGCGCTGGCTTTTCTTCTGGCGAGTTTCTCACTCTGGTCTTTGGGCGTCAAACCAGAGCGCCAGTCCCGTTTCCTGGCCCAAACCTGTGCAGCCATCGTCGCCATAATCGGCCTGGTGACTCTCAGCGAGTATGCGTTTGGCTGGGACCTGAGCATTGACCAACTATTGTTTCCAGACCTGCCCGGCGCAGTTGTCGCCTCTCCTCCTGGACGGATGTCCCATATCGGCGCGTGCAACTTGCTGATCGTGGGACTGGCTCTGGTACTGCTCCACGCTGGGCGCGCCATCTTGTACGCTCAGTTGTTGGCGCTGCTGGCCGGCCTGGCTGCCTTGCTGGTCTTGATTGGCTATGCGTTCGGCATCCAATCCTTTTACTCGGGCGTGTTCTTCTACACGCAGATGGGATTTCACACTGCTGGCGCATCCCTGCTGCTTTCCCTCGGGCTGCTGCTGGCGCGTCCGGATCAAGGACTCATGGCCGCTATCACCAGCCCGAGAGCCGGCGGGGTCATGGCCCGACGGTTATTGCCGGCGGCCATTGGGTTTCCGGCCTTGCTGGGCTGGGTCAGATTATTGGGACAACGGACCGCGCTTTACGATCCGGAATTTGGGGTTGCGCTCATGGTGGTGTTGAGCATCGTCCTTTTTGCTGCCTTGCTTTGGTGGAGTGCCCACCTGCTCAACCAAGCCGATGACCTGCAAAGAGCGGCCGAAGAAAGAGTCCGCGCCAGTGAGGAAAAGTTCCGGGCTTTGGCGCACACGGCCCACGAGGCCATCGTCTCTGCCGATAGTCAAGGGAAGATTGTCTATTTCAATCCGGGCGCAGAAGCGGCATTTGGTCTCCAGTCAGCGGAGGTCGTTGGCCGGCCGCTGACCCTGCTGATGCCCGAACGGTTCCACGACGACCACCGACGCGGCCTCGCCCGGTTTCTCTCGACGGGTCAAGGCAATGTCATCGGCAAGACTGTCGAACTAGTCGGCCGAAGAAACGATGGCGGTGAATTTCCGATGGACCTTTCCCTGGCCGCCTGGCAGACGGCTGAAGGGTCCTTCTTCACAGGTATCATTCGTGACATCAGCGAGCGCAAGCGGAAAGAAAAGGAAATCGCCAAGCTCAATGCCGATTTGAATCGGCGCGCCGCCGAGTTGGAGTTGGTCAACCAAGAACTCCAAAGCTTTTCCTATTCGGTTTCTCACGACTTGCGCGCGCCGCTTCGCGCCATTGACGGCTTTAGCAGGTCCGTGGCCGAGGCCTGCGCCGACAAACTGGACGGCGAAGCCAAAAGCGACCTTGAACGAGTCCGTGCCGCTTGCGAGCGCATGGCCCAGCTCATTGAAGACTTGCTGGCCCTGTCCCGAGTCCATCGGGCCGAGTTGCACTCCAGCGTCGTCAACCTCAGCGCCCTGGCCGAGGGCGTTTCGGCCGAGTTGAAGAAAAACCAGGCTGCGCGCCGCGTGGAAGTGGTTATTGCCCCGAACCTCACCGTCAAGGCCGACGCGAACCTGCTGCGCATTGTGTTGCAGAATTTGCTGGGCAATGCCTGGAAATTCACCGGCAAGTGTCCTCAGGCAACCATTGAACTGGGCGTGACCCGCCACAACGGGCAATCAGCCTATTTTGTCCGCGACAACGGCGCGGGCTTCGACATGGCCTACGTCGGCAAATTATTTGGCGCTTTCCAGCGGCTTCACCACGCCAGTGAATTCGAGGGCACTGGAATTGGGCTTGCAACGGTCCAACGGATCATTCACCGTCATGGAGGTCGTGTGTGGGCTGAAGGGGCGGTGGACAAAGGCGCAACGATTTATTTTACTCTGCCAGACTAGCCGCAATGCAGAACTACACCATCAAAACATCTTCGGCGAAAATCAAAATTGCTTAAACGCGATTTGTGAGCCAAGTTTTTTGCGCGATTTTCACGCCAGCATTTGCGTTTTCCAAAAACACGGGTTTTTCAGCAGAATCTTATACAATGAGCGAACCCCTCCGTATCCTGGTCGTCGAGGATTCCCAGGACGACACGCTGTTGCTGTTGCGGGAACTGCGCCGCGGCGGTTACGAACCAACCTTCGAACGCGTTGATACCCCTGAGGCCATGAGCGCCGCCCTCGACCGGCAGGAATGGGACCTGGTGGTCGCCGATTTCTCCATGCCGCGTTTCAACGCGCTGGCCGCGCTGGAGTTGCTTAAGAAAAAGGGCCTCGACTTGCCCTTCATCATTGTCTCAGGCACCATCGGCGAAGAACTCGCCGTCGCCGCCATGAGAAATGGGGCGCAGGACTATATCATGAAAGGTAACCTGGCCCGGTTGGTTCCCGCCGTGCAACGCGAATTGCGCGAAGCCATGGACCGGCGTCAAAGAAAACAAGCCGAAAATCAACTTCGCCAGACCCAGGAGCAATTCCGCGTCGCCCGCGAAATCCAGCAACGACTCTTCCCAAAATTCGCCCCGATCTTCGGGCCTTTCGAGATCGCCGGCGCCTCCTATCCCGCCGAAGCCACCGGGGGCGATTACTTCGATTATTTGCCTATGGCCGACGGCTGCCTGGGGATCGTCATCGCCGATGTAACTGGACATGGAGTTGGCCCCGCCCTGCTGATGGCCGAAACCCGCGCTTATTTGCGGACGCTGGTGACCGGCGCCCTGGACGCCGGTGAAATCTTGACCCGGGCAAATCGAATGTTGGCTGAAGACGTGGATTTCGAACGGTTCGTAACGCTGATGCTGGTCAAGCTCGATGCGGCCTCGCAATCCTTGGTCTATTCCAGCGCAGGCCATCCCACAGGCTACGTGCTCCAAGCCTCTGGAAAAGTCAAGACCTTGCTCAAGCGCACCGGCGCGGCCTTGGGTGTTCAGCAGGATACGCCCTACGCCGAAGCCCCCGCTATTGGGTTGTCGGTGGGAGACATCGTGCTCCTTCTGACCGATGGAATCGAGGAGGCCGAATCACCCGAAAATGAGCTGTTCGGCGTTCAACGCATCCTCGACGTCGTTCGCGCCCACTCCGGTGCCACCGCTGGCCAAATTCTGGAAGCGTTGTTTTCCGACGTGCGCGACTTTTCCAACAACCAGCCGCAACTGGACGACTTGACTCTGGTGGTCGTAAAAGTCACTGCTCCAGCTTGAACCCGAGCTGCGGCAACAGCCCGCTTCTAGCGCCCAGAACGTGTCTTAAAATTCTAGGAGCCGACGTGAGCAGGCTCTGATTCTTGGCCGAATCGTCTGAAATTTGAGCCTCCTCACGTCGGCTTCTACAATGGATTTGATTTTTCAAACGCGCTCCCAGGGCGCGGACAAAGGCCGCATGTCTCTCCAGCAAACTCCAGGGCCGCGTCGCGCCGCGGATCTTTTTGGCTCGCCTCAGCGGATGATTCCTTCATTCTGTCCGCAAACCACGCATGGACGCAACCAACCTTAACCTGCCTGCGCCCGCCCCGGCGGCCCTCGCCGCTGACGTGACGCATTTTCGGCAGCTCTCGCGCGACCAATGGCGCTCGGGCGCGGCGGCATGGTTGGGTTGGACCTTCGACGGATTGGACATGCACCTCTACACCCTCGTAGCCGCGCCCTTCGTCGCACAACTGCTGGGCGCGGCCAGCACCACCGACCCGCGGGTCGGCCATTACAGCTCGGTTATTCAAGGCGCGTTTCTGCTGGGCTGGGCATTGGGCGGGGGTTTTTTCGGGCGCATCGGGGACCGGCTCGGGCGGGCCCGCGCCTTGAGTCTGACGGTGTTGACTTACGCGGCGTTTACGGGGCTTTCGTTCTTCGCTCAAACCTGGTGGCACTTGTTCATTTTCAGGTTTCTCGCCGCCCTGGGCATCGGCGGCGAGTGGGCTGTGGGGGCGTCGTTGCTGTCGGAAACCTGGCCGCGCAAGTGGCGTCCCTGGATTGCCGCCGTGCTCCAAAGCGGCGTCAACGTCGGCATCCTCGTGGCGGTCCTGGCCAACCATTTCCTGGCCAATGCCCCGCCTCGTTATCTCTTTCTGGTCGGCATCCTGCCCGCTTTGCTCGTCTTCTGGATCCGGCGCGCGGTGCCTGAACCTGAGGAGTGGCGTTCGGCCAAATTGGCCGCGCGCCACAACGAACCTGGCGTGCGTGACTTGTTCCGGAGCGACGTCAGGCGCATCACGATTTGGGTCGTGCTGGTTTGCGGCGTATCGCTCACCGCGCACTGGGCGTTCATGTTCTGGCACCAACAGCACCTGCGGAACCTGCCCGAAGTCCTGAATTGGACCGACGAACGCAAAAACAAGCTGGTCAACACCGCCATGTTCCTGGTGATAGCCTCCTCCATTCTGGGAAATTTCTTCTGCGGCTGGCTGGCCCGCCTTATCGGCTATCGCGCGGCCATTGCGACGTCGCTGTTCGGCTATCTCCTGGTGATGTTCGGCGCCTATTGTGTCCCGCGCGACCACCTCAGCTTGCTTTGCTGGTTTCCGCTGATTGGCTTTTGCCAGGGCGCCTTTGCCCTGTTCACCATGTACCTGCCGCCGTTGTTCCCCACCCTCTTGCGCACCACTGGCGCCGGATTCTCTTACAACATCGGGCGCACCATCGCCGCTCTTGGGACCGTCTTTTTCGGCCTGCTCTCAAAAGTCGGCGACCATCGCGCCGCTTTGTTCTACGCCAGTTTCCTTTTTCTGCCCGCCTCAATCATTTCCTTCTTCCTGCCGCGTGTGCGCGATTAAACCGAATCTTGCCGCCAGGTCGTGGCGCGAGCTTCCAGCCCACAAAAGCCTGATTTTTTGCTCGAAATTTCCGGCTGAGGGTATAGACTTTCGTTAGATGCCTCTGCCTGTACCGATGTTGAAATTGGCGTTCGTCGTCCCTCTTCTAGCCGGGAGCGCACAGGTTGCGGCGGCCGCCGAACCATCGAGAGCGCCCACCGAATTCAGCCGCGAAGGATTGGAGTTCTTCGAGCAGAAAATCCGACCCCTGCTGGTGGAGCGCTGCTACGAATGCCATAGCGCGGAGGCGAAAAAACTCAAGGGTGGATTGCGGCTCGACTCCCGCGAAGGGTTCTTGAAAGGTGGCGACTCGGGGCCGGCCATTGTGCCCGGCAAACCGGAGAAAAGTCTGTTCATCAAAGCGGTGCATTATACCGATGAAGATTTGAAAATGCCGCCGCACCACCAACTGCCCGCCGAACAAATCGGCAATCTGGAAGAGTGGGTGAAGATGGGCGCGCCGGACCCGCGCTGGGCAACAGCCGGACCACACCCGCAGTATGGGGTGGATATCGCCGAAGGACGGAAGTTCTGGTCGTTTCAACCGATCAAAAGCCCGCCGGCGCCTGCGTTCCATAATCAGACCTGGCCCAGGAATCCCATAGACAATTTCATCCTCGCCAAGCTGGAAGAAAAAGGACTCTCTCCGGCAGGTGATGCCCCGAAGCGGACCTTGATCCGCCGCGCCACGTTCGATCTGCTGGGACTGCCGCCAACGCCAGAAGAGATCGAAGCTTTCCTCAAGGACAATTCGCCGGAGGCCTTCGCCAAAGTTGTGACTCGCTTGCTTTCATCGCGCCATTATGGCGAGCGTTGGGGCCGTCATTGGCTCGATGTCGCGCGCTACGCCGACACCTCGGGGTGCAACTCCGATTTTCCGGTGCCGACCGCCTATAAGTATCGCAACTATGTCATTGCCTCCTTCAATCAGGACAAACCGTACATTGAATTCATTCGCGAACAGATTGCAGGGGACCTGTTGCCTGCCAGGACGGAAGCGGAAAGATTTGAGCACATCATCGCCACGGGTTATCTGGCGATCTCGCGCCGGTTCGGCTCGCGCGCCAATGAGTTTCATCTCACGCTGGAGGACACCATTGATAACCTGGGCAAAGGCGTCCTGGGCTTAAGCGTCGGGTGCGCGCGCTGTCACGACCACAAGTTCGATCCCATTCCGACGCGGGATTACTACGCCCTTTACGGCATCTTCAACAGCACCCGTTACGCCTTCCCGGGCACCGAGATTTATCGCCACCCGAAAGAGTTTGTGCCGCTGGCCTCCGGCACCAACGTCCAGGCCGTCTTTCAATACCAGGCTGATTTGGCCGCCCTGGATGACGAGATCGAGAAACTACAGGAGCAAAAAAGGTCGCTGGAACGGCAGGCAGCCGGCGGCGATGCCCACAGTGAATCACCAGAAGACAAGGACCAGGACCTCGAAGCGCGTTTGCTGAAAGTCAAAGCCGCGTTGGAAGACGCGCGCACCAAGCAAAGAAAACTGGAAGCCGATCCGCCAGCGGTTGAATTGGCTTACGCCGTCGGCGAAGGCAAACCGGCCGACGCCAAAGTGCAGCAGAAGGGCGATCCCAAAAATCCCGGCGAACCGGTCCCGCGCGGGTTTCTGCAAGTGCTGGGCGGAGCCACTCTGCCGCAGGACGAAACCGGGAGCGGCCGGCTTGAGCTGGCGCAGTGGCTCACAGATCCGAAGAATCCGCTCACCGCCCGGGTGATGGTCAACCGTATCTGGCAACATCATTTTGGCCTTGGCATCGTGCAGACCCCGAACGATTTCGGAACGCGCGGCAAGCCCCCGACCCATCCTGAGTTGCTCGACTATTTGGCCGCGCGTTTCGTGCAGAGCGGCTGGTCCATCAAAGCGATGCACCAGCTCATCATGCTTTCCCATGCTTACCAGATGGCTTCGACAAGCAAGAGCGCCTCAGAAAACGATTTGCTTTGGCGCTTCAACCGGCGCCGGCTCGATGCGGAAGAAATCCGCGACGCCATGCTCATCGTCAGCGGCGCGCTGGACCGCACGATGGGCGGCCCGCAGCCGTTTCCGCCGGAAAATGAGTGGCACTACACTCAGCACAAGCCGTTTGTTGCGGTTTACCCGACCAATCGCCGCAGCGTCTATCTGATGCAACAGCGCATCAAAAAACAGCCGTTCCTCGAACTGTTCGACGGCGCCGACACCAACGTCACCGTTGGCCAGCGCCCGGTCAGCACCACGCCGCTGCAAGCGTTGTTCATGATGAACGATCCCTTTGCTCACGAACAGGCGGACAAATTCGCCGTTCGCATCGCGCTGGCCTTTGCCGACGAATCCAAACGCATTGATTTCGCCTTTCAGCTCGCCTTTGGCCGCCCGGCGACGAAAGAAGAAATCCGGCTGGGCAAAGCGTTCCTGAAGCAGTGCCGGGAAGACTTAAAACAGACCGACATCCCCGGTGAACAGCAAGTCCGCGCAGCGTTGGCAAGTTTTTGCCGGGTGCTGTTCAGCGGTAATGAATTTATGTTTGTGGATTGATATAACGCGAAATGGGTAACTGATGATCGGTGATTAGCGACTAGCCACTTGTCACCCGTCACCCTTTACCAATCATCAATCACCAGTCGCCAATCACTATGAAACACACCGACTGTGGTTGTTCTCGCCGCCAGATGATCCGCTCGCTCATGAGCGGTTCGCTGGTGTTGCCGGCCATAATCTCTCAGCTTCTCGCCGAAGAAGCGCGCGACCAGGCCAACCCGCTCGCGCCCCGGGCCCCCCATTTCCCCGGTAAAGCCAAGCGCGTCATTTTCCTCTACATGACTGGCGGCGTGTCGCACATGGACACCTTCGACCCAAAGCCAAAACTCTTTGCCGAAGGCGGCGAGCCAGCCTCCAAAAATACCAAGGGGCCGAAATATCTCTCGCCGTTGTGGGAATTCAAGCCGGGCGGCAAGTGCGGCACCGAAGTCAGCGACCTCTTTCCGCACGTTCGCGAATGCATGGACGAAATTTGTCTCATCCGCTCGATGCATGGCGATCACAACGATCATTTCCAGGCCACGCTCGGAATCCACACCGGTTCGGTTACCGTCGCGCGGCCAAGCATTGGCTCCTGGGTCAGCTATGGCCTGGGTACTGAAAACCAAAACCTGCCTTCGTTCGTCGTCATGGCCCCGGAATTGCCTTACGCCGGCAGCCAGGTCTGGAGCGCTGACTTCTTGCCCGGCTGCCATCAAGGCACCCGAGTCGTCGCCGGCGATGAGCCAATTCCC
>WNGL01008068.1_pt1 | contig 12335 bp, 8 predicted proteins | sample 5400591 | NCBI WGS metagenome assembly WNGL01 (sample SAMN13153377, study PRJNA577476) | soil metagenome | isolation source: 80 cm soil or saprolite under Garry oak tree replicate 1 | place: USA:California | collected 2016-06-15
GGCCCGGTCGGCCGGTTCGAGATCCAGGCGTTTGACCTGACGACGGAGCACCGCGACCTGGTGGCGAAGTACCAGGATCTCGACCTCGTTCACCCGCTCGCCGCGCATGCCCAGCACGATCAACTGCATCAGTTGACGCGGGATCAGGTACCCGAACGACACGATCATGCAGGTCAGCCTGCCTCCGGCAGGCCGACCTGCACCGCACAGAACCACACGTCAGACCCCGTAACCCAGTTTCCGAGCGGTAGGCCTCGTTCTCGCTGTGTCGATTCAGCGGTGTCGTAGCCGCTGGTCGTTCCGGATGGCGCCGCAAGGTGCGGTCGGATGGTGTTTCGAGCGCTTCGGGTAGGTGGGCGGGCTGTTCACCGAGAGGGATGGTCCGCTTACCGACGGCCACGCGCCGTTCGGTTCGCCTGGCTGTCGGATCACGGTCTGCGTGATTCTCGGTGACCGCCTGGCGGCGAAGGGTGACTGTGGCGGTCACGGCCCCATGACTGATCGCTAATCTCTTCCCGGCAAGGATCGCGAGGGAGTGGCATGTCTCGAAGAATGGCTCATCGATGGATCCGCGCAACAGCGATCGCCGTCCTGGTGGTCGCCCTGGGTGTCACGGCCCGACCGTCCCCGGCATTCGCCGCCAACGGGGATCTGGTTCAACAGACCAACTTCGGGCAGTCGTGCGGCAGCGGCATCGGCGTCGGCATCGCGTTCGACGGCAAGTTCCTGTGGTACAGCTGCTACGCCAGCAGCCCGGATCTGTTCAAGGCGGACCCGCTGACCGGGGCCGTGGTCGCCTCCTACACCGTGGCCGGCGGCCTGGGTGCGTTGGCGTGGGACGGTAACCGTAAGAAGATCTGGGCCGGCTGGGGTGGCGCCGGCGCCGGCGGCGACGTCCGGCTGATCGACCCGGCGACGGGTAGCGGCGCGGTGGTGTTCAACGCCTCCGGCGCCGGATTCATCGACCTCGACGACGGTCTGGCCTACGACGCGCAGGACGACAGCCTGTTCGTCAGCCCCGACACGTCCTCGACCATCTACCACTACACGACCAGTGGCGGCAGCCTGGGCAGTTTCCCGTGGACCGGCAGTGGCTGCTACAACAGCGGCCTCGCGATCGGCGGGCAGCTGCTGTTCCAGGGTTCGGACGGCTGCAACCACGTCTGGGTGATCCAGCGCAGCAACCACGCGGCCGCGTTCGACTTCGGCACCGGAGCCGGCGGCGTGCGCGACGAGGACCTGGAATGCGACAGCGTCACCTTCTCCCCAAAGACGGTGATGTGGTCGATGGAGGCCTACGAGCCCAGGCGCGCCATCGCGTTCGAGATCCCGCCCGGTTCCTGCGCCACCGGCGGCGGCGTAGACAGCGACGGCGACGGCCTGCTCGACGAGTGGGAGACCAACGGCGTCACCATCGACCCCGACGGCGCGGGCCCCATCCCGCCACAGTTCATCGACCTGCCAGCGATGGGCGCGGACAAGAACAAGCCCGACATCTTCCTGCAGCTCGACTGGATGGCCGACGCCACCCACAACCAGAAGCTGAGCGCCGCCGCTCTCAAGACGGTCGTCGACGCGTTCGCGGCCTCGCCCTACACCAGCCCCACCGGGTCGGTGGGCATCAACCTGCACGTCGACGAGGGCTCGTCGAGCATCATGAACTACGCCACCAACGCGACGTGGGGGTCGCTGAGCAAGGCCAACCAGCTCGCCTACGTCGCCAACCTGGGTACCTCCGGCGCGGGTGGCTACGACTGGAGCGCATTCCAGACCCTCAAGGACGCCAACTTCACCCCGACCGGGCGTACCCCGATCTTCCATTACGTGATCGCCGCCCACAACTACGACGCGACCACCTCGTCGGGTATCTCCCGGGGCATCGGCGCCTCCGACCTGATCGTCAGCCTCGGCTCGTTCACCGGCGGCACCGGCAGCGACAACGAGCAGGCCGGCACGCTCATGCACGAGCTGGGCCACAACCTCGGGCTGCACCACGGCGGCGGTGACGACACCAACTACAAGCCGAACTACCTGAGCATCATGAGCTACGGCTTCCAGCTCGGCGGTGTCATCAAGGGCGGGGTCGCTGGGACGTTCGACTACTCCCGCTCGGCGCTGGGCAGCCTCGACGAGAACAGCCTGAGCGAACCGGCGGGCATCGGCGCGCCCGGCTACGGAACCCGGCACTGGTGCCCGGCATCGGGAACCTACGTCGCGGTGAACAACGCTGGTGGCGCCATCGACTGGAACTGCAACGGCAACGGCACCGACACCGGGGTCTCCTTCGACGTCAACAACGACACCGCCAAGAGCACCCTCAACGGGTACAACGACTGGGCCAACCTCAAACTCAAGGGCGGGGCGATCGGCCTGGCCGGGGTGACCCCCGTCCTGCCGATGGTCACCGAGGACGAAACCCTCACCGTCGACGAAGCCAAGAAGAGCCCGCCGGTTTCCCGCTACACGTTCACCGGGTTCTTCCAGCCCGTCGACAACCCGCCGGTCGTCAACGTCACGAAGGCAGGCAGCGCGATCCCCGTCAAGTTCAGCCTCGGCGGCAACCAGGGCCTGGACATCTTCGCCCCCGGATCGCCGTACTCCCAGCAGGTAACCTGCGACAGCGGCGCACCGGTCGACGACATCGAACAGACCGTCAGCCCCGGACAGAACACACTGAGCTACGATCCAGTCACCGACCAGTACACCTACGTGTGGAAGACGGACAAGGCGTGGTCCGGTACCTGCCGCCGGCTGACCGTGGCGTTCAACGACGGCACCCAGCAGTACGCCAACTTCAAGCTCAAGTAACTCCGACACCCCGTTCGTGGCAGGGCACCCCCGGGGGTGCCCTGCCACGAACCGGAAGGCAGCAGCAATGACCCGCGAACTGCTCCTGGCCACCGCCGTGCTGCTGGCAGCCGCGGGATGCGCGTCCGCCGACCACCCGGCGCCGCCGACCTCCACCACCACAACCACCGGTTCCGCCGTCGCGGGCACGCCACCCGCGCCAGGGGCCCCGTCACCGACCAGCCCGACCGGCATCACCTCCCAGGACGCCGCACGGGTGGCGCCACTGGCCCCCGCCCAACTGACAGCCACCCCTGACCACGGCGGCGTCCGGCTGGCCTGGTCCGCAACGGGCGAGGACGTCGCGTACTACCAATGCCTACGCCGCGCAGGCGCAACCGGCACGTGGGAGCCGATCGGGCGAACAGCAACACCAGGCGAAGTCACCTACCTGGACCGCAACCCGGGCAGCGGCACCCACATCTACGGGATACAAGCCGTCAACACCTATGGGACCGCAAGCCCCATCACCGAAAGCCAACCGGTCGTTGTCGGCTGACCCGAACGCACGAAAAATCGCAGATTTCGCCACCAGCCGGCCTGGATGACCCTTGACCGCCTGGGCTGACACTTATTGATCCGTAAGGCAAAGGTGCCGTGGTCAGGCGGCGGCATAGCGGACTTCGGGCTTGCCGAAGAAGGCTTTCACCGCGCTGGGTTGGTTCTGGCGTCGGCGTAGATGCACGGGCCGGGCGGATCCTGCTCATCCAAGGTGTACTGCACCTGCTGATCACCGGGTGGTTGAGCCGGACGCACATCGGGGGTGGCTCGCCGGCGCGGCATGGTCTCCCCGCGGAGGTCTGTCCGAGCTGAGCCCGGCGCTCAGCGCGTTCTGGCTCACTCTCGGCAGCTTCGCCCTTCCGCAGATGCTGCTTGGTGGACTGGTGACGAGGCTGGGCAAGGCGGGTTGGACCGTACCCGCGTACGTCGGATGGGGACTCGCGGTCTGGACGCCGCAGCCGTGTTCGACGTGGCGCAGACCCTCGCCGAGGGCGTGGCGTGCGCGGCGGCGTTCGAGCCGTCGCCGTACGGCGCGGGCGAGGTACCGCTTCAGGCATCGCATGATGTCTTGCGTGGACAGCCCGTCAGCCAGCGCCGCGCCTCGGCCCGCCCGGGTCGCGCCGACTGATCAGGAGACGTTGCTGGAGTAGATGTTGCTGGCCGGGGCGGACGAGATGCTGCCCGGCGGGTCGGCGGCCGGGCCGGTGTTCGCGCCGAAGACCGACGTGAACGTGGCGCCCTCACTCGTCAGACCCATGTAGTCGCCGGTGAAGTACCCGCGCGCCTGGGCTCCGCCGGTCATGTCGAAGTCGTTGCCGACCTTCGTCTCCGACCAGGTCAGGCCCCCGTCGTGCGAGTGCAGCAGCCAGACACTGGTCACCAGGGGCAGGCCGCTGTCGTCGTGGCGGAAATCGTAGTGCAGCACGCCGATCGTTCCGTCCGCCGCGACGTGGATCACCGGGGTGAACGCCTGGGTCGAGTGCACGGTGTTGATGGCGAGAGACACTGTGGTCCAGGTCCGCCCGCCGTCGGTGGACTTGGCGAACGCGACCTGGTCGCGGGCGCCGCCGGTGGCGCGGGCGTCCTGCCACACCATGTACACCTCGTTGTGGCCCGTACGCGGGTCGGCTGCGATCTCCGGGATGATGTCGCCGGTACGCACCGGGCTGCCGTACGTCGGGTCCGTCACGCCCACCGACAGCTCCCTGTCGACGATCGTCGCGGCGGGCGTCCACGTCGCACCACGGTCGGTCGAACGCAGCGTGGCGACGTTGTACCCGCGTACCTTTTGCGCGTTCTTGAAGTTGTAGATGAGATCGAACCCGTCGACGAGTTCACCTGTTCCGGTCACCACGATCTGGTTGCCGATGGTCTGGTTGACCTCACCGGGGTCGTAGATGATCCGTGCCGGTTCGAAGCTGGCGCCGCCGTTGGTGGTACGCGAGAACCAGGTCGGCCCGCGGTAGCCGATCGCGTGCTCGCCCGCCTGACGCGCGGCCTGGTCGTTGGGGAACTCCAGCCGGTCCCAGATCGCGTAGACGTAGTTGGAGCTGAACGGGTCCGCCGTGATCGAGTTCTTGTCGTTGAGCGTATTGAACGACGTGTCACGGCGCAGTGTCGTGGTCGGGCCCCAGGTGTCGCCACCGTCGGTGGACCGGCTGACCACCACAGAGTTGTTGTTGTCCTGGGCGACGTCGAACGCCAGGCTGTTGTAGTAGGCGGTGCCGTTGGGCGACACGGTGACCCACGGGTCTGAGGCCCGCTCGTAGTCCCCGCCGTTGGCGGCCGTACCGCCGGTGCAGCGGGTGAACGCGGGCTGGGTGGTGGCCAGCTGCCAACTGGTACCACCATTGGTGGTGTAGCCGGCGAGCGTGGCGTTCGCGCCGCCGTTGGACCAGCGGTCCTGGTGCCAGCCGGCGATCAGGTTGGCGGTGTTCGCGGGGTTCACCGCGACCCACGGCTCGACCTCGGTACCGGGGAAGTTGCGTCCGGTCTGCAGCGAGCCGGGTACTCCGTTGCAGGGCGCGCCCTTCGGCCCCGCGCCCGCGAACGGACTGTTGGTCGGGCTGACCTGTTCCTGCGGCCCGGCGGTGAGAGTGGATGCCGACGCGGGTGTCGCGGTGACGATGGTCAGAGCCGCGGCGGCGGTGAGAGCGAGAGCGGTCTTCCTCATGGGCCCCTCCTCGGGTGAGGCCGGCGTCTTGTGCCGGTATCGGGCATGCTCCGCGGCAGGAATTTTGCTCCGACCGAGCGGCAAACACACCATGCAAACGGCTGATTCTGTACCTGGGCGATACCGAAATGTCCGGCGAGGAGCACCGATCGCCGCCAGTGGCCGGACAGCACAGACCGGCAAGCGTTTGCCCGCCTCACCCCTTGCATTCCGGCTCATGTATGACTACGAACTGCGCAGCCCCGCATCCTATTCGAGACGTGGACCTGATCAGTAAAGAGCCATTGGTGAGGGAAGCCGACCGATTGACGGTTGGCGCAGGCGACCCGGCGGACGAGCATGTCGCGTACCAGCGCGAAACGGCATGCGGTGCACGGAGATGACGATGCGCGAGCCGGCTCGATTTCGTGGGGCATGCCGGCTGGTGACAGGAGTCGGCATGGCTCATGCGTCCTTCGTGCTGGTCGGGAAAGAGGGTTCGACATGAGGAAACGCTATTTCGCGGTCGCGGTACTCGCGGCCCTTCTGACCTTCTCACCGGCGCCGGCATTCGCCGCCGACACCCAGAGCTACGACCTGATCATGGAGGCTCCCAGCCTGGGCGCGGCACCGAACGGCGACGTCATCTCGGTGACCGGAGAAGGCCAGTTCGCCGTTCACCCCAAGTCGGTACAGGCCAGCGGCGAGTTCGTCCATATGAACGCGTCCGGGAACGTGCTGGCCACCGGAACCTGGGTGGCGAACGACCTGATCAGCTTCCATTCGTATGGCTGTGGGATCATCGCTTCGGTCAACGTCGTCCTGCCTCCGAACTTCTGTGGCGGAGCGCTGAAGATGCGGGTCACCATCAATTCCCCGTTCGGACCGCTGGACGGCGTCCTCACCGTGTTCTGCATCATCGGGGACCATGCACCAGCCAGTCACAGCGACGAAACCGGGGAGGGCGTGACGGTGGTGGTGCCGGGAATCATCAACTTCAACCACACCGCCGGTGGCGAGAACCTGTACATCAAGCACTGACTGCTCGAACCGAACGCTCGGCCCGGCCCAGGCCCGGCCCCCGGTGGCCGGGCCGAGCCCCCGGGCTGTGGGCGGACGCCGGAACACTGGCGCGCTCGGGCCGGGTCGGCGTCCTGCCGCGTGCCTCGGCACAGTAGTGTCTGAACGGTGGGTTGGCGCACTCGGGCTCGAGCAGGGCGCCGACGACTACCTGACGGCGATGCGATCGCCTCGGGTGTGGATGGTGAGGCGCCCGTGGCGGCGTCGCTCGACGGTGAGGTCGAACGTCGCGCCGCCTACCTGTACGCCCCGCGGTTGCATGTCGGGTAGCCAGTCGGGTACGTGCGGGTCGAGCAGGATCGTGCGCAGCGGCGCCGCGGGGCGCAGGACGAGCAGGGCCTGGACATGAGGGCGACGACGGCGCTGGCCGACCAGGCCTGGGGTGAGCAGGCCCTGGGATAGACGCCGGGTACGGTGTGGTCCTCGTCGCGTGGGAGGCCGCTGATGACCTCGGGGAGTCGGTGTCCCTCGAACGGCGCTGCGGCGGCGAAGGTGCCCTCGGCGAGGCGGTGCAGTTCGGGCCGGCAGCCGTAGCGGGCGGGCCCGAGACCCGTGGTACCCGCCTCAACCGGCCAGACGCTACCGCGGTGATAGCTGAACGGGCTGTACGCCGGGTGGTCGGCGGGCGGGGGGCGGATTGCCCAGCCGCTGAACAGGTCGGGGCGAACAGTCGTTGGGCGACGGTGTGGGCGAGACGGGTCGGGACGTCCGCAGATCTCGGTGCGGCTGACAGGAGCGTTGCCGGCGTGGGTCAGCGCCAAGGACGTGACTCTGGAGATGCCGCGCAGCCACCCCGTGGCCGGCGGCGTCACCGCATCGTCGAGTACCGGGCGCAGACCGTGATCCGCCGGCCGGGGGCCCTTCAAGGACGTGGAAGCCGACGTGCGCCAGCGCGTCGCCCGGATCAAGACCAGGCGTTCATCCCCACACCGAGGTGGTGCGCGGGTTCGACTACCCGGTCGAGGAGGGAACGCCGGCCGGGGTCCATTGATGGTCGCCTCACGCTACCGGCGTGCCGCGTCGGCCAGGGCGGTGACGGCGCCTGCATCGTCGCCGAGGATCAGCGTGGGGGCCGGTCGGGAGGTGCAGCGCAGGGTGACTCCCTGGTCGAGCGCGGCCCAGTCGCCGTCGGCGAGGTCATGGGCTGCCGGAACGCGCGGGAAGTCGACGGTGGAGCGCACGAGCAGCACCCGCTCTCCGGTGGTGGCGATGTAGAGGTGGGCGACCAGCGGCTGGCCGTTGATGGTGGCTTGGCGGGCGCCGGTCCAGCTCATCCCGGGTACTGTGCCCACGGGTGCCTGGGCGGTGCTGGGCTGCCAGCCGGCCTGGCCGTTGCGGTAGGCGGCGATGAGTGCGGTGATCTGGTCTGGTTGGCCGGCGTCGCCGGTGTCGGTCATCGCGCGGGCGGCGAGGAGGCCGGCGGCCAGCGTCAGGATGATGGCTGCGGCGGTCAGGGCCAGGCGGGGTACCCGGCGGGTAGCGGCGGTGGCCGGTGGGAGGTCGGTAGTGGCCCGGATCCGGTCACGTAGCCCGGCGGGCGCCAGGGTCCGGGTGGATTCGGCCAGGGCGCGACCGCGGCGGGCCGCGGCGACCTCACGCCAGCAGCGGTCGCAGCCGAGCAGGTGCTGCTGCAGCCGGCGCCGCCTGCGGGTACCGCATTGACCGGACAACAGGAGCGTGGCGGTGCGTTCAGGATCGCAGCGCATCGGTGTCCACCTCCCCGTCCGCCACGAGCCGGGCCAGCGTGGTACGGGCCCGGTGTACGCGGGCCAGTACGGTGCCGCGGGGGCTGCCGGTGATCGCCGCGGTCTCTTTGGCGGTGAACCCGCACAGGTCCATCAGTACGATCGCGAGCCGCTGCGGCTCGGGCAGCGTCGCCATGGCGGCCTCCACACTGCCCGCGAGGACCCGGTCGGTGGCCAAAGCGGCGACATCCTCGCCGCTAGCTCGGGCCGACAGCCACGCGTCCAGCGCCCCGCCGCCGACCTCGCGGGGGCGCCGGGCCCGGGCCCGGGCCGCGTCGCGGGCCAGGTTGAGGCAGATGGTGGCCATCCACGCGTCCACCTGCCGCGGCCGACGGCCGGCGCACCAGCCCTGCCAGGCGCGCAGGTATGTCTCCTGCACCAGGTCCTCGGCGTCGGGACCGTGCCGGGTCAGCCGCCGGGCCAGGTTGTACACCCGGTCCAGGGCCGGCATCGTGGCCGCCAGGAAGTCGCCGTCGCGGACCATCCACACCCCCTCGCCCGGCGCGCCGCCGCACGGGTTGGTACGCCGTTACCGGCTCGCGGCGGGCTCACCGCGGTGCGCCACCGCAGGCCGCTCACCGGCCACACCGGCACGGAGGAACGCAAAAGCCAGCAGCGTGCCGAACACCAGGTGCGCGAGCAGCTCGAAGGGCTTGTTGGCCGCCTTGAACGTGGTGAAGAACAGCTGGTCGAGGATCAGGAAGTTCAGCACGAACAGCACGGCGCCGTAGACGGTACCCGCCACCGCGATCACGGCGTTGCTGCGCAACCACGGCACCAGTAGCGCGAACACCACACCGAATCCGGCCGACAACACCAGGTGCACGAGCCAGCCTACGCCCGGGCTGGTGGTTCCCTTCATCATCGCGTCGTCGCCGAGCACGATCGTGGAGATCATCCGAAGCGGCATGTCGCTCTTACCGCCCGTCGAGGATGTGAACCATATAGTGACAGCCGCGAACACCAACCCGGACAGCACCCCACCGACCACGCCACGCACCAACCGGCCCGCCAGCCTCTCCGTTACCAATGACGACATCTCCCCTCACCCCCTTGGTGATGCGTCATCAGTCAGGACGTCAGAACCGGCCGGGTGATTGCGCCACCGATGAAGAGGCGTCACCCGTCTTGGCGGCTGCGCGGTCCAGTGCGTTACCGACGATGGGTGCGCAGCGCCGACTATCACCGGCAGCGGTGTGGGGGGCGGTCGCGATTTGCCGCATGCGCCTGCCCGGATCGGGGTGGTGGTGACATGATGTGCGGTACGCGGCCGTGCGTCGGTGCGGGTGGGGGTGTGCGGGGGACAACATGGTCGACCAGGCGGTGGCGACGGTCCTGGACGTGCGGGCGGTGCTCGACTCGGCTTTGGAGGCGTTCGTCACCGTCGACGTCGAGGGTCGAGTGACCGGATGGAACCCCGCGGCGGAACGCACCTTCGGCTACGGCGCGGATGAGGCGCTCGGCCGCCGGATCGACGAGTTGATCATTCCAGGGCCGTATCGGGCCGCGCACCGCCAGGGCCTGGCAGGGGTGGCTGCCGGTGGGCCCGGCCGGCTGCTCGGGCAGCGGCTGGAGTTGCCCGCTTGTCACCGCGACGGACGGACTCTGTTCGTCGAATTGACCCTCAACCCGGTCGCGACCGCGCAGGGGCGGCAGTTCTGCGGCTTTGCCCACGACATCACCGACCGGGTCCGCGCCCAACGGTTCCGCGGCTGCGAACTCGCGGTGGCCCAGGCGCTGGCGGACGCGGTCGATACCGGCCAGGCCGGGCGGGCGGTGTTGGAGGCAGTGGCCACCACTTTGGATTGGCCGTATGCGGAGTTGTGGCTGACCGATTCGGACCAGCAGGCGTTGTCGTGCGTGGCGCGGTGGAGCCCATCCGGCACCGACTACCGGGGCCTGGCCGTCGACCACTTGGGGCCGGGGGTGGGTGCGCCCGGGGTGGCCTGGCAGCGCGGCGAGCCGGTGTGGATACCTGACCTGGCCGCCGACCCGGACGCCGGCGCGGCGCGCGGCGCCGCCGCCGCGGCGGCCGGTCTGCACGTGACCCTGTCCGTGCCGATTCCGGGCGGCACCGCGCCGCTGGGGGTGCTGGCGTTCCTCGGCACCGCGGTCGCTGACCCGCAGGACGTGCTGATCGCCCTGCTGTCGGGCATCGCCGCCCACGTCGGGCAGTACCTGCAGCGCCGCCGGGCCGAGGAACTGGCCGTGCAGTTGGCCCGGGCCAAGGAGGAGTTCCTCGCCCTGATCGTCCACGAACTGCGCAACCCCCTCGGCGTGATCCTCGCCTACGGCCGGATGCTGCTCGACGACGACGACGACGGCGGCGGCGGCGACCAGACCGACCGCCGCCACCTCCTGGAGGCCATCGACCGCAACGCGGTCAACCTGTCAGCCATAGTCAACGACCTACTCGACCTGGCCCGCCTGGAATCCGGACAGTTCAGCATGCGCATGACCACCACCGACCTATGCGCGCCGGTACGTGATGCTGCCGAGGCCGCCCGCCCCACCGCGGCCGGCAAGCACATCACCCTCACAGTGGACCTCCTCCAACGGGCCCTGGTCACCGGCGACGCGACCCGGCTGCGGCAGGTCGCCGACAACCTGATCAGCAACGCGATCAAATACACCCCAACCGGCGGCGCCGTCACCGTCACGATCACCTGCCCCGGCGACCGGGTCGCACTCGCCGTGACCGACACCGGTATCGGCATCCCACCCGCCGAACGGGACAAGCTTTTCCAACGCTTCTACCGCACCCCCACCGCGGTCAGCGCCGGCATCCCGGGCACCGGCCTGGGCCTGGTCATCACCCGGGCCATCGTGGAACACCACCACGGCACCATCACCATCGCCCAGCACGCCGGGCCCGGCACAACCGTCCACGTCGACCTACCCGGACACACCGACGCGAGCTGATCCCACCATCGTTCGACGCCGCTGCCCTCGCCGAGATCAAACCGCGCTCCCGTACCGCTGCCCGCCGCGGCGGTCGTCACGATCGACCGCACGACCGATAGCCATACACGACCTATCGAATCTGCAAGATGAGTCTGAACAAGTCTCCAGCTTGTCGTTCGGACCGGGCGGCGAAGATGACCGCGAGCGCACCCGAACAGCGCAACCTCACACTGCGCACCGCCCATCTGCACCAGCCCGCGCCGCCCGCCGACCCGGCGACCTGACGGCGGCGGGAGCGCAACGCCACCAGCAGCTGACGCCGTTGCCGCCGCTGACCGCGGTGTTCCGGGGTACGGCCGCGCGGCGCGCACGTGGCGGCGGTGGCCGACTTCTCCCAGCAGAACAGCGATCTGCTCATCGGCGCGAGAACCGCATCAACGGCGTCGCCCCGCGTGGACGCCGACAGCGGGCGGGCACCGAAAAGGGCATGGCTGGCCGGCTGGCCGGGGCGCCGCGTTCGGCCGGTCGCCGCGGATGGCTGCCTACCGTACCGGTGATCACTGCCGGGTCCGGCGCCTATGTTGTGGTGATGCGGCCGGCGTCGGACATGCGCTGCCCGGCCCTGGTGGGGCGGGCGGCGGAGCGCGCGGCGATCGAGGAAGTGCTCGCGGAAGCGGCTGGGGGCCGGGGTGGCGTGGTCGCGGTGGAGGGTGACGCGGGGGTGGGCAAGAGCCGCCTGGCCCGGGCAGCGACCGAACGCGCCGACGCGGCCGGGATGAGAGTGCTGTCCGGCCGGGCCACGCAGGGTGCGGCTACGGCGTTCCGCCCGCTGGCCGAGGCGCTGCTCTCGGCGAGCCGCGACGGCCGCCTGGCCGCAACGCCTGACCTTGCCCCGTACCGGGCCGCGCTGGCCCGCCTGGTGCCCGAGTGGGCCGACCCCACCACGCTGGTACCCGCCGAATGGTCGCTCGTCGTGGTCGCCGAAGCGGTCGTGCGGGTGCTGCGGGCGGTCGGCGGTGACGGGGGGCTGCTGCTGGTCCTGGAGGACCTGCACTGGGCCGACCCGGAGACGCTGGACGTGTTGGAGTACCTGGCCGACAACGTCA
>WNGL01008071.1_pt1 | contig 12333 bp, 8 predicted proteins | sample 5400591 | NCBI WGS metagenome assembly WNGL01 (sample SAMN13153377, study PRJNA577476) | soil metagenome | isolation source: 80 cm soil or saprolite under Garry oak tree replicate 1 | place: USA:California | collected 2016-06-15
AGGTCTTGAAAATGCTGCCCAGGGTGATCACCGCCAGCGTGCCGGCGGCCGCGCCGAGGAAAAGTTGAGGCTGCCAGAGGGCCGGTTGTGGCCGGTCATCAGAATAGAAATGATGACGGCGCGAAGCTACGCCCGCAAAAACCAGCAGCGTCGCCAGGTAAACTGCCGCGACAAGCAGCGCGACGCCCACGACAAAATACACCACCAAAAGCTTGGTGTTGCGGCGGGCCTGGTCCTGCCTTTCAAAGAAGTCCATGTTGGTTAAATGGGTTAAATTGTTACATGGTTACATGGAGAGGCAGAACGATTATACGTCGAGATTCGCTTGGCCTCCGTATCTCATGCAGATAACCATGGAATTTTCTTAACCCATTCAACTCTTTTGGCTCTTAAGTCCTCAGGAGAACGACACTTTGGGCGCTTCTTTTTCTTCAGGTTTCTCCAGAACAAACAGTTCCGCCGGACCAAAGTTGAATGGCGCGGCGATCGTGTTGGTCGGAAACGTTTCGCGCTGAGTGTTGTAAGCCATCACCGCGTCATTGTAAGCCTGGCGCGCAAAAGCCACCTTGTTTTCCGTCGAAGTCAGTTCCTCCATCAAGCTCATCATCGTCGTGTTCGCTTTGAGGTCAGGGTAAGCCTCAGCCACCGCGAACAATCGGCCCAACGTGCCGGTGAGCGCGGATTCGGCGCCGGACAATTCTTTCATTGCTGCCGCGTCACCCGGACTCTGCGCCGCCTTGACGTTGGCGGCAGCCGCCGCATTGCGCGCGGTGATGACGGCTTCGAGGGTGCCGCGTTCGTGCCGGATATAACCTTTGGCGGTTTCGACCAGGTTGGGAATGAGGTCATACCGGCGCTTGAGTTGCACGTCAATTTGCGCGTAGGCGTTCTGGTAGCGGTTGCGCAGAGCGACGAGCCGGTTGTAAGCGCCGATGATGAACATCAGCACAAAAAAGACCGGAACAACCAGAACAATAACCAATAGGATCGTGACTTTGACCATAAGAGTCCTGTCCGTATAGCTGCTTAACAATTAGGCCAAAGCTGAGAGGCGGGCAATTACAAATTGAGGCCGCAAATGGAATGTGCACAGTTGATCGAAGAACAGGCTCGCGGCTTTAGAGCGCGTTTGAATAATCGAATCCATTGTAGGAGCCGACGTGAGGAGGCTCAAATTTCAGACGATTTGTCCAAGAATCGGAGCCTCCTCACGTCGGCTCCTACAGTTTTAAGACACGCTCTTAGTTCTTTTTCGGGGTGAGATCCAGTCGTGGGGGCTGATCTGTGGGGCCGCTCTTTTTGCCGGCGTCGTAAAACGCAAACAGATGGGTGTTGGATTGGATGTAAATGGCGCCGTTGGCGACGATCGTGGTGCCGTAACTGTCACAATTCTAGGACTGACCCCTTTCCTCAGCGCCTTGTAGCGCCCGGCAAAGACGTGGCCGCAAAACTTGTGGCGAATGTTGAATCGCTTGGTATAGACCCCCAGCAGCCATTTCATACCGGCGACCAGATTGGGTTGGGGAGTCTCGATCACCAGATGAAAATGATTGCGCATTAGGCAATAGGAATGCACTTCCCACTCCGTCTTCTTACAGGCCTCACCCAACGTGGAGGGAAATCGCTTCCGATCTTCGCCGTCTTGAAATATGTCCTCTCGGCGATCACCACGATTCATCACGTGGTACATCGCCCCAGGATACTCAATGCGCAGTTTGCGTGGCACGGAAGCAGGTTGTCACCGCCGCCCACAAGTGTCAATAGTGAGGACTGACACTTGCTTTCGCCCGACCGCGGCAGCAGCCCCACAAACACGGGCTGCTGGGCCTACCAGGCGTCTTGTAACGTACGGGGCAGAAATCTCGGTACGTTACAAGAACTGTCCTTGAAGAAGGAAGAAGACTTTTGGAGCGAAGAGATGAAGAAAACCCCGGGAATCCGAGGAAGAAGACGGAATTTCAAACCGGCGGTATTAAGGTAATTTCGTTCCGCCGCTGACACCCAATGGCAGTCCTAACAATCCCAGCATCAAAGCACTGGAGGAAGTCATCGCCCACCACTGCGAAACAGCCGACGTGTCTCTTGCCGATTTGGAGGTCGCCTCGCGCATGCAGTGGGAGTTTGCTGCCGCGCTGCCGCACACCAACTCGCTGGCCTGATGGGCGACTGAACGGGTCGCCTCCTTGGGGAAGCGGCTCCGGAATCAAACGACCGAAATAGCAGCCTCGAACGCCGCCTGAGAAAAAAATGTCGATCGGCAGACAGAGCTCAACCGAAAAAGCTGAAAACCAACGACCAACGATTCTTTGCACCTGCCTTTGCTGCAAGGCCATGAACTCCAAGAAGCTGCTCCGGTATCATTCTGAAAACAGGCGGCGCCAGGCATGCTATTGGTCGCCGTTACTCACTTCTCACCAAGCCTGCGGGATCGCGATGTAATTTTTTTAGAGTCCATTCGTTGAGAACCTCAATCCGCTCTGATCGCTGACTTCAAAAAGATCCGTGAAAATGGAAATGCACAACTGCGACACAGCCTCGCCGTCTTCGGGCAGAGCGAAGTGCCAAGTGTGCAGGCCATCGGGAATGTTCCTATAGGACGAGAGCCTGTCGGCCACGGTTATCATGCCCAATCTCCCGAAGAAAGCTGTTATCCTGCGTTCTTGTCCGTCCTGGCGGGTGCGATCCGCCGAGATACTGAGGAAAGTTTGTCCAGCGTCGCGGATCAAGAGCATTGAGTGCTGGCCGTCCAGAGTCGAAATGATGACTGACGAACGCTTCTTGCCCGAGGTCTGCAAGCGGGAGACGTATGACTTTACGTGGGCAAGGCCGTTTGTCGAATACGTCTGGGGTGGCGGTTTAATGGATAAGCCCGCCTGCGAGAGGCGCAGGCCGCCACCGCCGGGAGTGCTAACCGTTATGAAGGTCCTGCGCGGGAACAGGACGAAATAAGTCATCGCGACCGCGCACAGAGAAGCAGCGAGGATGATAGACGCCCACTTCATGCCGCATGTACTGGCGCTTCCCGACCGCCGACTAAGCGCCTAAAGGTTCGGCGGGGCACGTAGGCGGTGCGGTGCCCCAGCGGTGGCTTTGAAAGCAACTGCGGCCTCTTCATCGAAGTAGAACCGGTCTCGTAACCTAAGCTGCTCTTGGAGCACACCGCCGTTAGTCGCTGCGAGCAATATCCATTATTATCGCTGAAACCTTTTCGGCAGGGAAGCTGAAACTGAACTCAGCACCGACGCGGCGCATCCCCTCCGGGACATAACGGGCCTGAATTGCCAACTCCGTTGCGGGCGGGTAGTGCGAGCACCTCAACACGCGCAGCACGACGGCATCGGTCCTGACGCTCGAAATGTGCCCGGTAACAGAGAAGGACCCCTCACCGCCCTCCTCCCACGGAAACAGGAGGAGGGACTCCCCCGAGTAGTCAGCGACTCCCAGAACTGCGGCGCAGGATTCACAAAAGTGCTTGCTTGTTGCGGCGCCGGTCAGTGTTCTTTTCGTGACATGGACGCTCGCCTCGTTCTGCTGGCACTTATCACACAACATATGCTGCAGGCCCGTGGTCAGTGGCACTGGAAGATGGGAGTGAGTGGTTTGCGAATCGGGTACAGAGACGGCGGCAGCACAGGAACAGGGATGGGATCCACAGGGGGGTAGCGGCGTGGTGGATTGCATCTGCAGATGAAGGTATGAAAGAGGAACTCACCTTCGTCGCCTGGGGATGAGACCCAATAGTAATCAAAAGCCGTGCACGTTCCTCCGTTCGGCCAGCAGGTTGTCTCACATGCATCCTGCTCCTGAGGAGTGCAGTCACACTTCTCCGAGACCACAAACAGCCCGTAGGGATCCAAGTTGCTAACGGGGTTGTTACGCAGGAAGGTATACAAGTTGGGTCCGTCACTGCTCCGTCCTTTCTTCGATCTCCTCACCAACTCAAATCCCTGTTCCCCAAGCGGGTCTCTATTTATCCATCTTTGCAGATTCGGATCGTAGAAGCGGTAGACGTAGTCGTACATCCCGCTGCTGCCGTGGATTCCTTTGCTGGAGAAGCGATAGACGTTCGCAGCGGACAGGCTGCCACTCGAGGAGATCGTGTTGCCAAATGGGTCATACCGGTAGCTGGCCACCATCGCCTGGCCGTTGTTAACCATGTAGGTGATGTTCCCGTTCCCGTCGGCGAAATAGTAGTTGTGATTGGTCCAGTTGCCGGCGGAATAGCCGTCAGAGCGAGCCAGCAGGCCACCGATCCCTCCGGCGCCTTCCAAGCTGCCGCTTAAGTCGTTGCCGCGCGTGTAAGCGACGGTGGGCGTGTTGCTGCTGTTGCGTTCCTGGATGACGCGGTTGCCGTCGTAAACATATCGAGTTATCGCGCTCGCAATCCAGGAGGTGCCGTTCCAAGTGTAGTCTGTCCGAATCCGGAGCCGGCCGCGTCCATCATAGCTGAAATCCGAACGATAAACGGTGCCGGAACTCACGCTGACCAGCCGGTTTTCGTCATCGTAACTGTAGTTGGCAGCCGCCTGACATTCGCCGCGGGTAATCAGGTTGCCATTGGAATCATACGCGTCTCGGCATTGTTCGGTGGTCAACTGGTTGTCGCCATCAACGTTAAACGTCGAGACCACACCGTTGTTGGTGCGCCGATTCAAGTTCCAGGCCGCATCATAAACGTAGCCCCGGTCCTCGGCGTTGACCGTGCTGTCAGCCACTGTCAATTGGCCGATCTTGTCATAGAGAAAACCGTAGTAACTGCCATCGGCGCGGGTCAGGTTCGTCCTCTGATTGGCCGGGTTGTACATGTAAGCGTACGAGTCGAGCTTTGTCTGCGAAGAATTGTTCAGCTTGTTGGTCAGCAAGCGGGCGACATTGTCGAACGTGTTGGTGATGTACGCGCCATTAGGGAGCAGCAGCTTCTGGATTAACGCCGGGCCCGGGGCAAGGTACTGGTAGCCGAAGCTGCCTGCTTGGGAGGTCACGTTCGTCAGCCGGCCAGCCGCATCCCAGATAAAACCATTGGTCCACAGGCCCGTGGGCTGCTGGAGCACCAGGCTTGTGCGCAAGCGGTTGAGGTAAGTGTTCGTCACGGTGTCAGAGGCGAACGGGCTGTCTTCGGTGAACAACTGCCCGCCACCAGTGTAAGTATAAAGGGTCGTGCCCACCCCGTCAACCATGTTTGTGACGCGGTTGAGCCAATCATACCGCAAGGTTACGTCCGGGCTGGAGGGATAATTGATGAAGATGACATTGCCGACGGCGTCGTTGGTATAATACGTTGTCCCCTTGGCCGCGCTCCATCGGCTGAGCAGCCGGTCATCGGCGTCATAGCTGTAAACCAGGATTTGGACACCGGCCTGGTCGAGCTTGTTGGTCACCCTTCCATAATGATCATAATTCCAGCGCGTGGTTTGGTTTTTGCCGTCGGTCAGAGACAGAAGATCGCCGGCGGCATTGTTGGTGTAACGGATCAACTGGTTGTTGGCGTTGGTCTCGAAGGTCTTGCGACCGGCGGGGTCCAGCGTGAAGAAATTGCTCGCCCCGATTTGATTTGTGTAGGCGATCACCCCTCGGGCCGAGTATCCGAACTTCTCGACGCCGCCATCCGGGTAGGTTCGCGTGAGCAACCGGCCCAGCAGATCGAAAGCATTGGTGATGGTGACGCCGTTGCCATCGGTGACGAAAAGCGGGCGGTTTTCGTTGTCGTAAATCGTGGCCCGTTCCCTGCCATAAACATTGCTCACGTTCGTCAACAGCCCCTGGTTGTTGTAAGAGAGGTAGCGCGTGCCGCGGCCATCGCCGGTCTGGTAAATTTGGGCCAGCGCGTTGAACCAGTTGGTGATGGTGGCGTCGGGCAGGTAAGTGTAGGCGCGGTTGCCCTGGTAGTCGTAGGCAAAGGTGGTCACCTGCTGCACGGGCGTGTTCCAGCCGTTGGTAACGGCGAAAAGCGTGCCGCAATCGCAATAACCGTAACGGGTGATGACGCCGTTGGCGTTGGTGGCAGCCACCATCTGCCGGAGCGGATTGAAGCCGGAGTAACTCCAGTAGCCGAGCCGATCTTTGGCAGCGGTCTGATCCAGGGCGGTGTAAATGTTCGAGACAGTCGAGCCGTCCGGGTAAGCCATCCCAGTCAGGCGCTGGAGGTTGTCCCAGAAATTGGTGATGATGAGTCCGCGCTCGTCAGTCTGCGATTGCACCAGGTCGTTAGCGTAGGTGAACGCGTTGGTGCGGGAGATTTCCAGGTCAATTGTCGTTTGCAGGCGGTTGACGGCGCTGCCGCTGGTGAAATAGAGATTGGTGGTGGTCAGCCCGCTGGGCCGGAGGACACCGGTGAGCTCGCGGTTCGCATTGTACGTGTAGAGGGTCTGCTGGTTCAGAGCGTCGTAACTGGCGTCCGGCTGGTGGAAGGTGTTGCCCACGGAGAAATAATTGCTGACCACCTGTTCGTTGTTGGGGCCGACCTCCTGGAGAACATCAATGCTGTTGGCTGCGTAAATGAACGTGTTGGTGCGCAGGCCCAACGAACCATCGGTCTTGCTATATCTCGAAATTACTGTGGTGACCTGGCTGTGGGCGCCGCGAACGTAAAGCGTGTATCGCGGGCTGCCGTCGGGAAGGACCAAAGCGACAAATCGAGGCATGGAGTTGGTTCCGATGTAGTTGTTTCCAAGAGACTTGGCGTCATAATCGTACCAGGTAATTTGACCAGAAGTGCTGCCGTCCGGGCTCGGCGCGCGCTCAAGGGAAAGGGTGTCTGAAGGGTCGGGCGAGGCGGCGTTTGTCAGCCAGTGGTTCAGCCTGCCAATGAGGTAGTCGGCACTGGTGAGGGCGGTCGGATCGGTGGTTGAAAGGTGACTGTATTGGAGCGGGTCCCAATGAAAGCTGTTGCGGTTTTGCTGGTCCAGATTGTCCAGCGTGTTTCCGAACGGAGTGGTGACTGGAACTGATGGATAGGTACTGGCCATAAAGGCGCTGCAGTCCTGCCGATACAGATACAGGTGGTGTCCGCCGGTCGGCAGCGTCACTTGGAGCCAGCGGTTGACCTGATTGTTCCCGGTGTAAAAATCGGTGCTGCCGACGTTCACCCCGCCGTAGGAGAAACTGGTGCTCCCGTACGGAGTGGTCATGGCGGTGATCCAGCCTGGATTGGCGGGATCGTAGGTAAAGGAATTCGTGAGGCCGAAGACATCGACGACGTTTGTCAGGTAGCCCTGGTCATCGTATCTGAGCAGATTGGTGCGTGAGTACGGATCCACCACCTTGGTAATCTGGTTCGTGAAAGTAGCGTTCTCGTAGTAAAGCGTGCAGGTTTTGCCGTCGGGGTCCGTCAGGCTCACCAACTGGGCAATGCCGGGCGTGGCGGAGTAGTTGTAGGTAGTGGTGTGGCCCTGAGGATCGGCCCGCGAGCTGAGAAAGTAGTAGGTGTTGGTGCCACTGGCGAAGGAATGAGTGAAAATGTCTTTGGCGCCGCTGGCGTATTCGATTTGGTAACCGCCAGTGACGCTCGTGAGGATGGAGCCGTCGCGGTATTGCGTGGCTCCGTTGGTGTGGGTGATCCAGCCGGCCCCGCCCCGATGAGACCTCAAGAGGTCCGGCGAGCCGCCCAGGTCCAGCACAAAGGCGCGAAACGAGCAGGACCAATTGGGGCCGAGCCCGAAGATGGTTGCATCCTCGGGGATCGCGCCGCGCTGGCGATAGGACAACTGGAAAGCGATGCGCCCACCTGTGCCCGGGTTCCACTCCAACGGCACATCTTCGAGTCGCAGGCTGGTGTAGGGACTCGACACCCAAAAGATGGGTACCCCGTTGCAGCTCGTACAGCCATTGTCCCCGCAGCCCGGCGGATCAGATTGGTCAGGACAGGGCGCGACGTAATAGCCGCAGAACGGGGGTGCAAGAATTTGCGCCAGCGCTGCGATGTGGACTGCCCACAGCAGCACAGCGATGGGCAAAGCGGAAATCTTATTCGAGCGGAGAGCAGATGGTTTCATAATTTGGTCCTGTTTGGTTTGGCGGCCTTTCAATTTAATTTTCATAAGTCAGAACATGTGAGATAGGAGAGCAGTCCCTTTGGCGTTGAGTCAGGGATGCGGTGGAACGCGTCCTTACTTTTACAACCTGGGGTTCCATAGAGGGGTCGGTTATGGGCCTTATCCTGTAACGGGATAAGTCGTTTGTTGCCGGGGATTCTGACTCGTCCTTCGCCTTGGCCACGCGGCAGGCTGCGCGGAGGAACTTCTGGGTGCGCTCGCCGTACTCTGCGCGCACGCCGGCTTCAATCAGTATGGCCTCTTGGGGGAGCTTTGGGCCGGCACCTCGTGTGCGGCGCCTGATGCCGAGTTCCAGCAGGATTTCGCTTAGCAGTTTTCGGACGGATTTATCCTTGTGGCCCGCGTCCTTGGCCCACTGCCAAAGCTGCTGCCAGGGAACATGAAGGTCGAGCAGCCCAGCAATTGCCTGCCGCAAGGTGTCAGCCCTGGTCGAGACGGCGCCGAGACATTCCAGGAAAGTCTTCTTGAGCGATTGTTTTGCCGGCTCGTCGTTGGCCGGCGCCGGGAAGAAACTGTTGGACAGGCTGCAATCGCCAGGCCGTCTCCCCACTCCTTCGTCATGGGGAAAGGGAGAAGAATGGCGCGGTGGTTGGACATTTGGCGGACGGATTGCAGCGTAAGCGGCGGACTCTTCTGGACCAGGTTCGGGTCGGTTCATAGCTTTAGCCTTTTCGATGGAGTGTTTCAGAACATGCAAGCTTCCGGCGGAATCAGTAGTCCCATGCTTTTCATCGCGCTGAGACCGTGGAAACCAAAGCAATCCTCGATCCGACTGCGTGATGATAGCTTCGTGGATTGGCTTTGTGGCTGCTCGAGTTTGCATAGACATTTCTCCTTTAGCATCAGGCGTGCCGGGGCGGTCGCGGCGCAAGGAATGTTTTCTGAGTGAGCGATTTCCACCGGATTTCGCGGCGGTTTTCTTCATTGTTACTTTCGCTCCGGGTAGGACTTGGCGGGCCTGGAGCGGGGTCACTAGGATAAAAATGTCCTAGCTGCTGAGGCGGAAAAATCTGGAACGCGTTGTAAATCAAGCGCCAGGCTGCCAGGACAAATTTGCCCTAGTGGTAGGACAAAAATGTCCAGCCCCTAGCCGAGGGTATTTGATGGGTTATGCTTCAGGATTGGGAGCGCGACTAACTGATCAGGTAGCCACACGACCGACCCAGTGATAGCGTAGCCGCCGACGTCAGTCGGCGCTGATCTGGACCCCCAAGGCCTCGCCTCTCCTGGCGGCTTATCACTACCCACATCTTGGATGAGGAATTGCGCGAATCCCGAAGGGATTCCGCAGCAAAGCCCAGGGTTGTGAGGAACGATCTACCCTGGGTCCATCGCGTCGGGACGAGCCAACCCCGACGGGCTTGCGGCCGTGGGTGGCGAGCGCGACCACAACCCCGTTGGGGTTGAGACGTGGTTTGCACGAATTCCCAGGGTAGCTCGCAGGCTCGCGACCCTGGGCTGGAGGGCACAATCCCCTTGGGATTGGCCGGCCGCGACGGCATTCCGGAATTGTCGGTAACGATAAGCCTGGCAGAGAGGCGGGGCACGGTCCCGATACTGTACACGAAGAACGATAGCTCTTCACCGGCCAAGCCACCTGTTGGAGTGAAGAGCACGCAAAGCGCCCGGCCCTGCACGAGGTCAACGACCTTGAAAGTTGACAGCCGGTATATGGTTCAGAAATCCATCGCGCCGACCGCCTTGGCGTGCTCTCCCAGTAGAGAGGAGGGTAGGAGGCGATCCGCTTTTCCGGGCATCGCTCAGGTGCCGTGGCGCAGGTCGCCTCGCCCGTGCGTGGCGTTGAGCCTCTCCCTGGTCACCTCGGCCACCTCGCCGGTGGCATGAGTCAGGAGATTGTGTTTGCGCAGTAGCTCGAAGAAGGCGCGGCGGTCCTTGCCGGCCGCTTTGGCAGCACACGTGATGTTTCCGCCAGAGCGCGCCAGGATGTCTTTCAAATAGCTGCACTCGAATTCCCGGACGACCCGCGCCTTCTGCGCGTTGAACGACCCTTCGACGCCAGCCGGGGTGAAAGGGGCGGAATCGAGGCGCAAATCCTGCGCATCCACTTGGGCGCCATCCGAAAGCACTAGCGCCTTCTCGATGACCTGCTTCAACTCACGCACGTTGCCAGGCCAGTCGTAATCCTTCAGCTTTTTGAGCGCCCCTGCCGTAAAGCCACTGGGTAAGCCGTTCAAGCGGGCTGAGCGTGGGGAGGCTGCCTGCGGTGCCGTCAATCTCGGCCCGAGCCGCACGAGCAAGTAGTCTGCCAGCAAGGGAATGTCCTCCCGCCGTTGGCGCAGTGCGGGCAGGTCCATTGACAGCACATTGAGGCGGAAGTAGAGGTCTTCGCGGAATTGGCCGCCGCGCACGGCCCTTGGGAGGTTGCTGTTTGAGGCGCTGATGACCCTGACGTCAATACGCCGGCTGCAGGCGCTCCCCAGACGCCGGCATTCGCCCTCATCTAAAAAGCGCAGCAACTTGGGCTGGGCAGCAATGGGCAGAGAATTGATCTCGTCCAGGAAAAGCGTACCGCCTTGGGCCTGCTCGATCAAGCCATTCTGGGCGCTGCCAGCCCCTGTGAAAGCGCCTGCAACATGACCGAACAGTTCATTCTCGACCAAATCGGCCGGCAGCGCTCCGCAGTTGACCGTCACGAATGGTTGCGCCGACCTCGATCCAGCCTGGTGGATGGCCAGGGCGAAAATCCCCTTGCCGGTCCCGGTTTCCCCACAGATCAGCACCGCCAAGTCGTACCCGGCATAGCGTCGAGCCTTCTCAATTTGCGACCGGATGGCTTGGCTTCGGCCAATAATTTGCTCGAAAGCTCTTTGCCCGGTCAATCCATTGGCGACGCGCTCAAGTTCAGCTCTGCCTTGGCCGCTTACACTGGTGGTGCCTGTGTTCGGCGCATGCCCCTGGACGTACCTGGGTTTGCTCACGCGTACGCTCCTGCTAAAAAGGCCGGTCTGTTACATCCGCTTAAAAATATCTCCACGATGAATCCTGTCTTCGATTTGCCTGCGCCCTTACAAGCATGGCGCGTGCCGTGCGTGGCTCCCTCGGAACATGAACGAGAACCTACACAGAGGTTCGCTGCTGGCTGGCGACAGGTTGGAAAGATTTGACCTAAGATCAATAGAAGCGGGCCGCGTGGCGTCTTGGTTCTTGTGCGCAATTTCTTTCCACGCAGTGGGAACGTTTTGCAGATCATCCCGATTTGATTAGCGCGGCATTCGCGCGGTGTGACAAGATGGCGCTGGTTCCAGAGCCGGGGTTCGCATTTCAGAATTTCAACTGCGGTTTAACTATTCAGGTACCCACCGGCGTCAGTGAGGGCAATTATGCAGAGGGCGCCAGATCAGCTCCCGCTGACATTCAAGGCCAGCAGGAGTTCAACGTCATCCCTGAGGGACGGTTGAGAATAGTCCGGCGGTTCAACGTATTTTAACGCCGGGAGAGTCAAGTCCCGGGCGGCTGAAACCGACTGCCTCAGCCGTCCCTTCGGGACTCGGCGGTGTTCGTGCACGGTCCCGGGTTTGAAATGCCGGGCTATTTTCATAAGTCCCTTCGGGACAGGCCGTTGCGGAATTTCCGAAAGGCATTAGGGTTAGTCGCCTCTGATTGCGCTGTCGTTGATCGAGGAACAGGCTCGCGGCTTTAGAGCGCGTTTGAATAATCGAATCCATTGTAGGAGCCGACGTGAGGAGGCTCAAATTTCAGACGATTTGTCCAAGAATCAGAGCCTCCTCACGTCGGCTCCTACAATTTTAAGACACGCTCTTAGTTCTTTTTCGGGGTGAGATCCAGTCGTGGGGGCTGATCCGTGGGGCCGCTCTTTTTGCCGGCGTCGTAAAAGGCAAACAGACGGGTGTTGGATTGGATGTAAATGGCGCCGTTGGCGACGATCGCGGTGCCGTAAACCGGCGAGCCGAGATTGGTTTCGCTGATGACCACCGCCTCATTTTCCGGGCCGCCCGGCTTGACCTTTTCCGATGGCAATTTCTTGCCTTTATTGGCTGCCAGAACGATGAAGTCGCCGTCTTCGTCGCCGATATAGACCTTGCCGTCGGCCACGAGGGTTGAGCCCCAGATGTGCGCCTTCATGTCGTGGGTCCAATAAAGTTTTCCGGTCTCGGCATCGATGCAGTGAACGAACCCGGAAAAGTCGCCCACAAACAGCAAACCGGTGTCCGGGTCAATGGACACGGTGGAAAGGCTGCGGTGGAGTTTATCGAAGCTCCAGACTCTGCCGGTTTGGGTGATATCGCCGGTCTTGGTGGGA
>WNGL01008072.1_pt1 | contig 12332 bp, 12 predicted proteins | sample 5400591 | NCBI WGS metagenome assembly WNGL01 (sample SAMN13153377, study PRJNA577476) | soil metagenome | isolation source: 80 cm soil or saprolite under Garry oak tree replicate 1 | place: USA:California | collected 2016-06-15
GAGAGCGAACGGGAAATGTCGCTGGCGGCATTGGTCGGGTGCACGCCGGAGATCAACAGCCGCTTGCCATAGCCGCCGGCCAGCAACTCCATCGCGTCGGAGACCCGCGATGAGCCGCCGGTCAGCACCACGATGCCGTCGGCCTTGTGGTCAGGCTTGATTTCAGCACCATGCATCTGCGAGAGAAAGCCGACAAAGCCGACCGCAGCGCCGACGAACACCATCGCCAGCGCCGCGACAATCGTTGCGCGCAGCCAGCTGCGCGGCGCGACAATCGGCGCGTTCCGCGATCTATCGTCAGAATACGGACTCATGTGTTGCTGGCGACCTTCCCCTCATTCGGCCTGGAGCGGGATGACTTTTCCTCGAATCGTCATCCCGCTCCATCCTTTTATTTGAGCATGATCTCCGGGCAAACGCTTTGCGTTTGTCCCGAGGGAAAACCGGTACCCATTTTTCCGGATCATGCTGCAGCGGGATGACTTTTCCTCGAATCGTCATCCCGCTCCATCCTTTTATTTGAGCATGATCTTTTCGGAAAACCGGTACCCACTTTTCCGGATCATGCTCTAAAGCGCTTTCAGACCAAGTGGAGTCTGGCGGGCGCGGTATTCATGCAAACCGCATCAGTCGATCTCGTCCAGCGTGGTGAACAGCGTACGCCGCGATGCCCAGGCGGTGATCGCCGCGATCAGCGCAGCCTGCGCCGCCAGCGCCAGATAACCGGACGGGCGCAGCGCAAACGTCCCCAGCAAAGCTGCGAATTGATCCCCGACCGGGGTGCCTGAGAACCAGCCGGCGATTGATTCGGAAAACCCGAAAGTGAGCATCGCGATGCCGCCGCCGATCACACCGCCCTGCAGCCCCAGCCGCAGAAAATGCCGCAGGAACCGGTTGGCGATGTAGCGGTCGCCGGCTCCAACGAAGTGCAGAACTTCGACGATCGGGCGATTCGCCGCCATCGCGCCGCGCGTCGCGAACGATACCGAGATGATCGTCGCAATAATCACCAGTGTGAGGATGCCGATGCCGGCGAACACGGTAGCACCCGTCATCGATCGCATCCGCTCGATCCAGGCGCGGTGATCGTCGACGCTGGCTGAGCGCGACGCCTGGGTCACCCGGCTGCGCAGCGCCGCCAGATCCAGCACCGTTCCGGGCTGGACCCGCGCGACAATGACGCGCGGCACCGGCAGATCGTCGAGCGAAAGTCCACTGCCCAGCCATGGCTCCAGCAGTTTGGCGGACTCGCTTTTGGTGAAAGGCCTGATCTCGACGATGCCGGGCTGCCCGCGCATTGCTTCAGCTACCGCTGCCGCATCGCGGTCAATATCGCGCCCGGCCGCGGGGCGCACCTGAATGGTGATTTCGCTCGCGACCTCCGACTGCCACTCCGCTGCCGACGCGCTCACCAACAGCACCGCGCCGGTGGTCATCGATGCGAGGAACGTCATGATGGCGACGACGGCGACCAGCGCGCGGCCGGCGATCGAGCCGCGCGGCACGATCGGCGACAGATTGCGCGCGTTCGCGGACACCCGCGGACGCTCGTGTCCCAGATCCACCAACAGGCCGCGCTCTTCGCCTGGTCTATTCATAGATATGCAACCGTCCATGATGCAGCACCATCCGCCGCGCCTCATACTGATCCATCAGCGTGATGTCGTGGGTTGCGATGATCACCGCGGTGCCGGACTTGTTCAACTCGATGAACAACCGCAGCAGTCGCCGCCCCAGGGTCGGATCGACGTTGCCGGTCGGCTCATCCGCCAGCAACAGAAGCGGCCGCGAGATCACGGCGCGCGCGATCGCCGCGCGCTGCTTCTCACCCCCGGACAAGACCGGCGGGAGGGCATCCATTCGCTCGCCAAGCCCGACCCATTTCAACAGATCGATCACCTCCTTGCGATAGCTCGATTCCTCGCGCCCCATCACCCGGAACGGCAGCGCCACGTTTTCATAGGTAGTCATATGATCGAGCAGGCGGAAGTCCTGCAGCACGATACCTATCCGCTTGCGCAGGTCGGCAACTTCATCTTTGCCGAGCATCGAGACGTCGTGGCCGAACAGATTGACCAGGCCGCGCGTCGGCCGCAGCGACAGGAACAGCAGCCTCAACAGCGAGGTCTTGCCGGCGCCGGACGGTCCGGTGAGGAACTGGAAGGAATGGGCGGGGATCAGGAAACTGAGGTCGCGCAGAATCTCCGGGCCAAGCCCGTAACGCAATCCGACATTTTCGAACCGAACCAAGCTCAGCTCCGTTCGATGTGGGGCGCGGCCGGAAACCGGGAACCGGAGGCCCGCAGTTCGCTGGTTTCGCGGCGACTGCGAACCCGACGAAATAGTTGTGCTTCGGTTATGGTTTCCGATTCGTTAACGGTCGCCTTGTACCATTCCGGCAGCGTCATTGTGGCGATTGGCTCCATGCACATCATTTGTCCCCATTGTACAACCTCCTATGCCATTGATTTGGCTACCTTGGGCGCGTCTGGCCGTACCGTCCGCTGTTCCCGCTGCAAGGAGGTCTGGCTGGCACGGCCGGAGGACGCGACCGAGGTTGCCGCTTCGATGCCTGCGATGGCGGGAGCCGGCGGGCAAACCACGGAGCCGGACGCCGCCGCGGAATGGGACGCTCTCGCGCGCGAAGACGATAGCCAGGACCAGGAGACCCCCGTCGTCGACAGCCCTTCGATATCGGGCGACTGGCCGGCCTCCGCTGACGAGCAAGGCTCGGCCGATCTTAGCGGAACCGACCGGCCGTCGATAGCCCGGCACGACCTTTCCGACACCGAGGCCGGCGGCCCGCAAGGCCGCTCCTGGCTGCGGCGGCTGGTGAAATCGCCGGGGCTGCTGCGCGCCTCCGGCAAGCCGTTCGTCAGCCTGCCGACGGCCTGCGCCGCCATGGGCGCGCTGGTGCTGGCACTGATGATCTGGCGCGTCGAAATGGTGCGGCTGCTGCCGCAGACCGCCGCTTTCTACAAAATGGTCGGCCTCGACGTGAATCTGCGCGGGCTCGTGTTCAAGGACGTCAAGATCACCACCGAAACCGTCGAGGGCAAACCGGTGCTGGTGATCGAGGGCGCCATCGTCGGCGAGGCCCGCAAGCCGGTCGAATTGCCCCGGCTGCGCTTCAGCGTGCGCGACGCGCAGGGCGCCGAGATCTATGCCTGGAACGCGGTACTGGAGCAGCCGGTGCTGAAGCCGGGCGAAAGAGCCTGGTTCAAGTCGCGGCTGGCTTCGCCGCCGCCGGAAGGGCGCAATATCGATGTACGCTTCTTCAGCAGGCGGGATATCGTCGGCGGCAATATATGACCAGGGGCCACGCGGCCCGCTCGCGAAGGACGATGGACCAATGCCGCGCGTGCTGATCGCCGACGATGAGGACTCGATGCGCACGCTGGTGGCGCGCGCCATTGCCATGGACGGCCACGACACCGTTACCGCGGAAGACGGCGCCGAAGCGCTGGAGATCCTGACCCGCGAACCGGGCGCATTCGATCTCTTGCTCACCGACATCCAGATGCCGGTGATGGACGGCATCGCGCTGGCGCTGGCGGCGGCCCGCGATTTTCCCGATCTGACGATTTTATTGATGACGGGCTTTGCGGCCCAGCGCGAACGCGCCTCGGGCCTCAACGCCATCGTGCATGACGTCATCACCAAGCCGTTTTCAGTGGCCGATATCCGCACCGCCGTGGCCGATGCGCTGGCCGCGGCGAAGAAAGCTTAGCGGACGAGGCTAGCCCACGCGACGGTTCACACCAGTCGTCATACTCCGCCACCGGGTCTCGCCTTCGGCGAGCCCGATGACAGGCTCCAGCGGAGTATCCAGTACGCCGCAGCCCTTCGGCCAAATCACGGACGCTCTGGAATACTGGATCACCCGCTGGAGCCTGTCATCGGGCGGCGCGATGCGCCGGTAGCGGGTGACGACATTTGTTGCTGTCTAATAATCCTTCAGCAGCCGCTCGATATAATCGAGTTCGATCTGCGGGCGCTGCGGATCGGCAAGGCGGCGGCGAAGCTCTTCGAGAATCCGGCGCACCCGCTGCACATCGATTTCGCCGGGAATCTTCACCGTCAGGTCGTCACCGAATTCGCGCCCGTGCAGCGGCCGTCCGAGCGGATCGTTGCCGTTGGCGCCGCTCTGCTGCCGGCCGGCGCGATTGCCCGGGGTGTCGCCTTGTCCGTCGCCATCGCCCTGCTGCATCGCCTCGGCCAGGCTCTGGGCGCCCTTGCGCAGCGCTTCCAGCGCCTGGCCTTGCGAATCCACGGCGCCCTCGGCGTTGCCTTCGCCGAGCCTGCCGCCGGCGTCACCCATGGCGGAATCGGCCTCGCCGAGGCCGTCCTCGCCATCGCCATCGCCCTGGTCTCCTTGCTGACCTTGCTGACCCTGCTCGCCGCGCTGGCCTTGCTGGCCCTTCTCGCCCTTTTCGCCGCGCTGGCCCTGCCCCATGCCGCGCTTGGCCAGTTCCTGCTGCAACCTCTTGAGCCGATCGCGCAGGCCCTGCTGATCCTGCTGCAGATCGCCCATGCTTTGATCGCCCTGCTTGCCGCGCTGGCGGTCGCGCCGCGCGTCCTGACCCTGCTTGAAGGTCTTGTCGCGCAATTGCTGCTGCTTGCGGATCATGTCGCCGAGTTCGTTCAGCGCCTGCTCCATGTCGCTGTCGCCGGACTGGCCAGGCTGCGCCATTTGCAGATTTTCCAGCATCTGCTGCAGCTGTTCGAGCAATTGCTTCGCCGCATCCTTGTCGCCGGAGCGCGACATGCGCTCCATGCGGTCGATCATGTTCTTGAGGTCCTGCTGGCTCAACATCTTGGTGTTGGGGTCAAGCGGCCGCGCCAGTTGCTGCGGATTGTTGCGCTGCTGTTCGGCGAGTTGACGGATGAAATTATCCAGCGCCGCGCGCAGGTTCTCGGTGAGCTTCTTGATCTCTTCGTCGCTGGCGCCGCGTTCCAGCGCCTGCTTGAGCGCCTCCTGCGCGGCACGCAGCGCCTTGTCCACGTCGGTGATGTTGCCATCCTCGATGGTAACGGCGAGCGCCCACAGGCTGGCGACGACCTCACGCATCGCGTCGTCGTTACGGGCGGCTTCGAGCTGCCTTGCGACGCTGTACAGCCCGAGATACTGGCCGGCTTCGGGCGTGAACAAGTCAGGTGCGATCATCAACGCATCCAGCGCGGCATAGACCTGCCCGTTCTGATTGGCGTCGAGCGCCAGAATGCGGCGCTGCTCGATCAGCGCCCGCGCCAGCGGTTTGGTGAACAGCCGCTCCGGAAGCCGCATGTTGAACGGCTCGCTGCGGCCCTCATTGCCGGCCTCGTCCTTTGCCGTCAGGGTCAGCGTGACCTCGGCGCCGGCATAGGGATCCTCGCTCAGATCCTTGACGGTCTGCCCGACGCCATTGCGGGTCCGCGCGTTGGGAAGCACCAGCGGAAATCGCGGCGCCTCGAACAAGGGCCGCGGCTCCGCATCGGCTTTCGGCACGTCACCGGGACGGAATGCAAAACGCGCCTGCGCTTCGGTGACGCCGTAGTCATCCTCGATCTTGTAGGACATCTGCAGCGAGCCGCGGGCCTGACGTTCCGGATCTTTCGCCAGCGCAATGGTCGGGGCGCGGTCCGGAATAGCGCTGAACTTCCACTGCGGCTGACCGGAAGGCGCGCGGACATGCGCCGTACCATCGCCGGTTATGGTGAAATGCCGCTCGTTGGTGCCCTTGGGCGCTTGCTCGGTCGGCGCTGCCTCGGTCACGTTGCCTCCGGCGACGACATCGAGCGTGCCGCCACTCGAGCGCACAATCAGCGTGCTGCCCGCCGGGACCGGCATTGGTCCCGCGGCCGGTACAGCGGCGGCTTCCTTGTTGGCCGCCGACAGGATGATCGGAGGCTTGCCGGTGTAGAGCGGCGGCGTCACCCAGGCATCGACCCTGATATTGGCCGGCGACAGCACGCCATTCCAGTCGAACGCCGCGTAGGTGCGCAGCATGCGCTCGTCGCTCGCGGCAATATAGGCCGCAACCATCAGCACCGCGACCAGCGCGCGCAGCGCCCAGGGATCGTGGATCGCAAGCCGCGGCGACGGCAGGCCGGCGCGGATGCGCTTGATCGACGCCAGGGTGCGCTCGCGTTGCGCCTGCCACAGCGCCAGCGCGACCGGGTCCTGCGTCGCAAGCGTATCGGTGAGCGCGGTTGCCGGGCGATGGCGGATGCCGGTACCGCGGTCCAGCCGGTTCAAAGCCGCTTCGCGGCTCGGCCAGCGAAACCGGAGCAGCGGAAACACCGCCCCCAGCGCCAAAAACACGAACAGGCCGAGCCCAATGGCACGCGCCACGAACGGCAGAACCAGCCACAATCCGGCCCAGGACACCGCCAGAAACAGTCCGGCGACAGTCAGCAGGCGCGCCAAATGCGGCCAAGCCGTCTCCCAGGCGATCGCATATTTCGCCCGCTGCAAGGCCTGCGTCAGCTGCAGCCGTGAAACGGCGTCAGGGCCGCGCGCTGGTTCTGAGGGGTCGTGGGTGCCGCTCAATCAACTCTCCAGGTTGCCGAACAGCACCCTAGCACAACGGCGGCAATGAGGCACGTCTCGCGACGCACAACCCACACCTCAAAACACGCATAACACGAAGCCGTGACGACGGCCGCCCGACCTCGTACCGTCCGATGCCATCTCACCAAAAGGGAACGCTATGGACCAGAAAACGCACGATAAGGGGCTGGAAATTCGCAAAGCCGTGCTGGGCGAGGCTTACGTCGCCAACGCCCTGAAGAACGCCGACGATTTCAACAAGCCGTTTCAGGAACTGGTTACCGAATATTGCTGGGGCGCGGTGTGGGGCCGGGAGCAACTGCCGCGCAAGACCCGCAGCATGCTCAATCTGGCCATGATCTCGATTCTCAACCGGCCGCATGAATTGCGGGTGCACATCAAAGGAGCCCTGGTCAACGGCGTCACCAAGGACGAGATCCGCGAAATCTTCATGCAGGTGGCGATCTACGCCGGCGTGCCCGCGGGCGTCGACAGTTTTCGCATCGCGCGCGAAGTGTTCGCCGAAATCGACAAGGGCTGAATCATCATGGACATCGGATTCATCGGCCTCGGGAAGATGGGCTTTCCCATGGCTCGCCGCCTGATCGAGGCCAAACATCAACTCACCGTGTTCGACCAGCGCCAGGAGGCGGTGGAAAAACTGGTTGCGCTGGGCGCGCAGGCCGCGTCGTCAACGAAGGAGGTCGCCGACCGCGCCGAGACCGTGCTGGCGAGCCTGCCGTCGCTGCAGGCTTCGCTGGAGGTCGCGACCGGTAGCGGCGGCGTGATCGACGGCAAGCGGGTCAAGCGCTTCGTCGATCTCTCCACCATCGGCTCGCAAATGGCGGTGCGAATTCATGATCTGCTCAAGCAGCGCAACATCGTGCAGCTCGACAGCCCCGTCAGCGGCGGCGTTGGCGGCGCCGAAAAGGGCACGCTGGCGGTGATGGTGTCGGGCCCGCGCGCCGATTTCGAGGTGGCAAAACCCGCGCTCGACGTGATCGGAAAGGTCTTCTTCATCGGAGAAAAGCCCGGCTCCGGGCAGACCATGAAGCTCGCCAACAATTTCCTGTCGGCAACCGCCATGGTCGCGACCTCGGAAGCGGTGGTGATGGGCGTCAAGTCTGGGCTCGATCCCGCCGTGATGATCGACGTCATCAACGCCGGCTCCGGGCTGAACACGGCGAGCCGCGACAAGTTCCCGCGCTCGGTGCTGCCGCGCACTTTTGATTTCGGCTTCGCCACCGGCTTGATGGTGAAGGATGTGCGGCTGTGCCTTGAGGAGATGAAGCATCTCGGGCTGTCGATGGAAGTCGCCGAAGCCGTCGGCCGGCTCTGGGAAGTCATCATCCGCGACATGGGCCCGGATTCGGATTTTACCTCCGCGATCAAGCCGATCGAGAAGGCGGCGGGTGTCGTGGTGGGCGGCGGCAAGGGCAGCCACGCGGCGAAGTGACGCCGCCTACAACCACGGCGCCGGGCGGTCCATCGCGATCAGCGCATCGACATCGATGCGCGGGCGGACCACGGCGTATTGGTCGTCCTTGACCAGCACTTCCGGCACCAACGGCCGCGTGTTGTAGAAGCCGGACTGCACGGCGCCATAGGCGCCGGCGGTCATGATCGCCAGCAGATCGCCGGCCTTGGGCTCGGGCATGTTGCGGTCGAGCGCGAGGTAGTCGCCGGTTTCGCAGACGGGACCTACCACGTCGGCGGTGACGATGCGCGCGCTGGCGACCGCCTCGCGCACCGGCAGGATGTCGTGATGCGCCTCATACAGCGTGGGGCGGATCAAATCGTTCATCGCGGCGTCGATGACGATGAAATTCTTAGCATCGCCCGGCTTCACATAGATCACGCGGGCAACGAGGATGCCGGCATTGCCGACGATCATCCGCCCCGGCTCGAACATCAGCGTGCAGCCGAGGTTGTGCGTCACCCGCTTGACCACGGCGGCATAGGCCGCCGGCACCGGCGGCGCTTCGCGGTCCATATGATAGGGAATGCCCAGCCCGCCGCCGAAATCGATATGCGAGATATTGTGGCCGTCGGCGCGCAGCGTCGTGACGAAGTCCGACAGAATGCAGAACGCGGTTTCCAGCCGGCTCAGATCGGTGATCTGGCTGCCGATATGCATGTCGGTGCCGGTGACCTCGATCCCCGGCAGTTTTGCGGCGCGGGCATAGACCTCGCGGGCCCGCGCGATGGGCACGCCAAACTTGTTCTCGGCCTTGCCGGTGGCGATCTTGGCGTGCGTACCGGCATCGACGTCCGGATTGACGCGAACGGAAATCCGCGCGGTCTTGCCGGCTTCGACCGCGAGCCGCGACAGCAATTCCAGTTCCGGCTCGGATTCGACGTTGATGCAGAGGATGTCGGAGGCCAAGGCCGCACGCAGCTCGGCCTCGGTCTTGCCGACGCCGGAGAACAGGATTTTGTGCGGCGGAATGCCGGCGGCCAGCGCCCGCTTCAACTCACCCCCCGAAACCACATCCGCTCCGGCGCCGAGTTTTGCCAGCGTGCGCAGCACCGACTGGTTAGAGTTCGCCTTCATGGCGTAACACACCAGCACCTTCTCGCCGGCAAAGGCCTCGGTGAAGACGCGGTAGTGCCGTTCCAGCGTCGCGGTCGAATAGCAATAGAACGGCGTGCCGACCGCGTCCGCCAGCTCGATAAGATTGACCGCCTCGGCGTGAAGCACGCCGTTGCGATAGTCGAAGTGGTTCATGGCAGGCTCAGTCGTTCAGGAGCGGGTCGAGAACGAATGCTTTCTTGCGACCCTTGGGGGCGACTGGCCCCGATTCGGCGCCGTAGGTCGGATTGAACACGCTTGGCTTGCTCGCGGCCCGGTCAGCCTCGGCATCGGCCTGTTCAGCGGCGGTTGCCTGCGCCGATGCTGCGTTCGGCGGCAGGTCTAGTCCACCCTTGCGTCCACAGCCGCCGAGCGCGAGCACGGCCGCGCTGAGCAGGATGACGGCCCATCGCGAAGATGTCGGACAGTTCGTACGATTCACGGCAAAATCCCCAATGCGGCGGCACCATACAAAGATTGCCCTGCTCTGGCGAGACCCAGACCATCATGAATTTGCATTGAGTTTCCTGAGCTCAGCCCAATTTTTGCTCTTTTTCCAGTCGCTTCCGCCACGCCTTGGCTTGGGCGAGGACGTTCTTCGGCGCGGTTCCGCCATAGCTGGTGCGGCTTTTGACCGATGCTTCCACCGAAAGCACGGCCATGACCTCGGCCGTGATCTTCGGCTCGATCGCCTGCATGTCCTTCAAGGGCAGCTCGTGCAGCGGCACGCCCGCCTTCGACGCCATGGCAACGATGCGTCCGGTGACGTGATGGGCGTCGCGGAACGGCATTTTCAGCGTTCGCACCAGCCAGTCCGCCAGATCGGTGGCGGTGGCGTAGCCCTCGCCGGCGGCGGCTTTCATCCGCGCCTCGTCCGGCATGATGTCGGCCACCATTCCGGTCATCGCGCGAATCGCCAGCGAGAGCGCGGCGAACGCCTCCATGGCGCCCTGCTTGTCTTCCTGCATGTCCTTTTGATAAGCCAGCGGCAGGCCCTTCATCACGATCAGCAAAGCGGTGAGCGCGCCGATGACCCGGCCGGTCTTGGCGCGAACCAGTTCGGCGGCATCGGGGTTGCGCTTCTGCGGCATGATCGAAGAGCCTGACGTGAACTTGTCGCTCAGTCGCACCAGCCCGACCAGCGGTGAAGTCCAGATCACGATTTCCTCGGCAAAACGCGACAGATGCACCGACGCGATCGCCGCCGCCGACAATGTCTCGAGCACGAAGTCGCGGTCCGAAACCGCGTCGAGCGAATTGGCCATCGGCCGGTCGAAGCCGAGCGTCTTTGCGGTGGCATCGCGATCGATCGGAAACGATGTGCCGGCCAGCGCCGCAGCCCCGAGAGGGGATTCATTCAGACGTTTGCGCGCATCGGCGAAGCGGCCGCGGTCGCGCGCCGCCATCTCGACATAGGCCAGCAGATGGTGCCCGAACGTCACGGGCTGCGCGGTCTGCAGATGCGTGAAGCCCGGCATCACCGTGCCGGCATGTTCCAGCGCCCGCTCCACCAGCGCATGCTGAAACGAGGCCAGCGCCGCATCGGTCTCGTCGATGGTATCGCGGACATACAGCCGGAAATCGGTTGCGACCTGATCGTTGCGCGAACGCGCGGTGTGCAGCCGCCCCGCGGCGGGCCCGATCAACTCGCCAAGCCGGCTCTCGACATTCATGTGAATGTCCTCGAGCGCGCGCTTGAAGTCGAACGATCCCTTGCCGATCTCTGACAAAATCGTGTCTAGACCCTTGGCGATATTTTTCGCATCGTTGGCGGTGATAATGCCTTGCGCGGCGAGCATCGCAGCGTGCGCCTTGGATGCGGCGATGTCCTGGGCATAGAGGTGACGATCGACGTCGATGGAGACGTTGATTTCCTCCATGATCGCATCGGGGCGATCGGTGAACCGGCCGCCCCACATCTTGTTGCTCATGACTTATTACTCATGACCTGTCATTCATCGTCACGCCTGCCATCGTCACGCCTGCGAACGGAACGCGCTGGGCCGCTCGTGGCTCAACCGACCGTAATACAGGCTCTGCATAGCCGTATCTGATACAGGATGACAAACGATATGCCCGACCGCCCCTCGCCTCGCCCGGCTGCCACGCGCCGGATACCCCTCGCGATCGGGGCGGTGCTGATCGGGGCGGTGATTGGATTTGCCGGGGTATACGGGATTGGCGGCCTGAAGCGCAATGCAGCCGGCGATTCGGCTTGCCGCCCCGCGGTCGACCTTGCCCGCAAGCTCGCGCCGCTGGCGCATGGCGAGGTTGCCGCGCTGACGATGGCGACCGTCCCGCTGCGGCTGCCGGACCTCGCCTTCGAGGACGCCGGCGGCAAGCCCAAAAAGCTCTCCGACTGGCGCGGGCGAACCGTGCTGGTGAACCTGTGGGCCACCTGGTGCGTGCCCTGCCGCAAGGAGATGCCCGCGCTGGATAGCCTGCAAACCAAGCTTGGCGGACCTGATTTCGAGGTGGTCGCCATCAACATCGACACCCGCGATCCCGAAAAGCCGAAGAACTTCCTCAAGGACGCCAATCTGACCCGGCTTGGCTATTTCAGCGACCAGAAAGCCAAGGTTTTTCAGGATCTTAAGGCGATAGGCCGGGCGTTGGGAATGCCGACCTCGGTGCTGGTCGATGGTCAGGGCTGCGAGATCGCGACCATCGCCGGGCCCGCGGAATGGGGCAGCGACGACGCCGTCAAGCTGATTACAGCGGCGATGAAACCGCCCGGTTAGCCTCGTCATTCCGGGGCGCCACGGTCGATGAAGATGGGCAATATTGCTTCGCCGTGCCGCTATGATGTGATCCGTTGAGACGCGACGGAATCCGAACCATTACGCTACTGTTTCCGCCAGCAACCGCCGCATGACTTCCGGGTCACGTTCGATTGCTAACAACAGCGCCCGCGCCGGTGCATCAGGCGTGCTTCGATGTTGCTCCCAATCGCGCAGCGTGGTGATCGGCAGGTGAAATGCGTCAGCAAATTGCATCTGCGTCATGCCGAGGCGTTGCCGCAGCACCTTTACGCGCGACACCCGGCGCATCTTAGACAGTTGTTCCGGAGTGAGCGGCTGGGCGTCGGGGTCGGATAGCGCAGCGGCCACGACCTCCTCATCGGTCATGGCATCGAGCCGTGCCCAATCGGTGTCGCCCCGAGGCAATGTATCACCAGGTTTCACGGTGACCCGCGTAGTACCGGTCTTGCTCATGTCGTGTGGCCTT
>WNGL01008073.1_pt1 | contig 12331 bp, 10 predicted proteins | sample 5400591 | NCBI WGS metagenome assembly WNGL01 (sample SAMN13153377, study PRJNA577476) | soil metagenome | isolation source: 80 cm soil or saprolite under Garry oak tree replicate 1 | place: USA:California | collected 2016-06-15
TGCAGTCTGTGGCCCCCTGGGGGCGGCCGATTGCCCAGTGGATACCGACCTTCGGCGAGGCGTGCAAATCGGACATCGAGCGGATGCACGATTACCTGCTGAAAAAGTTCGGCGAGGAACGCGGCCACACGATGGCGGAACTGAGTCGCAACCTGCTGGTCTTCCCCAACCTGGTCATTAACGATATCATGGGCATTACCGTTCGCACCTTCCAACCGCTTGCTCCCGACTATATGGAGGTGACGCAGAAGGAGTTAGCGCCCAAGGGCGAACGTGCCGACTTGCGTGCCATGCGCCTGGATAGCTACCTGTCGTTCCTGGGCCCCGGTGGTTTTGCATCCCCAGATGATACCGAAGCCATAGAATCCTGCCAGCAAGGCTTTCAAGCGAAAGCTGTCGAGTGGACGAACATGTCACGGGGATTGCATCATAATCCGCCCTTGTACACAGATGAACATCACATGCGTGCGTTTTGGCGGGGCTGGTACCGACGCATGACGGCAGAGGAGTAGACATATGCAAAAAGAGGGAAGCGAAGTGAACACGCGGGAGAAGTCCTTAGAAGCCATTAGCCGTCAGGAGGTCGAGGACTTCCTGTACAAAGAGGGTTATCTGCTCGATGAGTGGCAATTGGATGAGTGGCTCTCTCTCTTCACACCGGACGCGCAGTACGTGGTGCCGACGAATGATCTGCCCACAGCCGATCCAGAGAACGATCTGGTCTATATTAATCATGATTTCGCTCGCATCAAGGCGTGGACGGTGCGCCTCAAGAATAGCATGGCCCACCGGGAGTACCCCTGGTCAAATACCGTGCACATGGTCACCAACGTTCGCCTGTTGGGGGTGGAAGACGGGTGCCTGATAGTTACGGCCCCCTTTATCGTGTGGCGCTTCCGTTTCAAAGATTCCGAGTATTTTGCCGGGCACTACCGGTACGCCTTGAAACTGGTTGACGGGGAGTTAAAGATTCGTTCCAAGAGAGTCGAGATGGACATGCCGACTCTGCGCCCTCGTGGAGCGATCAGCATTATTCTCTAAGCATGTCAACATAAGCTTGGCACGCTTTCCTAATCGGCTGGCAGGGGCACCTGCATCGGATGCCCCTGGCGGGGGAATAGCCGGCTACCGGATGACTGCGATGTCATTCTTTTGCCCACATGCTTAGTGCGACACCCGATCATCTTGCCCGGTAGGGTCAACAGTTCCTTCAAGTGCGGTGCACAGGCGTGATCATGAAGATGAGTACGTTCTTGCTGGCGATCTCACACTCGCCAGCTAATAAGCGTTTTAATCCAGCCCATCAGCGACTATTGGTAGCGAAGAGATGAAAGTCGATTTTCATACCCACTTTATCCCGCAGCAATTTCCCGATATGGGGGAAAAGTACGGCGGCGAGGGATGGCCAACGCTCCTTCATGCGGGGCCATGCCAGGCTGACATCTATCATGCCGGTAAACACTACCGGCGGATTGATGACCGCAGCTGGGACCCGGAACGACGCCTCCAGGACATGGATGCCGAAGGGATTGATGTCCAGGTGCTTTCACCCATTCCGGTGACCTTTGCCTATCACTTCTCGGCACAGGGTGTGCTCGAACTGGCACAACTCCAGAACGAGGCGATTGCGAACGTGATCTCTGTCGCACCGACGCGCTTCATTGGCCTGGGAACCGTCCCACTCCAGGATCCAGATCTTGCCGCAGCCGAAGTTCGTCGGGCTGTGACAAGCCTGGGCCTGGCTGGTGTGGAGATCGGAACCCAGGTGGAAGGCAAGAACCTCGATGATCCGGCGCTGGAGCCATTCTGGCGCAGCTGCGTCGAGGTTGAAGCAGCCGTCTTCGTTCACCCAGAGGCCGTGCTCGCCCCCGAGCGCACTAGCAAGTACCGTATGGTGTTTTCCATGGGCTATACGTCGGAGACGGGCATTGCAGCCGCATCGGTGGTCATGAGCGGTTTGCTGGATCGCCATCTCACGCTTCGCCTCTGCTTTGCCCATGGGGGTGGCACGTTTCCCTGGCTCCTGCCTCGACTGGATCAGACGTGGCGCGCATTCGACGATGTGAAAGCCGTGACAGCGAAAAGGCCATCCGAGACGGCAAAGCTCCTGTCTTACGATACGCTTGTCTTTGATACGATGAACATGCGCCTGCTGATTGATCGACTAGGGGCAGATCGCCTCATCATGGGCACTGATTACCCTTTCCCTCTGCGCGAGGCACCCCCTGGGGCTGTGATCGATGCCTTAGATAGCATTTCGCACGAGGAACGTGCTGACATGCTGGGTCGAAATGCTTTGCGCTTTTTAGGCCGTGAGGTTCTATTTTGAAAGAAAGAGAGGGAAACGTATGAGATTGCTTGAGAACCGAGTGGCGGTGGTGACCGGTTCAACGCGGGGCATTGGACTGGCGATTGCCCGCACCTTCGCCAGCCACGGAGCTTCAGTTGTCATTACCGGTACAAAGCTGAAGGAGGCTGAGGCAGTGAAGGCAGACATAGAAGCCCAGGGGGCACGGGCAGCGGCCGTCCAGGTCGATGTCCGAGACCCGGTCCAGGTTCAACAGATGGTAGAGACGGCTGTTTCTGAACTGGGAGGCCTTGACATACTGGTCAACAATGCGGGCATTGCCATAGACGTGCCTCTAGAAGAAATGAAGCTGGAAGACTGGAAAGCAGTGATCGATACGAACCTGACAGGATACTTTCTGTGTACACAGGCAGCAGGAGCGGTCATGCTCAAGCAGCAGCGTGGCGTCATTGTGAATCTCTCCTCCATCTCTGGCAAGGTCGGTTATGCCGGGCAAGTGAACTATAGTGCGGCCAAGGCAGGTATTGTGGGACTGACGAAGGCGTCAGCGAAAGCATTGGCTCCCCATATCCGTGTGAATGTGCTTCTCCCAGGCACCACGCGGTCCGATATGATCGGGGACCTTAGTCCTGAGGTCCTGGCAGCAAGGATAGCCGAGACTCCCCTGGGTCGAATTGCTGAGCCAGAGGAAGTCGCCAACGTCGTCCTGTTCCTGGCCAGCGACATGTCAAGCTTCATGACAGGGTCAGTGCTTCAGGTGACGGGTGGTCGCTACATGTAGCGGTCAGAGCGCCGTGTTCATCTGAAGGACTGCCTTAGTAAGGAGAAGAAAAGAATGGATGTTTTTGAACTTGACCACGTGATCGCTAAGCGTAGCAAACTGAATAAGCCGTACCTCGAATTTTTACATGTCCCTTCGCTCAGTGCTGGCCTGTACGTGCTACCTGCCGGTGCGGTTGATACGCAAGAGCCGCATAAGGCAGATGAGGTCTATTACATCATCAGTGGTCGAGGTTTTATCCAGGTGGGCACCGAAAGCCGCGCAATTGAAACAGGGATGGTGGTGTACGTAGAGGCTAATACTGAGCATCGATTTCACACGATTGAAGAGGATTTGACGATTCTTGTCTTCTATGCACACGCTGATATGCGAGCCTCTACAATGAAGGGGGTATGAGACCTCGCCTTAGAAGTCTGCTCCCCACTCTTGCTTAGGAAAGCTAATATTGCTGAGTTGACGATGGAATAAAGGAGCAACGTGTGGATCCACAAGTTTTTCGCCAGGTCATTGGCAACTTCGCCAGTGGCGTGACGGTGATCACCACGCGTGAGCAAGACACCAACTACGGTCTGACGGCCAGTGCGGTCACTTCGCTCACGCTCGAGCCACCCATGCTGCTGGTCTGTATCAACAAGAATACGGGAACACAAGCGGTGATTAGCCGGACCCGTAAATTTGGCGTCAACATCTTAGGCCAGGAGCAGGCTCATCTTGCCTACCAATTTGCGAAACCGCAATCCGACAAGTTTCAAGGTGTGGATGTCTCCTATGGCGGTTTGGGCGTTCCACTGCTCACGGATGCATTAGCGCGTATCGAATGCCGCGTTGCCGCCGATGTCGAGGCTGGCACGCATAAAGTCTTTCTTGCCGAGGTGGACTCTGCCGATACAAGCACTGGAGCCCCGCTTACCTATTTTCGTGGCACCTTCGGACGCTTTGAGATGGTACAAGACGAGGCAGTCTACCAGCAGATTCGTGATCACGTCTTGAGCCGTAGCCTCGCTATCGCTGATGCACTCGATCCAACCAAACTGAGTAGCCAATTTAATGCCGCCATCTCCAGCGTCTACTATGCCTTGACCAAGCTCACTGCTGAGGGACTGGTGTTCCGTGACCTGGTCAAAGGATATGTGATCACCCCGATTGATGTAAAAACGTCCGATGATACCTTTGATGCGCGTTGTGCCATCGAACTAGGGGCAGCCGATCTTGCTGTCGGGCATCTTTCAGAGGATGAACTTGCCGAGTTCCGCAAGCGCATGGAGGCGACGTTGCCCTTGATCTCAGGTAATCGCTTTGTGGACTTCGAGCGCTACGTCGCAGCCAACACCGCCTTCCATGAATATTTAGTTGGTCTGGCTAAGAGCAGTGCACTGCTTGATGCCTATCGTCGGCTCAGTATCGAGGGGATCATGTGGCGCATCATCTGGCGCACGATCCCGGTCTTTGATCAAGCTAATGAAGAGCTGACTGCTGATCACAGGGGCATTGTGGAAGCGTATGAGAAGGGAGACAAGGAACTGGCCAGACGTGAGATTGTCAATCACAATGAACACTCCAAACTCACGTGTCGAAAGGCTATTGAGGTAGCCGGAGGCTTGGTCTAAGAAGGTCACTATTTTCTATAACGCATTCTGCTTTTCGTAACAGCGTACGCGACATCGCCCGGCTGTATGACGCACTCCACGATTCTGCTCAACAGGACGTGCTTCTCCAGCGTGGGTGTTTGAAAAGGACTAAGGCCTATCAGGCACGACAACAGCCATCAGACAGAGCGAAAAAGGAGAAAATGCAAGTAGAGATGGCTGTTCGCAAGGACAGTCGTCAGAGAGGTATGGAACGTCTATGACACAAGCAAAAGCCTCGCCTGAAATCGGCAAATCCATTCAGGTTGGCAACATAAAGACGAACTATCACGAAGCAGGCAGCGGGGAGCCTGTTATTCTCATTCACGGCTCTGGGCCAGGGGTTTCGGCATGGGCCAACTGGCAATTCGCCATCCCCTATTTGGCCGAGCGTTTCCATGTCTTCGCCTACGATCAGATTGGCTTCGGCTATACGGACCCGGCTCCCAATCAGAAATATAGCTTGCAATTGTGGACGGAGCATCTGCTCAATTTCATGCAAGCGGTGGGGGTCAAGCGAGCACACCTCGTTGGCAACTCGATGGGGGCCTCTGTGGCCTTGGCTGCCGCTGTAGACCATCCAGAGGTCGTGGACCGGCTGGTACTGATGGGCCCCATGGGCGTGCGTTTCCAACTCAAGCCGGGAGAGGGACTGGACGCTGTATGGGGCTATACCCCCAGTGTGGCCAATATGCGGCGCTTGATTGATATTTTTGCCTATGATCCGGGGAAATTCCCGACGGATCAGTTAGCTGAAATGCGCTATCAAGCCAGCATCCGGCCAGGAGCGCAAGAGGCGTTCTCCAGCATGTTCCCCCAGCCACGTCAAGAACAAGTGGAGGCCCTGGCAGCCTATGAAGATCGCCTCTCACAAATCCAGAATCAGACGCTCATTATTCATGGGCGCGAAGACCGCGTGATTCCACTTGAAACCAGCCTCAAGCTGATCAACGTGATCAGCAATGCGCAGTTGCATGTGTTTGGTCACTGCGGTCACTGGACTCAGCTCGAACCGCGGGATGCCTTTAATCGTCTCGTGCGGGATTTCTTAACGGAAGAAGTGTAAGCGATGGAAGTAAGCATTGAGGAGAGTGCGAGAGCACTTCATGGGGCAGAGAGGAGTCGTCTCCCTATTGCGCCCCTGAGTGAAACCTATCCCTCGCTCAAGCCCGCTCAAGCCTATGCCATTCAAAGTGCCTGGCTCGAGCTGTTACGTGCGGAAGGTGCCCAGGTCGTGGGACAGAAGATCGGGCTGACCAGCAAAGCTATGCAGGAGCAACTGGGCGTCAATGAACCTGACTACGGGTTCATCCTCGATCGCATGGTGGTGCCCTCGGGCAGTACCCTGCCACGCAGCGCCTTTCTGCTGCCGCGCGTCGAGCCGGAGATTGCCTTCTGGCTGGGAGAAGACCTCCAGGGACCGGACGTGACCGCCGAGCAGGTCCTGGCCGCGACAGAGGGAGTAAGCGCCGCATTGGAATTGGTGGACAGCCGCATCGAGAACTGGCGCATCAAGCTCGTCGACACCATTGCTGATAACGCTTCTTCGGCGCGATTAATTGTCAGTCAACAGCGCGTTTCCCCGCACGAGCTTGATTTGGCAGCCGAAGCGGTGGAGTTGTTCTGCGATGGGGAGCGTGTCGGTGCAGGCACGGGCGCCGCTGTCCTGGGGCATCCGGCCATAGCCGCTGCGTGGCTTGCTAATAAACTGGCCGAATTCGGTGTGAGCCTACGCAAGGGACAAGTCTTGCTCCCCGGGGCCATGTGTGCAGCCGTGTCTGTGACAGCGGGCAAGACCTACCGGGCGGTCTATACACACCTGGGCGAGGTGTCCGTCAGTTTCGAGTGAAAGGGAAAGAGGTTTTACCATGCGTCTGGTCACGTTTCTTCAAAATGGGGAAGTTCGTCTCGGTGCGCTACGAACGCAGGATGGTCAGGAACTGATTGTGGACCTGAACCATGCCGAGCCAGGTTTGCCAGCCAGCATGCTCGATTTTCTTGCTGCTGGCCAGCGTACCCAAGAGCTTGCCGTTGAGGTACTTCAGAAGGCACCTGCCTCAGCAATGCATGAACGCAAGACTGTTGCCCTTAAGGCTGTGATTCTCAATCCAGGCAAGATCATTTGTATTGGCTTGAACTATCGCGACCATGCCGCCGAAACGCATCAGTCGCTTCCAGAGGTCCCTGTGGTCTTTACGAAATACCCCAACACGCTCATTGGTTCTGGAGAGGCGATTGTCCTTCCACGTGTCACTCAGAGTGTCGACTACGAGGCTGAACTCGCCGTTGTGATGGGAAAGCGCGGGCGATACATCACTGAGGCTGAGGCCATGGACTATGTTGCAGGGTATAGCGTCTTTAACGACATCAGTGCACGGGATTATCAGATGCGGACAAGCCAGTGGACGATCGGGAAAACGTTCGATACCTTCGGGCCATTTGGTCCGGCACTGGTGACTGCCGATGAAATTGCCGATCCTCATGCGCTTACCATTCGCCTGAGCATTGGTAGTGAGGTCCTCCAAGACTCAAATACCCGTGAACTCATTTTTTCCATTCCTCAGTTGATCGCATATCTCAGTTCGGTAATGACCCTGGAGCCTGGAGATGTGATCGCTACCGGTACTCCAGCAGGTGTTGGTTTCACTCGCAAGCCTCCACGGTTTCTCCATGCCGGTGAGACGGTGCGGGTCGAGATCGAGAGCATAGGTGTGCTGGAGAATCCGGTGAGGGAAGAAGCGTGAATTGTACTCAACTAGCATATAACTCACGAACCGTGTGAGCAACAAAGGAGTGCATGTATGCCGACACCAATTAAGATGCCACGCCTGGGAGAATCCGTCGCCGAGGGGACGATCGGAGCCTGGCTCAAGCACGAAGGAGAGACGGTCGAGAAGGACGAGGCCATTGCTGAAGTCATTACCGATAAAATTACCGCCGAACTTCCCTCCCCTCTTGCCGGCCGCTTGACCAAAATCCTGGTGCAAGCGGATGAAACGGTGGGGGTGGGGACCGACATTGCTCTGATCGAGGAGAGTGCGGATGTCGCAGCTGCGTCTCCCGCACCGGCGACTCCAGCCACCAGTGCCGCTGCTGCGACCAGTGCCGCGCCGACAGCGGCTCCCACTATGGGGCAAGTCTCTGTGTCCACAGGCAATGGTGCGAGGGCTTCTTCTCCTGAAGGGGAGGTTGGGCAGCGCATTTCCCCGCTGGCACGACGCCTGGCTGAAGAGCATGGGATTGATCTCAATCAGATTAAAGGATCAGGCACGGGAGGACGGATTCGCAAAGAGGATATTTTAGCCTATGTGGCCTCGCGATCCACCCAGCAGCAGACAGCACCAGTGACCACTGCGCCTGCTGCCGCACCGACGGCCCCAGCCGTCTCTGCACCTCCGTCTCCCACACCTGCTCCCACCACCGCAGGAGCGGACGAAGAACTAGTGACGCCCACCCGCATTCGGCTGGCCACAGCCGAACACATGGTGCGCACCAAGCGCACGGCCCCGCATGCCACGACCTTTATGGAGGTTGACATGACCAACATCGCCCGCTGGTTGGAGAGGAACAAAGACGAGTTCAGGCGCAAGAATGGCTCTGGGATTAGTTACGTGCCTTTCGTGATGAAAGCCACCTGTGAGGGGCTGCGTCAGTTCCCCATGGTGAACGCGACGTGGACACCAGACAACAAGATCCTCCTCAAGAAGCGCATCAACCTGGGCATGGCGGTGGCCACTGATGCCGGTCTGCTGGTTCCGGTGATTCATGATGCCGATCAGTATACCATTGCGGGCTTGGCCAAACAGGTGGCCGCCGTGGCTCAGCGAGCCCGTAGCAATAAGCTGACGTTACAGGACATGCAAGGCAGTACCTTTTCTGTCAATAATACAGGCACCTTTGGCACCATGTTCTCGACCCCGCTCATCAATCAGCCTCATGCCGGGATTCTGAGTATGGAAGCGGTGATCAAGCGACTCATGGTGATGCCGGACGATTCGCTTGCCATCCGGCACATGATGTTCCTCTCCTTCAGCTTTGATCACCGCATCCTGGATGGGGCGGAGGCTAATGGCTTCCTGCGTGCCGTCCGCCTCAAATTGGAGAGCTACGGACCCGAGATCGACGTCTATTAGGATGAACCCACAAGGAAGGAGAGAGAGATGCCCGACCAACCCAACATCACCCCAGGCAGTCAAACCACACAGGAGGCCGTCCTGACCGAGCAGGCCCCCTCCTTTGACGCGGTCGACTGCTTCAAGCAGATGATCTTAGCACGCACCATCAACGATATTCTTAAGACACGCAAGACGCAAGGCAAATTCGACTTCTATATCGGCTGTGCCGGTCACGAAGCGATCGCCGGCGTGATCGCCGCTTTACAACCCGATGACTGGCTGACCTTATATTATCGCGACCTGGCCGGCTGGTTGCAGCGTAGCCGCGATCCCTATGCGCCCATTCGCGGGGCCTATGCGCGGGCGACCGACCCCATGACCTCGGGACGCAGCTTATCGGAGCAATTCAGCAGTCGCCAGTTTCACGTGTTGCCGTACTTTAGCGAGATCGCTGCCCTAGCTCCCTTCTGCGCGGGCGTCGGCTTCGCCTTTAAGCGTGAGCAGACCGGTCAGCTGGTCTCGTTCCACTGTGGCGATGGGGGCGTGGCCACCAACGACTTCAACGTGCTCTACCGCGCAGCGACTATTCATCAATTGCCGGTGCTGATGGTGGTGGAGGAAAACGGCTGGGCCATCACCAACTCAGGCAGACAATGGGGAGGAAGCCTGGTCGACTGGGCACGCGGCGGTGGAGCTGAAGCTGTCGAGATGGACGGCAGCGATGCCATCGCGCTCTATGCCGCCACACGCACCCTGGCCGAGCATGTGCGCACCACCGGTCCAGCAGTCCTCCACCTCAAGATGGGTTTGCTCGACGCGCACTCGAGCAGCACCGACATCTATGGCTACCGTGAGCGCGCCGAGGTCAACAAAACCAAGGAGACGCGCGATCCCATCACCAATACGGGCAACCGGCTCATCGAGATGGGCCTACTGACCAAAGAAGATATCGAGCGTCTCAAGAAGGAAGCCCGAGCCCAAGTCACGGCGATCGATGAGCAGGTGCAGGGCGAACCGTTGCCCAGTGCCGATCGCTATCTGGAGCACGTGTACAGCTTCCCCAAGCAACCGACTGTCGAGCCGACCGGGGCCCCAAAGACGACCAATATGCTCGATGCCGTCAACGATGCGCTGGCCGAGATTGCCAGCCGTGACCCCGGCTTCTTCGTCTATGGGCAGGATGTCGGCAGTCCGCGTGGGGGCGTGTTCGGCACCACGCAGTCGCTGGTGAGCAAATTTCCGGGGACGGCCATCAGTGCTCCCCTCAATGAGCAACTCATCTTCGGCATCGCGGCCGGTGCCTCGATGGTCGATGGGCGGGCCCGCTGTGGCGAGATTCAGTTCATTGAATATCATCAATCGATGGCCCAGACGGTGCGCCTGGCCGGACAAATCGAGTATCAGTCCTTCGGGGACTGGACCTGCCCGGTGCTCATCCGCATGAAGGCGGGAGGCGGCGGTGGCGGCCCCATCTCGTCTGGCGCGGGTGGAGGCGGCTTCGGCCATTCCCATTCGGGGGAGCATTGGTTCACCGATATCCCGGGACTCATCGTGCTCTGTCCCAGCACCCCCTACGACGCCAAGGGGATGCTGATCGAGGCTTCGCGGACGGAGTCGCCGCTGATCTACCTCGAGCGCGGTCGTCTCTACCGCTCGGCTCCGCCCAAGGATGGGCAGGGCAACGTAATTGGGCCAGTGGCCGAGCTCTGGCAGGTGCCCGATGGGTACTATACCATCCCCATGCGCCAAGCCCGTCGTATCCGTATCGGGACCGGGTATGTGACCGGAGCCATCGTGACGTGGGGGACGATGATGCTTGAAGCGGCCATCGCCGCCTCAAATGTGGTGGCCCAATATGGCGGAGCCTTCGAGATCGTCGATCTGCGCACGCTGATGCCCTTCGATGAAGAGACAATTTCCGCGGCCGTCCGCGAAGCCAACCGGGTCGTGGTGGTGACCGAGGAGCCGGACTACACCACCTTTGGGCGCCACCTGCACTCCTGGATTGTGCAGCACCACTTTGATGAGATGGATCTGCCTCCCGCCTTCATCAGTGGGAAGGGCAACATTCCTTCGGTGCCCTATAACTGGCCGGAGGAAATGGCGTTCAATCCAACGTTCAAAGATATTGAGGCCGTGTTGATCACCTTCGCGACGGCCTAGGACAGAGACAGCGGACGCGAGAGCGTGTAGGAGAAGGTCATGGCAAGCAATTCCTATGATGTGGCAGTGATCGGTGCGGGTCCTGGCGGCTATGTCGCCGCGATTCGCGCCGCGCAACTGGGTGCCAAAGTCGCCATTGTCGAGAAGCAGTATCTCGGGGGTACCTGTCTCAATGTGGGCTGTATCCCCTCCAAGGCGATGTTGCACATTGCCCAAGTGATGCAGAGCGTGGCTTCAATGGGTGAATTGGGCATCGACTTCCCTCAACCGCCCACATTAGACATGAGCAGGGTAGTCTCCTTTACCGAGAAAGTCGTCAAACGCATGACGAGCGGTGTGGGAGTACTGATGAAGGGCAATCACATTGAGGTCTTTGATGGGTTGGGAACGGTCGATGCCTCCCGCACCGCCCCACACACTGTCACCGTGACCAGCAGCGCGGGCTCGCCACAGCAATTTCAGGCGGACAAGATAATCCTGGCCACCGGTTCCGTCCCGCTCATCCCGCCCTTTCCTGGCGTTGACGGGCGCAATGTGATCAACAGCGACACCTGCTGGCACCTGCCCAAGCTCCCTGAAAGCGTCATCTGCGTCGGCGGGGGTGTGATCGGCGTCGAGCTGGCATGTATGTTTGATGGCTTAGGCTCACAGGTCACGATTGTCGAAATGCTGCCCAACGTGCTCGCGCCCGTAGATGAGGAGCTACGTAATCTCCTCGTCCGTACACTCAGCAAACGGGGGATCACGATTGCGACGAATGCGAAAGTCGAGACCATTGCCGATGAGGGCAACCTGAAGCAGGTGACGGCGAGCACCCCACAAGGGGAAAAGACATTTACCGGGGAGTATGTCTTAGTTGCTGTGAGCCGTCGTGCCAATACCAGTGGACTCGAACGGATCATGAACCAGGGGCTCGACAACGACCGGGGACGTGTGCAGGTCAACGAGCGCATGGAGACAAACCTGCCTGGGATCTATGCCATAGGCGACCTGGTGCATGGAGCAGGGCTGGCGCACGTGGCCTCGACAGAGGGGGAAGTAGCAGCGGAGAACGCCATGGGCCACCCTACCAGGATGGATTATAATGTGGTTCCTAACCCCATCTATACCTTCCCAGAGATTGCCTTTGTGGGACTGACGGAAGCAGAAGCGAAAGCCACGTCTCCAGATGTCCGGGTAGAGCGTTTCCCCTGGGCGGCGAATGGCAAGGCCGTGGGCACTGGTGAGAGTGAAGGCTTCACCAAAGTCATTCTGGGCAAGCACAACGAGCTGTTGGGCGCACATATTATCGGCCCCGATGCCACGAACCTGATTTCGGAATATTCGGTAGCCATGCGTG
>WNGL01023035.1_pt1 | contig 12331 bp, 9 predicted proteins | sample 5400591 | NCBI WGS metagenome assembly WNGL01 (sample SAMN13153377, study PRJNA577476) | soil metagenome | isolation source: 80 cm soil or saprolite under Garry oak tree replicate 1 | place: USA:California | collected 2016-06-15
TGGAATATAAGGATAATTACTCTGTCGATGTGACATTACGCAATATCGCTCGCTTATCGAAAGAAAGCAGTGATAGAGAGTTGCTCACTCTTGTCGCCCAGGTGCTGAATGTAAGCGTCGGATAGAAAAATTATGGCAAGATGTACTGGAAAACACGAACAATGAGGAAGACTCGGAGAATGGGGAGAACTCATCGTAGATGCTCTTTGAACGGGCAGGAGCCGACGCCCCGCCGATCCAGATCAACGTACCGGCTGATCACCGCACGACAATCGTGCCTCTCACACCACGCCCGAATGGTCTCATGGCTTGCCGTAAGCGCGAAACCAGAGCCAACGTCGCGGTAATTGAGCGTTCCTCCAGGCCGGTTTGCAGATTGGCCCCATAGTGCTGACAAGAAGCCTATGCCAAGACACAGCAGATGCAAGAATGCTGGCACAGTCTTGGGCAGGCCGAAGAGATGCTCGCACAACAGCAACAGATACAAGAGCGGAGCCTTGTGCGCTTCAATGCGGCCTCCGTTGCAGCACAGAGGGGCATTGATGCAGTACTTCTGCAAGACTATCAACGTGCGATTACACAGCTTGATACCAGTTTGACAAGGTATGACCCTACGCTAATTCGTGGACGCGCACGCTTGATAGCTCAAAAAGCCGAGGCCTATTACGGGCTGGGTGAAATTGATGCCTGTGTGACGACTGCTGAGGAGGCATTGACCCTCGCACACGCCGTAGGAGCCAGCAAAACCATCGCCAGAGTCAAAAGTCTCCATGCTACGCTCACACAATCTCATTGGAGAAAGGAACAGAGCACCGCTCGACTGAGTGAGCTGCTCTCTCTGTAAACATGCGAAAAACTTTAGCACTGTCTCTCATAAGTATCATCGCACTGATACCATTTCTGACCTGGTTGACATTTTACATGAAGGGAAAACAATTTGCACGACGAGATCGTCTCCAGAAAGCCGATGCGATTATCGTCCTTGCCGGCACTCGTGGGAACATCAACTTCTTAAACGGCAAAATCCGCACAGCTGTCCAGCTGTATCACCAGGGTTGGGCACCCTATCTGATTGTCTCTGGCAAGTTCAGTGCGAAAGTCACAGAGACGCCCACACTCCTCCCTGTAGAGGAACTTCAGACCGCAGCAGTCAATGGGCGTATCCAGGAAAAAGATGTTGCTGTAGCTGCCAACAAATGGGATACCGGTCTAGGAGCTTGCTATATGTGTGACCAAGCAATACAGATGGGTGTTCCCCCAGAGGCCATCCTGGTTGAAAATGAATCACTGCATACGCGAGAAAATGCTGAATATGTCTTGACTTTCTTGAAACAGCATAATATGCGTAAAGTTATTCTCGTGACTTCCCCTTTTCACCAATTGCGTACCTATCTCACCTTCGCGAAGGTTTTTCAGCCATATGGGATTGAGATCATCAACTATTATGCTGATACCGGAGAGTGGCATCCTGCTACCTGGTTTCTCTCAACAGAGCACCGCAAGCTGGTAAATGATGAAACGGAGCGCATCAAAAGATATCGGGAGAAAGGTGATCTTCTCTAAAAGGACGATCAGGATATGAGATGAAGAACAGCAAAAGAGTGAGCAAGAACATCAAGAAGATAATGGCTTGCCATTTTAAGGTATATTATCCTGACTAATCTACCCAAATCTCGAAATCGCTTTACCAAGGAAATAGTGCTTGATTTTCTGCAAGGCTGGCTCCATTTCCACAAATTTTTTGATAGACTCATCAGTAAACATTTCACCAATGGCTTGCCATAGAAATTATCCGCAAACGTGAGCAAACCGACCCATAACATACTTGACACATATCGTTAGCATCGGCTGCAATAAAAGCTTGATAAGATGGCAACTGTTACTACATTGCAACGTAATACTACATTGAAAACTATAGCAGTAGACAAAGGGGTGAGTAATGAGCAGTGGAGTAATTGATGAGCAAGAACGTGTAGAACTTGAGGCTGCTGAAAAAGGAATACGATTGACCCGACCGGCAACTGATAAGCGGCAAACTGAATTCCACCAACGTACCCATCAGGCGACTGTCGAGTATCTACGGCGCAAGGCACTAGGAGAACGCGTAAGCCAGCTGCAGCTTGCTGATGAATATGACATATCACCACATATGATTAAATGGCGGTTGAGAATATATCGAGGGTACGATGCAAGAAAACATCAGGAGGAGTACTGGCGTAGGAAAGAAGAGCGAGATGCCCAAATTGGGGAAAGTGGGATGTATGCTCCAGCACTACAGTACGATCAATTTGTTGAAGAACTAGCTCAGAAAGTTCAGAGCTTGGAGGCTCTCCTTGTAGAACAAAATGCAATGGAAGCCTACCATCAAGCCAATGAAACACTCTGTAACATTATTGCGCTGTTTGCCACACAGATCAATCGAGAAGAGTTGACCGATGCGCTTGGGGACATCATCGACATGTATGGAAGCATCATGAGCCGAGTGGGACGTGAAGGGCCTGGATTGGTGCTCCATATTACTGTAGGCCTACGAGGACTGCGTTATACCCCAGCACAGAAACACGAGCACTTTATGCAGCATATCAACCTTAGTGCCCAGAATGTGGTTAATTGGCTGAATGAACCTGATGCTTGGCAAGCATATTTCCACGCAAGCAATGAACTATCCCACCTCGTCGCTCTTTTGACTTTGCAATTGCAAGACGAAACTGCTACTGACGGAGGAAAGAAAGCAACTTCGTTATTTCAAGTGATTGCAGAACGAGTAGCCGTTTAATAGAAGAAGGTTTTATTGCAGCCGATGCTAACGATATGTGTCAAGTATGTCATGGATCGGTTTGAACGAGAGCTACAAGGATAGTTCCACAATAAAATGGGAGCAAAACAGGGAGCAAAACCCTTGTACTCTCATCAACACCAGTAGACAAAAATAGGCAAAAACCGCACAGCCCACGCTCAACATGCCCACGAAATGACCTATGAGCAGAGAGAAAAACGCACCCTGAGAAGTTCAAATCCTCTCACCTCGACTAAGGTTAAGGCATAACTTCCTCAACTAGTACCAATGGTTACTAAATCATCTATGTAGCAACCATGTAGCAACACCAACGACATGCCACGAAAAGAACAGCATAAAACGATACAAGAAACAGCCAGAGAAGCACGCCGAGAACCACAAAGAACGTCAGCGAACAAGCTCAACCAAATCCGTCCTTTGGCAGTGTGTAATTAATAGCTTGCCATTTGAGACCACATTATCCTGACAAATGTGTACAAAAGCCCTCCCAACTGTAATAGCTACCGGGACTTTTGTACAATGGAATCAGACGAAAAGAGAGTCAAATGGCACTTCGGTGGAACTTCCCGCTAAAGCAGCTTTGTGAAGCGTGTGTATGAATTAGTTGTAGGTGTCAAGCAACCAAGCGAGACTGAGCCTCCCAGAACTGGTCGTAGGTGCCGTTGAGCTTGGCAGCACGCAAGGGCAAGACAGCATCGAGGCCGTCAGGAGTCCAACGCATGCCAGATCGCTTGGCGCGGGTCTCAACCACGGTTTTACATGCAGCTTCGGCAATACCCGATCCGATCTGCATACCTTGCGCACGAAATGCAGGATAGCGCATACGCTCGGCATTGGTGGTAAAGTAATCGACCGCTTTTTCAGGCACACTGCGGCTCTCCCCTTGGGCTGGGAGAATCGTGGGGAGCTTGCCGATAGCCTCAACCAGTTCCTCAATCTTGCCATGAGAGAGTAACGTACAAGCCTGTTTGGCCCAGATGCAGGCATGTTGGCTTTGGCTTCCATAGACAGCATGGGCGACCTCCCAGACATGTTCTTCGGCATGATAGAGGTCGACGATCTGGACTGCGTCAGGAAAGTGTTCGGCGACTAACTTCCAGATCCAAACCGCTCCATCGCCTAAAACGACAACTTGTTGCGCACGACTCAGCCCCGTGGCTTGCGCTAGGGCATAGAGAAGGGGGCCAAAGCCGCCCTTGGCCGTACGTCGAGCAACATAGCGCATGCTGCCTTCTTTAGGGGTATCGATGTAGACCCCTTCTACCAGTTCAGAACGTTCCAGACCCCGTTCTGCGAGAAATGTAGCTCCTACTTTAATCTCTCGGTAGATATCCCCTCTTCGTTTGAGTTCATTTTCTTCCATGGGAACACTTCCCCTACGCAGACGAGCGAATATTCCATCTAACTCAATATAGAGACGTCGAATGTCTTTTACACTATTTTGAGAGAGCTTCTCATAATCATCTGTCTTTGACTGCAATGCCTTCCCAAATAAGGCTTGAACATCTTCATCTTCTCTCGCTTCTAATGCCTTTCCTACCGGCTTCATCAAATTGAGCGCCTGTCGCGCTGACATTCCTAACGGGAGCATCCGACGAAATGTCTCTGCCGCATCCTCAAACGTCAGCATTGCACATAAATAGCTCACCTGTCTTTGCACTCCTGGGGTTGTTCTTTTCCCTTCTACTCCCCATATCTCATCCTCTGGGCAGCTTCCATGGGAGCACTGCTCGGCGTGTTCTTTCTCACCTCCTTCCTCGGATTTCTCTGCTTGGCATTGATAATAGGGTCTCTTCCACTCCACCTCGCCAAACAGCGTTAACATCTTTTTAGGCCGATATCCAACCAGTTTTTGGTCGTGTCCACATTTCCCTTCTCTCTTCGTTTGCACGGCTTCTTTCCCTTTATTCAGAACTGCTTCCATTAACCTCCTCCCTATTTTGAATATTCCCTGATAAATCTTCTCTTCTAATTCCTTACTATCTCCTTTCTCTATCCCCTCTACTTCTTCTATCAGTTTCCTCAATTCTTTTTCTGCTGCTTGATACAGTTCTCTTTTGGCTCTCTCATTCGTTTCCATTTGGGGTACCTCTCTCTGCTTTTCGATTTTTCGGCGTGGTTCAAATCCACCTCGCCTTACAGATGAGGATACTCCCTTTTTTTCTCTTTGCCTATCCCTACCTACAACTAATTCATACACCCTTGTGAAGCAACTCACTTGACATACTTTCCCCACTCCTCTAGAATAAAGACCTCTACCATGAATCTCAACCTGAGGAGGACAGGACAATTATGGGCGATCGCGTGGGACAACAACTTGACGACTATCGTCTCATCCGCCTGTTGGGAGCAGGCACTTTCGGCGAGGTCTACCTGGGCGAACAGGTCTCTCATCAGAGACAAGTGGCTGTCAAAGTTCTGAAGATTCACCTGGCACCTGACACGCTGAAGCAATTCCTCAATGAAGCTCGAACGTTTCGTCTGAAGCACCCTCATATCGTCCCACTGTTGGACTTTGGCATTGCGGACGACACTCCTTTTCTCGTGATGGACTACGCTCCTGGCGGTACGTTACGCCAGCGTCACCCTCAAGGAAGCATCCTGCCACTTGAGAGCATCCTTCCCTACGTCCAACAGATCGCCGCAGCCTTACAATACGCTCATGAGATGAGGCTGATTCATCGGGACATCAAGCCGCAGAATATGCTGCTCGGGCGCAACGAGGAGGTGTTGCTCAGTGATTTCGGCATCGCAGTCATCGCTCATGGGGAACACTCCTTGAGCACACAAGAGATGGCGGGCACGGTCCCCTATATGGCACCAGAACAGATTCGGGGCAAGCCACGACCAGCCAGTGACCAGTATGCCCTGGGAATTGGCGCTTTGTCAGTGTCCAGGCCTTTGCCACTGCCCTTGAACAGGCCAGCCAGACGGCGAGACAGTTCCATGCTGCGTCTGCATTGAGCCGGTTCTCTTCACCTGTGCCTCGAGGAACGCCGTCACATCCACCTTCCGTTCACTCCCACACTGTCGCCGAGCCAAATCAATCCTTGGTGCCAGTTATACCAACAATGGCACCAAGTCAAGCTCCGCTGTCATCCCTGACTGCTCCCCTTTCAGATCAGCCTCCACTCACTTCTTCCAGCCAGACTTTCCCCCTATCGCCCGTCACCAGCCCATCACGCCAACCCGCATCATACCCTGTCTGGCCACCTCCCTCACAGCCAGCGATCATCAACCAGCGGAGAGGTCTTCCCAGAAGCCAAGCGGGTCTGCTCATTGGACTCGTGTTTCTGCTTGTCATAGGAAGTGCTGGACTGCTCTCTGCCCCTCTGAATAACTATCTTGCTGCTCCTCATACTACTGCAACGGCCAACGCTTATGCCCGTGCAACGGCCAACGCTCAGGCCACGGTTACGGCTGCAGACAGGCCTTACGACACTGCTACCACCAAGGGGGTCATGTTTGGCTTTGATCCCCAGCACACCCACTTTAACCCCTACGAGAAAGTGCTCACTCCCACAAACGTCTCCCATCTGATGCCATACTGGACGGCCTCCACTGGCTTTGGCAGCCGATCCTCGCCTGCGGTGGCCAACGGGGTGGTCTACATCGGCTCCTATGACTACAAGCTGTATGCCTTCACCGCCACCACGGGCAAGCCCCTCTGGACAGCCTCCCTTTTGCCTGAAAGTGAACGCGGGACATTCTACAATGGCATCACCCCCTCGCCCGCGGTGGCCAACGGGGTAGTCTACGTCGGCTCCGCGGACCACCAGTTGTATGCCTTCACCGCCACCACGGGCAAGCCCCTCTGGACGGCCTCCACCGGCGATGTCATCCTCTCTTCGCCTGCGGTGGCCAACGGGGTAGTCTACGTCGGCTCCCAGGACCACAAGCTGTATGCCTTCACCGCCACCACGGGCAAAACCCTCTGGACGGCCTCCACCGGCTCTTACATCGACTCCTCCTCGCCCGCGGTGGCCAACGGGGTGGTCTACGTCGGCTCTGCGGACCACAAGCTGTATGCCTTCCCCACCACCACGGGCAAGCCCCTCTGGACAGCCTCCACCGGCGCTGCCATCGACTCCTCGCCCGCGGTGGCCAACGGAGTGGTCTACGTCGGCTCCGCGGACCACAAGCTGTATGCGTTTCACCTGCCTGGCACGACACCATAAGGAGAGGTTTTCACGTCCTCAAATTGCCTATTTGAATGACGAAGTGTGAGCATGAGAGGCTCAAAACAACCTTGAGATGCCGCCATTGGCGCCTCAAGAGCATGGGAGGTAGAAGAAAGAAACGCGTTCGTGGAGACTGAAGTAAATGGCGACAGAAAGCTGAATTCCCATTCATACATGTACGTATGAGCAGGAAAACAGTTTCCCGCTCAATCCTTGGCGATACTCAGAGGCCCCTCAGTTCCACAATATACCAGAAACAGGATAGCAAAACTGAGAGCAAAGCAGATGCACTCAAATCAACAGAGGTAGACAAACATGGACAAGAACAGCGCATCCCAAGCGCAACAAGCTCATACACACCGTCCCTCAGAGGCAAAAAAGAGCACATAGCGGGGTTCAACTCTCCCTTATGCTTCAATTGGATTTTGAAAAATGTAGCAACGCATATAGCAACGCCGACGATTGACAGCAAGAATGAGCAACCTTTGGCGAACAAAACAACGGCTTGGTGAGCCTGAAGAGGAGAGCAGCAAACAAATAAGAACAAGCTCAACCGTATCCCGTATTCGATACTATGCAACCAATGGCTTCCATTTAACGCTCAGTAGTGTCCTTCCATCTACTTGTACTTACACAATACACCCGCCTATCAAGAGTATCGAAGTGATTATTTCCTCACCTGGTTGACAGCAAAACTGACAGCAAAACCGACGATAATGAGCGCGACACGACGTATCTCTGCGAACAAACAACACGGCCAACACCGCTATAGAAGGGCGATGAAGGCCGTGAAAGATGCAGAGAACTCCCGTCGAAACAAGCCAAAAAGGCCAGCGTGAAAGGTATGTTCCGTCAGGCTTTTAGCAAGGAGTTATCAAATTTAAAAGGCACAAGCCTAATCTTGACAGGAATGTTGGCTCTCCCGCAACTTATGTGAATCCAAGTTGGCCAAGGAAATGTTCAACTTTGCCGAAACTCTGAGAAAGCCATGTCGAGTGCTATCAAGAACGAAATATACTCGAGCTTTCACGGAAGTCGCGGGAGAGCCGAATGTTGACAGGAACGCCGACAGCAAACAACACACAACAACGAAATACATAGCGGCGTTTTTCCTTGGTAGTTGGCGGAGATCATACGTTCAATACCAAAGTGACTGTCAGGGTTTACTTGAAAGGCATCTTGTTTTTCTCTTCTACAAGAGTTACAATGGTGTCACTGAACCAGAACAAGCAGAAGTCGAGTTGTACGCAGATGAAAGAGCAACAGGAACCTACTACTGCCCCGCTCACGGTCTTCTATTCCTATGCTCATGAAGACGAGAGGCTTCGCATGCGTCTGGAGAAACACCTGACCCTCCTGCGACAGCAGAGCATAATCGCCGAGTGGCATGATCGTCGGATTACGCCTGGGACAGATTGGGAACATGCTATCAATGAACATCTCACGACTGCCTCAATCATCCTCTTGCTCATCAGTCCCGATTTTCTGGCTTCCGACTACTGCTGGGGTGTCGAGATGCGACAAGCACTGGCCCTGCACGAAACGGGTGATGCACGGGTGATTCCTATTCTGCTACGTCCCGTAGATTGGGAGAGTTCCCCATTCGCACACTTACAGTGTCTTCCCCACGAGGCTAAACCCGTGACGCAGTGGAGAAACCTTGATGAAGCCTTTGTTGACATCGCAAGAGGGATTCGCCGCATGATCGAGGAGTTCTACCCTGATACTGGGGTGCTCCAGCATTCCTCTGTGGTCGTGACATCTCATGTAGCTGCTTCTTCTCGACAACGAGCAACATCCTCCTCAGAGGCTAAGACCGTGATAAGAGCAAACCCTTTTACTTACGGTAATCCCATTTCAAGTCCAACACGCTTCTTCGGTCGTCAACATGAAATTACGCAAGTGTTCAGCCGCCTTCGCAATGCCGAATTTGAGTCTAGTTCATTAGTAGGCGAGCGTCGAGTTGGGAAAACATCATTGCTCAATTATTTAGCACATCCAGATGTACGACGTTCTCAAGGATTTGATCCAATCAAGTATATTTTCGTCTACATGGACCTGCAAATGATAGACACCAATATGATCCCCCTACGGTTATGGCAGCGTCTGCTACAAAAAATGGCAGATGGCTGTCAGGATAGCGAGATTAAGCGAATTCTCGAAGAAAGATGCAGTGCTGGAGTTATAGATACGTTTACACTAGCTGACATCTTTGACTCTATAGACAGAAAAGATCAGTATATCGTATTTCTCCTGGACGAATTTGAACACATCATAAAGAACCAGAACTTTGACTCAGACTTCTTTTATGGTTTGCGTAGCCTAGCTATTCACCATCACCTCGCTGTAATTACTTCTAGTCATCGTCACCTTATTGATCTCTGTTACTCAGATGCCATTCGTTCTTCTCCATTCTTCAACATCTTTGCCAATATTAATTTACGACTCTTCACAAAAGATGAGGCACTTCATTTCATTGCGTTGTCATTGGTCGGAACTCAGATGAATTTTATCGAAACAGAACTTGAAGATATCCTCCGTATAGCAGGCCATCATCCCTACTTTTTGCAAATGGCCTGCTCTTTGCTCTTTGATATTGCCTCTGCAAACGTGGAAACAGGAGAGCGAAAGAGACATTTGTACAAAGCCTTTTATGAGAAGGCCATACCACAACTGGAGTACTATTGGGATAATGCCAATGATCAAGAGAAAACCATCCTGACTATTCTAGCACTACTAGAGCGACAGGGAAGAGAGGATGAGCATATTTCCTTTAGCCAGAATCAGTTACATGCATTTTACACTCGCTCCAACCAACTGTTGACAAATCTCGAAGGACGCGGACTGCTGACCTACAAGGATGACACGTACTCCTTGTTCAGTACTATCTTCGGTAAGTGGATTCGCCAGGAAATTACGAACACAATGCACGATCATCAGAGCTACGACGATTGGCTTATATCCAACAAAAGCATTATGCAACGCATCCCATCTGCCGCAAAAAAAGATATAGTTGAGATTTTACCAAAAATTAGCAGCAAGTACCGCGAGTTGATCATTGCTTGGATGAGCGACTCAAGAAACCTAATTACAGTTGCACAACTTCTCAAGGGTCCATTGGGAATGCATTAAAACTTGGTAGGAGGGAATAGTGTCTGATGTGATCAATCCCTACATCGCAGGAAACCCTGTTACGAACTCACAGATGTTTTTCGGGCGTGACGACGCATTTGAGTTCGTTCGCCAAGCCCTCATAGGACAACATCGTGACAACATAATCGTCCTCTATGGCCAGCGTCGTATAGGGAAAACTTCTCTGTTGTATCAAATTCGTTTCTACTTAGGCTCGGCTTATCTCTGTGTATTCATTGACCTACATGGCTTTGCGTTAGAAGGTTTACGTGGTTTCTTGTGGGAACTCGCTAATCATATTGTGCGGGTTCTTCGCCATGATTACCAGATTACATTCCCTGCTCTCAGCCGTGCCGATTTTATGATTGACCCACTTATCTCATTTGAAGATGAGTTTTTAAATCACCTCTGGCCGATAATAGGTACTCGACATGTTTTACTGATGTTTGATGAGGTGATACGGCTGCAAGAGAAAGTACAGGCTGGCACCTTAGACCGAAGCATATTTGAATATATGCGTCACCTCATGCAGCATCATGAACGGCTCAGTTTTTTATTCTCACTTGGCAGTGGCTTGGAGGAAATGGAGAAGGATTACGCCTTCCTGTTCAACGTTGCACTGTATAAAAAGCTTTCTTTCCTTGATCAGAACGCAGCACGTACCCTTATTACTGAGCCAGTCAAAGATTACTATCGCTTTGAACAAAGTACTGTAGAGCAAATTTTACGAATGACGTCCAACCATCCCTATTATATCCAACTGCTGTGCCATAGCTTATTTAATCATTGGCAACAACACCCAAAATCGCTTATTACGACTCAAGATGTGAAAGATGTTGTTGATGAAACAGTGGAACGTGGTCTAGCTGTTCTCAAGCATGTATGGGAAGAGTCAACAGCATGTGAAAAGGCAATTTTGGTAGGTATTGCAGAAATTGCTAAAGAGCCACAACGTCCGGTGAAAGTGAAGAAAATTCATCGAATGTGGGCAAATATGCTTCCGGAGGACGAAGCAGCGAGAGCCACGAGAAACCTTATTGCTCGTGATGTAATCGCTGGTCAAGGTAGCTATACTTTTACAATAGAGTTGCAGCGATTATGGGTGCGAAAGTATAGGCGTCTCGAATGGGTAAAAGAAGAAATTAAAGAAACTATGAGCAATGATACATCTCATATGAGGATAAGTGGTCCAATCTCTCGATGGGAAAGAATGAAGATACCAATAATACTTCTTAGTCTCATATTAATCGTGACCATCCTTACCTACTTCATACTACCAAACAGAAGATTGCTTTCTCAGGTTGGAACATCAGCAGTAGCAACAGCAACTCCTACATCTGTACCTCTCGTTAAGGGAGTTGATTTCTCAACTGGCATTAATCTTGGAGAAACACAGAAACTTTATACCGACACGATCAATAAAAAGCCAGCGTTTAAGTTCTTGTATAGTAGTCAAGATAGTAAAATGCGGCAAATAAGTGACCAATCATCGGGCACTTGTATCTTCACCAACAATGCATACCATATCTTTGTGAATGTGATGAAATCCCCCCATAATATTACCGCTTGCATTCTTCAAGAACATAGCTTCAATAATTTTATATTTCGAGTGCAATTAACAACAGTGAAAGGGAGCGGTGGGGGTATCATTTTTCGTGCCAATCCTAAAGACGGAAAATGGTATTTCTTTACGATTAACTCAGAAGGAGAATATGATCTCTACCTCTATGAAAGCATTAAGTCTGCTACTTCATTACGGTATAAAACTGACCCTACCATTATCCATCCCAAAATGAATAAGCCTGATTGGCTTGCCGTGGTTGCACAGCAACAAGATATATACTTATGTGTAAATGATCGATGTTTTTGGAAGCAGTTTGTTGGGAATACATCCCCTACATACAGTTCAGGTGATGTTGGTCTACTTGTTGCGAATAGTCAAGCCCCTACGGATATTGTATTTGATAAGGCGCAGGTGTGGGAGATTTGAGGAGTCTGTTAAGAAATTTGTGCAAATGGCTTGTTGTTAGACACCACAAGAACAAAGCTGATAGCAAAGCAGATATACTCAGGTCAACAACGTTAGACATCTATGGACAACAATAGCGCGTCCCAGGCGCAACAAGCGCATACATACCGCTTCTAAAAGGGTCAAAAAGAGCCTCTAGAGGAGTTCAACTCTCCCGTGCGCTTCAATCACTCACTACTGAAAAAATGTAGC
>WNGL01008076.1_pt1 | contig 12329 bp, 11 predicted proteins | sample 5400591 | NCBI WGS metagenome assembly WNGL01 (sample SAMN13153377, study PRJNA577476) | soil metagenome | isolation source: 80 cm soil or saprolite under Garry oak tree replicate 1 | place: USA:California | collected 2016-06-15
AATACATTGCCCAGCACACCACCGCCGAATGGCTGCAGCGGTTCGACGCCGCCGACGTGCCCTGCGCGCCGATCCTGCGCCGCGGCGAGATCATCCATAACGAGCAGGTGGTGGCGCGCGGCATTATCGTCGAGTTCGATCAGCCTGCCGTGGGACGGGTGCGGCAGCCAAAGCCCGCGGCGCGGTTCTCCGTTAACGAGGCGGCGATCGGCGGCCCGGCGCCCCGCGTCGGGCAGCACTCTCGCGATGTGCTGCGCGATCTCGGTTACGACGACGGCGCGATCGACAAGATGGTCAGCGAAAAGTCGGTCCGGGTAGCGGTTTAATCCGGTCAGGTTTTTTGCGGCACCGGAACGATCGGCGTCAGCGGGACATTCGCCGCCTTGGCGAGCTGATAGGCGTCTCGCGCCTGGATGCGTGCGAGATAGGGGTGCGCGTTGTCGCAAATGCCGACGCCGTAGGCGATCGCCCAATCCAGGCAAGTCGTCAGCAGGATGTCGGCGCTGGTGAACTTTTCACCCATCAGAAACTGCCGGCCATCTGCAAGCGCGACCTCGACATGACGCAACTGCTCGCGAAAATACTCGCCGGCCTTGGCGACCACCTCGGGCGCGACGCCGTAGATCGGACCGAGCGCGTCGGCCCGATGCCGGCGCATCACGTAAAGGCTGGTGGAATCCAGTTCCGCCACGACAAAGAAACACCATTCCAGCCAGGCGGCATATTCGCGCGACGCTTCGGGAATCAGTGAGCGCTCCGGCGTCGAGTACATCCGCGAAAGGTAGGCAACGATCGCCGCGCTTTCGCCGATGCAAAAATCGCCGTCCTGCAGCAGAGGGACCTTTTGACGGGGATTGAGCTTGGTATATTCGGCTGTCTTGGTCTCACCGGTCCGCGGCCCGATCGGCTTCGTTTTATAGGGCAACCCTAGTTCGTGCATGGCCCAGTGCGGACGAATCGTGCGGCTCGTTCCAACTCCCCACAGCGTGAGATCCGGAGCTGCGTCCATGTTACCACGTCTCCACGGAGGGGCGGAGATCGAGTTCATGGGTCCAGCCGTCCCTGGTTTGCTGATGCGCGAACCAATAGGCTTCGGCGATGGAAGACGTTTTCGTGAGGCTGTCCGGAGGGATGTCACTGGCCTCAATCCCTTTCGCCGCCTTCATGCGCAGATGGATGGCTTCGCTGTCCACGCCGGCGTCGATCAGGAGATGCACGACGTGGATATTCTTGGGCCCGAGTTCGCGGGCCATGGCCTGGGCCACCGCGCGGAGTCCGAATTTCGCCGACGAGAATGCCGCAAATCCCTGGCCGCCACGGATGCTGGCGGTCGCTCCGGTGAAGAAAATCGTACCGTGCCCCCGCGGAAGCATGTAGCGTGCGGCCTCGCGGCCGACCAGAAACCCGCCGTAACACGCAAGCTCCCAGGCCTTGAAGAACAGCTTTCCGGTCGTATCCAACAGCGGCTTGTTGACGTTCGATCCGGCATTGAAGAGACAGACCTCGATCGGTCCGATGTTTTTTTCGACGTCGGCAAACAGCTTCTGAACTTCGGCTTCCTGACGGGCATCGACGCTGAACGCGTGGGCGTCGAGGCCCGTGGCTTTCAGCTCGTCGACCAGCGCTTGCGACTTGGCTGCGTCACGCCGGCAAATGCAAACTGTATAACCACCCTTGGCAAAACGCCGGGCGACCGCCGCGCCGATGGCATCGCCTGCGCCGACAAGTATTGCTACGCCGCGGCTTCCCGCCATCTTTGACTCTCCTAACGAGTTCTTATTTGATACTTAAATAAATACCGGGATCCGGGCTCATTGTAAATAGGCGTGCTCTGCAATCCGCTCAGTTGTGGCGCGAAGTGACGGTGGTCCAAATGGGAACTGAGGGTTCAGCAGAATGTGATTGACTAGTTCTAAAAAAGAACGGTAATTGACCCGACGATAAGACCGGGGTCCCTGCACGGCGCATGACCGACACGGAGTGAGCCACGCCTTCCTAACTGACAGATTTGACCTGACCGGGAGAACAGCCTTGCAGAAAAGAAACGCGACCGTAGCCGTGATCGGCGCCGGTGACTATATCGGCGGTGAAATTGCCAAGAAGTTTGCGTCGGAGGGGTTCACGGTGTTCGCCGGCCGCCGCAACGGCGCCAAGCTGGAACCGCTGGTGAAGGAGATCGAGGCGGCCGGGGGAGAAATCCACGCGCGCTCGCTGGATGCGCGCAAGGAGGAGGAAGTCATCTCCTTCTTGGGGGACGCCGACAAACATGCGCCGCTCGAAGTGTGCATCTTCAACATCGGCGCCAACGTCAACTTCCCGATTCTCGACACCACCGAGCGCGTGTTCCGCAAGGTCTGGGAAATGGCCTGCTATTCCGGCTTTCTCGCGGGCCGCGAAGCGGCGCGGCTGATGCTGCCCCGGGGCAAGGGCAATATCTTCTTCACCGGCGCGACGGCGAGCCTGCGCGGCGGAACCGGCTATGCGGCCTTCGCCAGCGCCAAGTTCGGCCTGCGCGCCGTGGCACAGGCGACCGCGCGAGAACTCGGTCCGAAGAACATCCACGTTGCTCATCTGATCATCGATTCCGGCGTCGACACCGAATGGGTGCGGCAGCGACGGATCGAGGCGTTGGGACCGGATGCGCTGGGCAACCCTGATCTGCTGATGCCGCCGTCGTCTGTCGCGGAATCCTATTGGCTACTGTATCAGCAGCCGCGCAGCGCCTGGACGTTCGAGCTGGAAATACGCCCGTTCGGCGAGAAGTGGTAACGGGGAGCCGCTTGCGATGGAGCTCAGCCTTTCCAGAGAGGACGCCGCGTTTCGCGACAAGGTGCGTAGCTTCATCGCGGAGAACTATCCGCAGGAAATGCGCGTTGCCAATCCCGAAACCGATCGTACCAAGGAGCAGATGCTGCTCTGGCACCGGATCCTCTACAGACAAGGATGGATCGCGCCGCCGTGGCCAAAGGAATATGCCGTTGTCACCATGTGCGTGGGCGGCGGCATGGGCGCCGCGGGCCTTCTCGAAATCATTCATTGACCAAAACCAACAAGCCGGCAAAGCTTGGCGATCGCAAACATATTGGAGGCGTGCGTGAAAACAGCAATTACCGAGATGTTCGGCATTGAACATCCGATCATCCAGGGCGGAATGCACTATGTCGGATTTGCCGAACTCGCAGCCGCCGTGTCGAATGCCGGCGGCCTCGGGATCATCACCGGCTTGACGCAGAGGACACCGGAATTATTAGCCAAGGAGATCGCGCGCTGCCATGACGTGACGGACAAGCCGTTTGGCGTGAACCTGACCTTTCTGCCGGCCTTCAGTGCGCCGCCCTATCCGGAATACATCGCCGCCATCAAGGAGGGCGGCATCAAGATCGTTGAGACCGCCGGGCGCAGTCCGGAGCAATACATGCCGGCGCTGAAGGCGGCCGGCATCAAGGTGATCCACAAATGCACTTCGGTCAGACACTCGCTGAAGGCCGAACAGATCGGCTGTGACGCCGTCAGCGTCGATGGCTTCGAATGCGGCGGCCATCCCGGCGAAGACGACATGCCGAACATGATCCTGCTGCCGCGCGCCGCCGAAGAACTGAAAATACCGTTTGTTGCCTCCGGTGGCATGGCGGACGCGCGAAGCCTGGTGGCAGCACTTGCGCTCGGCGCCGCCGGCATGAACATGGGAACGCGCTTTATCGCCACGAAAGAGGCGCCGGTGCATGACAACGTCAAGCAGGCGCTGGTTGCAGCCACCGAACTCGATACGCGGCTGGTGATGCGGGCGCTCCGCAACACCGAACGCGTTCTCAGGAACAAAGGCGTCGATCGCCTGATCGAGATCGAGCGTGAAAAAGGCAGGAGCCTCAAGATCGAGGATATCCATGCCGAAGTCGCCGGCGTCTATCCCAAGGTCATGATCGACGGCGAGATGGATGCCGGCGCCTGGAGCTGCGGCATGGTGGTCGGATTGATCAAGGACATTCCGACGGTCAAAGAGTTGATCGATCGCATCATGGCCGACGCCGAACGCCTCATTCTGGACCGGCTGGTGGGATTCCTTGGCGCCGAAAGCAAGGCAGCGTTGAAGGTGGCGTGAACCTTTGCGATCGACGAACGATCGGTGATCGCCACGCCGGAGATCGCGACTTCGGCGGCATCAGAACGGGAGTGGTTGAAATGGCAGAAGGCCGGATCAAAATCGACACCGGAACCGGCGAGCTATTGTGCGAAATCCGGGACCGCGTCGCGCTCATTACGCTCAACCGTCCGGAAGCGCGCAACGCGCTCTCCGATCATCTGACCCCCGCGCTGCGGCGGATGATCAAGCAATGCGGCGACGATCCCAACGTCGGTGCGCTGCTGATATCAGGCGCGGGCAATGCCTTTTGTGCCGGCGGCGATGTCAAAGGCATGGGCAACAATGCCAACAAAGCCGAAATAGCGTTCGAAGAGCGCGTTGCAGACCTGCGAACCAAGCAGCGCACCCTGACGGGTGCGCTGGTGGCGGTGCGAAAGCCGACGATTGCAGCGCTTCCGGGACCCGCGGCAGGCGCCGGGCTTGCGCTCGCACTCGCCTGCGATATCCGCATTGCCAGCGAATCCGCGATTATGGCAACGGGATATGCCCGCATCGGATTGACGGGGGATTACGGTATCGCGTGGTTGCTGACGCGGTTGGTGGGAACGTCGCGGGCGCGGGAGCTGATGTTCCTGTCCGAGCGGATCGACGCGCGCCGCTGCGAGACGCTCGGTCTCGTCAACCGCGTCGTGCCCGACGCCGAACTTCGCGAGACCGCTTTTGCCCTTGCAAAGTCTCTGGCCGAGGGGCCGTCGGTCGCGCTGGCGCGTATGAAGGACAACCTTGACCACGCCGTGACGTCGGACTTTCTGGGTTCAATGGATCAGGAAGCGGAAAATATGGTCCGATCCGCACGGACGACCGATCATAAAGAGGCGGTGCGTGCCTTCATCGACAAACGCAAACCCGCATTCGTCGGGCATTAGGCACTTTTTCGACCGAATAGGCTGCGGCTCAATGCCGTTGCGTTGTATGACGACAATCATCTAATATAGCTGCGATTACAACCGATGCCGGGTGCGCCAATGCTGCCTCGAAGATCATGAAGGGAATGCCGGTCGAGGGTGCGGGTCGAGATCGGCGCAAATCCGTAACCCACAAGGACAAATAATGCTGTTTCGGATTTTGTAGGTAAATCGCGGGGTGGACGGTCCAAAGCGCCTCGTGGTGCAGCGGTTTCTCGCTTTAAAACCATCTCCAGACGCCTCAGAATGGCCGGTTGATGGGATCAGTTCTGTCCGGCCGTTCCGTGCTGGCGCACCAGATTGTCGGCCCAGGCCTCCGCGATGTGGGCGAGGGTGAGGTCGCACTTGCGATCGAGGAGGAGTTCGAGCACCCGCGGCGGTGTCAGCGGCAGTTCCTGGACGCGCTTTCCTGTTGCGTTCGCCACTGCGCACGCGACGGTCGCCCCGACGTTCAAGATCGGCACCTCGCCAGCGCCTTTCGTGCCGAGCGGTCCCAGCGACGGTGCGCCTTCGTACAGGCTCGTCTCGACCGGCACGGCATCGAGCGCCAGCGGAACGCGGTAGGTTTCGAAGCTATTCTGACACACTCGCCCATTCGCGCCGATCGTAACTTCCTCGTGCAAGGCGTAGCCTAGTCCTTGCACGACGCCGCCCTGAATTTGACCGCGAATGGCGCGCGGGTTCAGCGCGCGGCCGACGTCCTGAACGACGTGGTAGCTCAGCACCTCGACATGCCCGGTCTCCCTGTCGACGGCGACCTCACAGTCGTGGACTGCGAAGACGGGGATGTCGATCGCGTCGATGAAATGACCGGTGACGCATCCCGGCATGGCCGGTACTCCGCCTCGCGTGAAGGCGCCGGTGCCCGAGATCGGACCAGTTTGTGCCTGAGCAAGGGTGGCGACCTCGGCAATCGAACAACCGGAGCCGGGTGCCCCGGCGATTTCTATTCGCCCATTGCGCATGACCAGGTCATCGGGCGCAGCCTCGATCATCTCTGAGGCGACGCGCAGCAGTTTCTTGCGCACCTCCTGCGCTGCCGCGAGGCTGGCTGCGCCAAGCGCGACGGTCGTGCGGCCGCCGCCGACTCCGACATCGTAGCCGGCGGCATCCGTGTCGGCTGCGCGCACGATCACGTCCTCAGGATCGACACCGAGTGTGGCGGCGACGATCTGGGGAAGCCCCTGCATCATCGAGCCGGAGCCGATCTCGACGCCGGATGTGACGAGCGTGGCTGTTCCGTCGGCGTTCATATTGACGGTCGCTGCGGATGGGCCGACAAAAACGAACCAGGTGCCGACAGTGGTCGCGCGGCCGTAGAGCCGGCCGTCGGCGCGCCCGGGCGACTTTGCGGACGCCACGCGCATCGTATCCATCCGGTCGAGCATCGGGCCGAGCACGTCACCTTCGAACACCTGACCGGTTGCGCCGAGATTGCCGTCGCCGAGCACATTGCGTCGGCGGAAGGCGAGGGGATCCATGCCGATCCTGGCTGCGATCTCATCCGTGTGCCGTTCGAGTGCGAAGGTATTGTAGACGCCGTTGCAGCACCGGAAGGCACCGTTCGGGGCGGTGTTGGTGTAGACCGCCCGCGAGACGAGCCTCACCGAACCGAGCCGGTAGTTTCCGCCGAGCGTGTGAGCCGTCATGGTGGTGAGGAAAACCTGCTCGCCGCCATAAGCGCCGCAATCCATCAAGACGACGGCCTCGCGGGCGACGATCTCTCCTTCCAGTGTCACAGCCGAGCGAATGCGGATTTCGGCGTTCTCGCGGAAGAGGCAAGTCAGCATTTCTTCCTCGCGCGAATTGACGAGGCGCACCGGCCGGCCGCTCGCCCGGGCGAGCAGGGCGGCAAAGGGTTCGATTGCGACGTCGAACTTGAGTCCGAAGCCGCCGCCGACGGGTGGCACTGTGACCCGCACCTGCGACGCGGGAACGCCCAGGAGGCGCGCGGTCGCATTGCGAACGGTCCAAGGCGCCTGAGTCGATGTTTCGATATGGAAGCGCCCGTCCTCGTAGCTCGCGACAACCGCGCGTGGCTCGAAGGCGACATGGTTCTGGCGGCCAACGCGGAAGGCGCTGTCGACGATCACGGCGTCCGGCCGGGCAAAGGCGGCATCGACGTCGCCGCGGACCACGGTCGCCTCCCAGGCGACGTTGCCCTCGCGTGCTCCGCCTGCGAACAGAATCTCGTGCTCGCGCCAGTCCGGATGAACGAGCGGGGCCTCCGGGGCAAGTGCCTCTGCCATGGTGAGCACCGTCGGCAGTGGCTCGACCTCGACGTCGATTGCCGCGAGCGCGGCCTTGGCCTGGATCAACGTGTCGGCGGCGATCGCCGCCAGCGGCTCGCCGTCGTAGCGGATCAGGTCGCTGGCGAAGAGCGGGTGGTCGGCGATGCCGATCCCGATCTTGCCGGGCGCATCCGCAGCCGTCACGACCGCGCGGACGCCTGGCATGCGAGCGGCCTTGGAGACGTCGAGACGGACGATGCGTCCCGACGGCACGCTGGCGCGCAGCACTGCCGCGTGCAGCATGCCCGGCAGGTAGCGATCGATGGTATAGCGCGTGCGACCACGCAGCTTGTCCCGGGCATCGCGCCGGCGGAAATCCGTTGCCACAAAAACGTCAGACATGGGTGCAGCCCCGATCATCTCACCGCGACAGCGAGCAATGCCGCTTCGACGATGCGTTCGTATCCAGTGCAACGACAGATATTGCCGGTCAGCGCAGCGCGGATATCGTCGCGCGTTGCGCCGGGCTTGATCGTCAGAAGATGAGTCAGGGTCACCACCATGCCGGGAAAGCACATGCCGCATTGGACCGCGTCGCAGGCCTCAAGGGCCGCCTGGATCGGTGTAAGCGTGCCGTCGGCAGCCAGGCCCTCCACGGTGCGGATCTCGCAATCTTCGGCGAGTGCCGCCGGCATCAAGCACGACAAAGTGGGGGCGCCGTCGACCAGCACCATGCAGGCGCCGCAGAAGCCTTCGCGACACACCGGCTTGGCGCCGGTCAGGTGAAAGTCCTCGCGCAGGACGTCGACGAGCGGCGTGATGGGATTGGTGGCCGACGAAAGGTGATCACCATTGACAGTCAGGCTCAGGACCATGGTCGACTCTCCATCCTCGCGATGTTCAGGCGTCGAGCGCGGCGACGGCCGCACGGCGCACCAGGCTGGGCACGACGCTGACGCGGTACCAGGCGGGCATATCCACGCTGTCGCGACCTGTGAATTCGTCCGCAAGTTCGGCGGCGACTTCCGCGGCCTGCGCCGGGTCCAGCGGGCGGCCAACCAGAGCCGCTTCGAGCCGTTCCCATCGGCGCGCGACCGGCTCGACAGAGCCGACCGCGATTCGCACTGTCTGAACGCGGGCCGCGGCGTCGAAACTCACTGCGAGGCTGACGATTGCTGCCGGATAATCGCCGGACTTTCGAAGCGGCAGGCGAGCATGGGCGGTCTTGCGATCCTTCCGATGCAGGATGATCCGAGTGAGCAGCCGGCCAGGCTCGAGCGTCGGTCTGATCTTGAGGAAGCGCTCCAGGCCGACTCGCTCCTGATCGCCTCGGCCGCAGACGTCGACTTCGGCATCGAGGCAGAGCAGCGCGGGCACACAGTCTGCAGCAGCGAATCCCGATGTCGAGAGATTGCCGCCGATGGTCGCCATCGCGCGGATCGCCGGATTGGCGGAGCGGCCGGCTGCCGTCGCTAGGACGTCGAATTCGGGGAGGTCTGTCAGAGCCGAAGCGAGCGCGGCGTGAGTGACCGCCGCGCCGATCTCGACAACCTCGGCATCGATCCTGATCGCCGTCAGTTCCGGGACTTTCCCGATCGCGACGTAGTGGGGCTTGTGCGCTTCATGCCGGATCGGGGACCGCATGATCCAGGTGCCACCGGCGAACGGGGCGCCAGCAGAGCCGCATTCGTGGAGCGCATCAAGCGCGGCCGGGAGCGAACGGGCAACGTAGATCGATCCCGGAGAGTGCGTATTCATGGCGCCGGTACCTTCGGTTGGATCGGCATGGAAAATGGGATGGGCCAGCATCAGCGCCGCTCCAGCCGCAGGCGATCGAGCAGCACGCCGATGATGACGATGGCGCCAAGCACGACCATCTGCACGTAACCGTCGATACGGGTGAGATTCATGCCGTTTGACAGGATGGTGACGAACAGTGCGCCAAGCACTGCGGTGTCGACTCCGCCGCGGCCGCCGGCGAGGCTCGTTCCGCCCACCACGGCGCCGGCGATCGCCTGCAGCGAGAGCGAGCCGCCGAGGTTCGGCTCGCCCGAGCCCGTGCGTGCCGTCATCATGATGGCGCCGAGTGCGGCAAGCACCGAGCAGAGCACATAGGTCGCGACCAGGATTCGCTTCACCGGCAGGCCAGCTACCGCCGCGGCGCGTGGATTGGTGCCGATGATGTAGAGCGAACGGCCGAAGACGGTGCGCGCCAGCGTCAATTGCAGCACAATGCCGATTACAACCGTGATCGCGATGGCGGCCGGCACGCCGAAGACGCTGCCGCCGTAGAAGATCCGCGAGAATAGCTCCGGCACGCCTTGCACCGGACGCCCGGCGGAAAGGGTTGTTGCGACGCCAATTGCGATGTTGTAGCTGCCGAGCGTCGCGACGAAGGGGCTGACCCCGAGGATCGCGATGACTACTCCATTGAAGAGGCCGCAAGCGATGCCGAGGCCGAAGCCGGCGCCGAGCCCGGCGAGCAGCACCGCGGTCGTATCATGGCCGGTTGCCGTGGCGCCGGCCATGGCCAGCGCCGTGCCGACGCTGACCATCGACACTGTCGGGCCAAGTGCGAGGTCGAAACCGCGCGTCAGGATCACAACAGTCTGCGCCATGGCGAAGAGAGCGAGATAACTCGTCTGTTGTGCGATGTTAAGCAGATTGGCCGGCGAGAGCACGCCCCGGTCGACGACCGCAAAGCCGAACAAGAGGACAAGCAGGGCGATCGGCAGCATCGCGCGCCAGAGCCACTGGGTCGGCAGCAGCTTCAAGTATCCCCTGTCCTTGGCGGTGACGGACAACTCGACGTCAGACACGGGACTTCCTCCGTTGACTGAGTTCGTCCAGAGCCACGGCCGCCACCATGATGACACCGAGAAAGACCGGCTGGAGGCGGGAGTCGATATGCAGGAGATTGAGCGCGTTGCCGAGAATGGTCAGGAACAGCGCGCTGATGGTGACGATCTCCACCCGGCCAACACCGCCGCGCAGGCTGACGCCGCCAATCACTGCGGCGGCGATCGACTGCAGCATCATGCGGTCGCCGCCGAAGCTCGCCTGACCGGAGCCGACCTGCGCGGTCAGCAGGATGCCGGTCAGCGCTGCGAGGACACTTGAGACAACGTAGGTGCCGACGATGTGGCGCTGGATTAACACGCCGGACACCACGGCCGCGTCCACATTGCCGCCGATCGCGTAGACATAGCGGCCAAAGAGCGTCCGCTGCTGCGCGAACATCATCACGAGAACCACCGCGACCGCGACATAGACCGCAGTGGGCAGGCCAAAGACCTGGGCGCGCCCGAAGCCTTTCACGAAGACGTCGGGCATGCCGTAGACCGGGATCCCGCTCGTGATCATGAGTCCGACGCCGGCGGTCGCAGACATCGTGCCCAAGGTTACCACGAAGCCTGAGACCTTGAGCTTCGCCACGCACAACCCGTTGACGAGTCCGACCGCGATCCCGCAACCAAGCCCGGCGGCGACGCCGCTCGCGATGATGACGGCATTGTTGCCGGGAAAGATGGCAGACGCCGCTGCCATGGTCTTGGCGGTCACCACGCTCGCCAGCGCGACGACTGCGCCGACGGAGAGATCGAAGCCGCCGGCAACGATCACCAGCGCTTGACCGCAGGCGACGATGGCCAGGAACGAGGCGTTGCGCAGGATGTTGAGGATGTTGATGATCCCGTAGAACTGCGCGTCAATCGCCGACATGCCAGCCACGAGAGCCACCAGCAAGGCCGGCAGGAAGCCGATCCATGCGGCGATCGATCTGCCGAGGTCGATAGCTGTGCGGGGCTGGGAGGCAGTGAGAGCGGTGCTCATGAGACCTCCGCCGCGAGATGGTTCTTGAAGAAGCTCGCGAGCACGTTCTGCTCGGTTCTTTCCGCGCCCTTGAGCTCGGCGGCGATGCGTCCCTGGTGCATGACGTAGAGCCGGTTCGACAGGGCGAGCACTTCCGGTAATTCGGACGAGACCACGATCACGGCGGCACCGGCCTCCACGAGCCGCTTCATGAATTCGTAGACCTCGAGCTTGGCGCCGACGTCGATGCCGACACTCGGCTCGTCGAACAGGAAGACCGTGAGATCGCGTGTAAGCGCGCGGCCCAGCATCACTTTCTGGCGGTTGCCACCGGAGAGCACGCTCGCGGCGCGCTCGATGTTGGGAGGCCTGAGCTGCAGCTGTTCCATGATGGTGGTGATCGTCGCGCGTTCTGTACCCTGTCGCAGCACGCCGAAGCGGGCGAAGGAGGGAAGGTCGAGTACGGTCATCGAGGCGTTTTCGCGAATCGGACGCGACAGCGCGAGCCCTTCCGCGATCCGGTTGGCGGGGAAATAGGCGACGCCGCGCTTCAAACTTCGGCGTGGGGCCGGGTATTCGTAGGGCGTACCGTCAATGCGCACGATGCCGCAGGCGATCGACTCGAGCCCGTAGATCGCGCGGATCAGCTCCGACTTGCCGCAGCCGACAAGGCCTGCGATGCCGGTGATCTCGCCGGCCCGGGCGTGGAAGTTCACGTCGCGAACGCTGCCGTCGACCAGCGTGAGGTTCTCGACGTCGACCAAAACCTCGCTCGCCTTGTGCTGGATCGTTGGAAAGAGCAGGTCGATCTTGCGACCAGTCATCAGTTCGACCAGTTCGCTGTCGGTCGATGCGGCGGCATCGAGGGTGCGGATGTGGCGGCCGTCGCGCAGCACGGTGACGCGGTCGGCGAGCGCGCGGATCTCGCGCATGCGATGCGAGACGTAGATGAGGCCGACGTTTTGCCCCTTCAGCCGGGCGATCAGTTCGAACAACCGGCCAGTTTCGCGCTCGGTCAGCGAGGCGGTCGGCTCGTCGAGGATGAGCAGACGCGCCCGGCCAAGCAGGGCCTTGGCGATCTCGGTCATCTGCTGGTGCGCGCGTGAGAGGTCGTCGACGCGTTTCGAAGGATCGAGGTCAAAGCCGAGTTCGTCGATGAGCGCTTGCGCGCGCTTTCGCATCTCGCGCGTGCGCAGGACCCCTTTGCTTGAGAGCTCCCGTCCGAGGAACAGGTTTTCCTCC
>WNGL01008082.1_pt1 | contig 12326 bp, 3 predicted proteins | sample 5400591 | NCBI WGS metagenome assembly WNGL01 (sample SAMN13153377, study PRJNA577476) | soil metagenome | isolation source: 80 cm soil or saprolite under Garry oak tree replicate 1 | place: USA:California | collected 2016-06-15
CGTTTTCCCACGGTACCACCGGTTTTAGATTCTCAAACCACTGTTCGATTTCGGTCAATGCTTCCCAGCCCCAAGATGCTTGCTCCTGCGCCAACGCAATGGCAGGCCAGATAACGCGATTGGCAATACGCGCGTACTCGGCGGTCTCAAACAGGAAATTCAGCTCTGGAGTCGAAGGCAGCGTCCAACCTGCTGCACGCGAGATCTCGTTGCGGTACGCACTTAGCACCCAAGCGCGCTCCTGAAGGGGCAATCGCAAGAGAAAGGTCGAGAGGTCGTAGCTTGCCGGCCCTACGGCGACATGGTCCCAGTCAATCAGTCGCGCGTGCAGCCCGCAAGCCGTGGGAATGACAAAAATATTGATGGCCCACAAATCGCCGTGCAGCAAGGTTTCCGGACCGCCCAGTTCATCCAGCGCCTCAGCACGCTGCGGCAATTCCTCACGAAGGTTGTAGAGGCGTTGCAGCAGTCGCTGGTACAGCCCCGTCTCCTGGGCTGTGGGCTGAAGCCCGCTGAGCGCATAGATTGCATCGCGCACGTTCGTTTCGTAGAAGTGAATGCCTAAGTCCCCGCCGTGCAGCCGCACTTCCCCCAATAAAGGATGATGCGCAAACCGCGTGTGCAAGCGCGCAATCAACTCGATCGCCGCATGTAGGTGCTCGCGGTTGAGCCGATTGGTATCGAGTTCACAGTCACCGAGGTCGTCGTATACGTGCCACACACAGCTGCCGCTGGGCTCGGCGACACTGCCAAGCAATGCCGGCCCGTGTTCGCGCATGCCGACTGCGGGGAGCCAGCGTCTCTCTACCAGTTCGCTGCACTCGCAGGAGCAAGCATCTTGGGGCTGGGAAGCATTGACCGAAATCGAACAGTGGTTTGAGAATCTAAAACCGGTGGTACCGTGGGAAAACGAAGCGCGGAGCAGCCCTGGGCGATGGCGCAGGCAAGCCGTTGGATTGGGCGATTCCATGCATCGCATCAGAAGCACGTAGACGACGATTCACTGGCCTTCTTGAAGCGGTACGATGCCGAGTACTATCGCGGCTGGTCCCGGAGAACTTATGACTTTGCGCGCCCTCTGCACGGCCGGTTTCCATGGCTTGCTCAACTATGCAAGAGCGACGACTGGTTCGCTCCTTTGCTGGCAGCGCAGCCAACCGTGATCCATGGCGAGTTCTATGCGAAGACGGTCCTGGTTCGAAACCAAAGTGTGTTCATGGTGGACTGGGAATCGGCCGGTGTCGCCGCAGGAGAAATCGATTTAGCGGCACTGACCGAAGGAAAACACTGGCCGGCCGCGGTTGTGCGCAAATGTGAGCGCGCTTATGTGCACGCACGCTGGCCCGAAGGTGCGCCTGGCAGCTTCAGATGCACTCTCGATGCTGCAAAAATTTATCTGCATTTCCGCTGGCTGGGTGAGCGTCCCGATTGGACGGTCCGGGAAAAAACCCTCTCGCGATACGACGACTTATACGCAACAGCCAAGCGACTGGCTCTGCTCTAGAGCGAAGGAAAATATGCCGATCGTTGTCATATCACCGCACAACGAACGTAGTGGAATTCCCCCAAGGCGGCGGCCACTTCTGGGTATACGATGCAATATGTCCTCGGGCTGCGCCAACTCGGCTGCGACGTCTACTGGCTGGAAGGATTTCGCACCAAAGGCCGGACGGAACAGGAACGCGCGGCACTGGAAACGTTTCGCGCGCGGGCAGAAGCGTTCGGCCTCGGGGGCAAAACGATTGTGTACCTGACGGATAGCAAATCCTCTTCCGCGGACATGCCCGCCGACTACCTGGTCATGAGCCGCTCGGAGGCAGAGGCGGTATACCGGCGCGCGGATTTGTTGCTGAATTTTCATTATGCGATCAGCCCCGCATTGCTGGCGTGCTTCCGGCGCACGGCGCTGGTGGATATTGATCCGGGACTGCTGCAGTTCTGGATCAGCCGCAAACCGCTCAGCGTACCGCGCCACGATCTTTACTTCACCATCGGCGAGAATATTGCATCGGGCGGCAGCTTCGATTGGATTTCCATTCGCCCACCAATATGTCTGGAGCGCTGGCCTTACGTCTTCGACCCGAACAGCGAAGCGTTCACAACTGTATCCATCTGGGAATCGTCCGATTGGATCGTCGACCGCGATCAAATGTATGCAAACACAAAACGCGCTGCATTCCTGAAATTTGCGGACCTGCCACAACGGACTACGCAGCCGTTGGAACTGGCGCTGTTCCTGCGCACAGAACGTGACCTGGAGGATCAAGCCGAACTGGAGAAACGCGGCTGGCGCATCCGGCGATCCCGCGAGGTCGCGGCTACACCGGAACTTTACCAGCAATACATCCAGCGTTCGCGCGGCGAGTTCAGCTGCGCCAAGGCCTCGTACGTGCAATTTCAGAATGCTTGGATCAGTGATCGGACCATCTGCTACCTGGCGAGCGGCAAACCAGTAGTGATCCAGAATACGGGGCCGAGTTCCTTTCTGCCGAGTGGCGAAGGGATGTTTCGTTTCTCCACACTTGACGAAGCAATCAGCGCATTCGACACCATTAATGCCGATTATGAGCGCCACTGCCGGGCAGCCCGTGACATCGCCGAAGCTAACTTTGACTCCAAGCGAGTTGCAGAACGTATCCTAAACTCTGCCCTGTCACGAAACTTTGTACAAAACAGACAGGCTGGTTAATTCAAGAAGTGCCGCGGGCATTCGCCAGCGAAATCCAAAAGACGAAATAGATTGGTGTGGTCATAAGGAAGACATCGACCAGCCCGTGGATGAGAATATAGCGACGGCGAGAGAAGCAGCGCCCACACGACAACGCACTCGAGCCAGCATAAATACGAAGGCTGCTAATCCCAGAGTCCCGCTTCCTGTCAGTAGCTCGCGATACAGGTTGTTCGAATATATGTTTCTATCCCAGCGCTCGGCGCGCAAATAGCAGTGGCAACTGTAGCGGGCATATGACCGCCGGCAATGTCGCAAGTTGCGGGACTGTCGGCGGTCATAGAACTGTAAAAAAATTGGCAAGACCGCATACTTGTCAAATGTCGAATGTCTGTTGTGCGATGTGAAATGTAGTTTTCAAAGCACCGGATGACCTACTGACCAGACGGCCAAATTGTTCGTGGCCAAACTTTTTCAGTGGGTCAGTGAGTCAGTGGGTCAGTGGGTTCTTTGACAAGTTCATTGAACATCGCACAACAGACATTCGACATTTGACAAGTTTTATCGGGTCAAAAGGAGAGCCGCAACGCGAACTGGACCTGCCGGGCGGTCGTTGCGGTGCTCGTATACGTCGATGCCGTAGGGTTGAAACGGCCCGAGCCGGTGAAGACCAGCACGGAGCCCGCCGCCGGCGTGCGGAAGGTTGGATGATTCAGCAAGTTAAAAAATTCCGTTCGAAACTGAAGCGGGTGGTTATTTCCGATCTTGAATTCCCGCTGAAGGGAGACATCGATATTGAATACGGATGGTCCAAGCAGAGTGTTTCGTCCAAGGTTGCCAATAGTCCCTGCCTCCGGAACACTGAAGACGCAGGGGTCAAAAAACAGGTTCGGTCCTCCGATTTTTTGTCCGGCTTCCAAAACGGTTGCCCCTGTTACGGGATCTTTGCAGCCGGCCGAGACGCCGTTGGTTGGATTGTTGCTTTGTCCAGGCAGCAAATTGGGACGCGTGGCTGCAAACAGATAACCCGGACGGCGAACGTTGATCTGGGCGGTGGTCGGGACCCCCGTACGAAAACTAATGATGCCTCCGACCCTCCAGCCTCCCAGCATTTGAAAGACTGCACCAGGAAATGACCACGGTTTTCTTCCGCCGGAAGGGAAATTGTAGAAAAAGTTTGTCGTGACCCGATGACGTATATCGAAATCGGAGAGGCCCCGATCCAGGGTTCGGAGCAGGCCAAACTGTTGGGACCCAGTGGCGAAATTCAACGAAGAGGCATCGTCCACGGATTTGCTATACGTGTAGCTGGTCCGAAATGAAAGGGCGCGGTGAAGCCGGCTATCGGCGGAAACCAGCAGGGAGTTATAAAAGGATTGAGCGTCGCTGCTCATCAGTGTGATTCCTCCCTGGAAGGCCGGATTCACGGGCCCGGCGTCGCGAGGGAAGAAAAGCGATCCGTCGGGCTGCAGGGCCGGGACGGGAAACAGGTTCGCTTCAAAGTAGCGCAGCAAGTGATTGCCCCTGGCTCCAACGTAGCCGATCTGGACGTTGGAGTCTCGCGACAGTTTCCGTTGAACCGTCAAGTTGTAACGCAACACCGTCGGGCTAGCCATGTGCTGATAATCCAGGTTCTGGGCCCGCAGGGGAGTACCCACCTCGGTTGCGGCCAGCACGGCATCGGGAAAAGTTCGCGAGGAATCGAAGTTGGTTCGCGTTGCAGCGCGGAAAAAAGGAAGACCTGATTTCAGAAGATCAAACACGTAGGCGAGGATTTCATCGTAATAAATTCCGAAATCCGCACGGACCACCGTATTCCGGCTTCCTTCAGGAGACCAGGCCAGGCCCATACGCGGAGAAAAATTCCGTAACGACGGATTGCTTTTTAGAAGCGGGCCGACTTGTACTTGGGTGTCCCGTACCGGGTCTACCAGGAAAGAATCCCTACCGAACCGCTCGTGGATCAGCGTGGTGAATTCATAGCGCAGGCCGAGACTCAGTTGCAGGTTCGACCGAATCTTGTATTCATCCTGCCCATACAGGCCCACCAGGGTCTGGCGGTAGTCTTTTGTGTTATCGGATCCGGGTAAAGCCACGGTCAAAGATGTGCCCTGCGGGCCTGCTTCGAGAAAACTGTCGAGGCTATTGAACGCCCAAGTCGCGTTCTTGCTGGAGCTCGAGAAAATAAGGGTGTCGTAGCGGTGAACCTCCAGACCCAATTTCAGACCATGTCCTCCTTTTTGGGCCAACACGTCTCCGGAAAATTGGAGTGTCTTGGCGTGGTTTCGCGACGGCATGTAGTTGGTAGGCCCAAAGGCCGACATTCCGGGGATCGTGATCTGGCCAAAGTGTGGGGCGTCGGCAACAAAATATAAAGAACGGGGAATGTCAATCGTGGAAACGGCGTCGGAGCTGTCCACAGGCCGGGTAAACCCAAAGCGCACAGAGGAGAGCAGGCGGGGGTTAAAGACATGGCTCTCCACTAGAGTCACAAACTGCCGGCGGCTTTTGGTTCGTATCGCAAAAGCATAGGTGTCCCCGGCTTGATCGCTGTTCGCGTCGTCGAAAGTATATCGGGCAAACATACTATCCCGGCTGGAAAGCTGATGATCGAGCCGCAAGGTTAAAAAATTTTCATTGGTGGGCAAGAATTGCGGCGAGGAGTCCTGGGCAAATCCCCCTCCGACGCGGTACGAATTAGGCAAAGGCATCAGGTCCAGGTAGGGTTCGACTCGGGGGTTCACCGGGACGGTCCGAATCGTGTGTCCGGAAGCGTCCGTGATAATACCCCGGCGGGCGTCGGCGTCCGGGTAATAATCAACCTGCGTCTGGTTCAGACGATCCCGCATCGCTTCATAACTAACCATGAAGTAGGTTTTTTCTTTCCGAACCGGTCCGCTCAGAGTGAATCCAAACTGGTTGCGTTTGAAAGGAGGAGGATCTGCGCCTCGGTCAAAAAAGTTTCGTGAGTCGAGTTTGCTATTCCGCAAATACTCGAAAAATGTGCCATGAAACTCATTGGATCCGGAGCGGGTGATGGAGTTCAAAACGCCGCCGTTGCCACGTCCATATTCAGGCCCATAGTTTGCGCTGAAAACTTGAACCTGGAAAACGGAGTCCGACCCCAGTTGCACTCCCGCCGCGCTGAGCGGCACGCGGTTCTGCGCATCCATGATGTTCGTTCCGTCCAACAGATAGCTGTTGGAAGTGGAACGGCTGCCGGAAAAGGTCAAATTTGCACTGGTCACTCCTCGGGATGCGGAGGCCGAAGAGGGATCCGATACTCCGGCGTCGAGCGTGACCAGTTGCGTGTAACTGCGGCCGTTGAGGGGCATCCCAACCAGCAAGGACTCATCGATGAGACTGGGTTTAGCGCCGGGAGAACTTTCTTCAGCGCTCCCTTTGCCGTCCGTGGCGCTTTTTCCAGTGTCTTGCGCCATCACTTGCATTATGGGCAAGAAAAGTTGCAATACCAAAAGAGCAAGTCCGATAACCAACTCACGGTTGAATGATCGATCCATGCGTTGCGTTATATACGAAAGCAACGATTTTGACCAGCGCCAGCCGGAGCTTGTGCTCGATTGTTCGCGCCTTCGGCGTGCTAATTTCCTTTGGCCGCTCCACTCCCCATCAAATCAAAAATGGCGGAGAGGCGGGAACTAAGGACCATGTAATAGCCGCCGCGCGACGCCGTGGCATTCAAGAGTGATCCCGGGTTGGAATAGCCGCGGTTGCTGTAGCCGAGGCCGACTCTGAAATCGCGCGACAACCAGATGCCGGCCTCTCCGGCAGTGACGCTGCGGAATGGTTCGGCAAGCGATTCACGGATCGCTCGCGACTCGAGGGCGACATCGAACCGCCGCGTCAACGCTTGTTGAATCCGCGCCTGCATTAATGCGGCGCTGCGGCGTCCTCCGTTGGAGTCGGGTATGAGAGCGGCTCCGATTCTCATATAAAAATCGGTTGTCCTGGTGAGCTGCCACAGTCCATCGGCTGAGAGCCGATCCGTGCGCCGGTCATTCTGGACGTTCGGAAGAAGCGGCGTCGCATTCGTCAGACCATGTTCGTAGCTGAACAGGGCCGCGATTCGATCGGATTCGCGCGGCCGCAGTGCCATGGCGAGTTGGCCATCGGTACCGCGAACGCCGTTGCCGATATCGGCAATGCGATAGCGCCCCAGCACGGAGACGGATGGGTTTAAGCGTCCGGTGGCCCCCGCACTCAACATGCGCTCGATCACATCGCGATGGCGAAGTTCGTAGCGGAACGAACTCCGGAACCGGTCGTCTTCTAAATAAGAGAGTCCCAGCGCGCCTCCCACGTAACCGTTGGCGTTGCCTATAAGGTGCATCGCGTCGTTCAACGACCAGTCGGCGGATAGGTTCTCCGTAATCGGTACGCGAGTCAACACACCGAAAACCGCAAAGCTATCGGTTCCGTTGGTGCCCGAGTCCAGGCGATAACGCGTGGTCAAACTCGTATGCTGTGCAATGCGCGATTCCACACCGATCGCCGTCTCTCGAGTCGAGAGCGGCGAACTGAAACCGACGAGATCGACGCCGCTGATTGGAACGATTGGGGATGACGAGAATCGCTGCGTCACAAACAGCCGGTTCGCGCCGGTCATTCGGAACTGCCCCCCAAGCAGGGTCTGACTGGGATAGGTGGGATCCGCCTCACCCAAATTCTGTTCGCGGCGCAAGGATGCTTCGAGACGCGGAACAGGTTTCCATTCGAGACCGGCGCCAATGAGATTCGAATCGATCCGCCTGATGGATTTGAAATCCTCGAATTGCCGTGAATCGAAGCCGGCTTTGGCGGCAAGGCTCTCGCCGATACGCTTCACCAACTTTGCCGTAAATGTATTCCGCCGGTTATCGACAAAGTCGTTGTGATTCCGTTCCGCGTCGAAACCCAGGCTGAGTTGTGTCGACCTTGACGGCCGCGTGTCCACCGAGAAGCCACCGGACCGTTGCCCGGGGACGGTGGTCAAGCCGTAGGGATTCAGAAAACCCTGATCGGTGCCGGCAAAACGTCCATGCAATACCGTATCGCCGGCGCCGAGCGGCTGGCTCAGTTCTGCGCGTACGGCGGCCCCATTGTGTGTACGTGCCGGCTGGCAACACTGTCCTGTGGAAGTGCCCAGCGAATAATCCACGCCCAACGGCAATTCGCCCGAGCTGACCGGCACTTCGGCCTTGAACGTTCCCTTCCGGAATAATTTCTGCTCGACTTCCGCGCCGCCGACTCTGAAGTCGGTTTCACCTTCACGTTGATTCAAGAATGAAGCGCCGAGCCGCAGGCCGAGGTTCTCGAAAGACTTCGAGCCGCGGCCGAGATATACCATCGAATTCAAACCCGATGTTTGATACTCGTACGTACAGATGATCTCGATCAAATTCAGCTCACGGTCGAACAGCGAAATCATGCGCGTTAAATACAGAACTCCGGACCGGACATCGAGCGAATAGTCCACATTGCGCACGAGAGTCTCGCGTGAAAGGACAGTCTCCGGGCTTCGGCGGTCCCGCACTTCAAGGATGATGGTTTCCGAGGCGCGCACAATCTGAGTTCGTGCCAGATGGATGGCGGAGCCGATTTCGGCATTGAACACTTCACGCATGAAGGCGGTCTTCGGCTGCGCGACCTGCCCCTGAATCCAATCTTTCGTATCGCGGCCTTCGAATCGGAATCTTGCGCCGTTCACGTTGCGGGAGAAATCCAATATTCCGCTGCGTCCAGATGCAGTATCCCCCCGCAGATCACCGAACATTGCATAAGAATGGCCGCGGTCGTAGCGCGCATAGACGCGGCCGGTGGACTGGGCAAGCTCGAGGCGAGTTGAAGCATCGCCCATCAATGGATAGATGCGCTGTGTCGGATCGAGATCGAACATGCCTTGCGTGCCGGTCGCGTTGTTCACGCCTTCCTTTGTGCGGACGGCGAGCGTCACCAGATCATTTTTCGCAATCGAATTCTGATAAAAGACCGTCGCCTGGCCGTCGACGCGCTTGGGGGTTTCCGCGCCGTCCTTGGGATCGGACAAGCCCACACCGATTTCGCCCATCGCGACAAGCAGTGGCGTACGCCCTTCGGTTTCGAAGCGGACGTCGGTTGAGGTTTTCAGCTTGTCGTCTGCCGTGCTGCCGGCCACAAAGTGTGTGAGGCCGGGCACCACATCGGAGATCAGGCAAACGGATACTTCTCCGGCGTCGGTCTCCAGCGTGAACTGTCGCGACAATTCGGGCCGCGCTTCGGAGGATAGCACCGCATCGCAGCTCCCCTTCGCCTTCGGGACGGGCACGACCATACCCGATGTCGTGGAAACGACGACGGAAGTTTTCATGGCAGGATTACCTGCATCGTCGAGGGCTCGAATCCGAATCAATTGTTTATCGCGGCCGCCGGCCGACATGGCGAGCCGTTCGGTCACGATTTCAAGTTTGGCAGCATCGTGTTGCGGATTGACGTCCTTGTGATTCGGAGTAGCGCGGGCAGTATCTTCGGCCGGTTTAGCAGCCTCGACGGCGGTTCGAACGAGCGCAAAATTCTGGTGCAGGAGAGCGCCGCCGTCCAAGGGCGTACGCAGCAAGCGAGATCCACCACTCAAGCGGGATTGACCCCGCGGCAAAGCGTAACCCGGCGGTATCGTCAACGGATCGATGGCCACCATTGTCGACCCGGAAGCAAGCGATGGAAGATTGTATTGGCCTTGAGCATCCGTTGTCGCGGACTGGCCCGAGGCGGTCACGACTCGAACGTTTGGAATGCCTCGTTCACCACGGTCATAAAAACCATTGCCATTGGCGTCTTCGAAGACTCTACCGATCATCACCTGCGTCAGCGTAAATGCGCTCACCGTGACAACGACACGCACTTGCACGGGAATCGTACTGACGCGCTGGCCTAGGGGCGATTGAGCGCTTCCGATCACCTGGGTCTGGAATTCGCCGGGATGCGCTTTGGAACTCACCACCGTCTTGTAGCTGACTTCAACGAGGGCTCCGGGTTCAAGTGTTCCGATCGCGAAGTCCAGTTGTCCGTTCTCGACCTTGGGCTCCACAGCCCGCGCGGGAGTGCTCACTGCAGGGTTGATCGAGGCCCGCACGGCCAAGGGTGACCACTTGGGCTCTACGGCCGGCGCGGGAGTGCTCACTGGCGGCATCTTCGAATCGGGCCCAGCCGATTGTGAGACCGCGGACGATTCTCCAATCAATCGCATTGTGGCTGTGCCCTGAAGATAAATGAAGCCAGGAGGCAACGTATCGCGCAAACGAACTTCCGATAGAGCGACTCGATTGGGGTTCGTTAACCCGAGAGTGAAGCGTGCATTATCACCGGGGCTCAGCAAAACTCTGTCGACCGTTTTTGTGACGCTCAGATCGACAGCGGTCATGCTGATGATATTCACGGCATCGGTAGCCGTGTTGTTCGTCAATATCGGGTCGCCCTCGCCTGCTACGGTTGCCTGGTTAGTGAGCGCGTCAGGAGCATTGGACGCCACGGAAACGACAGCAGTCACGGATGGATACTGGTCTCCGGCAGCGACTGCATCGGACCGTGAACATGTGATGGTTTGTCCGGCAACGCGGCAATCCCAACCGGCACCCGAAGCACCTGTCGGTGTGAGGCCGGCAGGCACGTCGTTGGCGAGGGTGACGGCTCCGCGCGCGGCACCATTGCCGACATTCGACACCAGCATCGAGAAAGTCGCCTGCTGTTGTCCACGGAGGAAGTCTCCGGTATGCATCATCGTGATCTTCAGGTCGGGATTCAATTGTGTAATCGACGCTGTGTCGGAGGCGGTATTGTTGTCGGTTCGCACATCGCCGCCACCGCTCACCTGGGCTGTGGTCACAATAACGGCAGGAGCAGTGCTGGAAATGTTTGCGTCAAGGGTTATCGCCGGATAGCTCGAATTGGCAGACAGTTCGTCGGCACGAATGCACGTGGCGGTCTGACCGTCGATGCTGCAAGTCCAGCTTTTTCCGCTTGCCGACGAAGGTTTCAGATCTGCGGGCAGTTGGCTCGTCACTGTTACGACCGCATTCGTTTTTGCCGCGCCAATGTTTCGAACCGTAATCTGGTAATTCGCAACGTTGCCCTGAGCAAACGTCCCGGTGTGCGCCAAGGTAATCGTGAGATCCGGGCTGGCCGTGATGGAAAACTTGACCGACGACATATTGTTCGCCAGGTTGCCATCGCCGCCACCGCTGACAGTGGCCGTAATCGCGCCGCTTTCCGTCGCCGTGGCGGGAACACTGATGCCGAGCGTGATCCGCGGAAACCCGTCGCCGGCCGCCAAAAGATCGGTTCGCGTGCAGGTGGCGGTCTGGCCATTCAGGGAACAATCCCAACCGGCGCCGGTTGCCGAATCCAGGATCAGACCGCCGGGCAGAACAACTGTGGCGGTTGAAGGTTCGGATGTTGGAGCGTTGCCGATGTTCGATACGTCGATCGTGTACGCCGCTCCGTGCTGGCCTTGCAAGAGCGATGAAGGACCCGAAATGAATACGGTCAGATCCGACGGAGCAATCGCGGTAACGTCCGCAGCCGTATTGTTCGACGGATCCGCATCGGCTCCGCCCGCAACCGACGCGGTATTGGTAACGGAAGCAGGAGCCGTCGCCCCCACATCCACGATCAGCGAAATCGCAGGATACGCACCACCGGGCGCCAGCGCGTCGGACCGGGTGCAAACGAGATTCGAAAGGGTGCAACTCCATCCGCCTCCGGAAATCGATTGCGCAATTAGTCCGGCAGGTAAGGTATCGGTCACCGTGACCAGCCCGACGGTGGCGGCATCTCCCGGATTCGTGACGGCAATGGAATACAATGCCCCGGTTTGGCCCCGCTTGAACGAGCCCTGGTGAGTTTTCGTGATCCGCAAATCGGCGCGGAGAATTCGGACGGTCACCGATCCTACGCCTGCCGACACTCCTCCTCCACCGGAAACAGAAGCCGTATTCGTCAAAGTGGCTGGCGCATCCTCAGCAACCTTCGCGGTCAAGGCAATCGTCGGATAACTACTGGCAGCATTCAGTACATCGGAACGGGTGCAATGCACAAGTTGGCCCGAGATCGCGCAATTCCAGCCGGAGCCGTCAACCGACGTGGGCGTCAGGCCCGCGGGCATGTTGTCGTCCACAGTGACTGCCGTTCCATTCGTCGGTCCACCCGTATTGGTGGCCGTCAACGTGAATACGCCGCTCGCGCCTCGTGCCAGACCGGTCGAACTCACCGTCTTCGTTAACGTGAATTTCGGCGCCGCAGGGACTGTTGCTGTGGCACTGACGGTGGTCGTCGCGCTGGCGCAACTTGTGGTGGAGCAAGAAGCGCCGGGCGTTGCGGGATTTGTTCCGCCTGAGGGATCGACCGAAGCATAGTTGGTGATGGATCCGGCAGAGGAAGGCGCGGTCGTGGTGATCGTGAATGCGGCCGTCCCATTACTGGCGCCGGCAGCCAAACCGCTGGACAGCGTGACCGTGCAGCTCAGCAATGCACCCGCCGAGTTCAGATTCGTGCAGCTGACGGAACTGACGCCCGTGCCCGCTGCCGCTGCGGTTGCCGTCACGCCGGCGGGAAGCTGATCCTTCACCGTCGTCGCCGTGCCCGACGCTGTTCCGCCGCTGTTGCCCAGGCCGATCGTGTAGGTCAA